>Ga0316620_10000906_pt1 | contig 12281 bp, 7 predicted proteins | sample OWC_Aug_M1_C1_D5_FD_207651 | JGI IMG/M metagenome (GOLD analysis project Ga0316620, IMG submission 207651) | Wetland soil microbial communities from Old Woman Creek delta, Ohio, United States - OWC_Aug_M1_C1_D5_B | ecosystem: Environmental > Terrestrial > Soil > Wetlands | place: USA: Ohio... | reverse complement strand
ATCGCCCATTCGACTTCGACCGGCGTCTCGACGGCTGCGCCGAGGGATGCGGCGAGGGACGCAATCTTCGACACCTGGCCGTCGTCGAGAACCGGGCGGCCGATCGCCGCCGTCGGTACTGCGACGCGCACGGTGCCTTCGGGCGCGGCACACCCGATCTGCCACTCCTGCCGGCCGATGCGTCGTTCGAGGATGCTGCCCGATCGACAGTCGACCCAGTACGAATCCGGCTCGGCCGACCCGTCCACCGCCGACTGCCCCAGCCCGCGGACCGCCTGCACGAGACTCGGGGCGCTGGTCCCCGGCGCGCCCGCGCTGTGTGCCACACCTGCGGCCACGGCGTCGATCATCTCGATGACGCAGCAGCACATCACGACCTCGGCGTCGTCGAACCCGCGCGCGAGGCGGTAGGTGAGCGCCTCGGGTGAGTACTTGCTCGCCACCACCTGCTTGAACGCGTCGATCACCCCGCCGGCCGGCACGTTCAGCAAGGATCGGTATTGCCCGGCGAACGACATCTCGAACCCGCCCTCCATGAGCGCGCTCGACCGGACGGCGAAGCGGCTCGTGGGATCGGGGGAGACGGCGCGAACCGCGGCATCGATTGCCGCCCTCACCTCGGACGGCACGCGCGCCGCGTGGATCATCTGGGTCGCCCGGGCCGACGCCTCGAACAACCTCTTCACGTCGCCGTCGAAGCCGCCCTCCAGGACGGCCGCCAGCCGTCCCCGCAGCCCGTCGGTGCTCATGAACGCGTGGAAGGCCTCGATCGACGTGCCAAACCCGTCGGGGACGCTGGCCGGGAGCAGCCGGCGGGCCTCGCCGAGGAACGCCGTCTTCTGGCCGACCAACTCCGCCGAGGCCGCACGCAAGCGGTCCAGGGCCACGACGTAGTCGGCCGGGCCCGCCTGGGACGGAATCTCGATACGGCGGGACAGGGCATTCTTGATCTGTTCGAATGTCGCAGCGACCTCGGGGAACCGGCCGCCCGTCATCCGGTTCAGGTTGACGATCATGCGGTAGGTCTGGGTCGTGACGCCGGCAACGAGCCGGCGCACGCGGGCCGGTGACAGCGGAGAATCGTCGGACAACGCTTCCTGGATCACGGCGAGATGGCCGAGCGCCGCGTTGTTCGCGTGCAGGACCTCGCGGAAACACGCGATCCGTGTGCCGAGATCCGGTTCCGCGGCCCGCTGCTCCCCCCACCAGCGCTTCAGGCGATTCTTCTTCATGCCCGGTTCCGATGCGATCACACGGTCGCGATTCCCCCGGCCTGGCCCGTTGCAGCGTGATCGCAGTCTGCGAGGCAGTCCCGCAGATCGTCGACGATCTGTTGAACGGAGGCGTAGGGCGCCCCGCCGCCCTCGGCGAAGCGCATGAGCACGGCATTGAGCTTCGCGGGCACGTAAGGATAGACCTTTTCCAGGTTCATGATGCGGTTGGGAAAGAACACCGACGCGTCCGCCGTCGAGAGCAGCGGCGCGAGATCCGGACGATCGCGCATCACCTGCTGGAAAGTGACGAACCCCTGGCCGACCACGCAGTGCAGGATGTTGCCGAGCGCCCAGACGTCGAAATCAGGGCTCTCCTGCATCAGGTCGAAATCGATCCACTTGAAGCGGCCCGAGCCGTGGTCGACGAGCACGTGGTCGTTGCGAATGTCGCCGTGGCAGAGGCCGGCCTCGTGAAGCCGGGCGATCGCCGCCATCGCGTCGACGGTTCGCGCGAGGAGCGCCGGGAACTCGCCACGGAAGTACTCTTCGTGCGGACTCGGGCGCGAGTTCAGCCGCGTGAGCAGATCCACGCCCGAGATGAAGTCGAGGACACGTACCAGGTTGCCGGCGCTGTCCCGCACCGCGCGCCCCTGCATGAACCGCTCATCGCCCCTCGTCAGATCCAGGACGCGGCCCTCTTTCTCGGCGCTGCGCACGCACCGGATTTGCTGCGTCCGGATGTGCACCAGGAACACTTCGTGGAAGACCAGCTTCAGGATGTGCATGCGCCCGGTGGCCAGAGACAGGGCGCGCTTCACCCAGAACTTCGGTTCACCCTCGAGGCCGAAGCGACGTTCCTGCTCGGTGCAGGTGACCAGGTACAGTTCACCGCCGAGTTCGACGACGTCATCGCGATCGATCGCCATGAAGTTCGAGGTGTCACGCCGCACGGTCGGCGCGCGCGCCAGCCGGCGATGCGCAAGGTGCTCGACGCGATCCACGATCCAGGCTTCGGTATTCGTGCTGCTCTCCTGCACACGAGTGCGAGGTGCGAAGTGCGACGTGCGAAGTGCGTGTGCCAGGTGCGGGGTGCGTGTGCGAAGTGCGACATGCACCTCACACGTCGCACCTCGCACTCCGCACTTCGCACTTCGCACGTTCCACAGCCGACAGGTAAATTCTGGCCCTCCTGCGCCGTGCTGCCAAGTGCGCGAACCGCAGCCCGCTCGATCGGCGTCGAGACGGTGTTCTCGATATGGTCTACCGATCCTGTCGGGATTGTCGTAAATATCTGAAACCAAAGCACTTCTTGACATGTCGCGAGCTCGGCTCTACGCTGTCTTTCACGCGGTTCTGCCGGCATGCCGGCGCCAGCCAGCAAGGCGAGGGCGGCGCGAGCGTGCGGGTGTGTGCCTGCGTGTCCCGGGGCGACGCAATGTCCATCCCGACTTCCGGATCATCTTCGCCGACAGCGGTGCTGACCGCTCCCGCCAGGCGCCAAGGATTGCTGGCCAGCGAGGACTGGTGGTCCGTCTGGCTCGGGTTGTTCATCTTCCTGCTTTCGACCGGCGTTCTCGCCGGCGTCGACGTGCTCGGCTGGGCGGCCAAGTCGCAGGTGTGGCTCTCCCTCCGTTCGGCGGTCAAGCCCGTTTCTCCCCGTCTTGCGTCGCTGCCGGTCGTCGTCTCCATCCTCGGCACGTACGTGTTCCTGCTTGCGACCACCTCGGTCGGCGCCGCGTTCCTCCGCGTGTCCGTGCGGCGCTTCGCGGCCGCGTTCACGGTCGTCTTCTGGATCAGTTACGCGTGCTGGGTGTTGGGACACTACGCCTACATTGCGGCGACGCCCGACAAAACGAGGGGATTGGGCATCGGCTGGTCGCTGCAGTTGACGGGCGAAGCCGGCTTCATCCTCGCGCTGCTCGCGGGCCTGGCCATCGGGAATTTCCTGCCGCGCGCGGCGGCCTGGCTGTCTGCGGCCACGCGGCCCGAGTGGTACATCAAGACCGCAATCGTCATCATGGGCGCCGGCCTGGGTGCAAAGGCGGCACAGGCCACCGGCATCGCCGCCGTGGTGGTGTTCCACGGCTTCTGCGCGATCGTGGCGGCCTATCTCATCTTCTGGGCCCTGGTCTACTACCTCGCCCGTCGCTTCTTCGGCTTCAGTCGGGAATGGGCCGCCCCGCTCGCCTCGGGCGTCTCCATCTGCGGCGTGTCGGCGGCGATCGCGACAGGCGCGGCGATTCGTGCGCGCCCGGTCGTGCCGATCATGGTGAGCTCCCTCGTGGTCGTTTTTGCGGTGGTCGAGCTCGTGTTGCTCCCGTTCTTCGCGCAGGCCTTCCTGTACCACGAACCGATGGTCGCCGGCGCCTGGATGGGGCTGTCGGTGAAGACCGACGGCGCCGCCGTGGCGAGCGGCGCCATCGTCGACTCGCTCGTCCGGGCGAAAGCGATGGCGGTCCAGGGCGTGCGTTACGAGGAAGGCTGGATGTTGATGGCGGCGACGACGACGAAGATGTTCATCGACGTCTTCATCGGCGTCTGGGCGCTGGTGCTGGCCGTTATCTGGTGCACGAAGATCGACCGCGTCCCCGGCGATCGCCCGGGGATCGCGACCGTCTGGGAGCGCTTTCCGAAATTCGTGCTCGGCTACGTGCTGACGTTCCTGGCGCTGCTGGTCGTCTGCGTGTGGAGGCCCGACCTGCGGCCGGCCGGCGAGCTGGCAAGCGACGAGGGGACGTCGTTTCGCGTCCTGTTCTTCGCCATGACGTTCCTCACGATCGGCCTCGTCTCGAACTTCAGGAAGCTGCGCGAGGAGGGCATCTGGCGACTGGCGGCGGTGTACGTGGTGAGCCTGTTCGGCTTCATCGTCTGGATCGGACTCGCCATCTCGTGGGTCTTCTTCAAAGGGATCAGGCCGCCGATCGCGGGCGGCTGACACCTGCACGGAAGGAGCCTTTCATGGCCGAGGAATCGTCCCATCTGGGTGAAGAGATGCGGCGCATGCAGCACGAGGAGTTGCTCCCGGTGGAGAGGAGGCTGATTGCCTGCAGCCTGATCCTCGGCCTGGCGCTCCTGCTGATCCTCGGCTGGGTCAGCACGGCACTGCGTGGCGCATTCTGATACCGGGCGGCGTCGCACCGGCCGTCGCACGCGCGGAATCCCGCTTTCAGCCCGCATCTGCATCCGCGGCGGGCGCGGCTCCCCCAGGGCGGTTCGTGTCGTTGCCGAGTGAGAGGAAATATGCCAGTCATCACCATCTCGAGAGGGTCGTTCAGCGGCGGCAAGATGCTGGCCGAGTGCCTGGCAGAGCAGCTCGGCTGCCGGTGCATCGATCGGGACGTGATCGTCGAGAAGGCGGCCGCCTACGGCGCGTCGCAGCGGGACATTCGTGACGCGCTCGACAGGCCGCCGACTTTCTGGGATCGCTTCAAGCACACGAAGTACGTCTACCTCGCGCTCGTCCAGGCCGCGCTGACCGCGGAGGTGTGCGAGGGGAACGCCGTGTACCATGGCAACGCAGGACACCTGTTGTTGCGCGGCGTCAGCCACGTCGTCCGCACGCGAATCATCGCACCCATTTCCTTCCGGCTCGCGATGGTGCAGGACCGGCTGAAGACGAACCAGGACGACGCGCTGGCCTACATCCAGAAGATGGATCAGGATCGGCGGAAGTGGACGGAGTACCTCTACGGTGTCGACTGGGGAGATCCCGTTCTCTACGACCTGGTCGTGAATCTCCAGCATCTGGACATCAGGCAGGCGTGCGATGTGATCGCCCTTGCAGCCAGGCAGCGCTGTTTCCAGGAGACGCCCGAATCGCGGGCGGCGATGTACGACCTGGCCCTGGCGAGCCGGGTACGGTCGGCCATCGTCACGACGCCAGAGACGGCGACGGCGGAAGTCGAGGTGACGGCAAGGGACGGGTTGATCGCCGTCAAGGGCAAGGTGCCGAAGCAGGTGCGGGCCGACAGGTTGTTGAACGTCGTGCGGGCCGTGCCCGGCGTGATCAGCGTGGATCTGGACGTGTTCACCGACGTCGAGGCATAGGCGCGCGCGGTGCCCGCCGGGTTGCCCGTCGTCTCTCGCAGGTAGTGATGACCATGACACTCGCGGTTTTCGGTCGACACAATCATCCGGCAGCGTCCGGAGCTTTCGTGCGAGGAGTGATCCAGGCGGGCGTCTCGGCGCTCGTCGTGCTCCTCGGTGTTTCGCCCTCGGCGGCCGGGCCGGTGGCCGCCCCCATCGTCCACCAGGGGGGAGGCGAGGCGTCGTTGCAGCTGCCGGACCTGGGCCTGGCGCACTTCCGCGGGGCCGACGGCCGGACGCTGCTGATGTTCGGCCTCGGCGTCTGCGTCCTCGGCCTGCTGTTCGGCCTGATGAACTACCGCAAGTTGAAGCGCCTGGCCGTGCACGTCGCGATGCGTGAGATCTCGGATCTCATCTACGAGACGTGCAAGGCGTACCTGCTCCAGCAGGGGAAGTTCCTGCTCGTGCTCGAGTCGTTCATCGGCGTCATCATCGTCTTCTACTTCGGGGTGCTGCAGGGGTTCGAGGCGACGCGCGTCGCCATCATCCTCGCGTTCAGTCTCGTCGGCATCGGGGGCAGCTACGGGGTGGCGTGGTACGGCATCCGGATCAACACGTTCGCCAATTCGCGCACCGCGTTTGCGAGCCTGAGCGGGAAGCCGCTCCCGCTGCACGAGATCCCGCTGCGGGCGGGGATCAGCATCGGCATGGCGCTGGTGAGCGTCGAGCTGTTCATCATGCTGTGCATCCTGCTGTTCGTTCCGGGCGACTACGCCGGCCCCTGCTTCATCGGGTTCGCGATCGGCGAATCGCTCGGGGCCGCCGCATTGCGAATCGCCGGCGGCATCTTCACGAAGATCGCCGACATCGGTTCGGATCTGATGAAGATCATCTGCAACATCAAGGAAGACGACGCGCGCAACCCGGGCGTGATCGCGGATTGCACCGGCGACAACGCGGGCGATTCGGTCGGACCGACGGCCGACGGCTTCGAGACCTACGGCGTGACGGGCGTCGCCCTGATCTCCTTCATCCTGCTTGCCGTCTCGGATCCGGTCGTGAAGGTGCAGCTGCTTGTCTGGATCTTCATGATGCGCGTGATCATGATCATCGCCAGCGGGCTGTCGTACCTGGCCAACGCGGCGGTCCAACGGGCGCGCTACGCGAAGGCGCAACGGATGAACTTCGAGGCGCCCCTGACCTCGCTCGTGTGGCTGACCTCCTTCGTGTCGGTCGCCTTCACCTACGTCGTGTCCTACCTCCTCATCGCCGATCTCGGCGATGGCACGCTGTGGTGGAAGCTGTCCACCATCATCACCTGCGGCACGCTCGCCGGCGCCGTCATCCCGGAGCTCGTCAAGGTCTTCACCTCCACGAAGTCGAGACACGTGCGCGAAATCGTCACGTCTTCCAGGGAGGGAGGCGCGTCGTTGAACATCCTGTCGGGCCTCGTCGCCGGCGACTTCAGCGCGTACTGGCTGGGGCTGGCCATCGTCGCGCTGATGAGCGCGGCCTACGTGGTCAGCCTGTTCGGGCTCTCCACCCTGATGGCTGCCGCGCCGGTGTTCGCCTTCGGCCTGGTGGCCTTCGGCTTTCTCGGCATGGGCCCCGTCACCATCGCCGTCGACTCGTACGGCCCGGTGACCGACAACGCGCAGTCGGTGTTCGAGCTCTCGCTGATCGAGCAGGTTCCCGGCGTCGCGGCGCAGATCCGGCGCGAGCACGGGTTCGACGTCGACTTCCACACCGCGAAGGAGCTGCTGGAGGAGAACGATGGAGCGGGCAATACCTTCAAGGCGACGGCCAAGCCGGTCCTGATCGGGACGGCGGTCGTCGGCGCGACGACGATGATCTTCTCGATCATCGTGCTGCTCACCAACGGCCTGACCGCCAATGTCGACAAGCTCTCGCTGCTGCACGCGCCGTTCCTCCTCGGCCTGATCACCGGCGGGGCGATCATCTACTGGTTCAGCGGCGCGTCGGCCCAGGCGGTGACGACGGGCGCCTACCGCGCCGTCGAGTTCATCCGCCGGACCATCAGGCTCGAGCAGACCGAGAAGGCGTCGGTCGAGGACAGCAGGCGCGTCGTCGAGATCTGCACCCAGTACGCGCAGAAGGGGATGTTCAACATCTTCCTGACGGTCTTCTTCGCGACGCTCGCCTTCGCGTTCGTCGAGCCGTACTTCTTCATCGGCTACCTGATCTCGATCGCGCTGTTCGGGTTGTACCAGGCGATCTTCATGGCCAACGCCGGCGGCGCGTGGGACAACGCCAAGAAGATCGTCGAGACCGAGTTGAAGGAGAAGGGGACGGCCCTGCACGCGGCCACCGTGGTCGGCGACACCGTCGGCGACCCGTTCAAGGACACCTCCTCGGTCGCCTTGAATCCCATCATCAAGTTCACGACGTTGTTCGGACTGCTCGCCGTCGAACTGGCGGTGAAACTGACCGCCGACGCCGGGGCGATGCTCAGCCGGTCGCTGGCGGCGCTGTTCTTCGCGGTATCGGCAACCTTCGTGTGGCGTTCGTTCTACGGGATGCGGATCCAGGTGCTCGAGGAGAGGCCTGCGGCTGTCGAGAGCGAACGAGTCTGAGCCGGGGCGAGCCCGGAGAGGCGGATATGGCGATCGTCACGATCTCGCGCGGCCCCTTCAGCGGCGGCGCGATACTTGCCGAGTGCGTCGCGAACGCGCTCGGCTATCGCTGCCTGGGCCGTCAGGCGATCGTCGAGAAGGCCGCGGCGTACGGCACGTCCGAGCACGAGATTCGGGCCGTGCTCGAGCGCGCGCCGGGTTTGTGGGAGCGGGGCAGGCACGCGAAGTACGTGTATCTGACGCTCGTGCAGGCGGCGCTCACCGACGAGATGCGGCAGGGCAGGGCCGTCTATTACGGGAACGGCGGCAACCTGCTGCTGGCCGGCGTCAGCCACGTGTTGCGCGCCTGCGTGATCGCTCCGCTCGATTTCCGCGTCGCGCAGGTGACGGAGCGGCTGGGGATGAGCCGGGACGCGGCCGTGGCTCACATCCAGAAGGTCGATCAGGAGGTGCGGCGCTGGGTGCAGTACCTCTATGGCGCCGACCTCATGGACCAGGGCCTCTACGATCTCGTCTTGAACCTGGAGTCGTTCAGCATCGGACAGGCGTGCGACGTCATCGCGGGAATGCTGCAGGAGCGTTGCTTCGCCGAGACGGCCGAATCGCGCGCGGCGATGGAGGACCTCGCCCTGGCCAGCCGCGTGCGCGCGCGGCTCGCCGTCACCGCGACGACCTCGGATCTCGAAGTGGAAATCGTGGCGCACCGCGGAGATGTCTCGATCGGCGGCACGCTCCTGAGCAGAGAGCAACTCGAACGCGCGCGCGCCGTCGCGCTGACCGTGCCGGGCGTCACCGGGGTGGACGCCGGCGTCAAAGGTCGGGTCGCCGTGTGACGGGTGCCCCGGCCCTCATGCCACCTCGCCGCCGTTCGCGGCGTCGCTCGCGCCTTCCGCCTGCAGGAACGTCGTGACGAAGCGCTTCACCTGGACCTGGTCGGTCATCCACAGATCCAGCTGCGCGGAGAAGCGGAGCAGGCGCCCAACCGTGACGAGTTTCGCTTCGCCGTTCGCCCGATCGACGCCGCGAGACCAGGCGTTCAACACATCCCCCGTGACGTCGACGCTGAACCGGTTGTGGCGCAGCACGTCGGCCATGAATGCGACGCGTAGCGCGCGCTGCCAGGGGGCCGCGCCGCCTCCTCGCACCCGCAGTCGGACGTGGTTGTTGTTCGCGTTCTCGCCGAGGAACGCGTCGACGACGGCGAAATGGTACGCCTGCCGGGAGTTGAGGTTCAGGTACGAGTCGGTCACGCAGGCATAGTTCGGCACGCCCAGCCCCCGCCCGCCTTCCGAGGCGACGGTGCTCGTCATCACCGACGCGAAGTAGCGCGGCTCGGGAATCGCCCCCCGGTACCGATCGATCCTCTCGTCGCTCAACCCGCGCCACAGCGCGCGGAACGGCAGCGACACCACGTCCTCGATGCGGACGGTGCGTTTGGCGACCGCCTCCGGCCGGAGACCACCGCCGAGGTCGAGCAGGTGCGCGTACAGCGGCGGCGGGCACTCCAGTTTCTTCACGCTCCGCAGGCCGGACTGGAGCAGGCCGTCGCCGATCTCGAACATCGCGAGAATCGCCGCCTCGTGCGCGAAGCGGATGACATCGTGCAGCGACTGGCAGGCCCACGAACTCATGAAGCTGCTGCCGCTCAACTTCGTCAGCTTGCCGGCCAGCACGGTGGGCAGCCCGATCGTGCGCCGGCCGAGCAGCGTGAGCGGCAGGTGCCCGCGCAGCTCCGGCCACAGGACGCCGCTGTAGATGCTGCGACTCCCCACGTCGAGGCTGACCACGTGACCGGGCACCAGCTTCGTCATGGCCCCTTCCACGCCGAACAGGCTCGGCACCCGGAACTCCCGTACGATGGATGCCGCATGCCCGGTCACCGTGCTCCGTTCGACGACGACGCCACAGATGCGCGGCAGGAAGCGGACGCAATCGGGCAGCAGCTGCGGCACGACCAGGATCGAACCTTCGGGGACTCGATCCTCGTCCTCGCCGGTACGGGCGACGTACAGCGGGCCTACCGCGCGTCCCACCCAGACAGGCTGTCCACCGCGCAGCAGGAGCGGTGCATCGGCGGGCACGGCCGACACGGCGCCCTCTCCGCGCTCTGTGCGTAGCGGCCGCGACTGCAGCAGGTAGATCCGGCCTTCGGTGTCGATCGTCCATTCGATGTCCTGCGGGGCGCTGAAGTAGTGCTCGACCCTCAGCGCGAGCTCGGCCAGCGCCACCGCTTCCTCGTCGTTGATGGCGCTCTGTGCCTGCTCGTCGGGCTCGAGGGCGTGCCGCGCCAGGCCGTCGACCCCGGCCAGCGCCAGGCGTTCGATCTTGCGGGCGATCCGCCGTTCGACGACGCGCGCCGGCCGCCGCGACAGAACCAACTCGTCGGCATTCGCCACACCGAGCGAGACCTCGGGTCCGAGCCCGAACACCGACGTGATGAGCAACACCGGGGCCTTGGGGTCGTCGGGGCGGCGCGTGAACAGGACGCCCGCGGCTCGCGCCCGTACCATGCGCTGCACCAGCACGGCCATCGGCGTATCGACTTCCGCCAGCCCCGCGGCCCGCCGGTAGAACACGGCGCGTGGCGCGAACCGGCTGCGGACGACGCGCTTCCACTGTTCGCCGAGCGCAGAGAGGGGCACGTTGAGGATGGTTTCGAACTGGCCCGCGAACGACAGCTCGCTGTCCTCGCCCGCCGCGCTCGAACGAAGCGCGGCGCCCTCATCGGCCGGAATGGCGCACCCCGTCCAGGCGCGCCTCACGGCGTCGAGCAGTCCGGCGGGAAGGGCCGCCTCGTCGATCAATCTCTGCGCGAGCTCGCACCGTTGTCGGAAGTCGTCGGGAGCGTCGAGGCGGGCCGGCGCGAGGATCGCGCGGAGTTTGCTGCCCGGGCCCTCGTTCTCGAGGAACTCCCGATACGCCTCGGTGGTGATGACGAAGGATTCGGGCACCGGCAGCCCCAGGTCGCATTCGAGCCGGGCGAGGTTGACCGCCTTCCCGCCGACCAGCGCCGCCGTCGCCGAGGTGATCTCTCCCAGCTGAAGTGTCCGGCGCCGTTCCTCCTGCTGCTCGGTCTTCGTCAGGAAGTCCATCACGTCCCTGCGAATGCTCGACACGACGTTGGCCAGATCGAAGTAGCGGTCGCCGGTGAGCTGGTTGAGCAACGCCACCATGTCGGCCGTCCCGTCGAACAGCGCGCGTATCCCCATGCGAACGCGCGGCTGCCGGAACGACGTCCAGGACGATTCCTCCTCGAGCTCGGCCAGCAGCGTGAGCACCTCCGAGTTGACGCTCAGCAGATCGCGGAACAGCCGGTACTTCGCGCGAAGGTCCTCGGTTCCTTCGACGTGTCCGGGCCCGAACGCGTGGGTGCCGAGCGCATTGCGCACGGAGCGCATGACCAGTGGAATGACGGGCGCTGCTTCCGGGCCGTGCTCGGAGACGCCTTCCGTCTGGTCGGCATCCGGCCGCGGCCGGCGTGCGCGGGACGGGCGGCGGCGGGCGGCCATGCCCGTTCCCAGGCCCGTCACCAGCGACACGAGCACCGCCAGCAAGCCGAAAGCGACGCCGTGGCGATGGGCGAGCTGGTACAGGCTGGCCGGCAGGCCGACGCGGTCGAGGGTGACATGCGCCACCTGAGTGCCGGCGAGCGCGCCGCCAGCCAGTTCGAAGACGCTCACCCGGAAGTCGCCCGGCGGCACGCTGGCAGGCAGTTCGATGGTCGCGCGGAACCGGCGATGGCCCACCTCCGTGTCGTCGAGATGCACGGCTCCCGGTTGGACGACGTACAGCTTCTCGTGTTCCTTGAGGTGGAGGAGGTACCCGGCGACCGTCCTCGGATCGGCAGTCCCGCCCTTCACGGCGACGCCTGCCGCCAGCGCGTCGTAACCGAGCAGCAACCGGGCGCGCAGGCTCGCGTCGGCGATCGAGCCGAGTGTTGCCGACGTGCAGAGCACGTACACGCTCGGCGCGCCACGAAACGTGACGTGCTCGATGCCGCCCCAGATGAGTCCCGCGATTTTCGCGCGCCGGTTGTAGGTCTGGCGATCCGGCGGACCGAGCAGCAGGACGGCGACCTGTGACGACTCGTGGACCGTGCCCCGGACCTCGATGCGGGCTCCGTCGAAGAAGAACCCGGCGGCGATGCGCGACGGCAGGACCGACAGCGAGGAGTCGCCAGCCGCGCCGGCAGGCACAAGGATCACGGCGAGGACGGCGACGAAGGCGAGGCGCATGACCCGAGCCCGATGTTCGACAACGCAAGACATGTTGCACCTACGCCCCGCGTCAGTGGCCGGCCAGGTGGGACAACAGGACGTCGGGCGGGAGCACGAGGTCCAGCGTCACCTTCATCGCCACCAGGAGCACCAGGACGGCGAGCAGGATCTTCAGCTGATCGGCGCGCAGCCTGCGGCCGAGGCGGGCGCCGACAATCGCGCCGGCCGTC
>Ga0316620_10000903_pt1 | contig 12291 bp, 8 predicted proteins | sample OWC_Aug_M1_C1_D5_FD_207651 | JGI IMG/M metagenome (GOLD analysis project Ga0316620, IMG submission 207651) | Wetland soil microbial communities from Old Woman Creek delta, Ohio, United States - OWC_Aug_M1_C1_D5_B | ecosystem: Environmental > Terrestrial > Soil > Wetlands | place: USA: Ohio... | reverse complement strand
ACCGTGAAGGGCAAGGACTGGTCGGGCGACTCGGTCGAGGGCAAGGTCAAGATGGAGAAGGACGGCGGCGACTGGCGCCTCGTCGAGGAGAGCCTGTCGACGGTGTGGTAGCCGTCCGTTCAGCGCGCGCGGCGAAGTTGGGGCAACGCGCGGACCCGGGCGGCTTCCCGCCCGGGTCTACCCAACAGCCTTCCGCCGCCGGGAGGGTCGCTCTCTGGTAGCCTACCCGCTCGTCACCGAACCCGCTTCGCGAGCACCGTGGTGGCGTCGCCGGTGGCGTTGTCGACCACGCTGGCGTAGGCGATGACGCCGCGGTCCGAGGTCACAGAGGCGCGGCCGTCCACCACCCCGCCGACGTCGGCGAAGGGCGACGCGACCTGCTCCATGCTGCGCGGCAACAGGGTTCGCACCAGGGTGCCCAGCCGAGTCCCGGAGGCCGAGTGCAGCTCCACAGTCGCCGTGCAGACCTCGGTGGAGGTGTTGACCAGGCCGAGGTTGGTGCGGAAGGCGGCGCTCTCCTCGAGCCCCACCAGCTCGCCCCGGTCGGAACCGGCCAGGCGGTGCTCGCTGACCTCGAGCCCCGGTACGCCCTGGCCGTAGGTGCCCACGCCGCCGGCGTTGTAGGTGCGGCTCCAGCACGCCATGCCCTGGGCCGAGGCCAGGGCCAGCGCCCCCTTGCGGTTGCTCTCGCCGTACTCCGACAGGACCACGTCGGGCAGGACGAGCTGGTCCTGTGCCCCGACCGCGAACGTCCGCGAGCCGGCCGGGTCGGGATAGTTGGCCAATCCCTCGGCGAGCAGGTCGAGCTCGCACTCGGCGCCGTCGCTGCCGCCCCAGTTGACCAGGTCGACGTCGGTCACCCACTGGGTTCCGCTTTGGCCCGGGTTGTGGGCGGCCACCGGCACGATCACCTCGCCGCTACCCTGCGCCCACTGCGCCGCGAGGTAGGTGGGATCGCCGGTGGCGTTGTCCACCAGCGAGCTGTAGGCGGCGAGGAGGGCGGCGGTGGAGCCCTCGGCCTTGACCTCGGCGTAGGCGCGGGCTGCCGCCGGGATGCCGACCTCGTCGAACACTCGGCTCAGCTGACGCCAGGCTCCCGCGGCCAGCGCGAAGCGCTCCTCGGCCAGGACCGCGCCGGTTTCCGAGCGCAGGCGGACCAGCACGGCGGCCTCCTCCTCGCCCGCGTTGACAACTCCGAGGTTCGAGCGAACCATGCTCTCGTCCGGCGACAGCGGCACGATCTGGCTGGTGGTCGCGGTCGGCAACAGGCCGAGGCTGATCCCGGGGATCCCCTGGCCGAGGGTCCCGGCAGAGCCGCCCGGCGCGGCGGTGAAGGTGCGGCTGGTGACCACTGCCCGCTCCGGGTCGACCCCGTCCCAGGCGTAGAGAAGGGCGGCGGGCGGCGTGATCTCTGGGAACGACGCCAGGACGTCGTCGATCCGAGTGACCCGGCCGCGCGGCACCGTCACCTCGAGCGCTTCCACCTGGCTGGCGGGGACCGTCTCGTTGCCGGCGCGCAGGGTCAGGGTGGCGGTGTCGGCGCCGTCCTGGAATGCCCACACCGTCGTTCCCCAGAACGTGCCCCCGGCGCCGGCATTGGAGGCCGCGGCCGGGATCACCCCGTCGGGCTGGCCCGCCGGCGCGCCACCGGGCAGGCCGAGGGCGAACAGGTCGCAGGTGCCACCGTTGCCCGAGAAGTAGAGCATGCCGTCGGCGATCGCCACCTGGGTAGCGTCGTAGGCCTGCTCGCCGAGACCGAAGCGGAACAGCTGCTGCCCGGTGGCCTCGTCGAGGGCGTACATGTTGGTGTCGGAGAGCACGTACACCACTCCGTTGGCGAGCGAGGGGTTGTACGCCTTCCCGAAGAAGAGGTGGCGCCAGACCTCGCCGCCGGTGCCGGAGTCGAGAGCGTAGAGGTACGGGTCGGTCGCCACGTAGCAGCGCCCGAGCCCGTCGTTGCACGCGACCCGGCCGGTGATGGCGGTGCCTGGGTCGAGCCTCCACGCCTCCCGGCCGGTGACGAGGTCGTAGGCGACCAGCGTGCCGTCACCCTCGAACACGTCGTCGCGGTCGCAGTAGCTCACCAGCAGCTTGCCGCCGCAGACGGAGATCTTGGAGATCTCGTACAGCTCGAGGTCGGAGGGGCGGAGGAAGCTCGCCGCAAGCTGCCGGGTCGTGGCGTCAAAGGCAACCGCCCGGTCCCGCTCCCAGTGGTCCTCCTCCACCACTGCCACAACGTAGATGCGGCCACCGTGGAGCAGCACGTGGTCGCCCTTGAAGCCCATGTTGTCGGTGGACGGACCCTTGAACCAGGCGACCTCGCCGGTTGAAAGGTCGAGGGCGAACAGGCGCCCCTCGCCAGGCGCGAACGGCTCCTCCACCAAGTAGATCAGGCCGCGCTCCTCGTCGACCGTGACCACCGCGGTGTCGTTGTACCCGAGGTCGAAGCCCAGCGGCGCCTGCCACAGCTGGGCGCCAGTCGCCCCGTCCACAGCGTAGAGCTCGGTGGGGTAGCTGCCCTCCAGGTAGAGAACGGTGCCGTCGCCCGTTGCCACCGGCGGCGGCGCCCAGCCCGACATCGTGCCTCCGAACTGCCAGCGCAACTGGCCGGTGGCGGCGTCGAAGGCGGACAGCGACCCGCCGGCCTCGGAGGTGTAGAGGGTGCCGGCGCGGATCGCGGGCGATCGCGAAATGACCGCGAAGTAGCCGTCGTCGCAGCCGACCCCCCAGCGACGCTCCAGACTGGCGACGGTGGCGGGACCGAGCTGGCTCTCGGACGAGCTCGAGCCCGAGTACACAGCGTCGGCGCCGAAGTGGAGCCAGTCGCCGGCAACGGCGGGCAACGTCGAGAGCGCGGCAGCCAGGCAGATGGCGGATAGGGCAGGGCGAGCGTTCATGGTGGCCTCCGTGGAGCCGAGTTCTGTTCTCGGTTCCTCGCCGCCGCCAAGAGCAACTCCGGTGCCAATCACGCTGTCCATCGCACGGTCGCCCGCCGGGCTTCCCATACCCCCCGCGGTATCGTCAGCTCCCTCCTGGGTATCGGCCCGCACTCGATGCTCCACCCCTGCTATACTCCGGCCTCCTCGGAGCAGCACATGACCCACGGATGGACCCCGGCCGGCACCCGACCCGCATGCCTCGCGGGCCTGGTCGTGGTGCTGCTCGCCGCCGCGGTCGTAGCCGAGGAGCCGGCCATCGCCGAGCTCGAAGTCCGCCTGGAGTCCGCCACCGGCGCGACCCGCCTGGAGCTCCTGAACGAGCTCGCCTACCGCGTCAGCTTCCGGTCGGTGGCGACCGGCCGCGGCTATGCCGAGGAGGCGCTTGCCCTGGCGCGCGAGCTCGGCAACCGCTCCGGGGAGGGCCAGGCGCTGCGCAACCTGGCGGTTGCTGACAGCGTCGCCGGTGACCACCGCGCCTCGATCGCCCACGCCGAGCAGGCGCTCGCCATCTTCGACGAGCTCGGCGACAAGGGGCTCGCTGCCGCCTCCCTCAACATCATCGGGGTCGGGCACCGAATGCTCAGCGAGTACGACCAGGCGCTCGCGTTCTACGAGCGCTGCCTGGCTCTCGACCGCGAGATCGGGAATCGGGCTGGTGTCGCCCGCGCCTTGGGCAACGTCGGCAACGTCCACTACGACCGGGGGGACTACGGGCGCGCCCTCGAGGTCCACCAGGAGGCCCTGGTCATCGAGCGGGAGCTCGACGACTCGAGCCAGATCATGACCTCGCTCAACAACATCGGCATCGCGCTCTACCGCCTGGGGGACTACCAGGGGGCGCTCGAGAACCTGCTCGAGGCGCTGCGCCTGCACGAGGCCGCAGGCGAGCTCAGTGGGGTCGCCGGAGCGGCGGTCAACATCGGCAACATCTTCGAGCACATCGGCCAGCTCGACCGTGCCGCGGAGTACTTCCAGCGCGCCCTCGACGCCCACACCGAGGTCGGGACCCTGGACGGGATGGCCGGCGCTCACCTCAACCTAGGCAACATCTGCCAGCTCGGGGAGCGGCTGGCGGAGGCGGAGGCGCACTACCTCAAGGCGCTCGAGCTCGCCCGCCGGGTGGGCAGCCCGCGGCTCGAAGCGAGCGCTCTCGACAGCCTGGGCCACGTCGAGCGCCACCGGGGAGCGCCGGAGCGGGCGCTGCCCCTCCACCGCCAGGCCCTGGCTCTGCGCGAGTCGCTCGGCGTCCTGCAGGATGTCGCCCTGTCGAACCAGAACCTCGGTCTCGCCTTGCACGACCTGGGCCGGCTCGACGAGGCCCGGCCTCCGCTCGAGCGCGCCCTCGCCCTGGCCCGGGAGTGCGGCGCCGCCACAGTGGTGCAGGAGGTGCTGTCCGACCTGTCCGGGCTGCACGCCGCTCGGGGCGAGTTCGAGACCGCCCTCGGCTACGCCCAGCAGGCGGCCGCGGCGCGCGAGACCTACCTGAACGAGCGCTCCAACGACCGCGTCGCCGAGCTCGAGACGCGCTACCAGATGGAGGCGCGGAAGCGGGAGAACGAGCTCCTGGCCAAGGAGAACGAGATCCGCCGTCTGGAGGCGAGCCGCGCCCGGCTGCGCGCTAACCTCATGCTGGTGGCGCTGGCGGTGGTCCTGACCGCGGTCGTGCTGCTCCTGCGCCGCTACCGCGACCTGCTCCGCTTCTGGAAGCGCAAGAGCCTGGTCGGTCACTACCGGATCGTCGACACCATCGCCGAAGGGGGAATGGGGGTGGTGTACCGGGCCGAGAGCCTGGTCGAGCGCTCGGGCAGCTTCGCCCTCAAGCTGATCCGCGACGAGCACGCCGCCGATCCCGCGGTGCGTCGGCGCTTCCTCCATGAGGCTGCGGTGGTGGACCAGCTCGACCACCCCCACATCGTCCGCGTGCACGAGCGGGGCGAGGACTCGGGACGGTTGTACATCGCAATGGAGCTGCTCGAGGGGCCATCTCTCGCCGAGCTCATCAGGCGAGGCCAGCGGCTGGCGCTGCCGGCCGCGCTCCACGTCATGCGCCAGCTCGCCGCGGTGGTGGCGGCGATCCACGCCAAAGGGGTGCTGCACCGCGACCTCAAGCCGGCGAACGTGATCCTGGTCGAGCGGGAGGGCGATCCGAGCTTCGTCAAGCTGCTCGACTTCGGCCTCGCCCGCTCCCAGTCGCTCACCCGCCTGACCGAGACCGGCGCCATCCTGGGCACGATCGCCTACCTGCCGCCGGAGCAGATCACCGAGCAGCGGTTCACCGCCGCGAGCGACGTCTACGCACTGGGCGTTGTCTTCTACGAGCTGCTGACCCTGTGCCCGGCCTTCCCCGGCGGTACCCCGGTCGAGGTCATCCAGCAGATCCTGCGCGGCGAGGTCGTCCCGCCGACCCGACTGCGACCCGACCTGCCGGTCGAGCTCGAGCGACTGCTGCTCGAGATGATGGCGACCGACCCCGCCGCCCGGCCGGGGGACGGCGAGGTGGTGGACAGGTTGGGGGAGATGGATAGCCTGGCCGTCGAAGGGGAGGGGGGCGGCTCGGTCGTTGCCCATGCAACGGGCAATCAGACCCGTCCCACAGTCTGCATTCGGACCGGTGCCGGTCGGCGAGACCGGGGAGAGGGCGCGGAGTGACGGCGAACTCCCTTCGCTAGCGGCAACGGGCTCGGGAGCTGAGACGGGGACTACCGCCCCGGGTGGACGTCGTACTTGTGGAGGGCGGAGACAAAGCGGGGGTAGTCGTCGGGTCCGACGTGGAGCGCCTCGGCCAGCCGACGCAGGCTGCCGCCCTCGGCGGCGAAGGCACGCCGGAGCAGGCCGCGCAGCTCCTCCCGGTTGAGGTCGCGGTCGAGGAAGGCGCGCCAGGCGGTGTCCCAGAAGCTGGCGCCCGAGCGGATGGCCGTCTCGAGCTCCACGACCCGAGCTCCGCCTCCGTCCGCGGCGAGCTCGGGACCGGCGACCAGGAGCTCCTCCACCTCGCCACCGACCTCGGAGTCGGGTAGCTGAATGCCGACCCGCTTGAGGACCTGGATCAGCTCGCGCACGTTGCCGGGCCAGGAGTGGCGCGCTATGGCCTCGAAGAAGCCCGGCCCGGGGCGGGTGCCGCGCAGGAGGTGGAGGTGGTGCTGCACCAGGTCGGGCAGATCCTCAGGCCGCTCGCGCAGCGGTGGGATGGCGATCGGCAGCACGTTCAGGCGGTAGTAGAGGTCGCTGCGGAAGCGGCCGGCCCGGACCTCTGCCGCCAGGTCACGGTTGGAGGCGGCCAGCAGCCTCACCTCGGCCGTTTGCTCGCGCGCCTCTCCCACCGGCCGGAAGCGGCGGGTCTCCACGAAGGCCAGCAGCTTGGCCTGAACCGAGGTCGGAACCTCCGAGACCTCGTCCAGCATCAGGGTGCCGCCCTCGGCCTCCTGGACCAGGCCCCCGCGCCCCTCGCCGGCGCCGGTGAAGGCGCCGCGCCGGTGGCCGAACATCTCGCTCTCGAACAGGCTCTCAGAGATCGACGGGCAGTGCGCCACGACCAGCCGCCCTCGCCGACCGGAGGCGCGGTGGATCAGCTCGGCGAGGTGGTTCTTGCCCACCCCGGTCTCGCCGAGGAGCAGCACCGGCTCGTCCTCGAGGGCATAGCGCAGCAGGAGCTCTCGCACCCGCTGCATGGCCGGGCTCGAACCCGCCACCCCCCCGGGGTCGCTGCTCGCCGCGCGGATGCCGGCAATCGACTCGCCGAGCAGCTCGCCCATCGCCCGGAACACTTCGCGGTCGGCGACGGTGAAGGCTTCACGGCTGCCGCTGTCGAGGTAGAGGTAGAAGTCCCGCTCGATGGGCAGCACGAGGAGGCTGCGCAGGAACAGGGTCCGGGCCGACTGGGGCAGCTCGGCTCCGGCTGCCATCACCACCACGTCCTCGCCCTCCACCTCGCGCCGCTCGGCGAGGGTGGTGCGGATCAGGCTCTTGGGGAAGCCCTCTCCCTCGTCGACGGTACGACCGGTAATGCTGCGGCCGCGGTGCCAGAGGATACGACCGTGGTGGTCGTAGACCATGGCCAGCGACACCTCCTTCTGCTGGAGGACGCCCCACAGCTTGGCCTTGATCGCCTCGATCACTCGTGCTCCTCCGTCGGTATCGCCGCCGCTCTACCCAGCCACCGCACGCGGTGGCGGCTCCTCAGCCTGCGGCGCCACGACTGCGACGCCGACAGCGGCGGCGAAAACGGCTCGCCCCGTGCCTGAGCGTGGTTCTCCGCGTGCGTTCATCGCTGTCCTCCTCTCGCGGTCGGCGGAGAGACAGTGTAGCAGCCTGTCGGGGCAGCTCCACCCTCGCCGGGGCCACGCTGGTCCAGCTCTCTCGCGGGAGTATTCCGAGGGTGCGATGGGAGTTGCCGAGGCGGCATGGTCGGCTCGGGTCGCCCCGAGGTCCGGGCAGCCCGGGCCGCGGGCACGGCCCTGGATCGCCCGCTCACCCCGGTGGAGCTCGCCGGCGGTGGTTGAACCGCGCTTTACGCGCCCTTGAAGCCGGGTCATCGAGCGCTCCGACGGGACCGTTCCGGTGGCCACCACCGGGCGGTCGTGAGTACCCACAGGCACCACGCGAGAGCCTGCCGGCCACCGACATCACGAACCTGCCGCGCCCCTCCGTTTCGACCGGGCCGAGCTCGCGGCGCTGCTCGACATTGAGGAACCGGCCTGATCCAGCGACGACCCGGCTCGCACGGTCTCCCCGGTCGTCCGCGTCCTGAGAGTGTCGGTTGCGCCCGGCCCTGGTCTGGAGTATGAAGGGCCGCCGGCAGTCCACCGGCGAGGAGGGATCATGAACTCCTTCCCGATCGTGATCGGCGCCATCTGTGTGCTGACCCTCGGGTACCGCTTCTATTCGGCCTTCATCGCCGCCAGGGTGCTCAGCCTCGACTCCCAGCGGCCAATGCCCTCCCACATGTTCCATGACGGCCACAACTTCGTGCCCATGAACAAATGGGTCCTGTTCGGGCATCACTTTGCGGCCATCGCCGGGGCTGGGCCGCTGGTCGGCCCAGTCCTGGCGATGCAGTTCGGGTACGCCCCCGGCCTGCTCTGGCTGTTGATCGGGGCGGTGCTCGCCGGCTGCGTCCACGACTTGATGATCCTGGTCGCCTCGGTCCGCCACAACGGTCGTTCACTCCCGGAGATCGCGCGCGGCGAGGTCGGCCCGGTGGCCGGTTTCACCGCCGGGGTGGCGGTGCTGTTCATCGTGGTGGTGGCGCTGGCCGGTCTCGGCCTGGTGGTGGTCAACGCCCTGGCCGAGAGCTCGTGGGGCACCTTCACCATCGCCGCCACCATTCCGATCGCCATCGTCATGGGCCTGTACATGTTCAAGATCAGACCGGGCTCGATCCGCGGGCCGAGCCTGGCCGGGGTGATCGTCCTGGTCATCGCCGTCGTCGGGGGCCGCTGGGTGGCCGGCTCGGGGTTCGGAGACTGGTTCCTGTTCGACAACCACCAGCTGACCCTCCTTCTCTGTGCCTACGGCTTCGCCGCCTCGGTCCTGCCGGTGTGGCTGCTCCTCGCCCCCCGCGACTACCTCTCCTCGTACATGAAGGTCGGCACCGTCGCCCTGCTGATTCTCGGGGTGCTGCTCGTGCACCCCGACCTCAAGTCCCCCGCCCTGACCGAGTTCATTCACGGGGGAGGGCCGATCGTCCCGGGCAAGCTGTTCCCCTTCGTCTTCGTCACCATCGCCTGCGGCGCCATCTCAGGCTTCCACTCCCTGGTCGCCTCCGGCACCACCCCCAAGATGCTGGACCGGGAGACCGACGCCCGCTTCATCGGCTACGGCGCGATGGCCATGGAGTGCCTGGTCGGGGTGGTGGCCCTCATCGCCGCCGCCTCCCTCCACCCAGCCGACTACTACGCCATCAACGTCAGCCCGGCGGCCTTCGCCAAGCTCGGCATGGACCCGGTCAATCTAACCGAGCTCAGCCGGGAGGTGGGCGAAGACGTCGCCGGTCGCGCCGGCGGCGCGGTCTCGCTCGCCGTCGGCATGGCCCAGATCTTCAGCGCCATCCCCGGCATGCGCCGTCTGATGAGCTACTGGTACCACTTCGCGATCATGTTCGAAGCGCTGTTCATCCTCACCACCATCGACGCCGGCACTCGCGTCGGACGCTTCCTGCTCCAGGAGTTTCTCGGCAACTTCCACAAGCGGATCGGGGATCCGGCCTGGCTGCCGGGAAACCTCCTGACCACCACCGTGATCGTGGTCTCCTGGGGCTACTTCATCTACACCGGCTCGATCCGGTCCATCTGGCCGATGTTCGGCACCGCCAATCAGCTCCTGGCGACCGTCGCCCTGGCCGTGGCCACCACCTTCCTGATCAACATGGGCCGCGCGCGCTTCGCTCCCCTCACCCTGGCGCCAATGCTGTTCGTCGCCGTCACCACCTTGACCGCCGGCTTCCTCAACATCCGCGACAACTTCCTGCCCCTCTCCCGCCAGCCGGGGATGGCCCTCACCGGCCACCTGCAGTCGGCCCTGACCGCGATCATGATGGTGGCGGTGGTGGTGATCATCGCCGACTCCGCCCGACGCTGCGTGGCCACCCTGCGCGGACGCCCCTTGCCGGAACGTGCCTTCGGCCCCCCGGTCATCCGGCCCGACGTGCCCCAGCGCTGCTGCTGAGACCCTGCCGCGGCGTCAGCGTCCACCCTGCCTTTTGGACCGGCTTCGTCGCCTCCGGCGGCTGGCGCTGACCCCTGCGCAGGCATTCCGCACCCTCCCGATCTCAGAGGAGGAGGATTGCGGTCGAGACCCATGCGATGGTACGGTCCAGGGGTGTCCCCCCTTCGGCCTGGCGCGATCGTCGCCACATTCCTCGCCTGTGCGTCGGTCCTTTCCCTCGGCTGCCGAGCGAAGTCGAGACCCGACACGCGACCCTACAGCGAAGCGCAGCGGAGGCTGCTCCAGTCTGCAGACCCTGAGGAGCGAGTCCGGGTCATCGAGAAGTTCCTGGCCGGTCCAGCTGAGGAGGGCAAGACCTACGTCAGCCTCCTGGAAGAGGGGGCGCTGGTGGCCGAGACGGAGCTGAACGACCCGGACCGAGCCGAGTCGCTCTATCGCCTCGCCCTGACGGAGTCTCGAGGTTCGCGAAGGTCCAGGCTCGTGGAGCTCTCGTACCTCGAGTGGCTCGGAAAGCATCGCGATGCGGCGTTCCCGGCGGCAGTCGATCGGTTGCAGGAAGGGGAGCCGCTCGAGGCCTGGGACCACCTCAGGATCTCGGATGCGGCGCTCGCCGCGTCGCTGTGGGAGCTGGCCGAGCTTCACGCGCAACAGGCTCTCGAGCTGCAGGACACGGCCGACATCGGGGGATTCGCGCTCCTGAACATCGGCTGGGCCGAGGCGAATCTCGGTCGACCCGAGCAGGCGCTGCGGAGCTTCCAGTCGGCCGATCGACTTCTGCCACGGCACTTCGCCGGGCTCAGTCCGTCTCCTCTCGACCTCTACTGGGGGCAGACCCATCTCCTCATGGGCAACGACGACGCGGCGATCGATCGCCTGCTCCCGGAGGTTGTCTTCAGGGGCAACGAGGGCGCGCTGCGGGCGCTCGAGCTGGCCTTCGAGCGGGAGCACGGGAGCGCGGCCGGGCTCGAGGGTGCGCTGAGTGCCTATCAGCAGGAGCACGCACCGCCGGCCCCCGACTTCACGCTCGCCGACTACGAGGGGGTCTCGCACCGCTTCTCTGACCTTGTCCGGGGGAAAGCTGCGGTCCTCGTCTTCTGGTTCCCGACCTGAACGCTCTGTCACGCGGAGTTGCCGCGTCTGGAGCCCCTGTGGAGGAAGTACGGGCGCGAAGGGCTGGTCGTGATCGCTCTCGAAACCACGGGGGACGACGATCTGGCCCGACGCTTCATCGCCGAGAAGGGGCTCAGCTTCGTTCTCCTGAGGCAAGAGCCAACGCGGCATAACGTGTCCCAGAGCCTGTACGGGGTCACGTTCTGCCCGCAGACGTTCCTGATCGACAGGAACGGACGGATCCTCCACTACCACCCGAGCTACAGTCCCGGCGATGACGCGCGGATCGAGAAGCAGGTGCTCGAGCTCCTCCTGAATCAGTCGTAGGCCGGGTGACCGGGCCGGCGCTCGAGCGGAGGAGCTGCCCCAAGGCGGGCGTGCCCTGCATCAGCTCGTGCTCGAGGAGCCCATCCGGGCACGGCTCGCCGCATTGAGACGCCGTCCAGGAATAGTCCAGGCAGGTGCGTGCGTTGCGCTTGCCGGCGGAGCCCATGAGCTGACCGGGGGACGTGACTCGCCCCGGGCTGCGCCGGATAGAGCCCGCCGGGCTGCAAGGAGCGATCGGTGAGCTATCGGATCCTCATCAGGGTGGAAGGCTCATGAGCACACCCCGCCCCGTTGCCATCTGGTCGGGTTGGGCCCCGCGCCTGCTCGGTGTGCTGCGCGTCGGGGCCGCGGCCATGTTCATGATGGCGGGAACTATGAAGCTGTTCGCCTTCCCGGTGGGGGTGCCTCCAGAGGGGGGCACGGTCGCGCTCCTGTCCCAGCTCGGCATCGGCGCCGTCCTGGAGGTGCTCGGCGGTGGCCTCGTGCTGGTCGGGCTCTTCACCCGGCCCGCCGCCTTCATCCTCTCCGGCGAGATGGCAGTTGCCTACTTCCAGTTCCACGCCCCCCAGGGTTTCTGGCCGATCGTCAACGGCGGGACCGACGCCGTGCTCTTCTGCTTCCTCTGGCTCTACCTCGCCGCCGCCGGCGCCGGACCCTGGAGCCTGGACGCGCTGCTGGAGAGACGACGGAGGAATGACGGCTAGAACGGACCGCGCCGCTCGGGTCCGGCTCTCTGTCGGGCCTCCTGCAGAGCGCCACATCGACATCTGGAACGAGAGGGAGAGGAACGATGAACTCCGTAGTCCACTTCGAGATGCCGTACGAGAGAAAGGAGCGCATGGCCAGGTTCTATGAGGCTGTCTTCGGCTGGCGAACCCAGATGCTCGGAGAGGAGATGGGCAACTACGTCCTGGCGACTACGACCGAGACCGACGAGAAGGGACCCAAGAAGCCCGGCGCGATCAACGGCGGTTTCTTCGTGAAGGACGAGTCGAAGCCGGGCCAGTACCCGTCCGTCGTGATCGCGGTGGACGACATCGACAAGGCGATGAGGAAGGTCGAGAAGGCGGGCGGAAAGGTCCTCGGCGATCCGATGGACATTCCCGGCGTCGGGCGCTACGTGGCGTTCACCGACACCGAGGGCAATCGCGTGAGCATGCTGAAGCCGCTCCCGCAGATGTCCGTGCGGCCGACTTCGCACTAGAAGTCGAAAGTCGAGAGTCGCGAGTCGGAGAGGGCCGTCTTCCCGCCG
>Ga0316620_10000902_pt1 | contig 12300 bp, 12 predicted proteins | sample OWC_Aug_M1_C1_D5_FD_207651 | JGI IMG/M metagenome (GOLD analysis project Ga0316620, IMG submission 207651) | Wetland soil microbial communities from Old Woman Creek delta, Ohio, United States - OWC_Aug_M1_C1_D5_B | ecosystem: Environmental > Terrestrial > Soil > Wetlands | place: USA: Ohio... | reverse complement strand
CCGGCTGCGCGTCGGCCGCCACGGCCAGCAGGCCCCCTGCGAGCAGCAACCCCAGAACCCCCGTGCGGTTCATTTCCCCTCCTGTTGCTGGAGAATCACCTCCAGCTCCGCTTCCGTTTCCACCAGGACGTCGCGCGCCTTGCTCCCGTCGAAAGGCCCGACAATGCCCGCCATTTCCAGCTCGTCAACAAGCCGCGCAGCCCGCGAGTACCCCACCTTCAGCCGCCGCTGCAGGAGCGACACCGATCCCTGCTGATGACGGACGATCAGGTGCGCCGCATCGACAAAGAGCTCGTCACGCTCGCCCGGGCCTCCCGCCCCACCGCCCCGCTTCTTCTCCATCATGGAGGGGAGCATGAACGTCGAGGCATGCCCCTGCTGCCTGGCGACGTGCTCGACCACCCTGTCAACCTCGTCTGGCGAGATGTACGCGTTCTGCAGCCGGACAGGCTTCGGACTCCCGCTGGGAAGATAGAGCATATCGCCGTTCCCGAGAAGCTGCTCAGCTCCGTTCATGTCGAGAATTGTACGCGAGTCGATCTTCGTGGCCACCTGGTACGCGATGCGCGCGGGGAAGTTCGCCTTGATGACGCCGGTCAGCACGTCCACAGACGGCCGCTGGGTCGCCAGCACAAGATGTATCCCCACTGCCCGCGCCATCTGGGCAAGACGGGCAATCGGCTCTTCAACCTCGCGCGCCGCCGTGATCATCAGATCGGCCAGCTCGTCGATGATCACCACCAGATACGGCATCCTGGTGTGCTGAATGACGTCGGTGCTCTTCAACCGCCCGGACTTCACCCGCTCGTTGTAATCGACGATGTTCCGCACCCCGGCGTTCGAGAGGCGCTCGTAGCGCCGCTCCATCTCGACCTCAACACACCGGAGCACCGCGACGGAATTGTGCGGCGTCGTCACGATCTCCTCGTTGATGTCGGGGGAGATCGCCAGGAAATGATCCTTCAGCTTCGCGTACTGCGCCAGCTCGATCTTCTTGGGATCGATAATGACGAACCGCAGCTCGGAGGGTCGCATCCGGTAAAGAAGGCTCGCGATAATCGTGTTGATCCCCACGCTCTTCCCCGACCCGGTGGAGCCGGCGATCAGGAGGTGCGGCATCTTCGTCAGATCATCGGTGAATATCTCCCCCGCAATCGTCTTCCCGAGTCCCAGCGGAAGCTGAGCGTGCGATTCGCGGAACTCCGCCGAGCTCAGGACACTGCGGATTGTCACCAGGGCGCGCTGCGAGTTCGGGATCTCGACGCCGACGGCCGACTTCCCCGGGATCGGGGCCATGATCCGAATCCCCTTCGCGGCAAGCTTGAGCGCCATGTCGTTCTCAAGGCTCACGATCCGGCTGATCTTCACGCCGCTGGCCGGCACGAGCTCGTAGAGCGTCACCACCGGCCCGGGCGTGACGCTGACGCTCTCCAGCTCGACGTCGAACTCCGCAAGCGTGCTGCGGAGGAGATCGGCGTTCGCCTGCAACTCCTCCTCGTCGATGTTCTCTCTCTCTCCGCGGGGGTGATCAAGCAGATCGGTCGTCGGGAAGAGATAGTCGACCTGGTCCCCCTGCGCCGGAGCCGGCGAGGGGTGCGTCGCACTTTCCGGCCTGGCCGGCTTAATGTCGATCTTCGGCCCCCGTGCCGCCTGCGCCCGCTCACCCGGAGATTCCCCTGCTTCCTCGCTCCCGCCAAACGCGATTTTCACCGGGCGGCGCTCCCCCTCCTCCGCATCGTGAGAGCGGGCAACCCTGGCCCCCTCTGCCGGCCGCTCGAGCAGCTCCCTGGCCCTCCGCGCCTCATCCCTCAAGGACCGCGCTTCCCGCCTCCGCTCAAACCAGTCAAGCCCCCGCAGCCAGAGACGCCGGAGGCGCTCAACCGTCTGATGAAGATCGAGATCCACTGCGAGGACCAGCGTGACAACGATCCCTACCAGGAGAACAATCGCACCCCCTGCCTTGCCAAGCAGCTGGCCGAGAATCGAGGCGAGAAAATCGCCGATCACCCCGCTCCATTCCATCCCGGGAGAGTCCGCACCCAGGATCGACCGGAGCATCCCGAAGGAGCCCGACACCAGGAGCGCGCCGACAATCGCCGTGTTGGTGACGGCCACGGCGGGGCGGGTCTCAAGCTTCCGGAGGATCACCCATCCCCAGTAGAGCATCAGCACAGGGAGAACGAAGATTGCGTAGCCGATCGTCGATTTGATCAGGAAATCCGAGAGGATGGCGCCGGTCAGGCCGAGCCAGTTTTGCGCAGTGTCCGCCTTGGCGCGCGATGCGGCATCGCCGGTGAAGACGCCGAGGAGATCCGTCCCGTGAATGTCGGCGTTTGCCTCGTCGGCGGCATCGTACGAAACGAGGGCGAGGAAGATCAATATCGAGGCCGCTATCAGAAGCAGGGCCAGAATCGCAGAGCGGCGGGCCGGAGAGGATCTTTCCCTCCGCTGCGATTCCGTCCGCTGTCGCGTGCGCTGTGCCATTGCTCCTCAGGCGTTTACCGGCGTCGTGGCTCCCCGGCGGAGGCGAAGGACGTTCCCTTCAAGGAAAGGCACGACCGGAACGGTGTCAACCCCCGCGCAGTACCGTATGTCGCTCCCGAATCCGATCTCCTCAAGGTACTTTCCGTGATCGGAGCCCCGCATCATTTTGAGGATTCCCCGTCCCATGCTCCGGTAGAGGCTCATGGAAGCGACGGCGCTGTCGGAGAGGACCACTTCCTGGTCCTCCGCCACGCGCGCGATGAGCATCCCCGCGCAGACGGTGTCTTCCAGGGAGAAACCTCCGTTGCGGCCCGAACAGAGGATGACAAAGTCCCGCGGCCGCTCCCGCACGAACGAGGCCACCTCTCCCATGTTCAGAAACCCGCCGATCACCAGCTCCGCCGCGTAGCGCGCCTTCACCATCGCCTGCGAACCGTTGGTCGAGCTGAAGATGATCGACTTCCCCTGCACTCTCGAGGCCGCGTACTCAGAGGGTGAATTGCCCAGGTCAAAGCCGGGAACGATCCTGCCGTTCCGCTCTCCCCCCAGCAGCGCCTGGTCGGTCCCGAGGTTCCCCGCGATCTTCATCGCCGACTCCACCGTGGAGGCCGGAATAACCTCCCGCGCACCGTTGGCAAGCGCGGTGATGATCGTGGAGCTTGCCCGGAGGACATCGATCACCACGACCGTCCGCTCCCGCAGGGCGAGATCGTCAACAGGACCTGGAGTGAAATGACAGTCTATTCTCATGTGGCAGAATTCTTGACAAAGGGGAGAGGAGTCACCTGCGCCGGAACCGGCCGGTTCCGGATCATGATGTCGATCCGCGTGCCGGGCTTCGCCTGCGCGGCGGGAACATAGCCCATGCCGATCCCTTTCTCCAGAATCGGCGAGAACGTGCCGGACGTGACGTTGCCGCTCACCGCGCCGGCCACCTGAATCTCATACCCGTGGCGCGGGAAGGCTTTGTCTTCCATCACGAAGCCTACCAGCCTGCGACGAAGACCCTCCTGCTTCGCCTTCAGCAGGACCTCCTTCCCGTTGAACGCAGGCTTCTCGAGCTTCGTGATCCACCCCAGGCCCGCTTCCAGCGGGTGCGTCGTCTGATCGATGTCGTTCCCGTACAGGCAGAAGCCCATCTCCAGCCGCAGCGTGTCGCGGGCGCCGAGCCCGATCGGGAGGATCCCCACATCCTTCCCCGCCCCCATCACCGCATTCCAGACCTTCGCACCGGTGGCCGGGTCGGAGCGGAAATAGAGCTCAAAGCCGCGCTCCCCCGTGTACCCGGTGCGGGAAATGATCATCTCCACGTCCGCCAACACGCCGCGCGTGAAGTGATAATAGGGGACGGACTGGAGGTTCACCCGCGTGAGCTTCTGCAGCGTGTCCAGCGCGCGGGGGCCCTGAACGGCCAGGAGCGACGTCGCGTCCGAGAGATCGGTCAGCACCACGTCGGGGGAAAGGTTCTCGCGCATCCAGGCGATGTCCTTCGCCGTGTTCGAGGCGTTGATGACCAGCATGTACCGGTCACCCATATGGTAGACGAGCAGGTCGTCGACAATCCCCCCGTCGGGGTAGCACATTGCCGAATACTGCACGCGCCCCTCCGCCAGGCGGCCGACATCGTTGACGGTGATCTTCTGCAGAAACGCCTGCGCGTCCTTCCCCCGGATCTCCACCTCTCCCATGTGGGAGACGTCGAACATCCCCACGCTCTCCCGGACCCGCCGGTGCTCCTCCACAATGCCGCTGTACTGCACCGGCATGACGAATCCGGCGAATTCGACCATCTTGCCGCCGAGCCGCTCGTGAATGGAAGTGAATGCCGTCTGTTTTGCGCTCATGGCCTTCCGGATTCTTATTTATTGTACAGATCGGTGATGTCTTTTCCGTCCTTCGCCGAGAAGCAGCGGAATTCGCCGAGGGGGATCGACGCATCCGGATCGATCCTCAGCCAGACGAGATACTTCAGCATGATCCGCCGCGCCCGGCTGATCGCCCCCTGGCGGAGCACCGTGGCCAGCTCCGGATGAACCTTGATGACCACCCGCTTTTCCCTCGCCTCCGACCGGAAGCGACTGATCCAACGTTCCAGCGTGTTGAGCGTGGAGGTCTTGGAACGGACCAGGCCCGTCCCCCCGCACGCCGGACAGGGCTCGGTGAAGCTGTGAAGGATGTTCTGCCGCACCCGCTGACGCGTGATCTGGACGAGGCCGAACTCGGTCATCGGCAGCACGGTCACCTTCGCACGGTCCTTCCGGAACTCCTTCTTGAGCTCCTCGAAGACCTTCCGCTTGTTCTTCTCGTCCTCCAGGTCGATGAAGTCGCAGACGATGATCCCGCCGATGTCGCGCAGCCGGAGCTGCCGGCAGACTTCCCGCGCCGCCTCAAGATCGGTCCGCAGGGAATTCTGCTCCTGCTCCCGCTTCGCCGCGTAGCGGCCGCTGTTCACGTCGATCACCACCATCGCCTCGGTCTGCTCGATGATGAGATACCCCCCGCTCTTGAGCCAGACCTTCCGGCTGAGAGACGTCTCCAGCTCCTTCTCGATGCCGTAGACGTCGAAGATGGGAGCGCGGTCGCGGTGGAGCTCGATCTTTTCGAGCAGCTGCGGGGACGTGTAGTTGATGTATGCCCGGATCTCCTTGTGGAGCTTCTTGGAGTCCACGACGACGCGGGCCACTTCGTTCGAGAAGAGGTCGCGGATGACGCTCGACGTCGTCGCCATGTCCTTGTAGACCAGGGCCGGGGGCTTCTCGTTCTTTGCCGCTTTCTCGATCTGCCGCCAGGTGTCGATCAGGTCCTGGAGGTCGGTCTTGAGCGCCTCCTCTTCCTTCCCCTCTGCCACCGTCCGGATGATCACGCCAAACCCCTCGGGAAGGAGCGTCTGCACGATCCGCCGCAGGCGGCGCTTCTCCTTGAAGGCGCTGATCTTCTTGGAAATCCCGATTTTCCCGTCGAACGGGAGGAGGACCAGGTACCGGCCGGCAAGCGAGACCTCGGACGTCACCCGGACACCCTTCTTCGCCACCGGCTCCTTGGTGATCTGGACGATGATCTCCTGTCCCTTCTCCAGGTGGATATCTTTCGCGGGGGGGCGGTGCTGCGGGGGGGCGGAACGGGGCGGACGATCCCTGCGCACCTCGCGGGCGGCAGGCCCTTCCTCGACGACGACCTTCTCCTCTTCTTCCTCCTCCTCGTCGTCACCAAGCATTGTCTGGTACTCTTCGAAACGGCTGCCGATGTCGGAGAAGTGCAGGAACCCGTCCTGCCCGAGACCGAGATCGATAAACGCCGCCTTGATGCCCGGCATCACCTTGGCCACACGGCCAAGGTAGATGTCGCCAATCATCCTCTCCTTGTTGGGATTCTCTACGAACAGCTCAGCCAGGCGACCATCTTCCGTGATCGCGATGCGCGTCTCGTTCGCCGCGCCGTTGATGATGATTTCCTTCTTCATACCGGAAAAATCTGCCTCCTCTTTCTGCACCAGGATCCTGGTGCGCCAGCATGGTGCAGGACGAGGCAGACACGCTTCCGGGCCAGCACGGAAGAGGAAACTCGCTGTTCTGTATGCCTGGATCGTTTGCCATCATACCGGCGTTACGTACGTTCTGGAATAGCGATGAAATTATGGAGAATCCGGCACCCGGCTTCATCCGGTGCCTGAGGGCACTCTCGCTAAGGGCCCTGTTCTGGCCACGGTGGGTACCCTGCGGAATCAGCAAAAAAAGAGGCCAAGCTCCCCTGCGTCACACTTTCCGTAACTGACCGTTGCTTCCTTCCGGACCTGGCGGGGTTGGGCTACTTCCGGTTGCGCAGGACTTGACCTCTCTACTCGCAGAGCATACCACGGCGTGGAGCTGATCGGGGTCGAACCGACGACCTCCTCGTTGCGAACGAGGCGCTCTCCCAACTGAGCTACAGCCCCTCAATCGACTCGAAAATATAGGAAAATCCCGTTCGTGAATCAATATGGACTGCCCCGGCCCCGGGGGCTTCCTCCCGGGGGGCAACTACTTTTTCATCATGGTCTCGCGAATCACCCTGACCGTCTCCTCCTCCGAATACCCCAGCTCATAGTAATGCTTGATCACCGTCTCCCACCATCCGGACGGAATCACGGAGCGATCCGTTTCGTGAATCTTCTCCCAGACCCGCTTCTTGTACATCTCGAGAATCTTATCTTCCATAAAAATGCGGACTTTGCTGTATCAAAGTAAGGAAATGTACGCACTCAAACGGTGCAAGTCAATCATTCATCGTCTCTCGCGGAGAAAATCGGCGCTCCCTCAGTGCGCGGCCGGCTTGACAAACGGAGGGGCAATTGGTATTTTAGAATGATTTGGGGGATTTTCGGCAGAACGCCATCCATGCCAGAAGAACTGACATACCGCGAAAAGACCGTCCTTCACTATGTCGTCCGCGATTTCATCGAGACGGCGACACCTGTCGGGTCGCGATTCATCTCCCGGCGCCACGGCGACGTGCTGGGCCTCGGCCCGGCCTCAATCCGGAATGTCATGTCCGATCTGGAACACCTCGGCTTTATCGACCACCCCCATACCTCCGCCGGGAGGATGCCGACCGACCGCGGGTACCGGTTCTACCTCGATTCCCTCATGCGGAAGGAAACGCTGACCGACCAGGAGATCGAAACCATCCGGAAAAACCTCGGCGCCGCCGAAGAGACGGAAACCCTCCTCCGCGAGACTTCCCGCCTCCTGGGCAAAATCTCACACCAGATCTTCGCCGTCACGTCCCCCCGGCTGAGCAGCGGAACCATGGAAAGACTGGAGATCGTCCCCATCACCGGGAACCGGATCATGGTGATCCTCTCGATCAAGTCGGGCCTGGTCAGGACGATCATGATGGAAGCTTCCGCCGAGATCCCCCGGGAGAAACTCGAGGACCTGGCCCGGTTCCTGAACGAACGCCTCTGCGGGCTCACGCTGCATGAAATCCGCGAGACATTCCACGAGCGGGTCAGGGACGTCCAGGACGAAAAGACGGGCCTCATCCGCCTCTTCATCGACTCGGTGGATAAGCTCTTCTCCCCGGCCTCGGGCGAGAAGGTCCACATCGGCGGGGCGGACAAGGTGATCGAGCAGCCGGAATTCGTAAACCCCCAGGATTTTCGCGGTGTTATTGAGTTGATCAACGACGAGGAGATGATCATCCATATCCTCCAGAAGAACGACGCCCGACCCAACGAAGTCTCCGTCCGCGTCGGGGAGGAAAACCAGGACGAGAAACTCCGCGCATACAGCGTGATCACAGCTGCCTACACGCTCGGCGACGTGGCCGGGACCGTGGGCGTCATCGGGCCAAAACGGATGCCCTACGCCCGTATGATCCCCCTGGTCGACTACGTCGCGAAAGCCATATCCGATCTCTTTTCGACAAATCAGAAATAGAGCAGAATGACCCAGGACCCCCAGGAACCGACATCAGAGGAACGGGAACTCGTCCCATCCACCGAGGAGACGCCCGGCGAAGGACGCCAGGAAAGCGACCTCGCCGCACAGCTGGCCGAGGCACAGAAAGCTGCCGACTCGCTGAAGGACCAGCTCCTCCGGAAAGCCGCCGAGTTCGAAAACTACAAGCGGCGCACCGAGGGCGAATACCTGAACCTGATCCGGAACGCGAACGAGAATCTCCTTCAGGCCCTCCTCCCCATTCTCGATGACCTCTCCCGATCGCTGAAGGCGGGAAAGGAGAAGCCGGACTTCGACCTTTTCTACCGGGGGATCGAGCTGATCGAGAACAAGCTCGTGCGGACGCTCGAGGGGGAGGGGCTCAAGGCGTTCGACTCGGAGGGGAAACCATTTGATGTCGCGTTCCACGACGCACTGCTGATGATCCCCCGGCCCGACGTCCCTCCCCATACCGTCGTGGAAGAGGTGGAGCGTGGCTACATGCTGAACGACCGGGTCCTCCGCCACGCGAAAGTGATCGTGTCGACCGAGCCGCCCGACGCCGGCAGCGCGGAGAACGGGAGTTCCGATGGCTAAGCGGGATTACTACGAAGTGCTGGGGGTGGGCCGCTCCGCATCCACCGACGAGATCAAGAAGGCCTATCGGAAGATGGCCATGCAGTATCACCCCGACAGGAACCCGGGGAACAAGGATGCGGAGGAGAAGTTCAAGGAGGCTGCCGAGGCGTACGAAGTTCTCGGGGAGCCGGAGAAGCGCCGCCGGTACGATCAGTTCGGGCACGAAGGGATGCGCGGGACGGACTTCCGCGGCTTCACCGACATCAACGACATCTTCAGCACATTCGGCGACATCTTCGGCGGCGGGTTCGGCGGCTCGATCTTCGACGAGATGTTCGGCGGAGGGCAGACCCGCACCCGCTCGCGCTCCGGGGCCGCGGCGCCGGGATCCGACCTCAAGGTCCGCCTGAAACTGACCCTGGAGGAAATCGCCACCGGGATCGAGAAACGTCTGAAACTGAAGAAGTGGAAAACCTGCGAGACGTGCCGCGGAACAGGCACGAGCTCCTCCCGCGGGCTGACCACCTGCCCCGTCTGCAACGGCAGCGGGGAAATACGGCAGATCTCCCGCTCGGTCTTCGGTCAGTTCGTCAACATCACGACCTGCTCGAACTGCCAGGGCGAAGGGAAAGTCATCAAGGAGCCGTGTGCGGCCTGCCGCGGCGAGGGACGCGTCCAGGGGGAATCGACCATCAAGGTCAACATCCCGGCCGGCGTGGGCGAGGGGAATTACATCCCGCTGCGCGGAGAGGGGAACGTCGGCCGGAGGGGAGGCCCCGCAGGCGATGTCATCGTCGTCATCGAGGAAGAACCCCATCCGCTCTTCACGCGGAACGGCGACGATGCCGTCCTCGACCTCCTGCTCGGCTTCCCCGAGGCCGCTCTCGGGGCGGAGATCGAAGTCCCCACGCTGACCGGGCGGGCCAAGCTCAAGATCGACCCCGGAACGCAGTCCGGACGGATTCTGAGGATGCGCGACAAGGGAATCCCGCGCCTGAACAGCTTCGGCCGCGGAGACCAGCTCGTCCGGGTCAATGTCTGGGTCCCGACCACGCTCACTCCCCAGGAACGGCAGCTCCTGAAACAGCTCTCGCAAAGCGAGAATATCACGCCGAAGGAAGGGGACAAGTCCGCCAACTCTGAGAAGAGTTTTCTCGGGAGGGTCAAGAAAGCATTTTCGTGAGAGACCGATGGGCTTCTGGTCGACGGTGCGGCAGCACATGACATTCACGCCTCAGGAGACGCGGGCGATCGCGCTCCTGGTCATCGCCCTCGCCGCCGGGGAGGCCCTGCGCCCGGCACGAACGCCCGGCACACCGCCCGGCCGGCCCGGCGCGGCAATCGACAGCGAGTTCTCCGCCCTCTCACGCGCCCTGCTCGCAGGGCCGCCGGAAGCGGCCTCCCCGCAGAGACCTCTCCCTCCCCCGCTCGCACCGGGGAGCATCAACATCAACAGGGCGACGCGGGAAGACCTCCTCGCGCTTCCCGGCATCGGACCCAAAACGGCAGATAAAATTATCGCCTTCCGGAATAGCCACGGCCCCTTCGCACGGGCCGACGACCTGCTCGCAGTCAGCGGAATCGGGCCGAAGAAACTCGCCCGCATCCGGCCGTACCTCCGGTGGAATTGAACCATGATCACACGCATTGTTGGCATCAGCATCACCGGCGACAGCGTCCACGCCGTGGAGGTCGCGAAGAGCGGAATCGTCTCCACGCTCCATGCAATCGACGAGTGGGAGAACCCCTTCGCGAACGGGCCCGGTGAGACGGACGGACAGGCGCTCGAGATCTTCACCGAATACCTGGCCTCGTTCATCAAAGCCAACCAGGTGAAAGCCACCATCGCCTCGATCGCGCTCGACAGCTCCTCCCTCTTCATCCACCGTCTCCCGGTGGAGGAGAACTCCTCAGACGGCGCCATCCGCGAGCAGATCCGCTGGGAGACCGAGCAGTATTTCCCCGGCACCGCATCATCGGACTTTATCAGCGATTACCACCGCATGGCGCGCTTCCCGTCGGTGCGGCTGAACGAGGTGCTGAGCGTCTCCGTGCGGCGCGCAACCGCGCAGGGTCTGGAAAAGGCCCTCGCGAGCGTCGGCCTCCGCCTCCACATCCTCGACGCCGACCATTTCAGCGCGGAAACCACGTTCCGCCAGAACTACCCCGATGCCCTCCGCCGCCACACCGCCCTGATGGGAATCAAGAGCCACCGCATCGACGCGACGGTGCTCAAGAACGGGAACATGGAATCCTACGCCTACACGCCGGTGCAAAGCCTGGAAGACATCCCCGATCGCGTCGCCTCACTGCACCGCGAGAACGGCGACGTCCCCTCCATTGTCGTCTATGGCTCCGCCCTGAACGCCGAACTTCTGACCCGGATCCGCCGCGCGGCCACCGTCCTCGTCGAGGCCCTCAACCCCCTGCGCAATGTCACCATCGCGAATTCCCTCCGCGTGGGCGAACACCTCTCGAGCCCATCCTACCGGTTCGCCGCCGTCCTCGGCGTGGCCCTCAGGCGGGAATGACCCATGCGGATCATTACCGGCATCTACAAAGGACGCTCGATCAGGACCGTTGGCGGCCTCTCCGTACGCCCCGCGACAGACCGCGTCCGCCAGACGATCTTCAACATGCTCGCCACCAGGATGGCTTTCGAGGGAATCTCGGTCCTCGACCTCTTCGCGGGGAGCGGGAGCCTGGGCCTGGAAGCCCTCAGCCGCGGCGCGGCACGGGCCGTCTTCGTGGAAAGCGGACGGGAGGCAGCAGAGTGCCTTCGCACAACCCTGGAGGAGTATGGCTGCGCGGACTCGGCCCGCGTCGTCTGCGACGACGCGGGACATTTCCTCCAGCTGGAAAACGACACCTATGACCTTGTCTTCGCCGACCCCCCCTATGCGTTCGCGGGAACGGCGGATCTTCCCCGGCAGATCTTCTCGGCGAACCTCGTCCGCCCCGGCGGATACCTCCTGATCGAGCACGCACACGCGCTCTCCTTCGCCAGCACAGATCTCTATACGGCCGGACCGGCGAAACGGTTCGGCAGAACGATCGTCACCTTCTTCCAGAAAGCAGCATCATGAACAACCGGATCGCAGTCTACCCCGGGACCTTTGATCCCATCACGTACGGACACATGGATGTCATCCAGCGCGCGACGCGCCTCTACTCCCGCGTCATCGTCCTGGTGGCCCGGAACTCCTCCAAGACCCCCCTCTTCACCGACGACGAGCGGATCGCCATGATCCGGGAAGTCTTCCGGGGGAAGAAGAACGTCGAGGTGGATGGCTTCGACGGACTCCTCGTCCACTACGCGCGGCGCAGACACGCCTCGGTGATCATCCGCGGCCTCCGGGCGGTGTCGGATTTCGAGTTCGAATTCCAGATGGCCCTCACCAACCGGAAACTCGCCCCCTCGATCGACACGGTCTTTCTCGTCCCGCACGAAAAATACACCTACCTGAATTCAACGATTGTGCGCGAAGTGGCGCGCCTGGGAGGGGACGTGTCGGATTTCGTCCCCCCGGGCGTGCGCCGGCGCCTTCTGGAAAAAGTGCGCTGACAAAGAGAGGGAACCCGCGTCACGCCGATGGGTGTTCTAACGGAAGAGATCGAGGTGCAAGAAAGACGCAAGCCATGCCAACGTACGAGTACCAGTGCAGAAACTGCGGTCACGAACTCGAGGAGTTCCAGTCCATCACCGAGGAGCCCCTCGTCCATTGCCCTGAGTGCGGCACGGACAGCCTCGCACGCATCATCGGTGGAGGAGCAGGGCTCATCTTCAAGGGGACGGGATTCTATCTGACCGACTACAAGA
>Ga0316620_10000901_pt1 | contig 12323 bp, 9 predicted proteins | sample OWC_Aug_M1_C1_D5_FD_207651 | JGI IMG/M metagenome (GOLD analysis project Ga0316620, IMG submission 207651) | Wetland soil microbial communities from Old Woman Creek delta, Ohio, United States - OWC_Aug_M1_C1_D5_B | ecosystem: Environmental > Terrestrial > Soil > Wetlands | place: USA: Ohio... | reverse complement strand
AAAGATATCCGCGAAAGCCATGTTGAACATGATGAAAATCCATAATGTTGAGAGTTTGGCTTTCATTTCTTCCAACTGGGTAGTCTTGCTATCTGTGTTCATCGTTTACTCCTTTTGATGAGTTTGATTGATCTCCAGCGCCTCTGCATGGAGAGGATCGACGCGATTGACCGAGACCAATGGCATTCCCAGGTCGCGGACTTTTTTGAGCAAGCCGTGCAGCGCGGCCTGGTCAACCACCGGGCCGGTTAAGAGCGTGTTGCCGTCCTCTTCCAGCGTGATGGTCAGGCCTTCAAACCAGTCTGTCCACTGAAAACCCAAATGGCCTTTGAGCCTGATCTGATAGACCATAGATTGACCTGGATCAGTCTTGGGATTGAGTTCGTTTGACATGACCTGTACCTGTGGTGGCCGGCCATAACCGCCTGTGCCGCTTGTTCAATGTACAAGTAATATACCGGCGATCCGGTATTGAGGTCTAGATACCAAAGTATTGTTCGGGGGTATTGTCTTGGGGGATAAGGAGGCTACAACAGACCCAATTCGCGGGCGCGCGCCACAGCTTCGGTGCGCCTTTGTACTTGCAGTTTGTCAAAGATGATCCGGCTGTGCCCTTTGACGGTACTCAGGGCAAGGAAAAGCCGCTCACTGATCTCGCGGTTCGAGAGTCCTTGAGCGATCAGACGCAACACTTGCAACTCGCGCTGGCTCAATGGCTCAACCAAAGGCTGAGGGATGAAGGATGAAGGATGAAGGGCTTGCCCGTCCTCTGGGCGAGGTGCGTCGCATTCGTTTTTCGGGTACGCGGCCAGCAGTTTGTCTACGTATGCCACGAGCGGCGAATCGGCGACGAAAAGTTTCATCCTTCCGCCTTCTGCGCCAGTCTGCTGGCGATTCATCCTTTGCAAAAGCAATCTCATCGGCTCGCCTTCGTCCACAAAGATGCGGATGTAGCCTTCTGGCTCGGCCAGGGTCAGCGCGCGCTTCAGCGACGCGAAGGCCAGGGGGAGGTTGCCCTGCGCCTGGTGAGCGAGCGCCTGCGCTACCAGGATTTCGAGCACACTGCCCATCCTTCTTTGATCTTCCGCCGCTTTCAGGAGGCGCTCCAAGAGCCGCACGGCCTGAAAGAGAGGGCTTTCGACCCGGTTGCTCTGATACTCGGCGATCAATACACGGGCCAATGTGATGTGTTCAAATTCGCGCAGGTAGCTGAGGTCGTCATCCGCGCCCAGCCTCCGCTCACGTGCCCAATCCAAGGCTCTGGTCAACTGTCCCTGCTTGAGATAGACCTGTGCCTTCAACGCCTCGATGGGACGTAGATCGGGTACGGGGTTCCTGACATACACGCGTTTGGCCTCATCCAACAGGTCAAGCGCGGCTTCCAGGTCTCCGCTGGACTCTTTTAAGCGGGCTTGGGCCAGGTGCCAGCGATAAGGCCAGTCAACCAACGTAGTCTGTTCACCCAATTCTCTGCTCTTTTGCAGGTGTTGCGCGGCGGCCTCATCAGTTCCCATCTCGTGGTACAGCATCGCCAGCCCCAGATAATGATGCGCGGTGATCTGTTGCGCATCCTTGCCATGCTCTGCTGCCAGTTGCAATGACTGCTGATAGGTTCGCACAGCTTCGCGAAGACGACCTTGCGCGACCAAGATATCGGCCAGGGCAAAGGCGCTGGCAACCGCAAAAACGATATTGCCAGCCTTTTGTATGCTACTCATCCAATCGACCATGGCCCTTTGGGCGGCCTCCAAATCGCCTCTCATCCAGTGAGTGAATTCCAGAGTCACGGTGGCCTGGGCGCGCCTGAAAAGGTCATCTTCCGGGATGAGTCTGAGCGCCAGTTCAGCGTACTTGATCGTAGCCGAGAGATTACCCTGAATCTGGGCATTGTAGGCGCGGGCTGTGGCTATCGTCGCTGGCAGAGATCGAAACTGCTCTTCATCTACAACGACCATCCCGGCTGATGAGCCATCCAGCCACCGCTCGGCGTCTCGCAGTCGGGACTCGCTGGCCTCCAGATCGCCGGCATCTGTTAGCGCCAGGGCATACTGGGTACTGAGCACAGGCCGAACGCGGATCAACTCGTCCGGCAGCCTCTTTGCCCAGCCCAGCCAGGCTGCAGATTGGAAAGTGCCATCCATGCCACGCCATGCTAGTTCCGCTAGCCCCGCCGCCCGTGTCAAGTCCTCGGCGGCGATAGCATGGCGAAAAGCTTCGGCCTTGTCACCGTTTTTTTCGTGCCATTGGCTGGCGCGGATGTGGTACTTGGCGAACTCTGCGTGCGTCGGGCTTTGTCTCAGCCGTTGCTGGAGCAAATCGGCAAAGAGATGATGATAGCGGTACCAATGCCGCTCATTGTCCAGGGGCACAATAAACAGGTTGGCGCGTTCGAGATATTCAAGGGTCTCCTGCGCGGAAGCAGAGGGAGATTCCAAAACAGCGTCACACAGCGGGCCGCACAGGCGATCAAGGATGGATGTGCGCAGCAGAAAAGTCTGAACCTCGACGGGCTGACGCTGCAAAACCTCCTCAAGCAGGTAATCCAACACAAAGCGGTGGCTGCCGGTGAAGGATTGAATGAAACTGGCAACATCCGGGAGCCCTTTCATGGAAATGGTCCCTTGCAAAGCAAGGGCGGCCATTTGCAGACCGGCGATCCAGCCTTCGGTGCGAGTTTCGAGCGCGGCGATATCTTCTACCGTGAGGTTCAGGCCCATCACCTGGTTGAGAAAATCGGCGGCTTCGGCGGGGGTAAAACGCAAATCATTGGCGCGCAGTTCGGTGAGTTGACCGCGGACACGCAACCGCGCCAGCGGCAAATCAGGGTCCTCACGGGTGGCGATGACCAGGTGCATCTGTGGTGGCAGATGCTCGACCAGAAAGACAAGGGCCTGAGCTACCGGTTGGGAATCTATCACATGGTAGTCGTCCAGCACCAAGATGAAGCTATCTGAAATGGTGGTGATGTCATTGAGCAGGGTGGTCAAAATGGATTCGGTCGGCGGAAGCTGAGGGGACTGGAGAATAGCCAACAGCCTCTCACCAATTTCCACTTTGATCGTCTGTAGCGCCGCTACCAGGTAAGAGATGAAACGCACCGGATCGTTGTCCCCTTCATCCAGCGACAACCATGCCACCGGCCTTCCACAACTGGCAACCCATTCACTGAGGAGCGTGGTCTTGCCAAAGCCGGCAGAGGCAGAGAGCAGCGTCAACCGCATGCCCTGGCCCAGTCCTTCGTCCAATCGCTGCAGCAAGCGCAGACGCGAGACGCGGCTCGGGCGCACGGGCGAGATGTACAACTTGGTCGTCAAGAGCTGATCGATCACGCGTTCACCTATACAGAGGCAGCCCCATTGTATAGGTGAACGGCGTCGAGGTCAACTTACGGAGAGACCCTCTATGAAATTCGGAAGGGGAAACTCTTGATATCACACGGTGATGACTACACTTCCCTTTTTGTGGCCTTGCTCGACATACCTATGAGCCTCAGCAATCTGTTCCAAGGGATAGCATCTATCAATGATCGCTTTGATCTTTCCCGCCTCAATCAGCTCTTTGACGGAAATCAAATCTTTAGTACCTCCGGGTGCAATCGCACAGATGACTCTTCTGCCGCCTGCCACTAGGGTCCATAGCATTTGAAGCAGTTGTTTCGTTTTGAAGCTGGCGCAAAGCTGGATACCGTTTGGTTTGAGCGAGCTTTTGAACCTTGAGAATGAGCCTTTGCCCAGGATGTCAAAAATAAGATCATAGGTCTCACCGTTTTGAGTGAAATCCTCTTGCGTGTAATCAATGACCTTATCCGCTCCCAGGGATTTCACAAACTCCAATCTCGGGGCGCCACAGACCCCGGTGACTTGCGCTCCAAAATACTTGGCAATCTGCACTGCGGCTGAACCTATCCCGCCACTCGCTCCGTTGATCAGCACCTTTTGTCCTGGCCGGATATTTACTTTTCTGAGTAGATTCAACGCCATGATAGCCCCATAAGGGACGACGGCGGCTTCCTCGTAGGTCATATTGGCTGGTTTGATTGCCAACACTCCGTCTTCCGGCAGACATAGATACTCGGCATACGCACCAAAGCTCTGACCGGGATATCCAAATACTTGGTCACCTGTCTTGAATTGTTTTACATCCTTGCCGACGGATTCAATCTCCCCGGCAAACTCGCTACCCAGGATGGTTATCTTGGGCTGATTGAAGCCCAAAGATATTTTCGCCAAAAGCCAGAAGAGGAAAGGCATATTGAATTCGCGCGGGGAGATCGCCTTGAAATTCCGCGCCATCATATCCCCAAAGTTTACCGATGTCGCATGAACTCGGATCAGGATTTCATTGTCCTTGGGGGTGGGTTTGGCCACTTCTTTGAGTTGAAGGACCTCTGGCGGCCCGTATTTTGCACATACTATTGCTTTCATTTTTTATCTCCTCTAGTCATTGTCCTCGTGTAGCAGCGTTCACGCCGCGGCGGGAGTGCGCACGTCTGGCTTTACCGTCCTCACGCCGATCAGGAGCAGGTACAGTACCATCCAGAGCTCAAAGACCCAGATCGGAATGCTCAAGTAGCCGTGGATGACTGTGCCCAGGTCGGGAGCCAGGAAGGCTGTGAGCAGGTTCACGTGGTAGCAGCCACACACGACGACGAGCGCTACGCCTAGCGCCTTGGGGAACAACCCTGACTTGTAGGCAAGATACCCCAACGGGACCAGCCACAGACCATAAAAGACCGACGCGATCGAGAACCCATAGTGCTGGGTGTCGAGCAACATCAGCACCAAGACATCCGCTCCACCGGCGCCCAGGGCTGCCGCATAAGAACTGTCGGTTGCGACCCGCATACCCTCAAACACGAAGACGGTATTGAGACAGACAATGCCAGCCCCGATTGCGACGAGGGTCACCAGTGCACCTGCGGCGCTCTGGTGCACATGCTTGAGCAACTGGTAGAGGGCGAGGGCGAGCAAGACCCAGGCTGTCACCTGGACCAAGTCGGCGACAACAGCCATACGGACCAGCCCAGAGTTCGTGACGACATTTCTAGCCGTGGTCACCGCGTCGCCGGCGACGTACAACTGGGTGTGCACATTGTAGGCAAAGCCGGCAAAGATGGCGACGAGCAGATAGAGGATGCCAGCGATTCTCGCAAGGTGCTTGGGTGAATTCATGGTGGATGCTCCTTCATCTCTACTTGATGAGTTGCCGGCAAAAATGGATTTCTCCGTTGGTTGCAAACTCGCATTGATAGTCATCGTTTTTTCTCCTGTTTGATTACTTGCGGATACTTGTTTTGTATCCGACCTTTTTACGCTGCCAGACCCGGTTCGCCGCGCAGCAACACGATCCCCGGCCCAACAGTCCAGACAAGCTGGCTGTCGCCCAAAATCCCGGTTGTATAGATGAACGGCGTCGAGGTCAACCCGCCGCGTCCGCTACTGGTGGATTGAATCCTTTGACAATCAGCCACACTGCCAAGACCATTTCTTGCATTGCCATGGGGAGGTTCAAAACCATGTAGCCCGTGGTGAGGATGCCGATAAGGCGGAACAGCACGAGCAACGTCGCAACGATAGTCAAGGTGGTTCCCAGCAATCCCCAGCCCGACAACCAGCGAGGGACGAGTTGGCTTTGATATAGCAGCCAGTAGTACATCAAGCCGCCAAAGCTCACTGCCAGGATCATGGCGATATGGTTGACCAGATCACGGCCCGCCTGCAATAACGCGCCCAGGGTGTGGAAATAAGACGCGGCGGGCGCTCCGGCGCTGACATATTCCTGGCTGAGAGCCAAAATCAAAAGCAAAAAGATGACGCCGACGAAAATGAATGCACCTGCCATTACCCTGAAACCGGCAAACCCAAAAGCCAGATGTGGATGACGCTGCCTCAAGACCGGATAAAGCGCAATGGCAACACCCACATACACCGGCGCCATCACGAGATGAAAGAACGCGGCTAACAGCACCTGGTTCGCGTTTGCCGCCGCTTGCACCAGGTAATCGGGAGCATCTACGGCATACGCCACGCTCAAGACGCCCGCAACCATGCCGAGGATGTATAACCAGCCTGCAATGGCAGCGGCCTTTCGGTCCGAATTCATCGTTGACATCTTTGCCTAAACCCCTGCAGCCTGGTCAGCAGCGTGCGCGAGCGCCGACGGTGTGCGGCATCCGACGATGGCCGGAGCTTCGTGGATGAGCTCGTCGTTCTCAAGCGCCTCGACCATGAACAGGGCATAGTCCACGCGGCGCGTGATGTTGCTGGTGAGAATGGGATCACCTACGTGGCGACTCCACACGGGCAGGCCCTGGCTCTCGCCCTCTTCCAGGTCGCTCCCGCGCACAACCGTCCACTGGGTGTTGCTGGCAAATATCCGCCGGCAGGCTTCCACCTGGTCGTCAATGTCCACGATGTTGGTCAGCCACCCGAACCAACGCGCAAGTTTTTCATCTCGTTTCAGGGACTGCGGGTACACGTCCTGGCCGTCGCGCGTGATGTGCCAACCGCAAGAAAAAATGAGGCGCGCGCCCGAACGCGCATAGTCTAGCACCGCCTGGGCCGTTCCCGATGAGTAGTGATTAGCTCCCCAGGGAACTAACACAGTGAGCACGCCCTCACACCCTGCAACGGCTTGCTTGATTACCTGGCGGTCGTTCGTGGCGCCGGGAAGGATGGTCATGCGTCCTCTGAACGCGTCGAGCTTGCCGACACTGCGCTCCCGACAGACGCCCACCACCTCGTAGCCCCGGTCCAGCGCGTGCTGTACCATGTACCGGCCAAGTTTCCCAGAAGCTCCGACAATGCATACTTTCATCTCTCACCTCCAAAGCTAGATGTTTGTTGTGCTATGGCGCGGCACGAACGCATCCGTTTTTTGCGCCGCCGTGCTTGGGTTGCTGCGCAGCATAACGATCCCGAGCCAAATGAGCCAGATGATGAGACCCAATCCATAAACAACCATCAGGCCAAGCGAGGCCAGGACAACCGAGATGATGCCTGCTACACCGATTACCACGCCAAGGTAGTTCAATATCCTGGGAAGCTCCCTTGCCTGCAAGGCTGCCCAACTTAGCAGTAGAAACCATAAGGCGTTAACCGTCGTTTCCCCGCCGCCTCCGCCCAAACCGGTTTCCACAGAGTCGAACGTCAACCAGACCGTTGCAGCTTGAGTCGGATTTTCGCCATAGAGTTTGACGACTGTGCTCAAGTTGTTGATTGAGAGTGTGCCGATCACAATGACCAGGAAGGCCCAGATCAGCCCGAAGGTGGTCACTGCCTGTGCCAGCACAGGTGAGCCAGCCTTCAACCGCTCATAGAGCGCCAGTGACAGGAAGATCAGACTCACGCCGAAGACCAAATATTGGATTTGGTACAATACGCGCATTAAAGCCTGGTTGTCCGCAAAAAAAGCCACGGCCTGGCCTGGGTCGTCGGAACCGTAGCCTTTGGGGGCCAAGGTTATAAACATCACAATAGCCAGGAGGTTTGTTGCTGCCCCGATCAGTGCAGCAACGCCGCCGATTTTCTGCAAGTTTTTCATTTTGTATTGATCTCCTTTTTTGAATCAATCCGAATGACTTATTTTGAATGAGACTGCTTTTTGAGGGTCAAAATAGACTGATGATTTACGTCTCGCGAACCTCCTTGGTATCTGGCTCAATGGAATTAACCGAGAGCAAGGGCAGGCCCAAGTCACGCACTTTTCTGAGCAAGCCATGCAGCGCGGCCTGGTCAATCACCGGGCCGGCTAGAAGCGTATTGCCGTCCTCTTCCAGCGTGATGGTCATGCCCTCAAACCAGTTGGCCCACCGGCCATCAAGGTGTCCCTTGATGCGAATTTCATAGAGTTCAGGCTCGCTGTGACTCTCAGTTGATGCGCGTGTTTCACTCATGCTATGCCTTTGCATTTTCCTCACACGGACGAATTTTTATGCAGTTGTACTGTCCTTTTCTTCAGCCAGAGGATACAAGATAACATGGTGAGGCGTCATCACCATATATGGTGATTGATGTGGTGATTGATCAATCGGGAGCCTGCGGGGGAAACAAAAAGCCCTGGCAAGCGGTTCGACGCACTTGCCAGGGCCGGAAGTGGTGAAAGTGTGTCCGTTATAGCAAACCGAGTTCCTCAGCGCGGCGGACACCCGCCCGACGGTTGTTCACTCCCAACTTGCTGTAAATGTTTTTGGTGTGGGTATGCAAGGTGTTTAGGGATACCACGAGTTCTCGGGCAATTTCCGGGCCGCTCAATTCAGTGCCGAGCAACCGAAGGACGGCCAGTTCGCGTTCACTCAACGGCTCAACGATTTTTGATTTTAGATTGCTGATTTTGGATTGCGGCACAGTTATCGGTTGCGCAAAGGCAGCCAGGAGTTTATGCGTGTAGCCAATCAGCCCATGGTTTTGGTCGCGCGATTGTTTTTCAATCCACAATCGTCCCGATCCTGAGGATTGGGCGAAATCCGAAATCATCAATCGCATCGGCTCGCCCTCATCAACAAAGATGCGAACATAGCCTTCCGGTTCGCCCAGAGTCAGGGCATGTTCCAGCGAGTCGAGAGCACGAGGGAGGTCGCCCTGCGCTTGGCAAGCGAGTGATTGCAGTATCAAGATTTCGATCACGCTCCCATTCCGTCCGCCCTCTTCTGCTGCTTGCAAGAGACGCGCCAATAGTCCCACTGCCGCGTCAAGATCGCCTTCTACCCGATCGGTTGTGTATCGGGCGATAAGCACTCGGGCCAGTGTGAGATGCTCGAACTCGCGCAAGTAGCTGAGGTCGTCGCCAGGGGATAGGTTCTGTTCGCGCACCCACGACAAAGCTTCGGTCAACTTGCCCTGCCTGACCCACGTCCGCGCCTTCAACGCCGCGATGGGACGATCGGGTAAGGGATTCCTGACATACTGGCGCTCCGCCTCGTCCAACAAAACTAGAGCACCAGCCAGATCGCCCTGAGATTCCTTCATGCGTGCTTGAGCAACGCATAAGCGATGCGGCCAGCCGGTTAGTGCGCCTTGCTCGCCCAACTGCTGGGCTGTTCGCAAGTGCTGTGCCGCGGCTTCCAGATCGCCCTGCTCACATAGCAGTTCACACAGGCCGCGGTGCAGATCAGAGGCACCGAGAAAGGACGGCGCGCCCCGACTCACCGCGAGTTGCAGTGACTGCCGATAGGCGCTGACGGACTCACGAAGACGGCCCTGGACCAACTTGATGTTCGCCAGGATAAAGGCGATGCCGATGGCATTGGCGATGTCATTGGCCTGCCACATAACCGCCTGAAACTTGCGCAGTTCCTGCTCGGCAGCACGCAGGTCACCACTGGCATATTCGGCTATTCCTAGCAATGAGATAGCCTGAGTATGATGGATTGAATCACCCTCAGGGTCAAGCGCCAGCGCTTGACGGGCGTATATTTTAGTGCCAGATATATCACCCAAAGCCAGAGCGCGATAAGCACGGGCGGCGGCGATTGAAGCGGGCAGCGACCGAAACTCGGCTTCGTCCACAACGACCATCCTTTGGCTTCGCCCAGAGCTTGCACTGAACGCAGTGAAGGGATAAATCTTGGATGAATTCTCTGCTTGTTTATCTGCCGGTTCCAGCCATCGCTCGGCGTCGCGCAAGTGGGCCTCGCTGGCTTCTAGCTCGCCGACACCCAGCAACGCCCAGGCGCAACCCACGCTGACCACCGGCCGGGCGCGGATCAGATCGTCAGGCAACGCCTTGGCCCAGCCAAGCCATGTGGCGGATTGGTAATTGAGATCCATGGCAAGCCACACTCGCTCGATCAAGTCCGCCGCTCGCTCGAAATCTTTTGCGGCCAGCGCGTGGCGGATGGCTTCGGCTGGCAGATCATTCTGCTCGAACCAAACACTCGCCCGCCGATGGAGTGCAGGTATCCGATCGGGCTGCTCCTCCTTCAAGTGTGCTTGCAGGACCTCGGCAAAGAGGTGGTGATAGCGATACCAGCGCCGTTCGTTATCCAGAGGGACGATGAACAGGTTAGCGCGCTCCAAAGCATCCAGCATTCCTTTGCTGCCGTCTTGCTCGGTGGCGTCTGTTCCTACAGAAGAGACGGCATCGCACAGGGGACCACTTAACCTGTCGAGAATAGCGGTGTGCAGCAAAAAGTTGCGTACACGTTCAGGTTGGCGCTGCAGGACTTCTTCGACCAGATAGTCCAGCACAAAACGGTGGCTGCCCGTGAAAGCCTGAATGAAACTGGCGGTGTCTGAACGCCCCTGCATAGAAAGAGCGGCCAGTTGCAGGCCGGCAATCCAGCCTTCGGTGCGGTTCTCTAGAGCGGCGATGTCTCCCTCGGAGAGGTTCAAGCCCATCACCTGGTTGAGGAACTCGGCGGCTTCGGCAGGAGTAAACCGCAGGTCGGCGGCGCGCAACTCGGCAAGTTCGCCCCGGGCACGTAACCGGGCCAGGGGCAGATGCGGATCCTCACGAGTGGCGATGACCAGGTGCATCTGCGGCGTCAAGTGCTCAAGCAAAAAGGTCAAAGCATCGTCGATCGGTTTGGCCTCGATCACATGGTAATCGTCAAGGACGAGGATCAAGGTGTCTGGGATGGCGGAGAGTTCGTTGAGCAAAGCCGTCAGAATCGTCTGGATTGGCGGCGGCTGGGGAGATTGGAGCGCGCCCGACACTCCCTTTCCAATGCTCGCCTCAATCGTCTGCAAAGCTGCGACAAGATAAGCCAGAAAGCGGATGGGATCGTTATCCCCTTCGTCTAGCGACAGCCAGGCAGTGCGAACCTTGGGTTCGCGTTGCCCGCAATCGGCAACCCATTCACTGATCAATGTGGTTTTGCCAAAGCCGGCAGAGGCAGAGATGAGGGTTAGTTTTCGGCCTACAGGGAGGCCCTCGTTCAGCCGCTCAATCAGGCGCGGGCGCGGGACAACGTTAAGCCGAAGTGGGGGAACATAGAGTTTAGTGGCCAAAATGGGCGTAGACATAGACCAATCACCGTGATTGCAAGTTGTCCGATGCCAAAGTATACCACAGTGCAATCAATGAAGTATGCACCTGACGTCAGAGCCTTTGTTGGTGCGAGCGCGCAGACGCTGTAAGCCCAGGCTGTCCAGTTGTCCATTTCATGGAACACCCCTGGCACACGCTTCGCGTGCCCTGCAAACGGGCAAAGTGCAAGTTCCTGCGATGAGAAAGTGTCGGTGAGATTATGATACAATACCGGCATGCACATAGGTTTTGCATCGGGCTGGGCGGAGCGCGAGGCCCGTCGAATCCAGAAAGCCGTGACACTGCTCCGGCCTGGCATTCCAGGGCCGGGCGGTGTTTGGGCCGACATCGGCTGCGGCGATGGCATCTTGGCCTCGGCGCTGTACAAGTTGATTCGGTCGCTCGCCGAGCCTCGGCCTGAGAGCGGCTCGGCTCGAAGGCTCGCGCCGAAGCCGAGCGGTTTGATTGCATCGCGTCGATTGCTACCCTGCACCATACTTGCCTCCGTACAGGAGGTGTCGTATGGGGCAGACCTCACGATCCGAGCGAGCGCTAGCATGGCGGCGTCGAATGGCGGTGCGCATGTACCGCAGTGGAACGCCCGTCAGAGTGATTGTCGACAAACTCCGACAAAGTCGGAGTTGGGTGTCCAAATGGATCACGTATCGAACACAACATCCGTGGACTCGGTTTCCATCCGGGTCGCGTGCACCGCATCATCACCCCAACCAAATGCCGCCGGTGGTCGAGCGGCGCGTCCTACGCTTGCGACAGCAGTTGGTTCGGCACACTGCTCCGGGCCTACGTTTCGCGGGCGTGGGTGCGTGCACGATCCACACGAGTATCGCAAACGCTACGGGGATTCACCCAGTTTGAGCACCCTTCGGCGCATTCTCATCCGTCGTCACTGCATTCATCAGAAGCACCCGCGCAAGAAATACCGTCCGCACCCGACAGCCGATTATCCCCATGCGGTTCATGCTGCCGATATCATCCCACGCTGGATCACGGGCGGCATCGTGGTGCAAACGTTCAACACGGTCGATCTCCACAGCAACGAAGTGGCCTCGACCACGCGGGCCAACAAATCCGCCGCCGATGCCCGCCGCCACTTGCTAAACGCCTGGAAAACATTGGGCATTCCCGACCTCGCCCAGTTCGACAACGAAAGCGCCTTCAGCGGTGGCACCTATGCCCACAAGATCAGCCAAGTCGTACGGGATAGCGCCGCCATAAAGAAAAGGGCCGCAGGTCAGCGCCTACGGCCCGGATCGCCCGCCACGTCCTGGATGGTATCATGCCTCTGCGGGTTGCTCCTGGTTGACTTTGGCGAACAGCGCCCCGATGTCTGCCTG
>Ga0316620_10000900_pt1 | contig 12329 bp, 11 predicted proteins | sample OWC_Aug_M1_C1_D5_FD_207651 | JGI IMG/M metagenome (GOLD analysis project Ga0316620, IMG submission 207651) | Wetland soil microbial communities from Old Woman Creek delta, Ohio, United States - OWC_Aug_M1_C1_D5_B | ecosystem: Environmental > Terrestrial > Soil > Wetlands | place: USA: Ohio... | reverse complement strand
AGATGGCCAGGTCCGTCCACACCCCCGTCATATCTGCGGCCATGCCGCCATCGATATTGACGGTTATGACGTCACCGGCAGTCGCCTGAAAGCTGTAGAAGTCCACGTCACGGTGAGTGGCAGTGTTAAGGATCCCGCCATAAACCGTTACGGTGCCATCGCTACCAATGGTAAGTTGCTGGGCATTGGCTACGGGATCGTTCGGTTCGACCTCGTCAACGGCGAGCGCAACGCGGCTCGCACCCAAAGCTGCAAGAACCGCGATCAACATCGCAGATCGCATAAACCGTTTGTTCGTCTTCATCTGTGCCTCGCTTTCCCCTATATATATCGGAGCCAGGGTGACGCCAATTGACGACATCAACCTATCCCCCCTGGGCTCGCTCGCACAGTGAAAACCTCACGTCGCATTCGATAAGCCCGTTGCGTTCGTGAAGCAATCCTCAATTTCACGAAGCCTTACAAGCCCGGTTGAGCACGACAGGAAGTTAGAGCGCGCCTCGCCCCTGAATGCCTGGTGCCTCCCGTTGGCTCGTGTCGAAGCGCTGCGGCGCACCTTAATCCGCGCGGCCGGATCGATCGTCCTACGAACCCCACGCGATCAAGCTCATGACGAGCCACAGACTTCGCGTGGAAGTCACCGCGGGCTACATCGTCGCTGACGTGGAGCGCGTGCGTGAACCTGTTCGCCGCGTGAGCGAGTTCCTACTCGAGGCGTGCGGCCTCAATGTGTAAAGCTCGGAGCGGTGATTGACTGGAAAGAGCTTGGGAAAGCGCGGGAAAGCACGCGCGCATCACATATTGTTTCGCGCGCCTAATACATGCCTACTTACCGAGACGGCCGGACTTGCCGAGAAGAAAGCCGTTGAATCTTGGTGCTGGTGGCCCGACTCGAACGGGCGACCTACTGATTACGAATCAGTTGCTCTACCAACTGAGCTACACCAGCGCACCTGGGCCCGCCGCCTTGCGCGGCGAGACGAGGGCGCATTATAGCCTTGCCCGCCCCGCGGTGGGCCGCGCGCACGGCCTCAGTCGCAGCGGCGGAATGCGAGCACCGCGTTGGTGCCGCCGAACGCGAACGAGTTGCTTATCGCCGCGCGTAGCTGCGGCGCCTCGGCGTGCGGCTCCTGCACGAGCGCAACGCGGCACGCCGGATCCTGCGGACCGCAGTGCATGTTGGGCGGCAGCGAGCGGCGCTCGAGAGCGAGAACGGTGATGGCCGCCTCCAGCGCCCCCGCCGCGCCGAGCAGGTGCCCGTGCATCGATTTCGTCGAGCTAACCGCCAGGGCGCCGATCGCGTCGCCCCACACCTGCGCGAGCGCCTCGCACTCAACGACGTCGCCCGCGCGCGTCGCCGTGCCGTGCGCGTTGCAGTAGCCGATGTCCGCGGGCGACAGGCCGCTCGCGCGCAACGCGGCAACCAGCGCGCGCACCTGGCCGGCGACGTCCGGCTTGGTGAGATGCGTCGCGTCGCAGGACACGCCGCTGCCGGCGAACTCGGCGTACACGCGCGCGCCGCGCGCCTTGGCGGCCTCAAAGGGCTCGAGCAGCAGGAACGCTGCGCCCTCGCCGAGAACGAGGCCCGTCCTGTCCGCCGCGAAGGGGCGGCATGCGCGCGACGGATCTTCGGACTCGGGCGAAGCGAGCGTCTGCAGAGCCTGCCACGCGCGTATCGCACCCGGAACGAGCAGCGCTTCGCTGCCGCCTGCCAGAACGCGCTCGACCTCTCCCAAGGCGACCGCCTTGGCCGCCTCCGCGATCGCCACGGCGGACGACGCGCACGCGATCGAATACGTCAGCACCGGTCCGTGCACCTTCGCACGCATCGCAATGTGGGCCGCGGGCGCGTTCGGCATGAAGGCCGGCACAGTGAGCGGCGGAACGCGGCCGGACTCGGCATAGCGCGCAAAGGCCTCGTCGATCGCAGCCGCTCCCCCCATGCCGGTGCCAACATAGATGCCGCTGCGCTCGTCGAGCGCGTCGAGGCCCGCGTCGGCCCGCGCCAATTCGGCGGCAGCCACGGCGATCTGGCTGACGCGGTCTACGCCGGCGAGCTGCAGGCGCGTAAACCAGTGCGTGGAGTCGAACGCCGCGCGCGCCGCGAGCGCCGGCGGCGCGCCGCCCGACGACCAGCGCGCCACCGCGGAGCGGCCAGCCATCAATGCGTCGAATACGGCGCCGGGGGAGTCACCGTGCGGAGAGATCAGACCTATTCCGGTAACGACGACTCTGCGCCTCATGCAGCCTTCGGTGTCCGCAAGTCGTCGATCAATGCGGCAAGGCCCGCCAGCGTATTGACGCCGCTGCGCGAATCGGGGAGGTCGACGTTGAAGTGCTCTTCTATCGCAAACAGCAGCTCGGCGAGCGACAGCGAGTCGAGCCCGTATTCCTCGAGCGGCGCGTCGGCCTTCAACGTCGCGGCGTCGATGTCGAAGGTCTTGTGGATAAGTTGCTTCAGTTCTTCCAGTGTGCTCATTGTGGTCTCGATTGCCGATTCAGTAGAGCGGACGCCCTGCGCCGGCGTGCGCACGCGCGCGTCCGACGAAGGGCAGGACGTTTGCGACCGGCGACGACGCGGCGGAACGCGCTGGCGCGAGCCGCGTAACGAACTTCGCGAGCAGCGCGGCCACTTCGTGGCGGTCGTTGTCGATGGTGATCATGTGATAGCTGTTCTCGAGCACGGCCAGCTCCTTGTCCGGCTGCGGTAGCGAAGCGAACAGGCGCTGCACGCTGTCCAGACTCGTGATCTCGTCCTCGCGGGCGTGTATCACGAGCAGCGGGCAGCGCAGCTCACTCAGGCGCGCGCGCACCTCGGCCATCATCCGCTCGCCTTCGCGCAGCGCGCGCAGCGGCAGGCGCGCCGGTCCGACCGCGGAGTTGGCTCGCTCCTGCAGATCGCGGATCACCCATTTGCGGATCTTTGCGTTCTTGATGCCGTAAGGCTCGCGCTCGGCCACCGAGAAGAAGCGGTCGAGCCGTGTCCAATAGCCGAGATGGCGCAAGTGGCGGCGCAGCGGCAGTCCCCAGCCGTCGTAGGCGAAGGTCGGCGACATGAGGACCAGGCCTACGACATTGCGCGGCGCCTCGAGCGCGAGCGCGGCGGCGAGGACGCCTCCCATGCACAGTCCGCCGAGCACGATCGGAGCGTCGCCCGTCAGACGGGGATGCACGGCCGCGAGCGCCGCGTCCCGCCAACGCCGCCAGTCGGGGGACACGGCCTCGTTCGACAAGGTATAGCCGGGCGTGACGACGGCGTCATGCGGCACGCCTCGCCTGCGCAAGTCCTGCCCTACGAATGCGAATTCCTGGGGGGACGAATACAGGCCATGGAACAAGAACAGCGGAGATGAGAGTGGTTCGCGTTTTGACACGACGGGCAGTTTTGAAAGCGGGGCGCACATCGTAGACCCCGAATCTGACCCCAACCTTAAGGCATCCGGACCGCGGGCTTACTTCCCGGAGCGCAGCATCCGCCGGGAGTGCACATGCGCACTAGTTCCGCAAAATCGCGGCGCATCAAGCCGCTCGCGCCGTGATTCGGCCCGCTGGTCGGCGTCTTTTGCGGATCGCGCGGCGGCTTTCTAGCATGCAATCAAGTGAAAAGGGGGACACCCATGCGCAAGGCAAAAGGCTTCACCCTCATCGAGCTCTTGGCGGTGATCGCGGTCGTCTCGATCCTCGCGGCGATCGCCTACCCATACTACGGAGACTACGTCACGCGCGGCAAGCTGACCGAGGCGTTCAACGGTCTGTCAGAGCTGCGCCTGCGCGCCGAGAAGTGGTTCTCTGACAACCGCAGCTACGTCGGCTTCAACCAGACGCTCACCGACGTCAAATATTTTGCCTATACCTGCCCAACGGTGACGGCGACCTCGTTCACCTGTCAGGCGGTCGGGAACGGGCCGTCGCCAGGCTTCGGGGACTTCCAGTTCACGATCAACGAATCCGATGTCAGGGCGACGCCCTCGGCCCCGAGCGGCTGGAACACCTCCACCACCTGCTGGATCACGAAGAAGGGTGAGTCGTGCTGAGGCGTCGTCTGCAACAGGGTATGACCATGATCGAGATGATGGTCGCGCTCGTGATCGGCGCGCTCATCCTCATGCTCGCGCTGCCGTCGTTCTCGATCTTCCTGCAGAACCAGCAAATCCGAAACGGCGCCGAGTCAATCCTCGATGGGCTCAACTTCGCGCGCACCGAGGCGGTGCGGCTGAACACGCCGATCCGCTTCCAGCTCGTAACCGACCTCACCGCCTCTTGCACGCTCAGCGCCAACTCCGCGGCCTGGGTGATAAGCCCGGCCGACCCGACCGGCGTGTGCGACCAGCCGGTCGGGGTGGCGATTGCGCCGCAGACCATTCCGCAGATCATTCGCAAGCGTTCGGCAAGCGAAGGCACCGGCAACGTGGTGGTGACCTCCGCCGGCGCCGCCACGACTGCGATCTTTACCGGCCTGGGCCGGCTGCAAAGCGCCGGCATCACACAGATCGACATCACGAACACCTCGGGCACCTGCCAGTACGCGGACCCGGTGAACGGCACCATGCGCTGCATGCGCATCCTCGTATCGAGCGGTGGCCAGGCGCGGATGTGCGACCCCCAAGTCGCGACCCCGGTGCCGCCCGTGATCGACCCGCGGGCCTGCTGAGGAGGATGACGTCATGAGACCCGTGAGCTCCGCATCGAAGCAACAGGGTATGCTGCTGCTCGAGGCCCTGGTCGGGATCTTGATCTTCTCCATCGGCATCCTCGCCATGCTCGGCATGCAGTCGGTCGGCATGCGCAACACGATCGACTCCAAGTACCGCTCCGAGGCGGCCTACCTCGCCAATCAAATCGTCGGCACGATGTGGGTCGACCGCGCGAACATCGCCACCTATGACGATGCGGGCGGCGGCAACGCGCGCCTCACGGCGTGGCAGAACCAGGTCACCACGACGCTGCCGATGGACCCAGCGAGCCCGCCGAGCACCGTGCCGTCGATCACGATCGCCGGGCGCCAGGCTACGGTCATCGTGCGCTGGAAACGGCCGGGCGACACCACGGTGAGCTCCTTCACCATGGTTGCGCAGATAAACGATCCGACATGAGGCGCGCCATGCGGACAAGACAGCTCGGCATGAGCCTGGTAGAGGTGCTGGTCGCGGTGGCGATCGGCCTGATCGGCATCCTGATCATCACTCAGGCCTACCTCACCGGCGACAAGTTCAACCGTTCGACCATGGGCGAGGGCGGCGCGCAGACCAACGGCACGATCGCGCTGTTCAGCATCGGGCGCGACGTGCGCCAGGCCGGCTACGGCATCGCCGACTCGCGCGCCTTCGGCTGCGGCAACATCGACTACTACGTGAATTCCCAATATTCGGCGAACCTCGGTGGGCCGCTGCCGAACATCAATTTCGCCCCGATCGCGATCACGACCACCGCGGGCCAGCCCGACCAGATCACCGTGATGTACTCGAGCAGCGCCAGCCGCATCGCGCCGGTGGCGCTGACGACGGGTTCCAGCAACGCCGACTTCACAGTCGATGGGACCTATGGGTTCAAGCAGGGCGACCTGGTGCTCGCGGTGAACCTCGCGGGAGCGCCGACCTGCTCGCTGCGCAAGTTGACCAACGTGATACCGGCCTCGTCGAAGCTGCATTTCACTCCCGGCGCGGGCGGTGAGTACAACCCGCCTGGAGGCGGATCACTGCCGAACTACGCGAAGGACGATCTCGTGTTCAACCTCGGCCAGCCGACCGTGCGCAATTTCTCCATTGTCAACGGCAATCTGCGCACGACCGACTCGCTCCTCAGCACCGGCGGTACGAATTCCTTCGACGCGGTCGACGGCATCATCGACTTGCGCGCGCAATTCGGAAAAGACAACGGCGCAAGCAACGGCACCGTGAGCAACACGACCTACGCGGCGAACGACGGCATCATCGACAGCTTCGACAATGTCGCCCCGGTAACCGCGGCCGACTGGTCGCAGGTGCTCGCGCTGCGCGTGGCCGTGCTCTCGCGCATCGACAATTACGAGAAGCCTTCGGTGTCGGGCGGCAACTGCGACGCCACCACGGCCATGCCGACCTGGTCGGGCAGCGCCGCCGACCCGTTCACCGCGATCGACGTCACCACAGCCACCAGCCAGGACCGCTGCTTCCGCTACCGGGTGTTCGAGACCGTGATCCCGCTGCGCAACATGATCTGGAGGGCGTCGTGAGTATGCTGAACCATGCCGCGCGGAGCGCGCAACGGGGCGCAGTATTGTTCATCGCGCTCATCGTGCTGGTCGCCATGTCGCTCGCGGGCCTCGCGCTAATGCGCGGGGTGGACACCGGCGCGCTGATCGCGAGCAACCTGGCATTCAAGGAAAGCGCCACCGCGGCCGGCGACCTCGGCGTCGAGACCGCGCGCAATTGGCTGATCAGCAACGCGGGTCCCAACCTGCAGAATGACCAGCCCGCGATCGCCGGCGGCAACGGCTACTGGTCGACCTCGCAGGACGCCCTCGACCTGATAAACGTCTACGACTGGACCACCTCGGTGACGGCCGGTACTGATGCGGCGGGGAATGTGGTGCAGTACGTTATCCAGCGCCTGTGCGACACCTCCGGCCCGACCACTTCGGCCAACTGCCTCAAGTCGTCGTCGTCGACCGCCTCCGCGAGCAGCAAGGGCGGCGCGACCTACGGCACCTACGGCATCGCCACGCCAACCGACGCCTATTACCGCGTCACCGTGAAGGTGACCGGCCCGCGCAACACGGTGAGTTTCGTACAAGTGACGATGTTCTGAGAATCGTCGCGACACGGAGAACGTGCCATGAAAGCGAACAAGCTGATTGTGAAAACGCTGCTCCTCGGGCTGGGGCTGGCCGCCATCGCCAGCAAGCCGCTCGCCGCGCAGACCGACATCGCGACGCAGCCGCTCGCGCAGCCCGCATCCAACGTTGCGCCGAACATAATGCTGCTCTTGGACGACTCGGGCTCCATGGTGCAGCAGTACACGCCCGATTACCTCGGGCGCTACTACGGCGGCACCAATGCGCTGTGCTTCGACGCCAAGGACGACGACGGCCAGATCAAGCTCGACCTCGACAACTGCGAGGCGGGCGACCCCCCGATCATGTCGCCGGACGTCAACACGCAGTACTACAACCCCGACATCCGCTACTTCCCGGCGGTCAACTACGACGGCAGCTCGATGCCGTCGATGACCGCGGCGAACACGGACAACTGGACCGAGGTGCCGACCGACGGCGTTAGCCTTTCGACCAACAACGACTTCCGCAAGAACACCTACGATATGAACAACGCCAACCAGGGAACCGTCTCGACGGCGAACCTGGTAGGCAATTACCCGGACCGCGTCTGGTGCGACCAGCAGTCGAGGTCGGGAAGCGACTATACGGACCCAACGAAGTGCAGGACGAACGGCTCCTATTCGTACCCCGACAAGAACTTCGGCTACGGTCGCAACAACAGCAACACCACCTTCGGCGGCCAACCCTCGGGCCCGATCAAGTTCATCACCACCGGTGCACCCTACTACTACCGCATCGTTCCCACGGTCTACTGCACCGATTACACGCTGACCAGCTGTGTCGGGGGCAGCGCAAGCCCGGTCACTGCGCCGACGGGCCTGTACATCGTGCCGGCGCCGGTACGCTACTGCAACACCACCCCGGGAACCGATGCGTCGAAGAACAGCTGCCAGGCAAAATACCAGGGCAAGTACACGATCCCCGAGTTCACCGGGAACGTGACGAGCACCTCGACCGCCGCGGTCCCGGCGACGGCGACCCTGACGGTGGCGAATCCTCAGTCCGACAGCTTTGCCGGCCAGATCACCGGCATCTTCGTCAGGGGCGTGAACATCATCGGCTCGACGACGATCAGCCTCAGCAGCGGCTTCAGCGCCAGCACCGCGGTGAGCGCCATCCAGAGCGCCATCAACAACAACACCTCGACGACTGGTTACAAGGCGACCGTGTCGAGCAACGTCGTGACGATCACCGCACCGAGCACCTGCACCACCGATTGCAGCACCTGGAACGGCTCGTCGGTCTCCACGCAGTTCGGCACGGTAACGCCGGTGTCGGCCACGACGTCGTTCACGGTCAGCGGAGCGTCGAACAAGACCAAGGTCACCGCCATGAGCGCCTCGACCTCGCCTACCGCGACCAGCATTCTCCTGTCGGGCCCGGTGTCGTGCCCGAGCTGCTCCAGCAGCACCAGCGCTTCCGGAAACCAGTCGGCGATGGCCACGGCGATCGCGAACGCCATCAACGCCGGCACTTCGACCACGGGTTACAGCGCGAGCGCGTCCTCGGCAAAGGTGACGATCACCTCGCCGGCGGGCTACGGCTATAACGTGAAGCTAAACGTCACCACGACCAACGCCCTGGTTGCCGGCAACGGCTCGAACTTCTCGGGCGGCGGCGTGCAAGGCGACGTCCAGACGACAGCGAGCAACTTCGCCAACGGCGCCGACTACAGCGGCGGCCGCGTCGCAGTCGGCCAATTCGTGCGCACCAACATCACGCCTTTCCAGGCCGGCGGCACGGTAGCGAAGACCTTCCCGAAAACTGCAGGCCGCAGCGACTGCGCGGGCGCCAGCGTGTGCACGTACGACGAGGAGATGACTAACTTCGCCAACTGGTACGCCTACTACCGCATGCGCGACACCATGGCGAAGACCGCGATCGGCCGCGCCTTCTCCTCGCTCACCAATGCGTACCGGGTCGGCTTCATCACCATTAACACCGGCAACCCAGTGAGCTCGAACCGCTACCTCAAGGTCGACACCTTCAAGTCCGGCGCCGGCAACCAGAAAGACCTCTGGTACCAGCACGTGTACAACGTCAAGAACAACGGCAGCACGCCGCTGCGCGAGGCGCTGTCGCGCGTCGGGCGCTACTACGCCGGCGTGCAGAGCGGCATCAACAGCGGCATGGACCCGAGCCCGATCCAGTACTCCTGCCAGCCGAACTACACGCTGGCGATGACCGACGGCTACTGGAACGGCGCCGGCGGGCAGGACCTGAACGGCAACCCGATGGGCAACCAGGACAACACCGACAGCGGCTATCACACGCGCGCAATCGGCGCCTACGATGGCAACCTTGCCGGAGCGACCGGCACGCTCGCCGACGTCGCCATGTACTACTATCAGAACGACCTGCGCACCGACCTGGCGGACAACACGCCGACGACGCAGACCGACCCGGCGCCGTTCCAGCACATGACCACCTTCACCGTCGGCCTCGGCCTCGCCGGCCAGCTCCAGTTCGACCCCAACTACCTCACCCAGACGAGCGGCGACTTCGTCGACATCAAGCAGGGCACGAAGAACTGGCCGGTTCCGGCAGCAGACGCGGAAACCGCGCTAGACGACCTGTGGCACGCTGCGGTCGACGGGCACGGCCAGTTCTTCAGCGCCAAGGACCCGGTGACCCTGTCGCAGGCCATCCTGACCACGCTGCAATCCGTGAGCTCGCGCGTCGGCGCCGGCGCGGCGGCGGCGACCTCGAACCTGCAGCCGGTCGCGGGCGACAACTTCGCCTTCACCGCGCAGTACAAGACGGTCGAATGGACCGGCGACCTGATCGCGCGCACCATCGACCTGAACAGCGGCGCGGTCGCGTTTCGGGCGCTGTGGTCGGCGCAGGCGCAACTCGATCAGCGCACGGCGCAGAACCGCGTGATCTACACCTACGATCCGACCGACACCTCGGCGCCGAGCACGGGCAACGGCAACCTGCTGAAGGCGTTCTGCTGGTCGGGCGCGTACGCCACCGGCCTCTACCCGGGCTGCGCCAACGAGGCCGAGCTGTCGTCGACCGATCTGGCGAATTTCAATCCGGCGACCCTCCTCCAGGCGAGCTTCTGGAACGCGACGCAGACCGCATCCGCGTCCGCGCAGAACCTGGTCGATTTCCTGCGCGGCGATGCGACCAACGAGGACACCGGCGGCGGCTCGGCGACCGACCTGTACCGCAACCGCATGCACCTACTCGGCGACATCGTCGACGCGCAGCCCGCCTACGTGAAGGCCGCGCCGTTCGGCTACAACGTCGGCGCCTACGCGGGCATCGACCCGTTCTACCAGGAGTTCAAGCAGAGCACCGACGGGACGACCGGCACGCGCATCGGCACGGTGTTCGTAGCGGCCAATGACGGCATGCTGCATGCCTTCGAGACCGACCCGGACAACAACCCCTATTACCAGACCGCGGGGATCTCGACGCTCACCTTCACCGATGACGCGTTCACCGGCACGCTCAACACCGACCCGGTGTCCGGCGAGGGCGCCGAGCGCTTCGCCTACGTGCCCGGAATCGTGATGCCGGAGATTAAGAGCCTCGCCAACGAGCCGTACATCCACCAGTACAACGTCGACGGCTCGCCGGTGATCGGCGACGTATGCTTCGGCCACACGCTCAGCACGCCATGCGCGTCGCAGTCCAACTGGCACACGATCCTGGTGGCCGGCCTGAACGGCGGCGGCCGCGGCTACTACGCGCTCGACGTCACCGACCCGCACAATCCGAAGGCGCTATGGGAGTTCACGGGCGGAGCGGCCGCAGACCCAAGCACTTGCCCCAGCATTACCAGTTCGGCCATCAGTGTCGGCACGTACAAGAGCGATTGCAGCATGGGCTATTCGTTCGGCAACCCGATCATCGTCAAGCGCAAGTCGGACGGCAGGTGGGTCGTGATCGTGACCTCGGGCTACAACAACATCAACCCGGGTGATGGCCAGGGGCACCTGTACATTCTCGATGCGCAGACCGGTGCGATCCTAAACCGCATCGATACCGGCATCGGCTGCGACGGCGTGAGCACGGTACCGCCTTGCGTTGCCGGTACCGCCGACCCGAGCGGCCTGTCGCGCATCAACGCCTGGGTCGACAACGCGTTCAACGACAATACGGCGCTGCGCTTGTACGGGGGCGACCTGAAGGGCAACGTGTGGCGCTTCGACCTCGACCCGAGCGCGAGCGACTTCATGACCGCCTACAAGCTGACGACGCTCGTCGATTCGAGCGGCAACCCGCAGCCGATCACCGCGCGCCCCGAGCTGGGCGAGGTGCAGGGCTTCACGGTGGTCTACGTCGGCACCGGCAAGCTGCTCGGCACGAGCGACATGTCGACCAAGCAGACGCAGAGCATCTACGCGATCCGCGACGACCTGTCGACGAGCAACGAGACGATCTCGCGGGCGAACATGGTGCAGCAGACGCTGACGCCGATCGCTGCGGCCACGCGCACCGCGACCAGCAACTCGGTCGACTTCACTACCAAGATGGGCTGGTTCGTCGACCTGCCGGACTCGGGCGAGCGCGTAAACGTCGATCCGATCCTGCAGCTCGGCACGCTGGTGGTGCCGTCGAACGTGCCGTCCACCGACAGCTGCGTCGCGGGCGGCTACGGCTGGATCAACTTCCTCGACTACCGCACGGGCAGCTTCGTGGCCGGCGCGACCGCCAACATGACCTCGACAAAGATCGCGGCTTCGCTGGTGGTCGGTATCAACGTGGTCCAGCTGCCGGGCGGCAAGGTCGTGACCATCGTGACCACCGCCGACAACCAGCAGCTCACGCAGCAAACCCCTGTCGCGCCCCCGACGGTCGCCGGCCGCCGCGTGACCTGGCGCGAGCTGATCTCGCAATGAGCGCCATGCCCGCGAGCCGCGGTTTCCTCCTCCCGCGGCTCGCGGCGGCGCTCGGGGCCTCGCTCATCCTTTCGGCCGCGACAGCCCCGGCGGCGGCTGCGGTCCCCTCCGTACCGTCGACCACCTACTACTACCCCACGCGCGACCTGGACGTACGGCCGGGCATCCTCACGCGGGTCGAGCCGGCCTACCCGGACACCGCGCTCGGGCGCGGGTTGTCCGGCAAGGTGGTGCTGCGCCTGTACATCAACGAGAAGGGCACGGTCGACCGCGTCGAGACGTTGAGCGCCGCGCCGGCCGGCTACTTCGAGGCGTCCGCCGAGCACGCGTTCAGCGCCGCGCGCTTTACGCCCGGACGCAAGGGCAAGCAGGCGGTAAAGACGCAGATGGTGATCGAGGTGAGCTTCGAGGCGCCGGCGCCCGCCGCGCGCGGCAGCAAGCGCTGAGGGCCAGCCCTACTACTTCCTGCGCGATAGCTCGCGCGGCAGCGTAAACACGACGCTCTCCTGGATGCCTTCGAGCTGGCGCACGCTCGCTGCGCCGAGCTCGCGCAGCCGCGCGATCAGCTCTTCGACCAGCACTTCCGGAGCCGAGGCCCCCGCGGTCACGCCGACGCGTCGCTTGCCCGCGACCCACTCGGGGCGCAGGTCGGCGGCGCGATC
>Ga0316620_10000897_pt1 | contig 12346 bp, 11 predicted proteins | sample OWC_Aug_M1_C1_D5_FD_207651 | JGI IMG/M metagenome (GOLD analysis project Ga0316620, IMG submission 207651) | Wetland soil microbial communities from Old Woman Creek delta, Ohio, United States - OWC_Aug_M1_C1_D5_B | ecosystem: Environmental > Terrestrial > Soil > Wetlands | place: USA: Ohio... | reverse complement strand
GTTGCCGCTCCCGTCGCCGAGCCATGCCTTGAGCCCATGCCCGCCCATGTCCATGGCGGATACGATGTCCAGGTTCCCATCGAGATTGATGTCCCCGAGGGTGACGCTGTTCCACTGGTCTGTTGGAGGCAGACCGTTCGACGATTCGGTCCAGACCCCCGCCCCGTTCCCGAGCCAGACGTGCAGACCCGGGCCCGATGCCGCCAGGTCGTTGTTGCCGTCGTTGTTGACGTCGCCCATCCAGACCGCGTAGAATTTCCCTGAGGTGGGCAGGCCGCTCGACGCGGATGTCCACTGTCCCGCGCCGTTCCCCCTGAAGGCCTTGACGCCTCCCGGGTTCGATTCGAAGACATCGCTGCTGACAGCGAGATCTAGGTTGTTGTCATGGTCGATATGGCCCATGAAGATCCCCGTGTGACCGCGAATGGTCGGCAGGCCCATCGAAGCCGTCGTCCAGATCCCCGCGCCATTCCCCCGCCAGACCGTGACTCCGGGAGAACCGTAGTCGTAGTTGGCGGCGGCCAAGTCCAGGTTCCCGTCGTTGTCGATGTCGCCGAGGCAGACGCCGCCATCGTATGAGGCGGTGGGCAGATTCGTCGAGTTCAAAACCCAATTGCCCGCCCCGTCGCCCCTCCATACCCTGACGCCTTCGTAGCCTGCCGTGGCGATATCCAGGTTCATGTCGTTGTTGATGTCCCCGAACCAGACGGAGTGCTGGCTCGCAGGAGGTCCGGAGAGCCCGTTGGAGGCGGAGACCCACCCGTCGACAGAATTGCCTTGATCTGAGGATCCGTACGACCTCGTGACGCAGAGGCCGAAAAGCGACAGCCCGACCGTCAGCAACGCAAGCGTCATCGAAGAGAGCTTTCTCGCATGGGGAATGCTGCTCACGCTTTCGCCTCCCGCCCTCACTCCTCCGTCGCCTCTACAATCTGCCCCACCGGCGTGCCGCAATCAGGACAGGACTCGTCGTCCGCCGTCAGCTCGCGTCCGCACGAGGCACAGGCCAGCGGGGAATCCTCGGCCTCGGGTTCCTCGTCCTTCTTCCGCCTCGTCATGAAGACCACGAGGGCCAGCACTATGACGATGATCGCGATCAAGAGCCCGACCGTCCACACCGGTAAGCCGCCGATCGACATGCCCGACGTGCCGGAACCCGTGTCCGCATTGAAAGTCACCCTCATGCTATCCGTGTTCGTGTTGCCCGCACGGTCGCGGACTGTGAGCACGACCTCGTAGTCTCCCCTCGTCTGGAACTTGAACTGGGGTTGGGATCCATAGAGGATCACCATGTCATCCTCGTAGGTGAAAGCCCACGTGTAGTTGATGATCCCGCTCCCGCCAGAATTGTCGACGGACCCTGTGCCGTCGAAGATGACATCAGTGCCGAGGTCGACCTTCTGGTCGACGTCCGCCTCCGCCGTCGGCGCCTGCGTGTCCAGGAATATCCAGGCGAACCTGACTATCGCCATGTTGCCGACGTTGTCCTTCGCGCGATAGTGAACCCTGTGCTCGCCCTCTCCCGCCACGTTTGCGGCGATCGCGGCGGTGTATGTCTGCGGACAGGTGTCGTCATCGACGCCGTAGTAGACCGTCTGCACTCCCGAGCCTGCGTCGCTGGAGTCTATCGTGATCAGGGCGAGGGCGTTGTTGAGATACATTATCGCAGTACTGCTGAAGCCGGTCGCATCGGCCGCCGGAGGAGCGTTGTCGAGGTAGAGCTGGACAGTCTGCTCCGGTTCTCCGTTCCCGAGCGAGTCTGTGCTCTTGAACTTGACAATGATCAGGCCATCGGCCTTGCTGGAGGGGATGCTGAACTCCGTCCCCGTGATGTAGGAGGAGGGCGGCGTCTCATCCCAGGCGTAGAACTTGTAGACGGTCGTCTGAACTCCGACTCCAGCATCGGTTGCGGTCAAGCGCAACAGTGTAGCTGAGCTCACGTAGGTCCTGCCGGTTCCGGAGTCGAAATGGTTCGGAATCAGGGGCGTTAGGGTCGTTGCTGGTGGCGTCGTGTCAGTCGTGAAGGACCATGAGGCGCTTGCAAGCAGGTGATTCGGTGAGGCGTCCCTTACGGAGACCAGGACATCATGCAGCCCGTCGCTCAACGGGGTCGAAGGCGTGTAGAGCACCTCGCTTGAGCTCACGACGGCCGACGCAGTGACGTTCACCGAGTCCACGGTCAGGACGACCGCTGCGGTGGCTATCCCGGAATCGTCCATGTAGTTGGCGGCTATCAGGGGTGTCGCGTCGTTGGTGGCCGAGTTGTTGGCGGGTCTCAGATTGACGATCGTCGGAGCGAGGCTGTCGATCCTGAACGACCATGACGCAATCCCCATGTTATGAGCCGGCGAGTCGTCCCTGACCTGCAGCCATACCGTATGATCGCCCTCGGCGAGTGGCGCGGATGGCGTGTAGGTCGTGAAGGTGATTGTGACGAATGCCGAGGATGTCACGTCGGCACCGTCCACGATGAGCCGCACTGTCGACGTATCGATCGACGAGGGGTCGCTGTAGTCGGCTCCTATCTGCGGTTTGTTGTTGCTGACCGTGGACGAGCTCGCCGGCCGCTGGTTCACGATCGACGGCGGCAGGCTGTCCACCGTGAACTGCCATAGCGCCACTGCGATGTTCGGCGGGTTCGAGTTGTCGCCGACCGACAGACGGACATCATGAACCCCTTGAGAAAGCGCCGTGGTGGGCGTGTAGTCGATGAACGTTGGTTGAACGGTGGAGGATGCCGTCACGTCGACCGAATCCACTTCCAGGACAACGAGGCTCGTGTTGACCCCGTTGGTGTCGGAGTAGCCCGCCCCGATCGGCGGCATCGTTCCCCCGACGGTCGAATGGTTCGCGGGCGCCATATTGGCTATGGTCGGGGCAATGCTGTCGACGGTGAACCGCCACGTGGCGACCGCCTTGTTCTGGTTCGCTGAATTGTCCTTTACCTCCAGGTAGACATTGTGCAGACCCTGGGCCATCGGGACCGACGGTGTATAGGCAATGTCTGAGGCAGTGACCGTGGAGAGCGATGTCACATCGGTGGAGTCGACTTTGAGCAGGATCTTCGAAGTGTCTATGCCCGACGCGTCGCTGTAGCTGGCGGCGATCTGCGGGGTGCTGTCGCTTATCATCGTCTGGTTGAGGGGTTGCAGGTTCGAGATGGTTGGCGGCGTGAAGTCCAAGCTCACCCCTGTCAGGTTCACCAAATCGAAGAAGAAGAACTTGAATCCGGTGATGTGGTTGTAGAAGCCGATGGCCGCGTATATCTGGCCGTTCGCAGGAGTCATTATATTCGTCTGGTACGAGAAATATTTCCAGCCGACTGTCGTCTGCGTCTGGCCTATGACTGTGAAGTCCGGATAGTCTGTCGGGGCATAGTCACCGAAATATGCGACCACATTCTCGGCTGCATAGGTCGTGTTCTCGTTGTAGAGGTAGAAAGTGACACCGATGTCCATCGCGACATTCGCAGGCACCTGAAGCTGCCTCTCGATCCATACGGTCATCTGCGGATATGGCGGGGGAAGCCCGTGGGCCTGCATCTTGACCGAATATAGTCCGTCGTATGCATAGATGCTTGATCTGTCAACAGAAAAGAACGCCCAGTCGTAGTTCATGTTGCCCGTCCAGCCTCCGAAATCAGTCTCGAAGCTCTCGGAGATGTCCGCGGCAGCTCTCATCGAGGTCGTCTGCACAATTCCACCCAGAAGCAAGACCCCGACCAGCGCCGCGATCTTCCATCTGACATGCTCACCTTGAACGGGACACATTCTGCTCCAATCCTCCCGATATCCTAAATCCTGAGGTTGTGGGGATTCTAATAGCAGTATTCATAACTATACTCATAGGACGTATTTCGAGGCATGGGCGGTCTATCTCAACAGGGATATCGGGTTCGCACGATCGGCCCGCGGCAGCCATGTTTGATTCGTCAGGCGTTCAGCGGTCGATGGTATCGATTAACGCGGAGATCTTCGGCGTTGCCAGCCGATACAAAATCCATTTCCCTTGCCGGCGCTTCCTCGCAATTCCCCCCCGCTCGAGGATGTTGAGGTGATGCGAGGCCGTGGGCTGCGTGATTTCGAGCGCGACCATTATCTCGCAGACGCACATTTCTCTCTCCGCGAGGAGCTTCACCATCCTGAGGCGGGTGGAATCGGCCAGCGCCTTGAATAGACGCTCCTTGGACTTGAAGAGCGCATCGGCCTCCAGATACTTTCCGGACCGCCTTAGTTCCCCAGCGTACCTTTCAGCGTTGTCGGCTTCGCACAACCCAGATGAGACCAGCCGTCGCAACCTTGCCTTCGTCGCTCTAGCGGGGCTGTTCATGTGCCAATCTCCATGATTACATCAATCACACCGCTACAATCCAGACGGCGAATCCTGCGGTTCATTTCGAGGTCCCGCCTGCCGTGGTCCGGGAAGACAGCAGCCGTCCGTCCGCGTCGTAGTATCGCCTCTTGAGCCAGAGAGCCACGTTCACCAGGCTGATCAGGACCGGCACCTCTATCAGCGGCCCGATTACGGTGGCGAATGCCACCAGCGAACCTATGCCGAAGACACCGATGGCGACCGCGATGGCCAGTTCGAAGTTGTTGCTGGCGGCGGTGAAGCTCTGCGCAGTCGCATGCGGGTAGTCGAACTTCAGCTTGATTGACAACCCGAAAGACAGGAAGAACATGATGACGAAGTAGAAGACCAGGGGTATCGCGATCCTCACCACATCGAAGGGCTGGTTGATTATGTAGTCGCCCTTGAAGGCGAACATGACCACGATGGTGAACAACAGTGCAAGAAGGGACACCTTCCCGAGGGCGGGCATGAGCTTGTCATTGTACCAGTCATGTCCTCTTCTCGATAGCAGCAGGTATCTCGTGGCGATGCCCATGGCGAACGGGATGCCCAAGTAAATCAGGACGCTCTGCGCCACCGCCCAAACGCCGATGTCGATCGCCGTACCGGAGCCCGGCGACACCCATTCCGATGCCACGGCCACGAAGAAATAGGCATAGAACGAGTACAGGGCGATCTGGAAGATCGAGTTGAGGGCGACCAGGATCGCCGCGTATTCCGCGTCCCCTTCCGCGAGGCTGTTCCACACTATCACCATCGCTATGCAACGTGCCACTCCGACGAGTATAAGGCCGATTCGGAAGCTGACATCGTCGGGAAGGAAGATCCATGCCAGGGCGAACATGAGGAACGGGCCGACGACATAGTTGAGAGCGAGGGAGGTGCCGAACATCTTCTTGGCTTCCGGCTGCTTCGGGATCTCCCTGAGCTCCTCGTACTTTACCCGGGCAAGCGGGGGCCACATCATCAGAATCAGGCCCATCGCGATGGGGACGGAGGTCGTACCGACACTCAGACTGTTCAGACCGTCGGCGACTCCTGGAATGGCAGCTCCCAATCCGATCCCTACGAAAATTGCGAGGAAGATCCAGACCGTCAGATACTTGTTCAGGAAGGAAAGCTGTTTCTTTGCCGGGACCTCGCGAGCACTGATTTCCCTAGCGGGGCTCGTCATCGTTTCGCCTTGCTTCCTGCTTTCACCGCGTGCCTGGATGCTTGGACGCTCTCTCTGAGAACCACTTCTTCAGCTCTTCGGGCCTCGGTATCCTGCCCTGAACCAGAATCTCGTTCCCCACGATAACTGCGGGTGTGGATCTCACACCAAGCTTCGCAATCTCGAAGCCGTCGCTCACTTCCTGAACGTCTGCTGCGATTTGCAGCTCAGCGAGCGCGTTGAAAACGAGCTTCTTCGTCTCCTGACATCTGGAACATCCGGGCCCGAGGACTTTGACCGTCCCAATTTCCTTCGTCTCCATGTTCAGTTGCCCCGGGCGTCCATCATATCAAAGAACTTAAATATGTCGCTACTACATCCTTGAGCCGCCAAAAGCAGGGGAGATTTATCGTTTGTTCGACTGATCGAGCAAGCGTCTCCACGAATGAAGATGCAGAAGCGATCTTGAAGAGAATCTGCTCCTTTGCCGGCCGGCGATGAGAGAATGCTGAAATCCCTCGAAGTCGCGATTGACAAGTTCACATTCAGAGTGGCCTCAGATCGCCTCTACACCGAGGAAGGAGTATGGGCGAAGATGGAAGCCAACGGCGTTCGCGTCGGGCTCTCCGATTTCCTCCAACAGAGGAGCGGTGATATCGCGTTCGTGGAAGTGAAGCCGGTTGGTGCGCGCTTGAAGACCGGTGAGGAAATCGCGGCAATCGAAACGGTGAAGGTGAATGTCAGCCTCGGCTCACCGTTGGCGGGGCGGGTGGCAGAGACGAACCCGCTCATGCAGAGTGCTCCTGAGGAAATCAACGAAGATCCGTACGGGAAAGGCTGGCTTGCGATCATCGAGGCGAGTGATTGGCCCGCTGATCTAGGACGCCTACTCGATCCGGAGGCGTACCTCGGCGCGGTAAAACGACTGGCCGGCAAGGAGGCAAGCGAACCATGAGCAAGGCGAGGCCAAGGGTGGTAATCGTTCCGTGCAGCGGGATCGGCAAGCCCTATGGGACAGTGAGCCGCGAGGCCGCGTACATCGTGACCGAGGAGTTGCGCCCCGACCAGACTCAGCTTGTTCCGCTCTCGTTATTGGTGCTCGGGGACGCTCATGCGCGAGCCGCGGTCACAGAGAACGTCGCCGTGACCATCAACGGATGCAAACTTGCGTGCTCGACGAAGATGGTGCAAGAGAGCGGAGGAACCATTTCCGAGGATGTCTCAGTGCTTGACGTCTTCCGCCAGCACAGGGAACTGAAACCGCTGGGCATCGCCGTATTGAATCCGGAAGGTCTGAAGTTGGCCAACGTAATCGGTGAGGAAATAGCGCGCCGTGTGGACGAATTAACAGCCGATGCGCAAGATTCTTCGAAGCCTCGAAAGGGGGCGAGCAAGCATGCCTGAACTACCGAAGAAGAAAGTCGGGATTGTGTCGTGTTCCGGCGAGGAGCTTCCTGAAGGGACCGTCACGAGACTGGCGACGCTGAAGGTGCTTTGGGAACTCCGTCCTGATGACACAGTGACGATCTGCTTGCCTCTGTTCCTCGCAGGTGGACAGGGCGAGAGAACATTCGCGAAGTACTACCCCACGATCGCGGTGGACGGATGCGATAGGCGTTGCGCTGCGAAGGGGACCGAGAAATACTCCGGGAAGCCTGCAGCCTCCATCGTGGTCAAAGACCTCGCGGCTGGCGGGGAGCTCGGCAGCCAAGAGGGGAAGGGTCGGTTGAACGAACGCGGTAAGGCAGCGGTGGATAAGACCGCGGCCAAGATCGCTTCATTGGTCGACGAGTTGAGGACCGGGCATTCGCGCCAACAAGAGGATGGGTAGTTGACCCGCACGGCGACGTACCATACGGCAGTCAAGTGGACGGGAGAGCACCGAGGGCACATAGTCATGGGCAATGGTCCAGACATGGACTTTTCCGCACCGCCGGATTCTCACGGACATCCAGGCGTTCTGACTCCAGAGGATGCGTTCGTGGCGGCGGCGAACACGTGCATAATGATGATGTTCATTTGGGCCGCAAAGCGCTTTCACCTTGAACTCGTATCGTACGAGTGCCGCGCAGAGGGTACGAAACGAATCGAGCTCGACCGGACCGAGATTTTCACTCACATCCGCCTTTGGCCGGAGATTCGTATCAATGCCGGGGGAGAATCTCCTGAAGTTGTTGAGACAAGAGCGCGTCGAGCGTTGAGCGCCGCCCGAAAATATAGTCTAGTGGCAAATTCGGTCAAGTCCGAAATATCGATTCAGCCGACCATTCAGATTGTTCAAGGCGGGACTACAAAGGGAGAATCATAGCGGGAAGCTTCTGCGATGAATACGTTTAAGGCGCGTCGATATCTTCCGTCAAACGAGGTATGTCGATGAAGGCGGCAGTGTTCTATGGGGCAGGACAGCCAATGAAGATCGAGGATGTGCCAACGCCGAAGATGGGGCCAGGCGAGGTCCTTGTCAAGGTGGCGGCCTGCGGTCTCTGCAGGACCGACCTGCACTACATCCACGGCACTCCGACGTTCAAGAAGCCGCCATTGATCCTCGGTCACGAGATCAGTGGGACGGTTGAAGACGCCGCTCCCGACGTTACCAGCTTCAAGAACGGGAGCAAGGTCATCATCCCGCCCGTCTTCGGATGCGGGAGGTGCTTCTTCTGCCGCACGGGGCGTCCGACGCTCTGCTCGAACCAGATCATGGTCGGGAATCACCGCGATGGCGGGTTCGCGGAATACGTCGTGGTGCCAGCCAGCGAGATGTTCATAGCACCTGACAATGTTCCTCTGCCCGAAGCGTCGATCATCTCTGACGCCATCTCGACCCCATACCACGCTGTCGTCAACAGGGCGGAGGTGAAGCCGGGAGAGACTGTGGCGGTGTTCGGCTGTGGAGGCGTCGGCCTCTCGACGATACAGATGGCGGCGGCTGTTGGCGGGAAAGTAATCGCGGTGGATGTCTTCGACCAGAAGCTGGAGATGGCGAAGAAGTTCGGAGCTTGGCAGACAGTCAACGGGAAGAGCGGACAGGAAGTCCCTAAGGCGATCAGGACGATGACCGGTGGCGGTGTCGACGTCGCCCTGGAGGTCATCGGCAATCCAATCACAATCCAGCAAGCGTTCAATTCAGTCAGGTGGGGCGGACGGGTCGTGGTCGTGGGGTACTCATCGAAGGAGGTCACGATCGACGCCGCGCGACTGATGTTTCGCGAGATTGAGATCAAGGGCTCGCTCGGCTGCGGGCCGCAAGACTACCCCAGAATCATCGAGATGGTCAGGCTCGGGAGGATCAAGGTTGAGGAGATGGTGACCCACAGGTTCAAGCTAGAAGAGATCAACGAGGGATTCAAGCTCCTGGACAGCGGGGAGCCGACGATGATTCGGGGAATCGCCGTTCCGTGACCGGCCACCAATCACTGCGCTCTCTTGATTCCTGTGATGGCGTCAGGATTCTCGATCGAGGATGTGTCGCCCAACTCCTTCCCTAAGTACATCGCCCTGACGACTCTCCTCACGATCTTGGCGGTCCTCGTCTTCGGCAGGTCCGTCACGAACCAGACCTCCTCCGGCTTCAGAGTCTTGCCAAGCTCCTTCACTACTTGCTCCTTCAGCTCGGCTTTCAATTCCTCACTCGGCCTGAAGCCCGGCTTGAGAACAACGAAGCAGACTATCCCCTCGCCCTTGATATCGTGAGGGACCCCAATCGCCGCCACCTCGGCGCAGGCGGGATGCTTCATCATGATCGATTCGATCTCGCCCGGCCCAGTCCGCCGTCCTGACACCTTGATCGTGTCGTCCGACCTCCCGCCAAGGAACCAGAAGCCATCGTCGTCGATCAGCGCCCAATCCCCGTGGTACCAGACGTTCGGCCATCTGGACCAGTACGTCTCGACATATCGGTCAGGGTCCTTCCAAAAACCTTTGGTCATGGAGGGGGCGGGCTTCAGCGCGACGAGGTGACCCATCCTGCCTCTCACGGGCTTCCCGTCGTCATCGAACGTGTCGATGGCCATGCCGAGACCAGGACCGCGCAGCGTGCACGGCTTCAGGTCGCAAATCGGCAACGGCGCAAGGAAGCAGCCAACGATCTCGGTCCCACCAGAGATGTTGATGATCGGTATCCTGCGGCCTCCGACCTTCTCGAAGAACCACATCCAGGAATCTGGATCCCACGGTTCACCCGTCGAGCCGAGCAGGCGGAGTGATTTCAGGTCGTGCTTCTCGACCCACTCGTCACCGTAGCGCTTCAGCAGCCTGATGGCGGTCGGGGAGATCCCGAGGGTCGCGACCTTGTGCTTCTCGATCAGCTCCCAGAGGCGGTCGGGTTTGGGATGGTCGGGCGCTCCCTCGAATATCAGCACGGTCCCGCCAATGTTGTAGACGCCTATGATCATCCAAGGTCCCATCATCCATCCGATGTCCGTGAGCCAGAAGAAGACCTCGTCCTGCCGCACATCGAAGTTGTACGCGAGCTCCTTCGCAATCTGAGCAAGGGCCCCCGCGTGCGTGTGAACCGAGCCCTTCGGCTTGCCGGTCGTGCCCGATGTGTAGATCAATAATGAGTAATCCTCAGAGTTAAGCTGCTCAGTCTCGCACTCTGCGGACTTGCCCTTCACGAATTCATCCCAGTAGACGTCCCGGTTCTCCACCATCGAGACATCCTCCCCCGTCCTCCTGCAGACCACCATGCGCTCGATCGTCTTGACGTTGGCGGCAGCCAGGTCTGCCTCGCTCTTGATCCTGATCTGTTTCCCCCGCCTCGTCGAGCCGTCTGCGGTGAAGAGTATTTTCGCGCCCGCGTCGTTCAGCCTCGTCGCCAACGCCGACGCGCCGAATCCGGAGAAGACTGGGATGCAAATCGCCCCTATCTTCAGGCTCGCCAGCATCGCGATGACCACCTCAGGTATCATCGGCATGTAGAGGCCGACGGTGTTGCCCTTCCTCACGCCCATGTCCTTCATCGCGTTCGCGAGCCTGTTGACCTGCGTGTTCAGCTCTGCGAATGTGAACTTCTTGCTCTGGCTGTCCTCCGCCTCCCAGATGAGGGCGGTCTTGTTCCTCACGTCGGTCTTCATGTGCTTGTCCAAGCAGTTGTGGACGATGTTGATCTTCCCGCCGGGGAACCAGCTAGCCCACTGGATGCCTTTCGTCAGGTCGAGCACCTTGTCGTACGGCCTGTACCATTCGATCCCGATGTCCTTGAGGGCGGCGTCCCAGAACCACTCGATGTCGTCGGTGCTCCTCTTGATCAGTTCGTCGTACGTCTTGATCCCGAATTTCTTCATGAAGCGGGTGATGCTCGCCTTCTCGACGTACTCCTTCGGCGGTCTCCATGCGATCTCGCTTGTGGACGTCATGTTCCTACCCCTAGCTCACCTGACTGAGTTCCTGGCGACCCCTTTCGGATCTATCTTGGCAAGAAGCTCGAGCTCGTCCCCGGTGGGGAGTGTCGTCTCCGGCACCGAGGCGGGAGGCCTAAGCTGGAATCCCGTGTTCTCGATCACCTGCTGGACCGTGACTCCGGGATGGACCGTCCTCAGCTCCATCGTTCTGTCGCTCCCGAAACCGAGAGTGCAGAGCGGAGTGACGACGAGCGACGGCCCACCGCCAATCGGCTTTCTCTTCTCGTAGGAAATGCCATCCAGGAACCCAGGGCCGCTGAGGAAATCCACCTTCTCGACGAAGAGGCGCTTGTTATGCGAGTTCGTGTAGATGACATACCTTCCCGCCCTCGACAGGAACGGGAGCCCGACAGAGCCAGGTCCCCTGAGCTTCGGGCTGGCCCACTCGCCGACCCCGACGAGGTTGCAGTTGCCGAACTTGTCGACCTGGAGACCGCCAGCGAAGAACACGTCGATCTCGGGGCGGGCCTCCAGATCAATCACATCAGAGAGCGGGAGGACCGACTCGGCTGTGAGGAGCTTCCAGTCGCAGGAGGACTGCACCATCGGCTTCAGCTTCGGGTTCACCGCCCCGCTCCCGCCAGCGATGAAAGTCAGGTCCGGCGCGTGAGTCAACTGCGCGAGCCTGCACGCCATCATGGGTATGGCGCTGTACGCGCCCATGATCGCCACCTCCCCGTTCTTCAGGTGATGGGACATCGCAACCGCCATTATATCCGCGATCGTATGCTGCATGGCTACCGCCCCTCCTTGAGGCCGGCGAGCCTGTGCTCACCGATTGCCTTGAGATACTCCTCGTGCGTCTTCGGATCCCTCACATATTTCTGCAGGTATGCGTCGAATCCTTCCTTGCAGGCCTTGAGGTACTCGAGGAGGTGAGGCTCATCGTAGGTGTAATAGGAATGCGAGGAAGTCGGATGGCAGCCGAAGGGCGCTTGGACCACCGCATCGACGAGCATGGCGGGGATCGCGACTTTCAATGCGTTCTTCTCGATATAATCGTCAGATACGATTTCCTCAACCTGGAGAATCACCTTGTCGCTCGCCTTCGCCATGTCGACATCCGTGAACTTGCTGCCTTCGAATATCCCGTTCCCATGGGAATCCGCCTTCTGACAGTGGATGAATGAGACGTTGGGCTTTATCGGTCTCAGGCAGAGAACGGTGTCGCCGGTGAATGGGTCCTTCGTCGTCTTGAAATCCAGAGGGTTCACCTTCGATGTCTCTGCGAGTTCCAGTCCTCTCGGCAGGGGCATGAAAGGAAGCGAGCTCATCCCCGCCCTCAGGCCGTAGACTACCGCCGCCTCGTCGCCCTCTCTAACCCTGATCCTCTTCTGTTCGACCGCCGCTCTGAAGTTCGGCGCGAGGCCGAGATGCTCGAAGCCGACATATGAACAGTAAATCTCATCCACCAATCCCGCCCCGATCAGCAGGTCCGCGT
>Ga0316620_10000896_pt1 | contig 12358 bp, 10 predicted proteins | sample OWC_Aug_M1_C1_D5_FD_207651 | JGI IMG/M metagenome (GOLD analysis project Ga0316620, IMG submission 207651) | Wetland soil microbial communities from Old Woman Creek delta, Ohio, United States - OWC_Aug_M1_C1_D5_B | ecosystem: Environmental > Terrestrial > Soil > Wetlands | place: USA: Ohio... | reverse complement strand
GGTATTGGATTTTGTCTACTGCCTGGTCGCCCTCGTCGGGTTCTTTCACATCTCCATCAATCCCGCTCCCTACCTTCCCGTCTTGAAAGGCCTGGCCACGGTCCTCCTGGTGATCATCGGATGCAGGCTCATCAGGCAGTCCAGGAAAATGGAGATCCCGACCGTCCAAGAAAAACAGGTCATCTTGTCGACGCGGCCGATCGTTGGAGTCCTCGCCCTTTACATTTCCAATCCGACCCTTTATGCCTTCTGGATCGCCATCGCCGGAACCGCCACCGCCCACCATCTCGTCACCAACAAGGGCTGGGTGCCCATCGTTTTCGCTTTTTCCTGCAGCCTGGGTTCCCTGCTGTGGTATCTGGTTCTCGTCCGGTATGTTTCAAAACACCAGCACAAGATCCGACTGTCCGCGTTCCAAAAGGCCCTCCTGATCATGGGCATCGCCCTGATCGGTTTCGGGTTCTATACGTGCGCCACGATCTTCATCTGATCTCCCCGGAAAATAATGATCAGCACCGGGGCGGGAATGGGCTTGACTTTGGAGGTGAACCTTTTATTGGCTAATGCCGTATAATGGATCAGAGGAGAAATAACGTGCTCAAGTTTCTGCTTTGGCTGATCCTTCTCGTCATTTGCTGGCCGATCGCCATTCTGGCCCTCCTTCTTTATCCCTTCATCTGGCTCCTGCTCCTCCCCTTTAGGCTCCTCGGGATAACTCTGACCGCCGGGCTGGAACTGTTCAAGGCCATCGTCACCTTCCCCGCCAGGGTTCTGAACCGAGTCTGATCGCGCCGGCCTTCTGGACGGGCGCCGGAAATTGTGCCATTATTGGGGGCCGAAAAGAGCCCCCATAACCCCGCATCGATTGTTCTCTCAGGAATCGGCGGTATGGGCGCGCTGAACGGAAAGGGCCATCGTGCAGATTTTGATCAAGAAGATCGTCTACCCGGGGCGAAGCCTGGCCGATACGGACGGCAAGGTGGTCTTCACGAACGAAGGGCTTCCCGGAGAGGTGGTAGAGGTCGAGCCGCTCAGGGAAAAAACGAGCTATATCGAAGCCCGGACAGTCGGGATCATCGAGCCTTCGGCGCGCCGGGTGGAGCCGAGGTGCGGCCACTTCAGAGCCTGTTCGCCTTGGCAAAACATGGAGTATGCCCTCCAACTGGAGATCAAGGGCGGCCAGGTCCGGGAGATCTTCTCCCGCGAACTCCAAATCGAGCTCGGCCGGCTCGAGGTCGTCCCGTCGCCGAAGATCTGGGGCTACAGGAACAGGGCCAGGTTTCGCGTCCTCAGGCAGGATAACGGGCCCTTCGCGGCCTACCACGAGCCCGGAAGCGAGGCCGCGTTCATCCGGACGGAGCGGTGCGAGCTCCTCCCGGACGAAATGAACGGACTTCTGGGAGCAGTCCTCGGCCGGATCGGGAAGGGCAATCTTGACGGCGTGACCGATATCGAGATCAGGAGGAGCGCCGCGGACGGCCGCATGCTGATTGTGCTCGGCCTGGGACCGGGCGCCGAGCTGGGGGCGGTCCGGGAAGCCGTCGGCGGGCTCAAAGATAATTATCCCTTGGCGGGTATCGTCGGCCTCCTCAACGACCGGAAGAAGACGAGTGAGGTCCCCCTCTTGGGGAAAGGATTTATCGAGGAGAATGTTGGGGGGACTCGTCTTCAGATCGGGGCACGGTCCTTCTTCCAGGTCAACATCGATCAGCTGGCGGCCGTCGCAGGCGAGCTGCGGCGCATCGCTGCGGCCTCGGACGAGCCCCGGATTGCCGACCTCTATTGCGGCGTCGGAACGTTCGGCGTCCTGTTGGCGCCGGGAGCAAAGGAGGTTTTCGGGGTCGAGTCCGAAGAGGCAAACATACGCTTCTTGAAGAGGAACCTGGCTCAGAACGGCATCGGCAATTACGCCGTCTGCGAAGGCACGAGCGAGGAATGGATCGGCCAGATTCTGGATAGGAACGTCGATCTCCTCATCCTCGACCCACCCCGGAAAGGCCTGGCACCGGGCCTGGCGCGGGCACTGGCGGACGATCCGGTGAGGACGCTGACCTATTTATCCTGCAACCCGGCAACGCTCGCCCGCGACCTTAAAATTTTGCTCCAGGCCTACGAGCTCGCCGAGGTCAAGGTTTTCGATTTTTTCCCTCACACCCCTCACATCGAAACCCTGACCGTTTTAAATCGCGCCTATCCTGCCGTGACCGTTCAGGAATGACGCCCTGCAGCTTTCGCCCGCCCGGCGAGTTGGCCGCAGGCGGCGGCGATGTCGGTTCCCTTGGACCGGCGCTCGGTCACGCGGACCTTTCTCTCCTCGAGCCATTGGATGAACGTCCGTACGGCAGGTTCGTCGGGTCCCTTATGATCGATCCCGGCCACCGGGCTGCAGGCGATGATGTTGACCTTAGCCCGGAGTCTCCGGGCGATCCCGGCCAGGCCTTCGGCGTCGTTTCGTGAACTATTGACGTCCTTGATGAGGATGTATTCGATCGTCATCAACCTGCCGCCCGACCTCAGGTAGTCCTCGCATGCCTCCATGACCTTTTCGAGAGGATAGATCCTGTTGACGGGCATGAGCTTGTCCCTCAGTCTGTCCGTCACGGCATGAAGGGAGAGGGACAGGTTTACCTGGAGGTCGAGCTTCGCGAGGCGCTGGATGCCGGGCACGAGACCGCAGGTCGAGATCGTCATGCGGCGCGCGGCGATCATCATCCCTTCGGGCGAGTTCATGATGCGTATGGCTTTTTCGAGATTGTCGAAGTTATCGAGGGGCTCTCCCATGCCCATGAAAACGAAGTTGGTCAACTCAAGGTCGAGAGTATCCCGGAGGAAGAGGACTTGGCCCGTAATCTCCGATGGAGACAGGTTCCGCTTGAACCCGTTAAGTCCGCTGGCGCAAAAAGCACAGGCAAACTTGCAGCCGGCCTGGGTTGACAGGCAGACCGTCCGCCTCTTGCCGGACGGGATGAGCACCGACTCGATGAGATTGCCGTCGGAGAGCCGGAAAAGAAACTTCTCGGTCCCGTCGGGGGATCTCAGCCGCTCAACGACGTCCGCCCGGCCGATGAAGTAATTCGCTTCGAGCTTTTTTTGGAGCCCTTTGGAGAGATCCGAGAACTCTCCGAACGTGGCCTTGCCCTTGTGATAAAGCCAGGAAAAAATCTGCCCGGCCCGGAACGCCGGCTCGTCAAGTGTTCGGAGAGCGGCTTTAAGCTCTTCAAACGTCAGGTCTTTGATATCTTTTTTGGAGGGCATGCGCTTATTATATCAGGGACCCAATACCAATTTCCGAATTTTGAAATACTCCCTAAAATTCCTATATAAAAAACTGATCTCAGACTATTTAGCGCGTTCGTGCTAATTCGGTAAGTGGTATTGTGTGCCAGATTAAAAGTTCCCCGAATACTTGTGCCAGAGATCGGCTTCGAGCTTCCAATAGGCGGCGACGGCCTGGTCGGCGGCGTCCCGGCAATACTTGGTCAGGAACTCCTTCATTTTCTTCGGATCTTTCTTAAAGAGGGCCAACGCCTGGTCCTCGAACTCTGCCTGGCCGCCAAAGAGCTTGTCCTCGATCCCTTTCCAAACGAGTTCGACGTCCTTCGTCATCTCCTGCCAGCGAAAGAGGGCCAGCTTGCTTACCGTCCGATAAGCCCACCAGCCGCAATCGCGGCGATACGCGCTCCGGCCGTCGACCATATAGGAATCGGGCATCTGCGAGATCCCAATATAGAACGGCGTATGCGGGGTCGTGGCCGGGTTGTCGTAGCCGAGCCAGACGACGCCTCCGATCTCGTTCGGCAGCCAGCCTCTGGACTGAGTGATCTGGAGGTATGTTGAGGCGGGCGAACATATGGTCCGTTCCCGCTTGATTCGCAGGAGATCCCGGAGGTCGCCGCTCATGAAGGGATTCGCGACCGGGCTTTTTACCGTCTCCCCTTTCCGGTTGACCGCGTTGAGAGTCCTGGTCATGTCGAATTCGGTCCCTTCATAGACGTCCCGGAAGATGGCTAGAAGATCGCGGACCGTGACTTTCTTCTCCGGCTTAACCGAAAACGGGAAGTTCTCGGAGTTGGGGTCGAGCTTGAGCGAGGGCGCGAGCAGGCCCAGGACGCGCCATTCCCGGCGGCGGCAATAGAGGCTCGTCCGCGACGCGGGCGCGTAGGCGTAGCAGAACTCGAAGGGCTCGCCATCCGTCTTCTTCCAAAATCCCATCTCCTCGGCAAGCGACAGGACATTCGTCGAAGCCATAAAATATTCTTTATTCTCCAGGTCGAGCCGGCGGAGGCGGCTGGCGTTGGCTGATACGCCGATCTCGGCATCGGGGACCCGCTGGGCCGCCCAGACGGCCCCCTTCTTTCCCTTCCCGGGCCCATAGATCTCGAAAAGCCAGGCCTCCTTCGGGTCGGCGAAAGTGAAACTCTCGCCCCAATCGTTGTAACCGAACCTGGCCGCAAGGTCGTCGGCCACGGCGATGGCTTCCCGGGCCGTCTTGGCCCGCTCCAGACAGAGGCGGAACAATTCGGGCGCATCGATCGTTCCTTCGTCGCTCTTAAGCTCGCTGCGGCCGCCGATCGTCGTTTCGCCGATGGCCAGCTGCCACTCATTCATGATGGGGTAGGCCGCATTGAGGTAAGCATAGGTCTCCGGAACTTGGGGGATCTCGCCGGTCTCGATACGGTCGGGATCGTTAGGCCCCTTCGTCTGCTTAGGTTCGAAATAGACCTTGGCCGTCTCTCCCGGCTTGTGGTGAGCGTGCGGGACAATGGCCATCCAGGTCCGGTCCGAGCCGCTGTCGCAGGAGTGCGATGTCATGGTCGATCCGTCCGACGAGGCCAGCCTCCCGACCAGAATGCTCGTGCAGGAATCGAATCCGGGCCCAGCCTTACCCGTCAAGGGCTTATTCCCAGGGACTGATTCTCCGGAGAAAATGAACAAGGCCAGAATGACCGCGACCAGGCCGCCAGTGGTCGACATAAGGATTCGCGTTCGCTGTCTCATCCCCACGCTCCCTTTCTCTCCATCGTTTTCCCCTGCTTCGTCAGTCCTATCCCGAACTTTTATCTGTCCTGCGTATCTCGCCTGTCCAGCTCTTTGCTAGTTTATAGCATGCGACAGGATTACGGTCAAATAACCTGCTGGCTCTGTAAGCGTCTTTTTATCTTCGATTAGGGCCCGTCTGGAGGCCGACGGGGGGATCCATCGACACACTCCTTTGCCCAGCGGCCTGGATGCCGCCCGTCAAAAACTTGTCCCCCATTGAAACAATCACATGTAAAGAGAGGCTTCAATAGGCTGTTGCTTCATCGGCTGGAAATATGCTAATCATTGTCCATCGCCGCAGCCAGGAAAGGAGGGCGACCATGACGGACCTCAAACCTCCTTATCTCGAAAAGATCGAAAGCCGGGGCAAGATCGAGATTTGGATCGTGGACGGGATGTATATCCGGGGCCACATGGACGAGGAGTTCACGAATTTCGGCCAGCATTACGCATTCTCATACATCCCGGAGAACGAATTCTGGATGGACCGCGAGACCGCGCACGACGAACGGAAATTCTTCATCGAACACCTCCTCGTCGAGCACCGGAAAATGGCTCGCGGGATGAGTTACGATGACGCCATCGCCATCGCCGACCGGGCCGAACGCAGGGAGCGCCGACGGGCGGGAGACCTGGCCCGTTTCACTCATGGCGGGCGGAATCTCCCGGACGGCCGTGACGTCCACGAGCGCTTGTGGAAGGACCTCGAAAGCGGGGTCAAGGTCTGGATCGTAAACGGCCGGCTGGTGCGCAGCGTTTTCGATATAGACTACACGGAGGGCGGCCATGATTACGTTTACGAATTCGTCCCGGCGAACGAGGTTTGGATCGACGATGCCGTCGAGGAGCCGGAACGCCCGTTCGTCCTCCTCCACGAGCTCCACGAGCGGAACCTGATGGCCAAGGGGTGGCCCTACTCCAAGGCCCACGCCGATTCCAGCCGGATCGAATACCGTTGCCGCCACTATCCGGACGAACTCCACGATGCCTTGGCAAAAGAAGGATGGGCCTGAAGTCCGGATTGTAATATGAACGCCATCGCCTCGACGATCGAGAACCTTCCGCACCTGGGGGAAATCCTCGCCCTCGCCTCGGCCGTGGTCTGGGCCGTGGCCGTGATCCTGTTCCGGATCAGCGGCAAGGACGTCCACCCGATCGGACTTAACCTCTTCAAGAGCGTCTTCGCCCTCCTCCTGCTTCTCGCCGTCATGCCGCTCCTCCACAAGCCTCTTTTCCCGGACGCGACGTTGACCCAGGCCGGCCTTCTCCTTCTGAGCGGCTTCCTGGGCATCGCCGTCTCCGATACGCTTTTCTTGATGTCCCTCAACATCCTCGGAGCGAGTCTGGCGGCCATCGTGGACTGTTTTTACAGCCCGTTCGTCATCATCCTCTCGTATGTCTTTCTCTCCGAACGGCTCAACGGCTGGCAGCTCTCCGGCGTCTTGCTCATCATCACCGCCGTCTTGACCATCGCCCGCAAGAGCCGCGGCGAGAATGGAAGAATCTCCCGCAAGGACCTCATCCGAGGCATCATCCTGGGCATTCTGGCCATGCTCTTTGTCGCCGTCGGCATCGTCCTGGTCAAGCCGATACTTTCCGGCGTGGGAGTCTTCTGGGCCACGGGGGTAAGGCTTGTCGGCGGAACGCTGGGAGTGTCGGCCTTCCTTCTCCTCCACCCGAGGCGCCGGCAGATCCTCCGCCCGCTCTTTGACCTTCCCAACTGGAAGGCCATGATCCCGGCCTCGTTCTTCGGAGCCTTCCTCTCTCTCCTCTTCTGGATGGGAGGGATGAAGTTCGCCTTGGCCTCAGTGGCCGCCGTCCTGAACCAGATGAACACGATCTTCATCTTCATCCTTGCCACCGTCTTCCTCAAAGAAAAGGCGACCCCCTGGAAGATCGCGGCCGTTATCCTCGCCTTCATCGGGGCCTTCCTGGCCTCGTATCCGTTCTGATGCCTCTGGACATCGAACCTAACCTTGATTATTATTCGGGAATGGTCCGCTGTATGAAGGAGGTCCAGTCATGAAAAGGTTCGCGGTCATCTTAATGGTCCCGGCGTTTTTGTTCCTGCCCGTCCTCGGACAGCAGACGAAGGTCTTAACCGATGATCCGGGGGTCGCCTCCAGCCTCAGGCTTCTCGAGAAATGGGCGGCGTCCCAGATAGAGTACCGGAACCAGCCCGGCATCTCAATGGGAATTGTCCATGATCAAGTCCTGCTCTGGTCGAAGGGCTTCGGTTCGAGCGACCTCGCAGCGAAGACACCGGCCACCCCAAAAACGATCTACCGCATCGCGTCCATTACCAAGCTCTTCACCAGTACGGCGATCATGCAGCTGCGGGACGCGGGCAAGCTTCGTCTCGATGATCCGATCGTGAAATTTATCCCCGCCTTCAGGATCAGAAACAACTTCCCCGACGCGCCGCCGATTACCGTCTGGCACCTTCTGACCCACACATCGGGCCTCCCCGGCGAGGCCGCGTTCCCCTACTGGACCGACCACGTCTTCCCCTCGATGGGCGAGATCCTCAAGGCCCTGCCCACGCAGGAAATCTTCTTCCCCACAGAGACGAAATACCGCTACTCCAACCTGGCCTTGGCTCTTGCCGGCGAGGTCGTGGCGTCCGCGTCCGGAGAGACCTATGAAAGCTACATTCAAGAGCATATCCTCGAGCCCCTGGGCATGACCGACACCTCGGTCAACCTGTCCCCGGAACACCGGAAGCGGCTGGCCGCAGCCTACAGCCGGCGCCTCCCGGACGGGACGCGCCGCATCCTGCCGTTCACGGACTCCCAGGGGCTGACCCCGGCGGCCAATATGTCTTCGACGGTGGAAGATCTGGCCAGGTTCATCTCCCTCCAGTTTAGGGATGAGAAAGCCGGCGGGAAACAGGTCCTCAAAAGGAGCACGTTGCAGGAGATGCAGCGCGTCCACTGGCTCTTTCCGAACTGGAAGAGCGGCCGGGGGCTGGGTTTCAGCATCCGGCAGTTCGAGGGCAAAACGCTGGTCGGCCATGCAGGTTGGGTGGGCGGCTATCAAACACAAATCGGCTTCATCGCTGAAGACGGGATCGGCGTCATCGTCCTGACAAACGCCGACGACGGCAGTCCCAGCACCTATCTGGAGCAGGCGTTCAACATCGTCGGGCCTGCCATTCTCAAGGCCGCGGCCCCTGCCCCGAAACCTTCGACTTCCGATCCGGCCTGGAACGTTTATCTCGGACTTTATACCGACCCATCCTTTTGGGACGTCGAGGTCATGCTCCTCGACGGCAAGCTCTACCTCTACAACCATGACTATCCGCCCGAAGAAAACGCCCGGGGGGCCCTGGTCGAGCTTCGTCCCGAAGGTCCAAACCGCTTCCGAATGACGGGAGAAGACTCGAGCCGTGACTTCGTCGTCTTCGAGATGGGGACGGACGGCAAAGTCCAACGGGTCAAAGTCGGCGAGAACTATATTTTTCCGAAAAAATAGGAGCTATCGCGAGGGGCCGGCCAATTTGACGTCGACCCAAAACGAATACTTCTTCGGGCTTCGGGAATAACGGGAAGTTCCGCCGGACTCCATGTCTATGGATTCCAAATCGCTGGTCAGCCGGCTCTCCATGTCCGTGGCCGCAGCGCTGGCCTGGCTTTCGGCGGCGGCCCGCTGGGCCAGCCGGGCTTTTTTCATTTCATCGGTCATCCCCCCCCATTCGAAACCCATTTTCAAGCTCTTCCCGGGCCCGATCCCAATCCCTCCCTCCCTGGGAGAGCCGCCCAAGGGTATCCGGCACTCGTAGACCAGGAGATTATCTCGGGTCATGGCCTTATAGATCGGCGGCTCGGCGGCGACGCCCTCCGTGCCGGGGGCCTTTTTATCAGGAGTCTTATCGATGACCTCCGATTGGAAGACGAGGTAAAATTTCTTAGCCCGCATCTCAGCCTTCTTCTCTTCCGTCAGGGCCTCGCCGGACCTTTCCATGGAGGCGATCAGCTGGTCGGCGGGGACAGCCTTCCGGACGAAGCGGAGGCCGTGGTCCTTGCTTTTCTTCCCTTCCGGGCTCAGATAAACGGTCAGGCCCGTGGCGCCGATCGAGCTCAGAAACTTGGGGTCCTTGATGATGAAAAGGAGATAGAGATGGGCGCCATCGTTCCTCAAGGCGAAGTTCACCATTCCCTCGTTATCGGTATTCAGCGCCTCCCCCTGCCACTCGGAATCGAGGCCGTCGATTATCATGGGCAGGCCCGTCCATTTGCTCTCCAGAATCTTTTCTTCGGCAAATCCCTGACCGGCGAGAGCGGCCAGGAATAACCCAGACGCCAGAAGGACAAATGGGCTTCTTTTCATGGAATTCCTCCTGACCGCCCGTCATTCAAGCGAGCAGTTTACCGACCTCCTCCACGGCGCTGGCTGCGTCCGGAGCGTATCCATCGGCGTGAATCTGGTCAGCGTACTCCCTGGTGACCGGAGCCCCGCCGATGATGACGGGGACCTTGAGCCCGGCCGCCCGAACCGATTCGATGATCCCTTTCATCCCGACCATGGTCGTTGTGAGGAGGGCCGAAAGGGCGATGATCGTGGCGTTGTTAACCTTGGCGGCCTCAACGAACCGTTCAGCAGAGACATCGATTCCCAGGTCCACGATCTTGTAGCCGGAGCCGCGGAGCATCATGGCGACGAGGTTCTTGCCGATATCGTGGAGGTCGCCCTTGGCGGTCCCGATGACGACAACGCCCTTGGGCTGAACCTTGTCCTTGACCAGCCAGGGCTCAAGCTTGACCAGGCCCGCGTTCATGGCCCTGGCGGCCACAAGGACCTCGGGGATGAAGACCTCGTTATTCTTGAATAGCTCGCCCAGCGTATCCATGCCTTTGATCAGCCCTTCGTTGAGGATTCTGGCGGCGGGAAGTCCGGACGCCAGGGCCTTGTCCACGAGCGCCTCGACTTCGGCTTTCTTTCCCTTCAACAAGGCCTCTTGTATTTCCTGGAACATCTTCATCTCCTCGCTCATCAAATTTTTAATATCACACAATAAAAGTCGGTCATTGTCAAGCGACCTAAAATGGCCCTGCTCCCTTCTTTTTTTGTTATGAAGCGTAACCAAAAGTAGGGGACAAACCTACTCTTTTGACATGGCTGTCAAAAGAGTAGGTTTGACCCCTACTTGCCGCTGGAAAAGATAGCCAACGGCCGCCGATTTCTGATATGATTGGGGTATCCGGAGGGGACAAGGGGCGGCAATAACATGAAACCCTTCAAGATCGGGATCGACAGCTTCAGTCTCAAGCCCCTCGGCCTTTCACCCTTCGAGGTCCTCGACTGGGCCATCATCAACGACATCGATGGTGTCCAATTCTCATCGACGGACCCTGCCCAATCCCTGGACAGGGCATTGCTCAGCGAGCTCTCCGCATACGCCGCGGAGAACCGCCTCTTTCTGGAATGGGGCGGAGGAGCGCATATCCCTCTCGACCCGGCCACGGGGAAGCCTAAGGACATCTTTGCCATCAACAAAAAGGCCGCCGAGCAAGCGCACGCACTGGGCGTCACGACGGTGAGGTCCTCGTCGGGAGGCCAGATGCGATGGAACGCGCGGTCCCTGCCCACGGAAGAGATCCTTCGTCTGACGGCCAAAGGCCTTAATGAACAGAAGAAAATGCTCTCCGACCTCGGCGTCGTCCTGGCCCTGGAAACCCGCCTCGACTTCACGACCTTCGAGTTCCTGCGCCTCTTTGACATGTGCAGGGTTAATCCGGGGGAGTGTTTCGGCATCTGCCTGGATACCATGAACCTTTTGACCATGCTCGAGGACCCCGTAGCCGCCACGGAGCGCATTTTGCCCTGGATCGTGACAACCCATATCAAGGACGGAGCCCTCCTCATCACGGAGGACGGATTCGTCACCTTCCCGACGGAAGCCGGGACGGGAATCGTGGACCTGGCCGCCGTCTTCGAACGTCTCTCGACGCTCAAAACGCCGGTCAACCTCTGCCTGGAGGACCACGGCGGCGATTTCCCGGTCCCCATCTTCGACCCCGCTTTCCTGGCCCGGTTCCCCGACCTCACGGCTTTGGAACTGGCGGTGCTCGTGAAACTCTCCCAAAAAAGCCAGGATCTCCTGGACCAAGGCCGGATCGCCGTCCTCGACCGGGAACAATGGCCTGAGCATTGCGAACGCCGCATAAAAAGAGGTCTCAGGGCCGTCAGGAGGATCGTCGAAGAGGGCCGGCGCGGGGAATGACGGCTCGCCTCTGCCTTACGGCTCAGGCCGGCTGTTGATCTTATCCCGGACTTCAGCTATAAAGAGGCGTAAGAATTAGCTCGGACCATGAGAGAAAAGGAATCCGGCTTGACTCCCGGGAAAACACGCACGGGACCGCCACGCGCGAAAAAGACGGCTGTCTGGAGGGCGCTTCTCTCAACTCCGCAGGTTCTCAGGGCCGGCCCCCGGATCGTCCGGTTTCTGTTCGATTACATGGGCAAGTTCAAGGTCCAGGACGTCGGTGGCCACCTCATCCTCCACTCCCATCTGCCCCCGATTAACAGCCGAGCCTACAAGAGATTCATAAACGAACACCTCATCAAGAATGTCGAAGGCCCTTCCCATGCCCAGGTCGGCCTGACGAACGCCTGCCCACAGAAATGCGCATACTGCTATAACCGGGGGCGGAAGGGCGAACCTTTGGACACCGAGACCATCCTCCGAATCGTCCGCGACCTGAGGGAGATGGGTGTCTTCTGGCTGGGATTTACAGGGGGCGAGCCGATGCTCAACCGGGACATCGTCCGGATCACCGAGAGCGCAGCCGCGGACTTCGCGGTCAAAATCTTTACCAGCGGCTTCGGCCTCACTGAGGATCTGGCCTCCGGACTGAGGGACGTCGGATTGTTCTCTGTATCGGTTAGCCTGGATCATTGGAATGAAGAAGTCCACGATCGCGGCCGAGGCTTTCCCGGGGCCTACAGGACGGCCCTGCAGGCAATCGAAACTTTCAGGAATGTCGGCGGCGTCCAAGTCGGCGTCTCTTCGGTCCTCTCAAAGGAGTTGATCCGGCCGGACAAGGTGGAGGAATTCCTCAACTTCCTATCCGGGCTGGGCGTCCACGAAGCCTGGCTGAGCGAGGCCAAACCGTCGGCCCCGGCTTTCTGGAGCGACGAGTTCATCATCTCGGAGAAAGAACGCCTGGAACTGATACGACTCCAGGACCGATGGAACAAGAACGGGGGGATCACGGTCAACTACCTTGGCCATTTCGAGAGCGAGGGCCACTTCGGCTGCAACGCGGGGGGCAAGATGATCTACGTCGACGCCTTCGGAGAGGTTAGCCCATGCGTC
>Ga0316620_10000893_pt1 | contig 12379 bp, 9 predicted proteins | sample OWC_Aug_M1_C1_D5_FD_207651 | JGI IMG/M metagenome (GOLD analysis project Ga0316620, IMG submission 207651) | Wetland soil microbial communities from Old Woman Creek delta, Ohio, United States - OWC_Aug_M1_C1_D5_B | ecosystem: Environmental > Terrestrial > Soil > Wetlands | place: USA: Ohio... | reverse complement strand
ATGATGGCCGCCAGCGCCCGAGCAGCCCGATCGTACGAAACGTACCACGCTCGGATCGGCTGCATTGCCTTCGCATCAGCGCATGCGTCGTGTCCAGGGGCGTCCTCATGAAATATCCGGGTTTAGCATTGAGCAAATGCGTGTCGAGGACTCGATTGCCCCTCCCCCAAACGGGAGATTGTCGCTATCCTTCGTTGCTGGCCACTATTGGCTGTACCCGCGCCGCTGCTGGTCGAGATTCGACTCGTCGGGGCAGTAGACGGCGGAGTACGGTGCAAGACACGATGATGCCACCGAAAGCAAAGAGCCCCGCGGGCGACACGAGCGCCGTGCAGTCGAAGATCACCGTCCTCATCGCGGACGATCACGAGGTCGTGCGCGAAGGGCTGGTCGCGATGATCGCGCGTCAGGACGACATGGCGGTCATCGGCGAGGCCAGCAACGGGGCCGAGGCTGTCGATCTCTGGCAGGACGGCCGTCCCGATGTGACCCTCACCGATTTGCGCATGCCCGAGATGGATGGCGTATCGGTGATCTCTGCGATTCGCGCCATCGATTCCAAAGCGCGCATTCTGATCCTGACCACCTACGACGGAGACGAGGACATCTACAGGGGCCTGCGTGCCGGCGCCAAAGCCTATCTGTTGAAGGACACGCCACGCGAAGAGCTGCTCGCCTGCATACGTGCCGTGCATGCCGGGCAGACGTGGATCCCGCCTGGCGTTGCCGCCAAGCTCGCCTCGCAGGTTAGCGGAGAGCGCCTGACCGAGCGCGAGCTGCAAACGCTGGAGCTGATGGCCGAAGGGAAGAGCAACAAGATCATCGCACGCACGTTGACCATCAGCGAAGGAACGGTCAAGACGCATGTCAAAAGCATCCTGGAGAAGCTCGGCGCCACCAGCCGCACCGAGGCGGTATCGGTCGGCGCGAGGCGCGGGCTGATCAAGCTGTAGCTGGCCCTCGTTTCCTCGCCTTCAAGGGAGGATCAAGGTGGGGATGGGGTTTCTTTTCGGCAGGCGGTCGCCCCTATCCCCTTGGCCTTCCCTTTGAAGGGGAAGGAACGATATTGGAGCTGCAATCAGGTACCCCTACATACACCTCTCTCTAACGAGAGATCTCTCCTTGCCTCAAAAGGGTCAGGTGAAGATCCCTACCTCGAAGCACCACCGCATACGGCGTCCTGCCGATAGCCGACGCTGCAGTGCACACGTGATACTCAGCCGGTCTGCCCACGCATCTGCGGCGAAGGCGGGGTTGGTCCAAAAGCGCAGCGTAGCTACATACCACGCCCCTTCCTATTCCGGAGCGACGATGGACGACGTACTCGATGCACCGATCACGCCGTTACAGAGCGACACTGGTTCGTGGAGCACGCGTCCCGATCCGGCGCTCCTCAATCGCATGCCGAGCAAGGTGCTGCGCTCAGGCGATCACCGCGCCCCACTACGCAACCTGCGGCCAGCGCGCGGCCTGTCGGCATCACTCCTGCAGCGCGCGAGCGCGTACATCGACGAGCATCTGGATGCCAAGCTGCGGTTACCTGAGATTGCGCGGGTCGTGCAGCTCAGCCCATGCCACTTCGCGCGGCAGTTCAAGCAGGCGAGTGGATTCAGCCCGCACCAGTTCGTGGTCCGTCGCCGCATCATGCGTGCGGCCGATCTGTTGTTGAGCACGGAGTCATCGCTGGGCGAAATCGCGCTCGAGATCGGCTGCTCCGATCAGAGCCACTTCACGACGCTGTTCCGCAAGACTACCGGTATGACGCCACGCGCGTTCCGGGATCGCGTCCGCGCAGCACTCAGCGCGGCTCCGATCGAGCAGTAACTCGCGGTCCCACGAATCAACGGGAGACGACATTAGCCGCGCCGCGGCATCTGCACCAGAATTTCGGTGCCCTGCGCGGTCTGGCTGCGCAGGCTGAGCGTCCATCCCATGCGCGCTGCGCGCTCGCGCATGCCCGACAATCCCATACCGCTGGTTGCCGTTTCAGGGTCGAAGCCGTTCCCATCGTCGGTCAATGTCAAGGTAATATCGTCACCGCCGAATAGCAGGGCGGCGCGGAAAGTGCGCGGATTCGCGTGCCGCAGTGCATTGGTCAGTGCCTCTTGGCCGATGCGCAGCAGATTCTCTTCCCAGTCGAGCGGCAGTGCGATCGCCTTGCCCGTGACCGTGAAGTGCGCAGCGACCGTGGTTCCGGCCGTTACGCGTGCGAGCAGCGCTTCGAACGCAGCGCGCAGCCCGCCGGCCTCGAGAGCCAGCGGCTTCAGCGCGCGCACCGACCTGCGCGCCTCAGCAAGGCTGTGGCGCGCAAGATCGGCGGCGCGCTGGATGTGATCGTCGGCCTCATGGCTACGCCGTCGCGCGATCGCGTCTTTGGCCGCTTCGAGCTGAATGATGACGCCGGTGAAGCCTTGCGCGAGCGTGTCGTGGATATCCCGCGCGAAGCGGTTGCGCTCGGCGAAGATGGCCGATTGCCGGCTCTGCTCAGCCAGCCGCGTGAGATGGAGCGCGAGCGTGAGCTGATGCGAGATCGCGTGCAAGAGCTCGAGCTCTTCGGCCGCCAGCGAGCGCTTCTCGCCAAACCGCACGATGAACCGCGCGAGCACGTGGTCTGCTGCGACCAGCGGCAGCGAGATCACGGAGCGCACGCCGAGCTCGCCTAACACCCGCAGGACGTGCTCGGGCCAATAGTGGGCGACCTCGTCGAGATCGGGCACCACGACCGGTGTCGTCTGCTCGAACAGCGCCTGCATCACACGATTGTCCTGGCTTTCCTGCAGAGCCAGCGCCAGCGGATCGTGCGAGGGCTGCACGGAACCAGGCGGGTCACTCGAATAAAGGTTCAGGTGCGGCTCGATGCGGCCGGTCTGCCAGTCGAACAACACGAGTCCCACACTGTGCGCGCCGAGCAGCTGCGTCGTCGCACGCAGGATGTGCTCGAGAAAGCGGTCGAGATCCAGCTGGGAAGCCAGTACGCGCAATGCATCGCGCAGCAGTCCGCCGGTCTTGGCGAGCTCCGCGGCGCGTTCGTGCGCGACACGCTCGCGCTCGGCGCTGACCACCGCCTGCCTGGCCTGCTCGCCGAAGCGCGCCAGCATCAGCGCGAGTGATGCCTGATGGCCGAACACGCGTGCCCACTCGACGCGCTCCGCCTCCGGAGGCACGTCGTGCGTGAACGTCAGGGCCATGAAGCCGACCGGCTTGTCGCCGGGCATGAGTGGCACCGCGAGAACCGATTTGTGGCCCATTTGGATTTGCCAATCGCGCGAGACCGGCGGCGGGTCGTCGTTGTCCTCCAGATACGAGTACCAGCTGTGGCGTCCCGTGTCGAGGATCTTCCGCCAGGCGCGGGCAGCCTGCGCCGGCATCGGTCCGCGCCAGGGCTCGAAGCGTGGATCGAGCATGGGGTCCAGCGGTTGCTGGTCCAGCACGCACCAGCTCATCGTCAACGTGTCCTGCTCGGGCTCGTGCACCAATATGCACGCCATGCGCGCACCGACGACTCCCGCAGCCTCGAGCAGCATGTGCTCCATCAGGCTCTTCAGATCGCCCGCCGCGGACAGTGCTGATACCGTGCGTTGCAAGGCGGCGTTGGCCTGGTCGAGCTCCATCGCACGGACTCGCGCCGCGCGCTCGCGTTCCGCCAGCAACGCCGACTGCTGTTGCACGTGGCTCATACGCGTCACGAGCAGCGCCAGGGTCGCCTGCTGCGCGAGTACGCGTGCAAACTCGATCTGCTCGGGCGGTGGCGCGGCGTCATTGAGGCGCACGAGGCAACCGCCGACCACCTCGCCCGCCGCGGTCATCGGCACGCACAGCATCGAATGCACGCCTTGCGCGTGCAGGTAGTCGCAGATCTGAACCTCAAAGCCCTGTTGCGGTTCGACCGGGACGACTCTGGTCCTGCCGTCGAGCAGCTTGGCCTGCAACGTGTGATCGCGCAGCGAGACCGCGGCGCCGGCGTGAGGATGATGGGCCTCGTCGCCACGGAACACCCGCTGCCGCTCATAGAGCAGGTGCAGCCTCGAAGTGCCCGCCGACAAATCATAGAGCCACATCGTGGCGGAGGGCGCCGCCACCTGCTGCGCCATCGTGGTCAGAACCTCGCCGAGAGCGCTGTCGAGCGATGCTTCCGAAGCCAGGCTGTCCAGCGTGCGCGTCAGCGCGGCGTTCGTGCGTGCGAATTGCGCTTCGCGCTCCTGCGCGACCGCCGCTTCCTGCGCCTGCTGAGTGAGCCGCGCGACCTCCACGGCCAGCGTGCCCTGCAACGCCAGCGCCTTGGCGAGATCCAGCTCCTCCGCCGAGAACGTACGCTCGGTATCGAAGCGCACCGCACAGATGCCGAGCGAGTCGGCGCTGAAGAACAGCGGGAGCTGCAGCACGGTCTTCACGCCCAGGCGGTAGGCCCATTCGCGAAACGGCGCGTAGTCCGGGCTCGTCTGGATGAAATGCCAGTCCAGAACTTCGGGCTCGCTGCGGCGTGCCCCGCCCCAGCCGCGTAGATGCGGCACACGTTGCGGAACGCGGCTCGGATGATCGGCCTCGACCCCTCGCACGAGCTTGCCGTTCTGGTAGTTCATGTAGGCAACCGCGGTGCCGCGCTGCGGGCCTGGTAGAGAGAAGGTGCCACCATTGCCGCCGAGCTGCTGGATGATCGTGAGCAGCACCTGGCCGACGAAGACTTCGGCGGTCGGCTCGCGACGCAACGAGGCGAGCGTGCTCGTGACCAGCGTCGCATGCGCGCGCGCAAGCTGCTCGGCGCGCGCGCGTTCCGCTACCTCGCGACGCAGCGCCTCGTCGGCATGCCGGCGCTCGATGCCCTGTGCGATCGTGTCGGCGATCGACTCGAAAGCCTCGAGCGTATCGGGCTCGAGCACGTGCCGCGCGAACATCGCGACGACCCCCACGGTGCGCTCGCCGACCAGCAGCGGAAAGCCGGCAAACGTGATGATTCCGGCGCGCCGTGCCCACTCAGGATCGCTGAACTTCCCTGCGCTGAACGCCTCGTTGCGGACCCGGGGCGTGCGGTCCCGCGCGATCTCGCCGATCTCGAGATGCCCGACCGGAATGCGCGAGTGCGCACCGTCGGTGTGCGTGTGCAGACCCGCGCTCGCCTGCAGCTCGAGCATGTCGACGACTTCGTTGAGAGTCCAGATGCGTGCGAAGACGCCCTCCAGATGGCGCACGATTCCCTCGGCCGCGCGCTGCAGTCCCTCGCGCAACGGCTCGTCCGTCCGTGCCAACGCGGCATGAACGTCGGCGCGCAGCGCGATATGGCGTCCGTGCCGCGACTGTGCTTCTTCCGCGCGCTTGCGGTCGGTGATGTCACGATAGATCGCGTAGCTCGCGATCTGGTGACCGCCGCTCGTGATCGGCGCACCGAGAATCGAGACGTGCAGGCGCGAGCCGTCGCTGCGGCAGCGGATACTCTCGGCATTGCAGAGCTGACCGCCGGCCAGTCGCGCGCTCAGCTCGGCGGCCTCGGCCATCATTTCCGCCGGCACGGTCAAATCGTTCACGTCCCGGCCGACCACCTCTTCTGCCGGGTAGCCGAACAGCCGCGTGAACTCGCTGTTCGCACGCAGCACTCGGTTGCGCAGGTCGACCAGCACGATCGCTTCGGCGGCGCTCTGGAACAGCAAGTCGAGCTGCGCGGTGCGCGCTTCGAGCTGCTCGCTTGCGCGCTTGCGCTCGGTCATGTCGATCAGCGTGCCCACCAGCTTGACGATGCGGCCGTCGGCGTCCTTGACCGGATCGGTGATGCTCTGCACGTGGCGCACCGCTCCATCGGAGCGCACGATGCGATACTCCAGGGTCACGCGATGGTCGGCGTGCGTACGCTGCAGGATCGCATCGCGCACGTAGCTGCGGTCGTCCGGATGCACCACGCGCTCGATGTACTCCTCGCGCCCCGGTGCGGGCCGCGTGGTCTCCAGTCCGACGATGTGATAGAGCTCGTCGGACCAGCGCACGCCGACCAGCCCGGGCATGTCGATCTCGTAGCTGCCGATCTGCGCAATCTGTTGTCCGTGCTTGAGATGGGCCTCGGTGCGCTCCAGCTGCTGTTGCGCCAGATGGCGCGCCGTCATGTCCTGCACGGTGAGCACGACGTGGTCGACGGAACCGTCCGGGCGACGCACGCAACAGGCCGAAATGCGCGTATAAACCAGATGGCCGTCGCGGTGGATGAATCGCTTGTCGAACGCGTAGAACTCGGTCTCGCCGCGCAGAGTCTGCTCGAGCAGGCGCACGTTCTCGGCGACATCGTCCGGATGCGTGATCGTGATCCAGTCGCGCCCGACCAGCTCTTCACGAGCGTAGCCGAGCATATCGCAGAACTTCTGGTTGACATCCAGCATGCTCCGGTCGGGCGCGGCGATGGAGATGCCGATCAGCGGAAGCTCGAACAAGCGGCGGAAGCGTGTCGCAGCCAAACGGCGCTGAGCGAGCTCTTCGCGCAGGATCTTGTTTTCGCGCGCGAGGGTCTCGTAGTCGGCATGCAGTGCGAGCGTGTATGCATCCCCGTCGTGCGTGCGCTCGGGTGGACGCACAGGAGAGGCGCCTGGCGCATGAGGTTGGGACAGCGCCGCCGCAGCCTCGCCCGGACTGGAGGTGCTATCGCCTCGCACGGTGGTGTGGCGCTCAGTATCCATCGCAAGTTCCCGCTTGCGGCACCGACGCGTGCCGCATGAGGCGTCGAGCTCGGTCAGGCTCGCGTCGCGGGCAAACGGCGCCCGCGCAGGCATGATATTCCATCTGGCCGGACGCGTTGCGAGGCTAGCCGGGCATGATGAGAGGGTGCGGGAGCGGAGGTGTATCGCCCGCGCTACGCGGAAACGTTGCAGAACTGCGCACTGCCCCGGACGCTACAATCGACGCATGCACTCATGGAGGCGCTAGTGGCGACACGAGGATTCAGCGGAAGCGGTCGAAGAGTCACGGAGCAACCCGGCCGGCTGCCGCCTGGGCAATATTTGACGACGGACTTCCCGGTGCTGTCGGCGGGTCCGACGCCGCACGTCGCGCGCGAGGGCTGGCACTTCACGCTGCAGACCGGATCGCAGCTGATCAAGACGTGGTCGTGGGCCGATTTCGTTCGGCTGCCGATCACGACGCTGACGCCGGATATCCATTGCGTCACGAAATGGAGCAAGTTCGACACGACCTGGGAGGGTGTGAGCATCGACGATCTTCTCGCGGATGCGGGGCTCGAGCCGCCGACGGCGTTCACGCTGGCCCATTCGTCCGAGGGGTACACGACCAACGTCCCGGTCAAGGATCTCACCGGCGGCCGCGGGATGATCGCGATCACTTACGACGGCAAGCCCATCACGCCGGACCACGGCGGTCCTGCGCGTCTGCTGGTGCCGCATCTGTATTTCTGGAAGTCGGCCAAGTGGGTCACCAGCCTCGAATTCACCGAGCATGACCAAGCCGGCTTCTGGGAGGAGCGCGGCTATCACATGTACGGCGATCCCTGGAAGGAGCAGCGTTACTCGGGAGATTGACGTGGCCAGCGTGCAGGCGCGCAAGCTCCTCTGGGAGACCGCGACCGTCGTTGCGATCGAAACGCACACGCCGACGGTCAAGAGCTTCTTTTTTCGCTTCGCACAGCCCGTGAGCTTCATCGCCGGCCAGCACATGGACGTGCGGCTGACCGCGCCGGACGGGTACGAAGCGCAACGCAGCTATTCGATCGCTTCGGCTCCCGAGACCACGGACCGCCTGGAGCTCGCGATCGAGCGGCTGCACGACGGCGAAGTATCGCCGTTCTTTCACGACGTCGTGACGGCGGGAGACGAGATCGAGCTGCGCGGCCCGATCGGCGGGCATTTTGTCTGGACCGTCGAAACCGGCGGGCCTCTGCTGCTGGTCGGCGGCGGCTCGGGCGTCGTGCCGTTGATGTGCATACTGCGGCACCGCGCTGCGTGCAGCAGTCGCGTCCCGATGGCGCTGATCTATTCGGCGCGCACGACCGCGGACCTGATCTTCGGCGACGAGCTGCACGGCTTGCATGCACGCGGCGACGGCTTCCACTTCGTTCCCACCATCACGCGCGAGGCGAACCCGCCCAGAGGGCTGCGTGCCGGCCGCATCGATGCGCCGCTGCTGACATCGACGCTTGCGCTGCTCCCCGCACCACCCCGCATCGTATTCGTCTGCGGCACCAACGCGTTCGTGGAGACCGCTGCCGACCTGTTGCTGGGTCTCGGCGTTCCCGCACCCGTCATCCGCACAGAGCGTTACGGTGGTTGAACAGCTTCGGTAGATTACTCGCGCAGGTCAGGGGCGTATGCAGTCGAACTGCGCGAACCACTGTCCGCTCTCGGTTCCTGGATCGTTGTCGTTGTACAACGCCCGCAAGGTGAATTCGCCCTCGTCGCCAAGGCGAGGACCCTGGATCAGCGTCGAAAAGTGCTCGCCGCCGAGCACGCGATGTCTGATCGTGAGATAGAGCCGCGCCAACATCCGGTCGCGCAGCATCGTCTCGAGCATCTTCGGGCCGGCGAGCAGGTACAAGGATTTGAATCCGAGCCCGCCGAGCGCGCGCACCAGCGGTGCACCCTCGACCATTGTTCCGTCGCCCGCGAAGATCACGTGGTGGCCGCGCTCCTGCAGCGCCTCGACGCGCCTGGAATCGGCGCTCCGCCCGGTTGCAATGTATAGCGGTTGCCGGTGCTCGCCGATCGACGCGTGCACCGGGAAGTCGAGGCTCGCACTCACGATCACGATGGCCGGTTGCGGCGGCAGTCGGTTTCGCGTCCGCCATTCGACCAGGTCTGCCGCTTGGCCGCTGGCATTGATCTGCAGCACATTGCCGAGCCGGCCCTCGGCCAGTGCACGCAGGTAGCCGCCATGCGTGATCAGGCAATCGGCTTGCGCCTGGATCTCCTGGAACAAGCGGAAGTCGGCGGGACTCGTCAGACCTTCGAGCGCTGCCCGGCCAGTGGAAGGGTGATCATTCACCGCGATGCGGCCGTCGAGGCTCGACACGAAGCTGCCGAACACGTACGGGGCCTGCGTACTGCCAAGCTCGTGCAATCGATGTTCGAGATAGAGATTCTCGAGTGGCCGCGGCGCGCCCGCTGCCGGATAGACGCGCTGCACCTCGGAGGTCATGACGAATGCTCTGCGGAGTGAGTCATGAAAGAATTGTAGAGCAGCGGAATGGGGCTTCGTTGTTTACCCTTCGACTCTGCAGCTCACGCTGCGACGCTCACGGTGACCGGCGCGCTCATCCCACCGTGGGATCCCCCTCTCCCCTTGTGGGAGAGGGCAGGGTGAGGGGTGGCCCTTCGACTCTGCGGGTGGCGCTGCGACGCTCAGGGCGAACGTGTAAGAGTTTGACCTTCTCCCATATGGGCGGATGAGGGGTCGAAGCCGCCTACTGCCTCAACGCCGAATCTCGTCCTTCGATGCGGAGTCGCGGATTATCTCGACGTCGCGGATCGGTTCGCGATCGCCAATCACCTCGCCCTCGATTACGTGCCCGCCTGGCGGATTTTCGCGCAGCCGCTTGCGCAGCGCGCGGGTCTTCCACCAGAAGTAACCAAACAGAACCAGCCCGCCGGTCACCAGCGCCGCCAATAGCACGACCGAGAAAACAAACGCGAGGACCAGCAGAGCGGTCCCCGCCACCAACGCCACGAGCTTGCCGAGCATGCCAGTAACCAGGGCAGGGCGACCGCCCGGCCCAGTCAACCTGTATTGCCGCACTACAATTCTCATCCGATTCTCTCTTGCTGCCTTGGGGCTGGAGCCATTTTGCCCGTTCTCGGGGTTGGAAGCCCACGGAAAGGTTCTGGTCCTCGGCACACATGCCTTGGACCAGGTATGTGAGGGCGCCGAGAGCGCGATCAAGTCCGAGTCGGCGATGGCCAGATCCAGCCTCGCTGCTGGCCATCCCGACGTGCCGCCGAGTTGCAGATTCGAGCAAGGGCTTTGCGCGTTTTCGACATCGCCCTGGCGATCGGCTGAGCTTTATAGTAGGAGCCGGGCTAACATCTTTGGGCCAGTCGACCCGTGACGGCAACGGAGAACGGAATCATGCAAAGCGACCCGCGCGACGAAAGCTTGCTGCTGGCGCCGCAAGGCGAGGAGTTCCGCGATGACGCGCGGGCGGGTCATGCCGGCGTCGATCAGCGCGTCGCCAGCAACGCGCGGCGGCATCTGATGGCCGAGGACCTGGCTCCGCTCACGCGTATCGTGAACTGGCGTTCCGCCCCCGCGGTCCTGCAGACGTGGCTGATCATCGCGGCCACACTCGGCGTCGCGCTCGCGTATCAGTCCTGGGCGCTCGTCCTCGTCGCCATCGTGATCATCGGGACTCAGCAGCACGCGCTGTTCATTCTCTCGCACGACGCGGCTCACTATCGGCTGTTCAGCAATCGTGCGATCAACGACTTGCTTGGCCGGGTGTGCGCGGCTGCCGCTGGCTTGTCGATGTGCACCTACCGCGTGATCCATCGCCTGCACCACAATCACCTGTATGGTCCGCAGGACCCGGACATCGCGCTGCATGGCGGCTATCCGCGCGGCAAGTGGTATCTCGTCAGAAAGCTCCTCAAGGATCTGAGCGGCTTGACCGCGGTGAAGACGTACAGGTACTTCTTCGGCAACCCTGCGCAGAGCGATACGGCGGACGGCCCGCTCGATCCGCTGGCTGACACCTCGCCGCGGTTGCGGGCCGAGGCGCGCGCGGATCAGAAGTTCGTCATCGCGCTGCAACTCGCGCTGCCGTTGCTGACGCTCCTGTCGGGCGGATGGAAGGCGCTCGGACTGTACCTCTTGCTCTGGGTCCTGCCGGCGATAACCGTGCTGCAGGCTATCTTGCGGTTACGTGCGGTGTGCGAGCATGGCGCCGTCGCGGACGTGTCGTCGCCACTGACCGCGGCTCGAACGCATGCGCCGTGTCACAACGTGGATTGGTTCGTCGCGCGAGCCCTTCTATTTCCGCACCACGTCAACTATCACATCGAGCATCACATGTATCCGGCGGTGCCGCACTATCATCTGAAGCGCCTGCATGATCTGCTCGCGAGTCGCGGCGTATTGGATCAATCCGAAGTTCTATCGATCGACCTGACGCTGCGCAAGGTGTTCGCAGAAGCGCGATTGCCTGCGGCGATGTGAGCAGCTGCGATCGAATTCGGTTGCCCGAGGATTATGCGTGCGCCTGCGCCTCTGCACCGTTTCTTTCCACCACGGACGCAGCCAGCCTACGGCGATGCTCTCCGGGCGATGCGCCGGTCCATTTCTTGAAGGCCCGGTGAAACGCGCTCGGCTCGGCGAAGCCCAGCTCGAGCGCCACGTCCATCACGCTTCTGTCCGGATGGCTCAGGTACGTAATCGCGAGATCGCGCCGCAGCTGATCCTTGATCGACTGAAACGACTCGCCCTCGCCCTGCAGCCTGCGCCGCAGAGTGGCGGGGGTGGTGTAGAGCTCGGACGCGATCGTCTCTAGATCCGGCAGCTCCTCGGGGAGCGTTTCGCGCAGACGCGCGCGAATCTTCGCCGTCAGACTATTGGTGTTCTTGTACTTGACCAGGATGTTCTCGGGAATCGCGCGCAGAAACTCCTTCACCGAGTGATCGTCCTGCACGACCGGCAAGTCGAGATAAGAAGCGTCGAACGTGATCGCGGTGTGCGGCTGGCCAAAGGCGAGTTGCGTGCCGAACATGGTGCGGTACTCGACGCTGTGCGCGGGTTCCGGATAGCCGAACTCGGCCAGCGCGATCGGAATGCGGCGTCCCACGAGCCAGCACGCCAAGCCATGCAGGATGACGAGCAACCCTTCCTGGGCGAAGACGCGTTGCGGCGAGACGGCCGGTGCATTACGGTCATGCAGTGCCAGCTTCGCGGCGCCACCGTCGCGCTCGAGAACGATGCTCACGTCGTCCACGAGCAGACCGTAGAAGCGCAGCGCGCGGTTCAGTGCGCGCTCGAGCGTCGAACAGTGGATCACAGAACGGCACAGCATCGCGAAGGACCCGACTTTTACGCGGCGCGAATCCAGCCCGAACAGCTCGTCGCCGAGTGCTTCGGCGATCGACCGCCACAGCGCCCCGTAGCGTGCCGCGGACACGCGCGCACTCGGAGAGCTCAACAGATTCGGATGAATTCCCGCTTGCAGGAGCAACGCCCTCGCGTCCAGGCCGCGTGCACGCACGCTTTCGAGGGCGGCTCTTACGAAGCAGATGGATATCGTGCCCTTTTCCATGGCGCTGGCCTCCAGGGTCGCTTCGGAGCGTGGAATGTATTCCCGCCCTTGCGACGGGAGTATCGGGACATGCCGATTCGCGCGTGAGGGTTCCCCTACAGGTGAGCGCAAACGCGCGACACGGGCTTCGGCCTCCTATGAATCGTGTCAGGCGTGGCG
>Ga0316620_10000891_pt1 | contig 12389 bp, 11 predicted proteins | sample OWC_Aug_M1_C1_D5_FD_207651 | JGI IMG/M metagenome (GOLD analysis project Ga0316620, IMG submission 207651) | Wetland soil microbial communities from Old Woman Creek delta, Ohio, United States - OWC_Aug_M1_C1_D5_B | ecosystem: Environmental > Terrestrial > Soil > Wetlands | place: USA: Ohio... | reverse complement strand
GCCAGCAGATCAGTTTTGTTTTGCAGGAGACGCTTCTGTTCCGCGCACCCGTGTGGCAAAACATCGCCTACGGCCGCCCGGAGGCCAGCCGCACGGAGATTATCCGTGCCGCAAAATTGGCCCACGCCGACGAATTCATTGAGGAGATGCCCGACGGCTACGACACCATGGTGGGCGAACGCGGTGTGTCGCTTTCCGGGGGCCAGCGCCAGCGTATCGCCATCGCGCGGGCCGTTATCCGCAATACTCCCATTCTGGTTCTGGACGAGCCCACATCAGGACTGGACGCCGTTTCCGAGCAGGCCGTGTTCGAAGCCCTTGATCGTTTGATGGAAGGCAAGACGTGCATCGTCATCGCGCATCATCTGGCGACGATCCGGCGTGCCAAAATTATCTTCGTGGTGAAAGACAATACCCTTATCGAGCGTGGCACCCACGACGAGCTGCTGGCGGCGGGCGGCTTCTATTCGGAGCTTTACGACATCCAGTTTCGCAGGGAAGATTCCCTATAGCTTCTTCAGCGCCTCGATGCGCTGCATCACCACCCTTGTATAGCTCTCGACCTCGGCGGGCGAGAAGCCGGCGGCGCGGAAGCAGTTACGGATTTGCTCGGGGGAGAACTGGCCGAGCCGGTTGCCAAGCCAGCGTGCGTCCGCGATCGGAATGTGCTTGGCCACACTCTCCATCCGCGTACGGGAGCGGTATTTGGGAAAATTGACAATGGTAAGGAAGAAGGGTCGGCTGTGCATTACGAAGTCCACGTATCCGGGGGTGACCTTTTCGATAAACTTGGTTCCCGCGTAGTCCTTAATCACGTCCTTGCTGCGGCTGAAGAGGTTACCGGTGCTCCCAAGACAGGCGCCCAGGTCGGCCACCTCATAACGGGACTCGCCGCCATCATCGAGAACCTTGTTGTTGATTTCCTTCAAGTCCCAATTGTTGATGAGCGCCATCATCACTCGAAGGCCGTTGAACTCGCGCGTGCCGACAAAAGGGTTATCGTACCAGCTCCAGTTCTTCAATTCCTTTCCGCCACCTTGGCGCTCCAGACGCGCCTCGCGGACAATGCCGCCTTCTGACACGTACTCCTGACCGCGGGAGAGCGGTTTCATTCCTTGTACGTGGATTTGCGGCCGGTAGTAGTCCTCATCGGCAAAGTAACCCGCCGCCCATACGAGGCGCGTCGCAGCAGTTTCCGACCTCACCTCGGGGCCGAGTTTCACCTTCCACTTGGCGCCGTTTTCATCTTCGACCTCAAACTTGGGCGAAGTCCCGCCTTTGGTTTCCTGGATGAATTTAAAGTTGGTCCCCGGCCGGCGATTTTTCCCTCCCGGCCCGTCCAGGAGGTTTAGCGCCGAAACGTCGCCTCGGTTGCGCCACAGCGCGACGGTGGTTCCGGCTTGCTGAGCGAAGGAAGGCAGTGCCAGAAAAAGAACAATAATAATGATGGAGAAGATCCTCTTGTGATCTCGCATGGTCCCCCCTCAACAAAGCGCAGTCCGATTTCTCAGGTTTGCCGCACAGGCGTCGCGAGCGGCAATCTGGTGTATCTTGCGGCGAGACAGGGCACAGCGCCTACGCCATCCTCTTGCCTGGTAGTGCGAGCCGCACTTTCTTATACCGCGGCGCGAGTTCGCATGTCAGCCCAGTATTGCTCATACATCTGAGCAAAACTGCTCATGCCAGTGAATGAGGGGGAACTACCTTGACTTGCAACTTCAAAGATCTTAACCTCAGTTACAGGGAAGGAGTGCAGTGTTGGTTGGCTTGGTTGTGCCTCGCGGCTTGGGCTCCCCAGCGTGTACCGGGCCTTGTGGAGGGGTGCAACGCCTTCCGATCCCCAAAACTCCGCCTGACGACCTGGTGAAGCGCCCGTGAAACTGTTAATCCAACCTGACGACGGAATCGCGGCGCTGCTTTCGGGAATCCGAAGCGCCAAGAAAAGCATCGAAATCGTAATCTTCCGTTTCGACCGCGCCGAGATTGAGGCGGGGCTGAAGGCTGCGGTCGGCCGCGGCGTTTCGGTGAGCGCGTTGATTGCCTACACCAACCGGGGCGGCGAGAAGAACCTGCGCAAGCTCGAGATGCGTCTGCTCGAAGTGGGCGTCGCCGTTTCGCGAACCGCCGACGATCTGGTACGCTATCACGACAAGCTGATGATCATCGACCGTCGCCTGCTCTATGTCCTGTCCTTCAACTTCACCCACCTTGATATCGACCACAGTCGCGGCTTCGGCATCGTCACCAGGAACGCCAGGTTGGTCCAGGAAGCGGTGAGACTATTCGAGGCGGATACCACGCGAAATCCCTATAGACCCACACTGGATACTTTTGTCGTCAGCCCTGCCAACGCCCGAAAACTGCTCGCCGCGTTTATCCGCAAGGCCAAGAAGGAACTTCTCATCTACGACCCCAAGATCGCCGACACGGAAATGCTGCGCGCCCTCAGCGATCGGATGAAGGCGGGGGTGGAGATCAAAGTCATCGGCCTCGTTGGCAAGAGAGGCCCAGGCCTGGAAGTCCGGAATCTCGTCAAGCTGCGCTTGCACACACGCACGATCATCCGCGACCGCCATCAGGCCTTTGTCGGCAGCCAGAGCCTGCGCCAGGCCGAACTGGATTCGCGCCGCGAAGTCGGCGTTATTGTCCGTGAACCGAAAGTGGTGAACGGTTTAATCAAGACGTTTGATACGGATTGGGCGATGAGACCGGTCGGAGAGAAACAGCAGTCCGAAGCCCAACCTAAAGTCCTCAAGAAGGCGCTGAAAGCGATGGTCAAAGAGCTGTCGCCGCTGAATCCCATCGTGAAAGAAGCGCTCAAAGATGCGAGGTCAGAGACCGGGAGCGCAGATCTTAATCCGCAGGAAGTGAAAGAGACGGTCAAGGAAGCGGTGAAGGAGGCGGTCCGGGAGCGTGTCGAAGAAATGGTGAAAGAATCCCTGGAGGAGTCTTAGCCCCTGCGTAGCATCCATCACAAACTCGGCACCGGCCCCGTACGGTAGTTCCCCCCTCACTAACCGGTATGAGCAATTTTGACCAGACCTATGAGCCGCATTGAACTGACGCGCGCATTACTCCCAAGGGATAAAGGAGTGTGTCTCGAACTGTGGGTTGGAAACATCCGGGAGCCGGGGGGAGAGGCCTGTTCGCACGCGCGGTTATGATCATAAACGTAAAGCTTGATTGCGATTTTCCCCGCGAACTCGTCCATCATGCCATGGACCGCGCGTGCCAGAGTGAAGGCTTGCCAGCAGCAGCCTGCGGTTTTGTAGTCTCGGCAGTCCTGCTTTCCGTCCGGGAGGATCTATGAAGCGCCGAATCCGCGTCAGCCGCCTTTTCCTGTGGCTATCCCTCTTTACGTTTGTCGCGCCCGGCTTTACGGACCAGGCGCGGCCGCCGCAGGTCAACGAGGAGGAGCGCGACTTCAAAATCTTTACCGACCGCATTCAGGAATATCTCAAGATGCAGAAAAGTCTGAAGGCTTCGCTGCCGACCCTGGAGCCTACGAAGGACGCGGCGCGGATTGTCGAGCACCAGCACGCGCTGGTCAGGAAGATCGCCGACGCGCGCCGCGCCGCACGTCAGGGTGACATTTTCACTCCAGAGGTGGCTGAGCGGTTCCGCAAAATCATCGACAGGACATTTCGCGGACCCGAAGGCCGGCTCGCGCGCGAGACGATCCGCCCGGACGGCTCGTTTAAGCCCGTCCGTCTGCATGTGAACGACACATGTCCGGAAGAGATCCCGTTGACGACCACACCGCCTACGTTATTGCTCAGGCTGCCTAAACTGCCCCAGGAGCTTGCGTATCGGTTCGTCGGACGCGACCTGACGTTGCAGGACACGGAAGCCCGTTTGATATTGGATCTCATCCCGAACGCCATTCGCTGAGGCTTTCTATTATGCCTGCTATCCGCCGCTTTGTTTTCTTCTCCTGTGTTGCTCTTGCCGCCATAAGCCTGTCGCTTTACTCCCAGCAGTCGGCCCTGCCGCTGAAACCGAACTCGGTGCGCTTTGCGGTCATCGGCGACATGGGAACGGGAGAGAAGCCGCAATATGAAGTGGCCGGGCAGATGATCGGGGATCGCCTGAAATTTCCGTTTGATTTCGTGATTACGATGGGCGACAACCTCTATGGTGGGAGCGACCCGAGCGACTATGAAAGCAAGTTCGAGCGGCCCTACAAGCCTTTGCTCGATGCGGGGGTACCATTCTACGCAGTCCTCGGCAACCACGACAGCCCCAATGAGCGGTTCTATAAGCCTTTCAACATGAACGGGCAGAAATATTACACATACAAGAAGGGCAATGTGCGCTTCTTCGCCCTGGACAGCAATTACATGAACCCGCAACAGCTCTCGTGGCTAGAGAAGGAACTGCAGAACTCAGGGTCGGATTGGAGAATCTGCTATTTCCATCACGCGCTCTATTCTTCCGCAGCCTTTCATGGCTCTTCGACCGAAATCCGCCTTCTACTGGAACCCTTGTTCGTAAGATACGGGGTGCAGGTCGTCTTCGCCGGACACGATCACGTGTATGAGCGCGTGAAGCCGCAAAATGGCATCTCTTATTTCGTCGAAGGAGCTTCGGGCTCGTTGCGAAAGGGCAATCTGAGGAAAAAAGGTTTGACGGCGGCCGGGTACGACCAGGACCGTTCATTCATGCTCATCGAAATAGCCGGCGATGAGCTTCACTTCCAGACCATCTCGCGGACAGGGCTGACGGTTGATTCCGGGGTGATCCGGCGCGTTGCGAAGATCACAGGCGCGGCAGCCCGGCCGACTTTGCGGCCCGGGCATGGTGGCTTGCCTGGCCGACGGTTGTCGCAGCCATCGGCGTCGGACTCCTCCGAAGAAGGACAATCAATCCCGGATCACCACGCTGGGGATGAGAAAAGCCTGCGGCCGAATACTGCAGACCCCTATAGGTCCGATGAGCAATATTGCACAGACACCCTTTTTGCAGTGACTTTATAATGACCGATAGTGAGCCGCAGGCCACATCGCAGGACTCCGCACAATGCGGATTCCAGGCGACGGTTGGTGGAGACGGGGAGTCCGTCCCCGCCGAGATTCAACAGAAAGGCAAATTACCGGAGGACGTCCATGGCAGTAGCAAAAGTTGAGGAAATCAGCGCCACTTCGGCCGTGAGCTTTGAGGACGCCATCGCGCAGGGTCTGGCTCGGGCGATCAAGACGCTTCGTAATGTTCGCAGCGCGTGGGTGAAGGAACAGCACGTGCGCCTCGATGGCAAGAAGATAGTCGAGTATCAGGTGAACCTTTCTATCACCTTTGTGCTGGATGACTAGCCCGCATTTCGCACCAGGGTTCCGTAGCGAGGCGGCAGGGACGGGCATGGATGCAAGACGCGCGACCAAGGGCTCCGCAGGCGTACTCGATTGTACGTCGAGGAACCCGACAGAGCGCGACGCAACAGACATGCCCGGATCCGCCGCCGCCTTCCCGTTTATACCCTGGGGCAAATCGCGCGTCAGTTCAATGCCGCTCATACACTTGGTCATCCCGGTTGATGGACGACTTCACATCAGCCAGTTTCCAACCGCTCGGTTCAGGAGCTAGATTGAAGAGCGACGGCCGCTGAGCAAATTGACAATAAACACTACAATTGCGATGACCAGCAGGGCGTGAATCAAACCGCCGCCCACATGCATGGAAAAACCCAGAAGCCATAACACGAATAAAATGCCTACGATTGTCCACAACATGACTGAATCTCCTTTTCTCTTTCTTCCGAAAGGTCATAACGCATGTCAATCGCCAACCCTCATTCCATGTATACTCTGGAGTAAATCGCGTTTCAGTTCAGTACGGCTCACACGTCTGGTCAGAATTGCTCATCGCAGGCAACAAGGCGGCGAACTGCGGCTTGAGGTCGGTTGAGCTTTCCAGCTAGCGACGCACACACGCGCAGTTGGAGGCAGCCGAAGACGCGGAATAAAACTGCGCGAAAAGGCTGGGCGAGGAATGGTCCTCGCCCAGCAGCGTGCCGTGGCGCGGTGCCCGGCATTCATCGGCGGAAGCGGATCGAATCAAGCATGACCCGGAAGGTGTGGTTGTAACTCTGAAAGTCGCCATCGGGCGCGACGAAAACAAAGAATAGCAAGCCCTCCGGGTGCAGCACGGTGACCAGCCAATCCGTCTCGCGACCTCCCAGCGGCGATTCGTTGGAGAGGTCGGTCGACATAGCGCGCTCCCCATCCACCCGAATGCCCTCAGGCGAACGAATGATTCGCATCCCTTGATTGGAGCGGCGGAGCTCTTCAATCAACCGGTTCGTGGCATCTTCCAAGGACAGGCCCGAAGACTGCCCGTAGCCTTCGGGCTGCAACTGCTTCTGGTAACTACTGCCAGCGAGAGGCTCATACATGTTCACGATGACGCCGTAAGCCAATGCCTGGTTACCCCGGCCATCATCTACCAGGCCCTTGTCGGGTGTAATCGTGGCAGCAATGTCTCCCTGCCCGTAGGCCCGCCAGTTGTCCGGATGCTCAATGCGCAAAACCGAGTTTTCAAAAGCCTTCACACGGTCTGACGGCCACTCGGGTCGAGTGTCGCTTGATGCGGTGGTTCCCGGCTGCTGTTGTTCGGTGGGAATGGAAACCCACTGATTCTCCGGCACAACTCCATCGTAGGTTTTGCCGGCCCACTCATAGCTGATAAGAAGCGCCTTCCTGCTGTTAATTGGGTTGCCGCCCATCGACGAATTGGTCACCTGCAAGTTCAACCGGTTGTTCTGCACGCGAGACTGTAACAGCTGACGGACGTCGGCGAATTTATCCTGGGCGCCATAGCGCGCGGACAGAATCCGCAATCCGGCGGTGCTGCTCCGTCCACGATCGCCACTGCCGGTGTTCGCCGTCACACGTTGCATGCCGGCTTTCGCCGGAGGCGCCGGCAGTGACATAAGATAGCTCTTAATCTCCTGGAACTCCCGGGAATCCGTCTTAGTACCGCGCGGCTGCCCGCCGAGCAGGCCAACCTCCCGGTCGACGCGCTCGATCCGGTTGTCGGGGTTTGGGTGGTTGCTGAAGAATTCTACCTGGTGCCCGCTCCTGTCTTCCGCCTGGATTTTCTCAAAGAACTGGCCCATGGCGCGCGGGTCGTAGCCCGAATCGTAGAGGATTTGCGTGCCCATATCGTCCGCCTGGCTTTCGGCCGTTCGCGAATACTTGAGCAACAAGGAGTTTGTCGCGAAATCCGCGCCTAATTGCGCCAGCACAGCTCCCATGGAGTCATTGTTGCCCAGCACGCCGCCGAGAACAGCCAGAGGCACCTGAGCCACGTATGCCTTGGTGGCCTGGTTGGTTCCATGGCGGAGGGCTACGTGCGCAGTTTCGTGTGCCATTACGCCGGCGAGCTGCGCTTCGTTGTCGGCGGCTTCAATCACGCCGCGGTTGATGTAGACAAATCCGCCGGGCAGCGCAAAAGCATTAATGGCCCGGTCATTCACGCACTTATACTGATAAGGATACTGCTCGCCGGGCGTATGGCCTGCGAAGGTGCGCCCCAGATTGTTCAGGTAATTATCAACCCGCGCGTTGTTGAGCATCGGCACCTGTTGTTCTGCATCGCGAGAGATTTGTCGACCCATCTCGACATCTTGCTGTGGCGAGAACATATTCCAGCCTGGCTTCAGCTGTGTGCGCTGCGCCCAAGCCAGCGGAGTTACTATAAGCGCAACGAGCGCTACCACCATGGCTGGGTGCCCCAGACCCCGAGCGGGCGGCCCGGCACAACCAGCACTGGAGCGGTCTGCATCATGTGTAGCCATTTGTTTCTCCATTCCTGAAGGGCCGGCATATTGCCGGCCTGCGTTCATGAAAAGCATGCTCTCAGACATCTCGCCCGCATCACGCCCCCGTTTCAGTCCAGAGGGCTCGCCCCGGGCGGTTCTTGTTTTATGAGGCTGTGCGAGCCACAGAGCAACGGATCGAGAACGACCGATTCGTCTTGCGATAATGGCGGCGGTTGCGATTGATTCCATTATCCGCCACTCCCATTTGGAGCGATTTCTCCAAACGGAACGTCAACAAGGACTCGGCGGGAACGCTCACTTTCTCACCTCGGGTCAGGACCTGCGTGTCGGCTCCTGCCCCCGCTCCCGCCGGTGCGCTGATTGCGGCGCCTTTTCCTCCGCCGGCAATCGCGCCAATAATCGTATTCAGCAACGCGCCGCCGCCGATCTACTCGGCGGTTGGCTTGTTCTTACCGATGCCGTCCCGCTGTTTGTTACCCATGGCAGCATCATCCGCTGTTCCACATGCCGATTTTCACCCGACCCCCGCGGTCTCCTCGACACACGCTTCTTAATACCCCCGGATCATTCGCATGTCAGTTCAGTACTGCTCACAAATCCGGTCAAAATTGCTCATCCCGGTTGCTGATCAGTTCAAAATCAGGCGGAGGTCCAGCGCTCTTTAGCGCCTTAGAGTCTTCGAGACTCAGAGGCAGGCTCTGTAACCTCCAGGACTCGAAGGCTCGAAGAATCTCCAAAAACAAATGTCTGCATGCCAATGAACTGACCTGTAATCACGTTGTGTGCAATTGTGAACAGTATGGCGTGCAATTGTGGACAGCATTTATCCAGGTTGTCGGCAACATTAATCTATGTGAGCGGGCAAAATGCTGCCAACTTTTGCCGCAATCTGTTGATGAGTTGTCAGGTCAACTGGTTCAATACCAGAGACCTGCTGTTGTTCTCTGAAAAGGAGGGACTCCGTGCCCGATACTGTCGTGAATAAGAACAATGCTGCTGCCTTTATCGCAGGCGCATTGTTGGGAGCAGGGGTGGCTCTCTTGTTGGCACCCCAATCCGGACGCAAAACGCGTCGCGACCTAGGTCACTTCGCCGAGAAGACCAGGAACAAAATGGAGGCAGCACAAATTGAGTTGAGGCACTCCATCGACAATATCGTCGGGGACGCAGCAGAAAGAATCGAGGAGGGTCTGAATCGCGGAGTCGATTGGACCGACGGTAAGATTGGGGAGCTCCAACGCGCATTGGATGCCGGAAGAAAGTTCATCCAAAGCGAGATTGAGAAAATCCAGTCGAGCTAATCCGAACGCGCGTCGGGCGATGACCAGATCCTCCTTGGTTGGATTGATCGTATCCGGTAAGCGAGGCACATCCCCCCCGGGAGCGGTGGACGGACAGTCTGATGAGGCGAATCTGACACAAGGGCAGTCACCCCAATTTGATCGCGATCCGGGGAAGGAACAACAAGAAGACTTGGGATTGACGATCAGGGCTTCTCAACTGGAGTTGTACGTGGGTGGCTTTCATTGGAGGCGGCGCTTGTAACGCTCTTGGGCTGAAGCACTACGAATATACGCGTGGTTGGACAAGACTGAATTCTCGCTGACTTCGTAGCGCATACCGGTACCGCACATGCGGCCGAGTTGCTCGCGACACACAACTGCACCAGCGGTGCGGCCCACTCACTTCCTTACCCGACTGGATCAGTCTGTTCTCGAGCCCTTGTTGTGAGCGGTATAGAACGTGCCTTTGAGCAACATCGCACAGACACCCTCCTTCAAGAGGTTTTATAGTAGGCGATGGCGGGGCGCGGCACGCATCGCCGCACTCCGCACAATGCGGATTGCAGCTAGCGGTTGCCGGGATCGGGGAGTCGGTTCTTGTCGGGGTTCAGCAGAAAACAAATTACAGGAGGACGTCCATGACAGTCGCTGTAAAAGCCGAAGAAATCAGCGACATTTCCACCTCGAGCTTCGAGGACGCCAGGTTCGTTGCTGCTTGCCCTCGGGGCTACTGTCGTGTACGCCTCCGCCGTAATTCCACCCGCCTGAATCCTGCAGCAGAACTGGCTTCGTGGGCTGGCGAGTACTGCGCCGCAGGCTCTCGATCCTGGTTATTGGCGTGCCTTATACACTTGGGCTGGCTCTCGCTCTCCGGCATCTCCTTGGGCGGAATCGAAGAGTTCAAGATCGTCCCCCAGCGTGAACACCCCATGGGTCTCTAACATGCCTTTCTTCCGAAACCGAACGTTCTTCCACAGGCGGCCCGAGAGGAGTCCCGCGACAAGCGGGGTGGGTTTACTCAGTGCTTCAGTACCGAGGGCCATCAGCGCATCGCACCGCTACCTCCCAAGCTCCAATAAATGGCCGCTGGTCATGCTGTTTGGTACGATCGCGGCGCTGTACTTTGCCCGCGAGATTCTGATCCCCCTGGCATTTGCTCTCATTCTGACGTTCGTTTTGAGCCCTGCGGTCGCGCTCCTGCAAAGATTACGCATCGGCCGCGTACCGTCGGTCGCCGTGACCGTCCTGGTAACAGTGGTGGCGGCCAGCTGCATTGCCTGGATCATCGCAATTCAGCTCGTTGATGTGGCCGAGAAACTTCCCACGTACCGCCAGAACATTAACGCCAAGATGGCAGTGCTCCGCATTCCCACGGAGGGACCGTTAGGACTTGCGGCCAACAGCTTGATGGAGATTGCGCGCGAACTTTCCAGTCCAGTGACATCCTCTCCGGATGCAGGTTATGCAGTGCAGGATCGGAAGCAGCGGACTGCGCCGAGTACTCCCGGGCTTCCTCTGCCCGTACAGATCGTGCAACAGCCGGCAAATGGATTGGACTACCTTCGTGATCTGGCCCAGCCCGTGCTTCGGCCTCTGACACTGACAGGGCTTGTCCTCATCTTTACGATCTTCATGCTGACCAAGAGATTCGACTTGAGACATCGTCTTTTCGGGCTGGTTGGACTCGGTCAGATCAACATCGTGACGCAAGCGCTCGACGACGCGGCGCAACGTGTCAGCCGATACCTGTTGATGCAGGTCCTGGTCAATGCCGGCTTTGGAGCTCTGTTAGGACTCGGTCTGTACTGCATTGGCGTGCCCAATCCCGCGCTATGGGGAGTCCTCGCCGGGCTCCTGCGCATCGTGCCATATGTCGGCACGATGATTGCCGCCACGCTGCCGATCGCACTCTCGTTGGCAGCTTTTAACAACTGGGTGCCGCCGCTGCTGGTGTTCCTGCTTTTTGCCGGCCTCGAACTGATTATTGCCAACTTCGTCGAGCCGTGGCTGTACGGGGCGAACACGGGAATCTCTTCGTTGGCGCTGCTGGTGGCAGCTGTCTTTTGGACCATTCTGTGGGGGCCCGCCGGTCTCATCCTGTCTACGCCTCTCACGGTTTGCGTCGTTGTGCTGGGTCGTTACTTTCCTCAACTCTCTTTTCTTCAGGTCGTGCTGGGGGATGAAGCAGTTATGGGGGCCGAAGCTCAGATCTACCAGCGCTTACTGGCGATGGACCAACCGGAAGCGCACGCTATTGTGGATCGGTTCCTGAAAGAAAAATCCCTGGTGGATTTATACGATTCGGTGCTCATACCTGCTTTGAGCCTGGCCGAGCAGGATCGCCACAAAGGGGAGATTGACATAACCAGGGAGGAGTTTCTCTTTCTCAGCATCAACGAAATGATTACCGAGCTTTCGGAATACCAACTGGCGCGCGATTCATTCCAAGCCGAAGAGGCCGCAGCGGAATCAGGCTCGGTGGAGCGTTTCCGCGCCAGCATACTCTGCCTTCCCGCAAATGATCGGGCCGATGAAGTTACGGCCGCCATGCTGGCGCAGCTTCTGGAGCAGGCGGGCCACGCGGCTCTGTCTCTTCCGATCGCCCACGCTTCCCCTGCGGAGTTGCTGGCGTTGATTGAGAAAAGACAAGACGACGTCATCTGCATCTCCGCATTGCCGCCTTATGCCTTTCCACCCGCGCGGACGATGTGCAAATTGATTCGGGAACGCTTTCCCAAACTCAAGCTGGTAATCGGAGTCTGGGGGTTCAGCGGCGATTCGGAGAAGGCCAAGGCGCGATTCGAACGAACCCGACCGGATCGATTGCTCACGAGCCTGGCGCAGGCTGTCGAGCAGATTCAGGAACTGGTCCGGCCCAAAGCCGCAGGACCTGTGCTTTGACCAAAATGCCTCCGACTGTATCAGGACCGCGATGCGCCGGCATTCCGAAGCACGTTAAAGCCGTCGGCAGCCCATGGATATCCAGTTCCTGGAAAAGTCCAGTGATTTTTCCTGATTCGCCGGACGCTTCGGATCAGCAAAGGTTTGGTTCCAGTTTGGGGATATAAGTGTTGAGCAGCCGTCACATCATGCGACCCGGCGTTCACTGGGATGGCCGCGGATACAAGGGGACTACTGAATCGAAATCCGCATGTCCGAGCGGACTGTTGCCCGACCGATGCCGAAAAGAAAGAAACCGCCTTCTGCACGGCGCGGAAGACGAGCGGGCGACGGGGCCTTTCGCCGGGACATTATTCGAGAAACCAGGTCAGATGCTTCGGCTTCGATCTCGCGCCGCCCGCGTCTGCTGAGTCACGGGCACGCCATTC
>Ga0316620_10000890_pt1 | contig 12393 bp, 7 predicted proteins | sample OWC_Aug_M1_C1_D5_FD_207651 | JGI IMG/M metagenome (GOLD analysis project Ga0316620, IMG submission 207651) | Wetland soil microbial communities from Old Woman Creek delta, Ohio, United States - OWC_Aug_M1_C1_D5_B | ecosystem: Environmental > Terrestrial > Soil > Wetlands | place: USA: Ohio... | reverse complement strand
CAGCAGCTCGTAGCCCTCGCGGCGCATCGATTCGATCAGGATGGCGAGCTGCAGCTCTCCCCGGCCCATGACCTTGTGGCTGTCGGGGGTCCCGAGCGGCTCCACCCGGATCGAGACATTGGTCAGGAGCTCCTTCTCCAGGCGCTCCTTGAGGTGGCGCGAGCTGACGTAGGTCCCTTCCTTGCCGAAGAACGGGGAGGTGTTGATGCTGAACTGCACGGCGATGGTCGGTTCGTCGATCTGGATCAGCGGCAGGGGATCGGGTTGCTCCGGATCGGCCAGGGTCTCGCCGATCGAGATCCCCTCCACGCCGGCGATGGCGAGGAGATCGCCGGGGCGGCCCTCGGTCTCCTCGATCCGCTTCAGACCTTCGAAGGAATAGAGCTTCGTGATGCGCGTGCGCTGGACGCTCCCGTCGAGCTTCACGATCGCCACTTCCGCGCCGAGACGCAGGGTGCCGGAGAAGACCCGGCAGATGGCGAGGCGGCCCAGGTAGTCGCTGTAGTCGAGATTGGCCACCTGGACCCGCAACGGGCCCGCCGGATCCCCGGCCGGCGGCGGAATGTGGGTGAGAACCGCGCGGAAGAGCGGCAGCAGGTCCTGCGAGGGATCGTCGAGCGCGGTCTTGGCCACGCCGCGCCGCGCGTCGGTGTAGATCACCGGGAAGTCGAGCTGGTCCTCGGTGGCGTCGAGATCGATGAAGAGGTCGTAGATCTCGTCCAGCACGGCGGGGATGCGCGCGTCGGCGCGGTCGATCTTGTTGATGACCACGATGGGGGGGAGCTTCGCCTCCAGGGCTTTCATCAGGACGTAGCGGGTTTGCGGCAGCGGCCCGTCGCTCGCATCCACCAGGAGCATGACCCCATCCACCAGCTTGAGGGCGCGCTCCACCTCGCCGCCGAAGTCGCTGTGCCCCGGGGTGTCGACGATGTTGATCTTGACGTCGCGCCAGAAGAGCGCCGTGTTCTTCGCCAGGATGGTGATGCCGCGCTCGCGCTCCAGCGGGTTGGAGTCCATCACCCGCTCCTGCACCTGCTGGCCGACGCGGAAGACCCCCGCCTGGCGGAGCATCTTGTCCACCAGGGTCGTCTTGCCGTGGTCGACGTGCGCGATGATGGCGATGTTGCGGATTAGCACGGCGCGCCTGCTGCTGCCTCGGCTTCCTCGATGCTGGGAGTTGCGGTGGGGCAAGGATAGACGGCTGAGGTGCGGCACGCAAGGCCGTGGTGGACACAACGTGATGAGTGATGGGTGATGGGTGAGAGGTGATGGGAGATGGGGGCCCCATCACGTATCACCCATCACCCATCACTCATCACCCATCAGGTGCTGTCCGCCACCTCATCACGGTCGCGCTGACGGGGCAGACCGAAACGAACTCCCTCGAGGCGCGGACCGGAGCCGGCACGTCGTCGCGCGCGATCCGCGAGAAGCCCAGCCGCGCGAAGAAGTCCGCGGCGGTCGAGGTGAGCAGGTACAGCGACCGCAGCCGCTCCCGACGGGCCCAGTCCTTCCGGTCGGCGGCGAGCGCCTTGCCGAGCCCGGTGCCGCGCAGCGCAGCGGCGACGGCCACCGAGCGGAGCAGCCCGTCCCCGGCGTACACCTCGACCCCGGCCGCGCCGACCAGCGCGCCGCCCTCGCCCTCGGCCACCGCGTAGCCGCCCGGGAACTGCTCCTCCAGTCCGTCGTCGGGCAGGCTCGCCGCCCGGAGCAGCGCCCGCACGGCCTCGAGATCGCCGCAGGCGGCAGGCCGCACGCACACCCCCTGTCCCCCGTCCCCTCTCACCCGTCACCTCCCGACACCCGACACCTGACACCCGGCACCTGTCTCACCCCAGCTCTCCGAGCCCGCCCGCGATCCGCTGCCGGAGTGCGGCCAGCGCTTCCCGCTTCACCCGGTAGTACGCCCACAGTCCGTCGCGCTCGCTCGTCACCAGCCCCGCCCGCCGCAGCAGCTTGAGATGGTGCGATACCGTCGGCTGCTTCACCGGCACCGCCGCCTCGAGGTCGCAGACGCAGACCCGGCCCTCGTTCCGGAGCAGGACCGACAGCAGCCGCAGCCGCACCGGGTGCGCCAGCACGTCCAGGTCACGGCTCAGCCGCTCGGCCTCGGGCTGCCTGAGCCCCCCGCGGCCCTGCGGCAGGCCGCACCGCTCGCCGCGCCTGCGCTCCGACGTCCCGCATCCTCCGCTCATCGCTACCACCCTCGCCCATTCATCGAGGAATGTCAATGGATGCTCGCCCCGGACACCCGCCCCCTGCTGACGGCTGACGGCCCTCCCTAGACCCAGCCGCCGGCGCGGAACGCGCGCAGCTCCGCAGCGAACGCCGTCATCTCCTCGGGGAGGCCGATCGTCACGCGGCTCCACGACGTGAGCGGCGGGAACTGGCGCCCCACGAGGATGCCGCGCTCGCGCATCCGCGCGATGTACGCCGCGAGGTCCCCCGTGATCCGGTGCATCACGAAGTTCGTGTGGCTCGGCAGGTGCTCGAGTCCCAGCTCGTCGAGGCATTCCGTCAGGATGCGCCGGGCCGCGCGGTTGGAGGCGAGGCTCCGCTCGTGGAACGCCGTGTCGCCGAGCGACGCCCGCCCCGCCGCGAGCACCACCTGGTTGGCGTTGTTGTTGCACCCCAGGGCCCGCAGCCGCCGGATCGTCGCCGGCTGAGCGAGCGCGTACCCCAGCCGCATCCCGGCCATCGCGTGGATCTTGGAGAAGGTCCGCAGCACCACCACGTTCGGCCTGGTCGCGATCCAGCCCTGCGCCGTGCGGTAGCCGCGGTCCTCGGCGTACTCGAAGTACGCCTCGTCCACGAGGAAGACGACCCGCTGGTCGGCGTCGCGGATCCACGCGTCCACCGCGTCGCACGAGGTCAGCGTTCCAGTCGGGTTGTTGGGGTTGCAGACGAAGACCAGCGCGCCTCCCGGTGCGGCCCCGGCCGCCTCGCGCATCCGGTCGAGGTCGTGGGACCAGTCGGGCCGCAGCGGGACCTTCACGACCCGCCGGCCGGCCACCGCCGCGTACTGGGGCACGTCCTCGTAGGTGGGCTCGGCCACGACGACGACCGCGTCGGCCGGCGTCGCCTGCACCGCCATCTGGAGGATCTCGGTCGAGCCGGCCCCGAGGGCGACGTGGTCGGCGGGGACGCCGTGCTTCGCCGCGATCGCCTCGATCAGCCGGGTCCGCTCCTGCCGCGGGTAGCGGTTGCCCTCGGAGAGCGCGGCGAGCGCCGCCTGACGCGCCGCCGGCGAGAGGCCGAGGGCGTTCTCGTTGGAGGCGAGGCGGATCGGCCGCCCGACCTGGCCAGCGCGCACGGCCGCGGCGCGCGCGGCAGGCGCCGCCACCGCGGCGAGGATCGCGCCCTGGGCCGCCCCCGCGGCGGCCCTCCACACGAACTCGCGTCGTCTCACGGTCCCTCCCCAGGGGCGGCCGCCGGCGCGGCTCCCGGCCCGCACAGCGTCGCCCGCTCTATCTGTACCGTGACGTGCTGGATCCCGAAACCCCGCACGCGGCGGCAGATCTCGTCCAGCACCGATTGGTGGCTGGCCGCGTCCGGCACGACCGCGTGTCCGCTCATCGCCACCATCCCGCTGGTGACCGTCCACACGTGCAGGTCGTGGACACCCTCGACCCCCGGCACCGACGCCACGGCCTGGGCGAGGGCGCCGAGTGGGACGTGCGACGGCGTAGCCTCGAGGAGGACGTCCACCGCATCCGAGACCAGCCGCACCGCGCTCACCAGGATCAGGAGGGCGATCGCGATCGAGACCAGCGGGTCGGCGACGAGCCACCCGGTGAGTGCCACCACCGCCCCGGCGCCGATGGCGGCGACGGAGCCCAGCAGGTCGCCGAGCACGTGCAGGTAGGCGCCGCGGACGTTGAGGCTCTCGCCCCTGGCGCCGTGAAGGATGCGGACCGCGGCCAGGTTCACCACCAGCCCCGCGGCGGCGACGCCGAGGAGCACGAACGGCCGGATCGGCTGCGGCGTCCCGAGGCGCTGCACGGCCTCGAGGACGATGGCCACCGTGAGCGCGATGAGGACGGCGCCGTTGATGAGCGCGGCGATGATCTCGAGCCGGTGGTAGCCGTAGGTCTTCTGCGGGGTGGCGGGCCGCCGGGCGATCCACGCGGCGAAGAGCGAGAGGGCCACCGCCGCGGCGTCGGTCGCCATGTGGGCCGCGTCGGCGAGCAGGACGAGCGCCCCGGACACCAGGCCGCCGACCACCTCCACGGCCGCGAAGCCGAGGGTGAGCGCCAGGACCCACGCCAGGGCGCGCGCGCCCGCCGGACGCGCCGGCCGATGCACGCAGTCGGCCTCGGCGCGGTGCTGCGCTCCGCCGGACGGCGATGTAGCTTGACCCACCGTGGATTCGATCCTGATCCGCCTGGGCGTCGTCGCCCTGCTGGTGACGGCCAACGCCTTCTTCGTGGCCGCCGAGTTCGCGCTCGTCGCGTCCCGGCGCACGCGCATCGAGGCGATGATACGCCGGGGGGACGCGAAAGCCAAGCTCGCGCGGCGCGTCATCCTGGCCCTCGACCGCTACATCTCGGCCACCCAGCTCGGCATCACTCTCGCGAGCCTCGGCCTGGGGTGGGTCGGCGAGCCGGCCATCGCCCGCACCCTGATGGGTCTGTTCGCCACCCTGCCGGCGCCGTACGACGCCCTGATCACCCACGGCATGGCGAGCGCGATCGCGTTCGCGTGCATCACGTTCCTCCACATCGTGCTCGGCGAGCTGGCTCCGCGGGCCCTCGCGCTGATCTACCCCGAGAGGACCAGCCGCTGGGTGGCGGCGCCGCTGATCGCGTTCACCGTCGTCACCAACCCCTTCATCTGGCTGCTCAAGACCAGCGCGAACGTGGTGCTGCGGCTGTTCGGCCTCCAGGCGCCCAAGGAGCTGGAGCACCTGCATTCGCCGGAGGAGCTGCGGATGCTGGTCGAGCAGAGCCACAAGGCGGGGAAGCTCGACCGCGACGACGCCCGGCTCCTGACCGGGGTGTTCGAGTTCTCGGAGAAGAACGCGCGCGAGGTGATGACGCCGCGCACCGAGATAGTCGCCATCCCGGCCGACGCGAGCCTCGACGCCGCCGCCGACCGCGTGGCCGCCGCCGGCCGCTCGCGCTACCCGGTGTACCGGGGCTCGCTGGACGAGATCGTGGGGCTGGTCCACGCCAAGGACGTGCTCGCCGCGCTGCGCAAGAGCGAGCCGCCGGCGGACGTGTCGGGCTTCGTGCGGCCGGCGCACTTCGTCCCCGCCTCGCGCGAGGTGGAGGACGTGCTCGCGGACATGAAGCTCCTCAAGGTGCACCTGGCCATCGTGCTGGACGAGTTCGGCGGCACCGCCGGGCTGGTGACGATGGAGGACCTGCTGGAGGAGATCGTCGGGCAGATCGAGGACGAGTACGACCGGCCGCGCCGCGCGCCGCGCGCGGCGGCGGCCGGGGCGGCCTCGTGCGCGGGGAGCGAGGCGCTCTCCGACGTCAACCAGCGGCTGGGGCTCAACCTCTCGAGCGACGACTACACCACGCTGGGCGGGTACCTGTTCGGGGCCCTGGGGCGGCTGCCCAAGGTGGGGGACCGGGTGCCGGTCAAGGGCGGGACGTTCGAGATAGTCGGCATGGATGGGAGAAGGGTGGGGGAGGTCAGGTTCCAGAAGACGTAACGTGATGGGTGATGAGTGATGGGTGAGGGGTGATACGTGATGCGTGATACGCGGAGGTGATCGGTCGTTGACGGCTGACGCCCGACGGCTCCCCCTCTTGACGAGCACTTGACGCCGTAGCCCTATGTTGGGACCGATTCATCGGAGGGGCCCCCGGCGTGAAGGCGCTCTGGAGGATTCCGTCCGCCCTGGTTGCCGCGCTGTTCTGTGCCGCCTGCAGCGAGTCGCCGACGCACGAGAACATCGTACCGGTCAGGTACATCGCCCTCCACCCCTCCGCCGCGACGCTCCGCAGCATCGGTGACACGCTGCAGCTCCACGCCGAGGCACACGGCCTCGCGCCGGAGGGCCTCGACATCGTGCTGTCCGGCGTGGCGCTCCGGTGGACCAGCAACGACAGCTCCAAGGTCCGCGTCTCGCAGAGCGGCCTCGTCACCGCCGTGGGCTGGGGGAGCACGGCCGTGACGGTGACCGCCGGCGCGGCATCCGCCGTCGCCCAGGTGAGTGTGGTGTCGCAGGTCTCGCATGTCGTGGTGTCACCCAAGAACCCGACGCTGAGCGGGGCCGGCTCCACCCTGCAGCTCACGGCGCAGGCCCTCGACTACCGGGACAGCGTCCTGCCGGGCTGCACCTTCGTCTGGTCCAGCCGCGACAGCACGAAGGTCCGTGTCTCGCCGAGCGGGCTGGTCACCGCCCTCGCCACCGGCAGGAGCACGGTCACTGCCAGGACGGGCGAGGGCTTCTCCGACAGCACCATCGTGACGGTCGTGACCGCCCCCGCCACGATCGTCGTGACCCCCTCGGCGCCGACGCTTCTGGCCATCGGGGCCACCCGCCAGCTGGTGGCGGTGGCGAGCGACTCCAACGGCGTCGTGCTCGCGGGCATCAATGTCGCCTGGTCCAGCAGCGACACGACGACGATCCGTGTCTCCTCGACGGGCCTCGTCACGGCGCTCGCCGAAGGGACCGCCGAGGTCACGGCGAGGGCCGGGACCCTCTCGGCGCGCGCCGTCGTCACCGTGCAGCCGCTCGCCGCGAACCCGGACGAGACCCGGTTCAGCGTGGGCTCGGGCCACACGTGCGCGCTGACCCCGACCGGCGCCGCATACTGCTGGGGGCGGAACTTCGGGCTCTTGGGTGACGGTACGACAGGAAGGAGCTCGAGCAGTCCGGTCGCCGTCTCCGGGGGACTGACGTTCCGCGCCATCAGCGCGGGAGGCGGCCACACTTGCGGGGTCACCACCGGCGGGGCCGCGTACTGCTGGGGCTGGAACCCCAGCGGCCAGCTCGGCACCGACACGATCTTCCCCAGTTCTCGACCGGTCGCGGTGACGGGCGGACTGACGTTCCGGACGGTCAGCGCGGGCGGCGGACACACCTGCGCGCTGACCCTGTCCGGGGCGGCGTACTGTTGGGGCGACGCCGGCTACGGCCAGCTGGGAATCCCGGGCGTGCACGCCACCAGCCCGAGTGCCGTGCCGGGCGGGTTGCTGTTCCGGTCGATCGTCGCGGGCACCTACCACACGTGCGGCATCACGACCACGGGCGAGACGTATTGCTGGGGCGCGAACTTCTCCGGTCAGTTGGGTAACGGGACCGGGGCTGGTGGGCCCACGCCGAGGCCCGTGGTCGGTGGCCTCGCGTTCCAGCAGATCAGCGCCGGAGGGTACCACAGCTGCGGCGTCACCGCGGGCGGTGCAGCCTACTGCTGGGGCCTCAACGATTCCGGTCAGGTCGGCGACGGCTCCGCGGAGAGATATCGATTGGCTCCGGTGGCCGTCGCCAGCGGCCTCGGCTTCCAGGAGATTCGCGCAGGTTCCCGCCACACATGTGCGGTCACCTCGCTCGGGGACGCCTACTGTTGGGGCGACAACGCCACCGCCCAGCTGGGCAACGGGACGTCAGGACCGGGCAGCCACCTCCCGGTCGCTGTCCTGGGAGGCCTGACCTTTCGGTCGGTCGGCGCCGGCGGCGGTCACACCTGCGGCGTGACTTCCGCCGGGAGTGCCTTCTGCTGGGGTGAGAACGCCATGGGACAGGTCGGCAACAGCGTGGACAACTGGTCCTCGCCGCGTCCCGTCGCCGTGGCGGGTGGCCGCGCCTATCAGGCGCTGAGCGTCGGGAAGAATCACACCTGCGCACTCACCGCCGCCGGGGCGGCGTACTGCTGGGGAGAGAATACCGGCGGCCAGTGCGGGGTGGGCACTTCGCAGGAGAGCTTCCCCGTCCCCACCCTCGTGGCGGGAGGCACGGTCTTCCAGTCTCTCAGTGCCGGCGGCAGCCACACCTGCGCCCTGACCCCGGGCGGGACCGCGTACTGCTGGGGGTACAACAGCCTCGGGGAGGTGGGCAACGGCACGAACGCCAAGGCCACGAGCCCCGTGCCTGTTGGGGGCGGACTCACATTCACCGCCATCAGCGCCGGTGGGGGCAACACCTGTGGGCTGACCGCACTCGGGGCCGCGTACTGCTGGGGATCGAACTGGGCGATGCAGCTCGGCGACAGCGGGTTCACGTCGGGCACCCTGCCGCGACTCATCCCGGGCGGCCTGACCTTCCAGAGCATCAGCCCAGGAGACGACTTCATCTGCGGCGTGACGTCGGCCGGGACCGGAGTCTGTTGGGGCGCCAACATCCGCAATCAGCTCGGCAACGGGCTGACTTCGATCCGACCCGTGCCGACGGCAATCTCCGGCGGTTTGACCTTGCAGGCCATCCACGCGGGCCAGTGGCACGGGTGTGCCCTGACCACGACGGGGAACGCGTACTGCTGGGGCGACAATCCGCGGGGCCAGCTTGGCGACGGCACGACGGAGAGGCGGAGCGTCCCCGTCCCCGTGGCTGGAGGGCTGACGTTCCAGGACATCCGTGTGGGCGCGAACAGTTGCGGCATCGCCACGAGCGGGGCGGCCTACTGCTGGGGCGACAACGACAAGGGCGAGGTCGGGGACGGCAGCGCGGTAGCCTATCGCACCACGCCGAGTGCCGTCAGCGGTGGCCTGAGTCTTCACGCGATCGGCACCGGGTCCGATCACGCCTGCGGGCTCACACCGAGCGGCGCCGCGTACTGCTGGGGCACTGACGTCCAGGGACGACTGGGCGACGGCCCGAGCTACGTCACAAGTCCGGTCGCCGTCACCGGCGGCCTCATCTTCGGGGCGCCGCGCGTTCGGTGAGGCGGCGGATGCCGAAGGGGTGATGGCTGATGGCTCTCCTCCGACGCCCCTCTTGACGCTCGGCTGACATCGATGCCCTATCGAGGGACAGACTCCGAGCGAGGCCGCCCCGGTGTGAAGGCGCTCACGCGCGTTCCGTCAGTACTGGTCGCCGCGGTGCTCTGTGCCGCCTGCCACGACCCGCCGACCCGACCGGACGTCGTCGTCGCGTCCGTCGTCGTCGCGCCGGCCGGCCCGACGCTCACGGGCCTCGGCGACACCCTGCGGCTCACCGCCGAGGCGCGCGACTCCCGTGGCGTCCTCATCGACGGCGCGATCTTCTCGTGGAGTTCGAGCGACAGCGCGACGGTACGCGTCTCGGAGAGCGGCCTCGTCAGCGGGGTCGCGTTGGGCGGCGCCATCGTCACGGCGGCGTCGGGCGCCGCCTCGGGCAGCACCATCGTCACGGTCCTCGATCGAGACTCGGCGATCATCGGCGAGGGCATCACCGCGGGTGGGAGGTTCGCCTGCGCCATCACACCGAGGGGCAAGGCGTACTGCTGGGGGGCGAACGATGCGGCCCAGCTGGGAGACGGCACGGGCGGCGGGGTCCAGCAGATGGCCCCCGTTCCCGTGAGCGGCGGCCTGGCCTTCACGGAGATCCGCGCCGGGGAGATGCGAGCTTGCGCCCTCACGGAGGACGGGGCCGCCTACTGCTGGGGCAGGTTCGGGACCCACACCAACGTCCCGACCTTGAGGCCGGTATCGGACACCCTGCGGTTCCGGAGTCTCGTCGCGGGGAGGGCCCACGACTGCGGCATCACATCGGCGGGGACGGTGTTCTGTTGGGGCTCGAACGAGTTCGGCCAGCTCGGTGGCGGAGCGGCCGCGCTCTGGCGTGACGACCCGGTACTGGCGGCGCAGGGCCGCGCGCTCGTCGCCCTCGCCGCCGGCGCCGAGCACACCTGCGGCCTGACGGCGACGGGGGCCGCCTATTGCTGGGGTGGCAATGGCTACGGCCAGCTTGGCGACGGCACCACCACCAGTCGCGCGGACCCCGTCGCGGTGGGCGGCGGACTCACGTTCACCGCGCTCGCGGCCGGCATGCTGCATACCTGTGGGCTCACGACCTCCGGCGTCGCCTACTGCTGGGGCTACAACTCCAACGGCCAGATTGGGGACGACACCGGCATCGGTCGCCTGCTTCCGACGCCCGTGGCGGGCGGCAGGCGCTTCATGAGCCTGACGGCCGGCCAAGTGCACACCTGCGCGCTGACCCCGGCCGGGGAAGCGTACTGCTGGGGCGACGACCAGTACGGCCAGGTCGGCGACAGCCTGCTGCTGAATCGTGCGATGCCGGTGCCGGTGGCGGGCGGGCGCACCTTCGTCACGCTCAGTGCCGGCTGGACCCACACCTGTGGGCTCACTCCTGGTGGCGCGGCGTACTGCTGGGGCGCCGACGGCGACGGGCAACTCGGCGACGGCGCCGGAGGCCGGCTGCAGTTCAGCCCCGTGCCGGTGGCCGGAGGCCTCGAATTCGCGCAGGTCTCCGCGGGCGGCGGCAACACGGCGTGCGGCGTCACCACGGGCGGGGGCGCCTTCTGCTGGGGCGCCGGCCGGCGCGGCCAGCTGGGTGACGGGTGGAGCCGGGACCGCTCCGATCCTGGACCCGTCGAGGGAGGGCTCACGTTCCGGGAGGTGAGCGTCGGGGACTTCCACGCATGCGGGATCGCGACGGATGGGCGTGCGCACTGCTGGGGTGCGAACGGCTCCGGGCAGATCGGCGATGGCACAACGGCCGACGCCAACGTTCCCACCCCGGTATCAGGAGGTGTGACGTTCCGGACCATCAGCGCGGGGCAGTCCCGCACCTGCGGTGTCGCACAGGACGGAAGCGCGCACTGCTGGGGCGCCAATGCCTCGGGACAGATCGGCAACGGCGCGACCGCCGCCAGCAGGGTGCCGGCGCGGGTGACGGGGAACCTCAGCTTCGCGTCCATCAGCACCGGCACGACCCACACGTGCGGGGTCACGACGGATGGAGCGGCGTACTGCTGGGGCGGCAATACCCAGGGCCAGTTGGGCAACGCCACGACGACCGCCAGCAGCGTGCCCGTGCCGGTGTCGGGGGGCCTCACGTTCCGGACGGTCAACACGGGGTGGGTGCCGTGGGAGAGCGCCACCTGCGGCCTCACGACGACCGGGACCGCCTGGTGCTGGGGGTACAACGGCCCTGGCACGCTCGGCAACAGCTCGATCGTCTCCCCGTACAGCAGTGTTCCCGTGCCGGTCACGGGAGGCCTCACGTTCCAGTCTCTGACCACGTCGTGCGCGCTCACGGCGGCCGGCGGCACCTACTGCTGGGGACTGGGGTGGTACGGCCGGTTCGGCGACGGGAGCACGGCGACCCACGAGGGCCCGGAGCCCGGCGTGGATGGCCTGACGCTGAGGGCGATCAGCATGACGCGGTGGTTCGCGTGCGGCATCACGGTCGGCGGCGCGGCCTACTGCTGGGGCGGCAATAGCTTCGGAGAACTGGGAGACGGGAGGTTCCTGCGCTGGAGTCCTGCGCCGGTCGCGGGGGGAATCGTCTTCGGGGTGGGCCGAGCCGGGGGTTCGATGTGAGACGGTGAGAGGAACGGCCGCCCGTCTCACCCCTCTCGTCTCACTCCTCACGCCTCACGTGTCTCGATCCGTCGTGCAGCGATCTCCACCGCCAGCCTCACCGCGGCCCGCATTGACGAGGAATCCGCCAGGCCCCGGCCGGCGATGTCCAGTGCGGTCCCGTGATCGGGGGCGGTCCGAGGTACGGGCAACCCCAGCGTGACGTTCACCGCGCTGCCGAACGACGCGACCTTCACCGCCGTCATCCCCACGTCGTGGTAGGGCGCGAGCACCGCGTCGAACTCGCCCCTCATCGCCCGCACGAACACCGTGTCCGCCGGCAGCGGCCCCTCGATGCCGAGCTGCCGCGCCGCCGGCTCCAGCGTCTGCTGCTCTTCGTGCCCGAACAGCCCGCCCTCCCCCGCGTGCGGGTTGAGGGCGCACAGCGCCAGGCGCGGCTCCGCGATCCCGAACCACTCCACGAGCCCGCGCCGCAGCACCTCGCCCATCGCGACGATGCGCTCCGTCGTGAGGATGGCGATGGCGTCGCGCAGCGACAGGTGGGTCGTCAGGAGCGCGACGCGCAGGCGGTCGGAGGCGAGCATCATCACGACCTGCTTCGCTCCGCACAGGTCGCGGAGCAGCTCCGTGTGTCCCGGGACGTGGTAGCCGCCCGCGTGCAGCGCCGTCTTGCTGCCGGGGCCGGTGACGATTGCGTCCGCCTCGCCCTCGCGCCACAGCCGCACCGCCGCCTCGACGCTCCGCCCGGTGAGCCGCCCCGCGAGGGCGAGCGGCTCGCCGCCGGCTCCGCCGTCCCACCGCCCCACTCCGACGTGACGCGCTGCCGGCAGGCGGGCCACGACGTCGTCGGGCCCCACCAGGACGATGTCGGCATCGACGTCCAGGGCCGCCGCGACCACCTCGGGGCCGACGCCCCGGGGGTCGCCGACGGTGACGGCGAGCCTGATCCTA
>Ga0316620_10000889_pt1 | contig 12396 bp, 9 predicted proteins | sample OWC_Aug_M1_C1_D5_FD_207651 | JGI IMG/M metagenome (GOLD analysis project Ga0316620, IMG submission 207651) | Wetland soil microbial communities from Old Woman Creek delta, Ohio, United States - OWC_Aug_M1_C1_D5_B | ecosystem: Environmental > Terrestrial > Soil > Wetlands | place: USA: Ohio... | reverse complement strand
TCTGCACTTGATAGAACCGCGTCGAGCCGACCACCGATTGCGCCGTTCGCCAATCGCGGCCGGCGACCACGAGGAAATTGGCGCTGACGCCCTTGTGGAGGAAGTCGCTCTCCGTCCACTCGCGCGCGCCAGCCGTTAACACCGCCACCGTAGCGACGGCGATGACTGCCAATACCGAGCCCCAGCGATACGATCTTGTCACGTTCGTCCCGGACTACTGCGCACCACCAACGGCAGGCGGAAGTCCGCTCCCTTCATCCTGAATAACTTATCAAAGCATGCCGCCCGCGGCGAGCGCAATTTTCCGACCGGGCGTCAGCGGGATAGAGTCTCGAGCCACTGCGGCACCAGATCAGTGCCGGGGACGGCGATCGAAGCCGTATGGGGGCGACTTCCGTTGAGGCCCGGCGAGGCGTCGCAACTACCGCGTCGATATTGGGTTTTTGCGTTTCGTTCCTGTGGCAGGATCAGGCAACGCCGGTTCAAAACCGGCCATATTTGAGCATCAAAGTGGGGCGAAAACGCGACCCGGTCGCGGTCTTTTTTTTGCCCCACCCTGTCTGACCATTTCCAGCGCTAAACCGACACGGGGCAAGGCCCATGAATGACGCCGACCTCCGCCACGCCGCCGTGGCCTTACTGAAGGCGCTGCGCACAATGCAGTTGAGAATGCCCGCCGATCCGGTCACCTCCAGCATCGCCCGGCAGGCTTCCATGTTGAGCTCGCTGCCGAACACCTTGATCGACGACGAGTCCGCCATGTTCGGCTGCCGTTGCTCGGCGGCCCAGGCCTGCTTCCAGTTCATCAAGCGCAGCACCTGCACCTTGGCGAAGATGCGGGCGAGGTTGTGCTGTACCCACGGCTTGTCGATGACACGCTCGCCATCGACGGTGGTGACCCGTGCCCAGTCCGTGACCGACTCGAGCAGGCGCTGCAGACGACCGACGGTCATGAGCGAGATGCGCTCGCGATTGAGCTGCCCGACGATCAGACGCCAGCCGTTGTTCTCACCGCCGATCAGGTTCTCGGCGGGGATGGGAACATCGTCGTAGAAGGTCGCATTGGTCGACACGCCGCCGACGGTGCGAATCTCCTGCCGCGAAAAGCCGGGCGAGCTGGTCGGCACCAGCAAGATCGACAGACCGCTGTGCTTCTCGGCCTCGCGGTCTGTGCGTGCTGCCAGCCACACGTAGTCGGCGTAGTGGGCCAGGCTGGTCCACATTTTCTGGCCGTTGATCACCCACCCGTCGCCGTCGCGCACCGCAGTGGTTTTCAAGGAGGCGAGGTCCGTTCCCGCGGACGGCTCGGAGTAGCCGACGGAAAAGAACATCCCGCCGGCTAGAATCTTCGGAGGAAGTGCTGCTTCTGTTCCTCGGTGCCGTACTTGCGCAGCGTCGGCCCGATCGTGTTGAGGGTGAGAAAGGGCAGGGGAAAGCCGGCGGCCTGGACCTCATCGGCAAAGATGAACTGGTCGACCGCAGGACGTTCCTGACCGCCGTACTGCTTGGGCCAGCTGAGTCCCAGGAGGCCGTCCTTGCCCATCTGCCGCATGGCCTTGAGAAACTCCGGGCCGCCGCCTTCGAGCTGCACGGCGAGTTCGGCGCGCAGCGCGTCGGTCATCATGCGGGCGAAGTAGGCGCGCAGCTCGTCGCGGAACCTCCGCTGCTCGGAGGTGTAATCCAACTCCACGTGCTTCTCCGGCGGTCGCTCAGACGTTTGCCTTCCAGTCGTCCACGAGCAACGCCATCGTGACGTCGATGACGAGCTTCCCATGCTCGTCGAAGACCTCGTACAAACGGCCATCATCGGAGTGATTCCCGAAGAAGACAACGCCGCCCTCCGCTCCACCGCGCTCGAGATGCGGCAGCGCGTCGCCCAAGGTCAGTGCGTAGTCGCCGGCACGGCGCACCCGGTGTGCACCGCGGGTACCGTCCGGGTGCAGGTCCCACAGATGCTGCTCACCGGCGATCACCAGGACAGTTGTGGTCGAGACGTGTCGGTGGATGGGACAATGACCACCGTCGCCCGCCCAGCGCACCAACATGTCGAGGGTCCCGGCTGCCAGGTCGTGACCAAGGATCGTGTAGTCGTGGCGAATCTTGAAGGACTGACCCGGTTCGCCCGTGACTTCCCGCCACTTGTAGCGATCGAGATCGAGGAAGCTTCGACTCATGCGTACCCTCCGTGGTTGCTCGGATACCCCTACCGGCACTGCAAGCCCTTCATCTCGCCGTCGGCTCGCCACTGCTCCAGGATCTCGACGAACTCCGTGGGGCCGCCGAAATAGAAGCCGTTCTGTTTGCTCGTTTCCGTGGGCTGCCCTTCGTTGTTGTAATACCCCGGAGTACAGTTCTCGGCGAAGTCGGTGGTCAGACCCGCGCGCCCGATGACCGCTTCGACCCACTCGGCCTCGGCTTTTTCCATCACCTCGAGCGACCTGATGCCTTTCTCGAGCGCCCGATGGATCACGTAGGCGATGTGCTTGGCCTGCTCGTTGATCATGTATGGGAAGTTCACCGTGAATCCTGACTGAGCGATGCTCAACATGAAGCAGTTGGGGAAACCGCGGATGTGGATGCCGTGCAGCGTCCGCACCCCGTCGCTCCACTTCCTAGTGAGGGTCAGGCCGTCCCGGCCGATGAGCTGGTAGCCGGCACGGCGGGTGTAGTCGGTGCCAACCTCGAAGCCGGTGGCGTAGATCAGACAATCCAGCTCGTACTCCTTGCCGTCGACGACGACACCATGCTCCGTGATACGCTCGACGCCTTTGCCCTTCGTATCTACGAGCGTGACGTTGGGGCGATTGAATGTTTGCAGGTACTCGTCGTGGAAGCAGGGGCGTTTGCAGAACTGACGGTAGTAGGGTTTCAGCGCTTCCGCGGTAGCAGGGTCCTTGACGATGGATTCCACCCGCGCCCGGATCTGCTCCATCTTCATGAAGTCGGCCGTCTCCAGGGTCTTGGCCATCGCCTCGGGAGACATGTCCGCGTTGTCCTTCGCCAGCATCATGGTCAGCAGCTTGCGGATGATGTCGGTCCATCCGTCGTTCACCAGATCTTCCTCTTGGTAGCCGCCGGCGGTGAGGATCTGGAAGTTGTCCATCCGCTTCTGGTGCCAGCCGGGCTCAAGGCTCCGGGCCCATTCGGGATCAGTCGGGCGGTTGGCTCTTACGTCGATGGATGATGGCGTGCGTTGGAACACGTAGAGGTGCCCGGCGCTCGCGCCGAGATGAGGGACGCATTGCACCGCGGTGGCGCCGGTGCCGATGATCCCGACGCGTTTTTCGCGCAGGCCCGTTAGGTTGCCGTTCGAGTCGCCGCCCGTGTAGGCATAGTCCCACCGGCTGGTGTGGAACGTATGGCCTTTGAACGTCTCGATCCCAGGGATGCCGGGCAGCTTGGGCTTCTGCAGGAACCCATTAGCCAGGCAGACGAATCGGGCCTGCATCGCATCGCCGCGATTCGTCGAGATGGTCCAGCGCGCGCCGATCTCGTCCCAGTGGATCTCGGTCACCTCGGTCTGGAAGCAGACGTCGCGATAGAGATCGAACTTCTCGGCGATCGCCTTGCAATGAGCGAAGATCTCCGGACCGCGGCTGTATTTCTCCTTGGGAACGTACTCGAGATCTTCGAGCAGCGGCAAATAGACGTAAGATTCGATATCGCACGCCACGCCCGGATAGCGGTTCCAGTACCAGGTGCCGCCGAAGTCGCCCCCCTTCTCGATGACACGGATGTTCTCGACGCCCAGCTGACGCAGCCGTGCCCCGGCCAAGAGACCGCCGAAGCCACCACCGATCAGCACCACATCGACTTCATCTGTCAGCGGCTCTCGGGTGTATCCGGGCTCGACGTAGGGATCGTCAACGCAGTGGGCGAATTCACCCGTGACCTCGACGTACTGGTTGTTACCGTCGGGGCGGAGTCGCCTCTCCCGCTCTTGGCGATACTTCGCGCGTAGCGCGTCAGGATCGAAGCTGCGATCGGCAGGTGGCGCACACGCTGCGCTCGGTCCGGCTGGCGTGGATGTCATTGTCCCCTTCCTCGTCTCAGACGAGACTTGGGTCTCCGCCGGCCGCCCCCGGCGTTCGTTCTAGAGTTCCCGGGGACGTGGGCGATGTGACGCGCGCGCACGCTTCCGGGTTCGCGGGCGAGGCCTTTTCGCAGCAGGGTGATATAGGCGTCGACGACGGCTTCGTCCCCCGGATAGGTGCGGTCGGTTGCGGTCTCCATCATGTGCTCGAGAAACTGGCTGGCCCCCAGCAGGAAGTGAGCGAGCACAGAGGATTGGGTTGCGCCCATGGGTCTGAGATCGCCGTGCGCGATGCCAGCGCGAATTCGTGCCGCAATGCGCTCCAGCCATCCGGTCACTGCGCGCCGGTACAAGGCCGGTTCGTGGAGGCGGATTTCGCTCGCCAGCCGCACATGCGCGGGATGGGCGCGCAGGTAGTCGAGATAGACGAGAAGCCCGGCGCGTTCGCGTTCAAAGAAATCCGCATGGTCGTGCGCCTCCGCCGCGTTCAAACGCGGCAGGAGATCGGCCATCAGCGACGCCATCGACTGCCGCAACAGCTCGCCGCGCGAGCCGAAGTGGTAGTTCAGGTTGCCTACGGCGACGCCCGCGCGCGCCGCAATCCGCGCGACGGATGCTTTGTGCAGGCCGGCGTTGCTGGCCTCCTCGAGAGTCGCCGCGAGGATCCTGGCACGAGTGTCGAGCGACTTTGCGTAACCGGAGCGCGCCGAGAGGTGTCGCGACGCTCCGTCATTGTTTCGCATAGCGCTGAATCTTGAACCAGTTTTCAGTTTGTGGCAAGCCCCGATGACGAAGCAACGTTGGAACAAGCGGTCCGCACCAGGAAGTGTACCCATGGCAGATGTCCGACCCCCATTGCGTGCGAGCGACCTCGCCGGTCTCGACCTCACCGAGGCCGCGCTCTACCGCAACGGCTTCCCGCACGAGACCTTCACGACATTGCGCCGCGAAGCACCCGTGTGGTGGCAGGCCGTCCCCGAAGGCGTGACCGAGTGCGCCGACGAAGGCTTCTGGGTGTTGTCCAAACACCACGACATCCAGGCAGCGAATCGCGACACCGAGCTGTTCAGCGCGCTCGACGGTCCCTCCCTCGTCCACCGGCCGGAAATGCACGGCACGATGCTGGTCAGCATGGACGGTCGCGACCACACGCGCCTGCGCAAGCTCATCAGCGCCGGGTTCACCCCGCGCATGGTGAAGCGCCTCGATGAGCAGGTGCGGCGCTGGGCGGTGTCGATCGTCGACGAAGCGCTGTGGCGCGGCACCTGCGACTTCGTGGCCGACGTTGCCTACCCGCTCCCGATGCACATGATCGCCGACATCGTCGGCATCCCGATCGAGGACCGGCAGTACCTGTTCAAGCTGACGACCGACCTGCTGCAGGCCGGCGATCCGGGGGCCGCCGTCCCGAGAGAGCGGCAGATGGCGATCCAGGTCGAGATGTTTGAGTACGCGCGGCGGCTCGGGCAGCAGAAGCGTAGCGACCCCCAGGACGACGTGTGGACGATTCTCTCGAGCGTCGAGATCGACACCGACGCCGGCGAGCGCACGGGGTTGAGCGAGATCGAGCTCGACCTCTTTTTCCTGGTGCTGACAATCGCCGGGAGCGAGACCACCCGCAACGCGATCTCGATCGGCTTGCTCGCCCTGCTCGATCACCCGGACCAACTCGCGAGGCTACGCCGCGATTCGGGCCTGCTGCCCAGCGCGGTCGAGGAGATCCTGCGCTGGTCCTCGCCGGTGTCGTACTTCGCCCGCCGCGCGACGCGCGACACCGAGATCCGCGGAGTGCCAATCGCCGCGGGGCAGCGCGTTACGTTGTGGTACCCGTCGGCCAACCGCGACGACGCGGTCTTCGACGATCCCTTCCGCTTCGACATCCAGCGGACGCCGAACGAGCATGTGGCCTTCGGCGGCGGTGGAGCCCACTACTGTCTCGGCGCCAACCTTGCGCGCCGCGAGATCGCCATCCTCTTCGAGGAGCTGCTCGCCCGCTCCCGTCGGATCGAGGTGATCGGCGTCCCCACCTACAGCGCGCTCAGCATCTATAATCCGATTCTGGTGGCGCTGAAGGAGCTCCCGGTGCGTCTCGCGTAGGCGATCAAGAAGAGGCATTCGACATGAGAAAACGCGACTACGTCAACGCCGATGGCAGCCCCAGGGACGAGTTCCTCGCCGAACAACGCGTCGCGCGAGCCGCTTCGGCACACGGGCGCGGCGTCGACCAACAACGCGTCGCGGCGTTGCTCGCCGAGGTGCACGAGCAGGGCTACGTCATCGTCCCGGAACTCGTGCCGCGCGAGACCATGGCGGCGATCAAGGAAGCGGCCCGGCCCTTCCTGCAATACGACGGGCGCAACGAAATCGAGGGGTACAAGACCCGGCGCATCTATTCCGTGATCGAGAAGACGCTCGCCTGCAACTCCCTCGTCGAGCATCCGCTGATCCTGTCCTTGCTGGATCAGATTTTGATGCCCAACTATCTCCTGTCGCAGCTCCAAGTCATCGACATCCATCCCGGCGAGGTCGCGCAGCCCCTGCACCACGACGACGGCTTCTATCCCATCGCGCGCCCGCGGCCGCCGGTCAGCGCGGCGACCATCTGGGCGATCGACGACTTCACCGCGGAGAACGGCGCCACGCTGGTGCTGCCGAAGAGTCACCTCTGGGGAGATCGAACACCCACCGATGCCGATCGCAACGACCTCGTCTCCGCGGTGATGCCCGCCGGGTCGGTGGTGTTCTTCCTCGGCACCCTGTGGCACGGGGCGGGCGCCAATCGCAGTGCCGCGACGCGCATGGCCGCGACCGCGCAGTACTGCGAGCCGTGGGCGCGGCAGCAGGAGAACTACAGTCTCGCCATCTCTAGAGATCGGGCGAGGCTTTGCAGCGAGACGATTCAGGCGATGCTCGGCTACAGCATGCTCTTTCCCTTCATCGGATTTGTCGACGGCCGCGACCCGAAGCGGTTGCTGGCATGAACGGGTGCTTCCGCAGATGAACGTCTACGAGAAGAGCACGGCGCGGAACATCCGTGTGGCTCGCTTGCAGCGAATCGGGGCTCGCGCGGCGCCGCCAGCGATCGGCCGGAAGTGCGGAACGTGATGCAAGAGGGACTGGCCGGACTCCGCGTCGTCGAGTTCGCGGATCAGATCGCGGGCCCGTACTGCGGCAAGCTCTTCGTCGACGCGGGAGCCCAGGTCATCAAGATCGAATCGCCGCAAGGCGACCCGCTGCGTTGTTGGTCGGCGACCGGCGCGGATCTCCGCGGCGAGGACTCGGCGCTGTTCACCTTTTTGAATGCCGGCAAGCAATCGGTGGTTGGAACCGCCGCCGACCCGCATGTCGCCGCGCTCGTGGCCGCCGCCGATCTCGTGATCGAAGCGCACGGTCTCGAAACGGATGCGGGCGAATGCTTCGAGGTCGCCGCGTTGTGCGCGATCCATCCGTCGCTCGTCATGCTCTCGATCACTCCCTACGGCCTCAGCGGACCGTGGGCGAATCGACTGGCCACTGAGTTCACGCTGCAAGCGGAATGCGGATCGATCGGTATGCGCGGCGTGATGGGTCAGGAGCCGTTCCAAGCCGGCGGGCGCATCAGCGAGTGGGCGGGCGGGGTCTACGGCGCGGTGGCGGCGCTGGCGGCCGTGTTTCGCGCCCGCACAACGGGTCGGGGTGAGCACATCGACCTCTCGCTGCTCGAGACCGCGAATATGGTGTACACGCAATACTCCGAATCGATGAACCGCTTGATGAACGGCAGTCCAAACGATCCGGCGATCGGCTTCCTGTTGCCGACGGTCGAGACGCCGTCGATCGAGCCGACCGCCGACGGCTACGTCGGGTTCTGCACCAACTCGCGGCAGCAGTTCATGGATTTTCTGCTCTTGATCGAGCGCGCCGATCTGCAGGCGGACGTGCAGCTCGCCCAGTTCGCCGGCCGCTTGATGCGCTTCGACGAGTGGAACGAGATCATTCACGCCTGGACACGGGCGAAGCCGACGGCGGAGATCATCGAGCGCGCGTCGCGGCTGCGCATCCCGATGGCGCCGATCTGCAACGGACAGACCGTCCAGCGCCACGAGCAACTCGTTGCGCGCGGCGTCTTTCGTCCCGCAGCGAACAGTCGATTCGTCCAGCCGCGGCCGTCGTATCGTTTCGATGATGCCGACCCGCCGCCGCCGCGCGCGGCGCCGCGGTTGGGAATGCACACGCGGGCGACGGGCTTCAGTTCGCGACGCCTGGCTACCGTCACCCATGGAACCGAGCTAGCGCTCTCCGGCCTCCGCATCCTCGACATGACGGCCTGGTGGGCCGGACCGGCGGCGTCGCACGTGCTGGCCACCTTCGGCGCCGAGGTGATCCACGTCGAATCGGTCGGCCGTATCGACGGCATGCGCTCGGTCGGCGGCTTGATGAGCCTTTACGAACAATGGTGGGAGGCGTGTCCGCACTTTCTGCATGCGAACAGCAACAAGCTCGGCATCACGCTCGACCTCGACACGCCGAAGGGGCGCGAGCTGCTCGAACGGCTCATCGCGAAGTGCGATGCGCTGGTCGAGAACTTCACGCCGCGCGTGCTCGACAATTTCGGACTGAGTTGGGAAAGGTTGCAAGAATTGAATCCGAACCTGCTCCTGATGCGCATGCCGGCGTTCGGGCTGTCCGGCCCGTGGCGTGACCATACCGGTTTTGCGCAGACGATGGAGCAGCTCACCGGATTGGCGTGGGCGACGGGCCACATCGAGGACCAACCACGGATTCCACGCGGACCGTGCGATCCGTTGGCCGGCATGCATGCCGCGTGGGCGTTCCTCGTTGCGCTGGCCGAGCGCGCGGCGTCGGGTCACGGCCATCACGTGGAGAGCACCATGGTCGAGAGCGCGCTCAACATCGCGGCCGAGCAAGTCGTCGAGTGGAGCGCGTACGGCAAGCTGATGCAGCGCGAGGGCAATCGTTCGCCGCTGGCCGCGCCGCAGGGTCTCTATCCGTGCGCCGACGGACAGCCGGGGATGGAGAGCTGGCTGGCGCTGTCGGTTGCGACGGATGCGCAGTGGCGCGCGCTGCGCTCGGCGCTCGGCGATCCCGCGTGGGCGATGGATCCGGCTCTCGATACACGGCAGGGACGCCGCGCGGCTCACGGCGTGATCGACGAGCATCTGCGCGGGTGGACGCGCACCCACGAGCGCGCCGCGTTGGTGGACGAGCTGCGCGCGCTCGGTGTCCCGGCCTCGGAGGTTGCGGACCCATGTCGGCTGCGGCAAACCAACCCGCAGTTTCAGGCGCGCGGCTATTTCGAAGCGCCCGAGCATCCGATCGTCGGCGCACTGCCTTTGCCGTCGCTGCCCTTTCGCTGTGCGAGCGTAGATCGCTGGCTGCGCACGCCCGCGCCGACGATCGGGCAGCACAATGAGCAAGTCCTGCGCGGCATCCTCGGGCTATCGGCGCACGAACTGCGCGCGCTCGAATCCGAGGATGTTATCGGGACGCGGCCGCGAGGCCTGTAACGGATGATACGCGGGCGCACTGGACTCTCTCTCGGATCAGCGTCGAATCGACGTAGGCATCCGCTCAACCCGCGGCGAGCATGGAAATCGGAGGTCAGGACATGAAGGTCACGGATTGGTTCATCGACGCGGACACGCACATCACCGAGCCGGGCGACGTATGGACGTCGCGTGTGCCGTTGCGTTTCCGCGACCGGGCGCCCCGGATGGTTCGGACCGATGCCGGCATCGACACCTGGCAGTTCGGTCGCGCGTCGCGCCCCATCCCGGTGGGCGCCACCGCGATCGCCGGGTGGAAGGAACCGTTTCCTGCCTTCCCGCGCAACATGGACGAATGTCCACCGGCGTCGTACGACGCCAAGGCACGCCTGGCGTACATGGACGAGATCGGCGCGTGGGCCAGCGCGCTCTATCCGAACATCGGCGGATTCGGCAGCGAGTCGTTTCTCGGTTTGGACGACCGTGAGCTCATGCTGGCGTGCGTACAGGCGTACAACGACTGGCTCATCGAGTGGATCGCTCCCGACCCGCGCCGCTTCATTCCGGCGATGGCGACTCCGTTCTGGGACGTTGCGGCGGCCGTCGACGAGATTCGCCGCGGTCGCAAGCTCGGGCACAAAGCGATCTTGTTCATGGGGGCACCGCAGGATTTCGGCTTTCCATTTCTGGGCGATGCGCATTGGGAACCGCTGTGGAAGGCGGCGCAAGACGTCGACTTGCCGCTCAGCCTGCATATCGGCACCGGCGATTTCACCAAGGATCTCGTCAACCCGCAGCGCTTCGCTGCACACGGGATCACGGCCAGCATCGTCGCCCAGTCGATGGGCGTGTTGTTGCAGAACGCGATCCAGATGCTCGACGTCGCCATGTCGGGCATCCTGCCGCGACATCCGCACCTGCGCGTGGTCTCGGTAGAAAGCGGCATCGGCTGGATTCCGTTCGTGTACGAGGCCCTCGACCACGGATTCGAATATGCCAACGTGCGGGCAGAGCGGCCGGAGTTCGCCAAGAAGCCCAGCGAGTACCTCCGCGAGCAGGTGTGGGCGTGCACGTTCTTCGAGGAGTTCGGGCCGCAGAAGCTCGCGGACGTGATCGGGCCGGATCGGATCATGTTTGAAACCGACTATCCTCATCCGATCTGCTTGTACGGCAACGTGCGCGACAAGATCGACGCGGCGGTCGCGGGGCATCCCGCGGAGATCCAACGCAAGATCCTGTTCGGCACCGCCGCGGAACTCTATGGGGTCGTCGAACCCGATCGCCCAACCGCTTTTCGAGGTGCATGATCAGCGTTTCGCCGCTCACTGAGTCGGCTGAATCTTGAATCAGTTTTCAGTATATGCAAGAGCGAGCGGCGAGGCCCGAAGCCAACTAAACGAATACCGACAGGATCGAATCGCAACCACGGAGAGTTCCACGGCCATGCGCGTCCTCATCATCGGCGCCGGAATGTCCGGCATCCTCAGCGCGATCAAGCTGCGCGAGGCCAGCCTTCACGATTTCGCAATCTACGAGAAGGCCGATCGGCTCGGCGGCACGTGGCGCGAAAATACCTACCCGGGAATTGCGTGCGATGTTCCCTCCCATTTCTATTCCTACTCCTTCGCCCCCAATCCGGAGTGGAGCCAGCGCTTCTCCCCTGGGGCGGAAATCCAAGCCTACTTCGAGGACGTCGCCCGCCGCTACGGGGTGGACTCGGTGATTCAGTACGGCAAAGAGATCACGCGCTGCGAATGGGAGGGCGGGCGCTGGAAAACCACCGCGGCCGACGGATCGACCGACGTCGGGGACTTCGTCATTGCTGCGACCGGTGTCTTGCACCACCCATCCTATCCGGCGATCGAAGGCCGCGACACGTTCGCCGGGCCGGCGTTCCACAGCGCGCGCTGGAACCATGACCGGGCGCTGGCCGGCAAGCGCGTCGGCATCATCGGCACGGGCTCGAGCGCGATCCAGATCGTAGCGGCGGTCGTCGACGAGGTGGCATCGCTGACGCTGTTCCAGCGCACCGCGCAGTGGATCATGCCGATGGGCAACCCGGCCTACAGCGAGGCGGAGAAGACCGAGTTCCGCACCCATCCCGAAGCCATCGCGCAACTCCGCGAGGAGGTCGCGCGCATGTTCACCGACGGGTTCGCCAACCATCTCGCCGACATCAACTCGCCGCAGCTCCAGGCCATCCACGAGGCGTGCGTGGCCAATCTCGAAAACAGCGTGAAGGACCCGGTGTTGCGCGAAAAGCTCCGCCCCAACTACCGGGCGGCGTGCAAGCGGCTGATCATGTCGGAGAACTTCTACGACGCCATCCAACGACCCAAGGCCACGCTGGTCACCGAAGGCATCGAGCGCATCGAGCCGGCGGGCGTGCGCACGCGCGATGGCCAGCTCCACGAGCTGGATGTGCTGGTCTTCGCCACCGGGTTTCGCGTTGACCGGTTCATGCGACCCATGGAGGTCGTTGGCCGCAACGGCACGAGGCTCGATGAGGTGTGGAAGGACGGCCCCTACGCATACATGGCGATCTCGATTCCTGAATTTCCGAACCTCTTCATGCTCAACGGCCCCAACAGCCCGGTTGGAAACTTCTCGTTGATCGAGGTGGCCGAGCTGCAACTGTCGTACATCTTACAGTTCGTCGAGCGGGTCCGGTCGGGTCCGTACAACGAGCTGAGCCCCTCGCGTGCCGCGATGGAGCGATTCGATTCCGACCGCAGAGAGCAGGCCACGAAGACGATTTGGAACAGCGGCTGCAAGAGTTGGTACCTCGACGCCGGAGGGCTGCCGACGGCGTGGCCGTGGACCTTCGACCGTTTCCGCGAGGAGATGGCTCGGCCGAGGTTGGAAGATTACGAGATG
>Ga0316620_10000888_pt1 | contig 12399 bp, 9 predicted proteins | sample OWC_Aug_M1_C1_D5_FD_207651 | JGI IMG/M metagenome (GOLD analysis project Ga0316620, IMG submission 207651) | Wetland soil microbial communities from Old Woman Creek delta, Ohio, United States - OWC_Aug_M1_C1_D5_B | ecosystem: Environmental > Terrestrial > Soil > Wetlands | place: USA: Ohio... | reverse complement strand
TAGGATCCCGGAGCCGCGTGGATGAGGGCGAAGGTGAGCGTGGCCACCAGCCACAGCAGGGGCAGCGCAGCCACCAGCCGACGGAGAACCAGTCGAGTCATGGCGTGTGCGTGCGAGCAGGGTACGTCATTGAGGCGCCTGCTGCCCCTCGATGACGTACCACTCGTCGAGGTTGTAGTAGGGCGTGGCGTCGTTGATCACCGCCCCACTGATGCGGCGGTTGATGGCGGCAGTGCGGCGGAGCTCGTAGAGGAAGGTGTAGGGCTGTTGCTCGACGATGATCTCCTGGATCCGGTCGAGGAGGACCTTCTGCTGCTCGAACTCGGCCTGCGCGCTGGCCTCGCGAAGCAGGCGGTCGACCTCGGGGTCGGAGTAGCCGATGAAGTTGGCGGTGGGCTCGTCCACTGGCGCGCTGTGCCACACCTCCTCCAAGTCGACCTGGGTCGGCTCCCGCCAGGTTCCGGCCAGGGCGTCGAAGGTGCCGCGGCTGCGCAGCGCCACCAGCGCGGCGACCTCCGTGGAACGCGGCTGGACCGTGATGCCGAGGCGCTCGAGCTGATCGTGGACCAGCACGGTGACGTCACGCAGCTCCTGGTTCTCCGAGTTGGTCACCAGCTCGAACTCGAAGCGCGCGCCGTCGCGGTCGAGCAGCCCGTCGCCGTCGCGGTCCTTCCATCCCGCCTCTGCGAGCAGGGAGCGGGCCTGCTCGGGATCGTGGGGCAGTGGCTCGAGCCGACGGTTGAACGCCCACATCGTGGACAGCACCGGGCCCACTGCCACGCGCCCGAAGCCGGGGCGAACCGTGTCCAGGATGGCCTGGCGGTCGATGGCCAGCGTCATAGCCCGGCGGACCCGGGCATCCGCGAACAGCGGGCTGCGGTTGTTCCAGGCGAGGAAGGTGTAGGCGCGGTCCTCGAAGTCGACGAGCCGGAGCTGTGGGTTGTCGGCGAGGCCGGCCGCAGCCGCGGCCGGTACCGAGGTCACGAAGTCCACCGAAGCGGTGCGGAGCTGGGTCACCAGACTGAACTGGCTGGGGATGATCCGCCAGACCACTCGGTCGAGCAGTGGGCGACCCTCGTGCCAGTAGCCGGGGTTGGCGTCGAGCACGATCTCCTGCTGCGGAGAGTAGCTGGAGAACCGGAACGGTCCGGCGCTCAGCGTCTTCTCCTCCCAGGCCGTGGTCTGCCACTGGGAGTAGGGTATCTCGCCCCAGGTGTGGGCCGGGACGATGAGGCCGTCGTTGGCGTCCATCATCTGGTACGGGTACTGCCGCGAGAAGCGGAAACGGACCGTGTATGGGTCCGCGGCCTCGACCTCCTCGATGAAGTCCTTGACGTAGGAGCTGGTCCACGCCACCTCGGGCGAGGTTTGGGCCTGCCACGTGAAGAGCACGTCCCGGGAGGTCACCGGAGCCCCGTCGCTCCAGACCGCGTCACGGCGGAGCTGGAAGGTCAACGTGAGATGGTCGTCGGACCAGGTCCACGACTCGGCGAGGCTGGGCGCAAAGGTCGGCGGGTGCTCCTGGTAGTCGGGTAGCTCGGTTACCAGCGAGGGGTAGAGGAGGGCGAGAAGGTCTTCGCCGAAGCCGGTCTCGGAGAGGTAGGGGTTCCAGTTGTCGATGTCGGCGAGCACGCCGATGACGACGATCCCACCGTGGCGGGGCGCGGTAGCGGCCGGCGGCGGAGCATGGTCTGCCGTCCGGTTCCTGCAGGCCGGGACCAGCAACAGCGCCAGTAGCGTGACGATCAGCGGCTTCCGCATCGGCAGCTCCTGATGCCTATCCTATCGGGAACCACCCTGCCGGTCGAGGCGGGCGAAAGGGGGCGGCAGAGCCTGCTGCCGCCCGCCGGACCCGTGGTGGATGCCCCGCCTGATTCGTCTTAGAATCCTGCGACCGCGGGAGGTGACCATGAATCAGCTGGCGTTGATCTCGGTGTCGGACAAGGCCGGGCTTGACGTCCTGGGTCCGGCCCTGTCCGAGCTGGGGTGGGCCCTGCTGTCGACCGGCGGCACGGCGCGCGCCCTGCGCGAGGTGGGCTGCCAGGTGATCGACGTGGCCGAGCACACCGGCTTTCCCGAGATTCTCGGTGGCCGGGTCAAGACTCTTCACCCCAAGGTCTTCGCCGGTATCCTGGCCGCTCCGACCCCGGAGCACGAGCGCCAGCTCGGGGAGCTCGGCATTCCGACCGTGGACCTGGTGATCGTGAACCTCTACCCGTTCCGCGAGACGGTGGCGCGCCCCGGCGTGTCGTTCGCCGAGGCGGTGGAGCAGATCGACATCGGCGGGCCGAGCCTGCTCCGGGCCGCGGCCAAGAACCACGCCCGGGTGGCGGTCGTCGTCGACCCGACCGACTACGAGCCCGTGATCGCGGAGCTAAAGGCGGGTGGAATCGGCCCGGAGACGCGGCTGCGGCTCGCCCTCAAGGTCTTCCGCCACACCGCCGCCTACGACGCCGCGATCGCCGCCCATCTGCCCGCCTTGAGCGGCCAGGACAGACCCGCGCCGACTGCGGTGGCGGCCGCGGCCCTGCTCGGCTCGGAGGAGGTGGTGCTGCGCTACGGTGAGAACCCGCACCAGTGGGGCGTGCTCGCGCGACAGCTCCCGCCGCAGGGTCTGGCCGGCTCCCGGCAGGCGCAGGGCAAGTCCCTGTCCTACAACAACCTGGCCGACGCCACCGGCGCCTGGCGCCTGGCTTGCGACCTGCCCGGGGCCGGTGCGGTCATCATCAAGCACGCTAGCCCCTGTGGTGTCGGCCTCGACCGCGGCATGGCCGAGGCCTTTCGCAAGGCCCGCTCCACCGACCCGGTGTCCGCGTTCGGGGGAGTGATCGCGGTCAACCGCGCGGCGGACGGGCCGTTTGCCGAGGCGGTGGTCGAGGAGTTCGCCGAGGTGGTGGTGGCCCCGGGCTACGACGCGGCCGCGGCTGAGGTTCTGGCGCGCAAGAAGAACCTGCGCGTGCTGGAGGTGGGGGGATCGGCCGCGGGTGCGGTCGCGGTCCGCTCTATCGATGGCGGCTTCCTGCTCCAGGAGGCGGACGCGGGTTGGGAGGGGGAGGAGCGCGAGGTGATGACCGACGCAGCGCCCGACGAAGATCAGCGAGCGGCCCTGGAGTTGGCCTGGCGGGTGGTCAAGCACGCGGGGTCGAACGCCATCGTGGTCGGTACAGGCGACCGCATTCTGGGCGTCGGAGCGGGTCAGATGAGCCGGGTGGACTCCTGTCGCATCGCCGTTTCCAAGGCGCGCGAGATGGGCCACGAGCTGGCCGGGAGCGTGGCCGCCTCGGATGCCTTCTTCCCCTTTTCGGACGGGGTCGAGGCGCTCAGCCAGGCGGGCGTCAGGGCGGTGATCCAGCCCGGTGGTTCGATCCGCGACGAGGAGGTCATCGCGGCCTGCAACCGGCTCGGCATGAGCATGGTCTTCACCCGCCGGCGGCACTTTCGACACTAGTAACCAGGTCGAGCCTCGCGCCGCGCGGACCCCGTGCTAGCATGGGCGCTGCAGAGCTGCGGGCCGGACGCTGGGGCGGTGCCCGCAGGCGGTGTCAAGGAGACGGGCATGGCGGAGGAGAGAGGGATCCCCATCGTACTTCGCTTCCGCGACGGTCAGACGGTGCGCGGCACCCTGGCCCAGGAGTTCTCGCCGCGTGCCGATACGGTGGAAGCGCTGAGTGCGGAGGGCGAGCCGGTGCACGCCAAGGTGGACGACCTCAAGGCGGTCTTCTTCGTCAAGGACCCCAGGCAGCGCGGCGCCGACCTCCAGCTCGACGCCCACGAGGCGATCGTCCGCGACTCGGCGATGGCGCGGGTCGAGTTCTTCGACGGCGAGGTCGTCAAGGGCCGACTGCAAAGGTTTTCGTTCGCCGACCGGGGCTTCTACCTCTACCCGAGCTCGGTGGACAGCAACAACGAGCGCATCTTCGTCGTGGCCTCGGCTCTGACCACGCTCAGCATCGAAGGGTGAGCTGCAAAGCAGTCGTCGCACTGGCCGGGGCGCTGGTCGTGGCCGCGGCCGCAGGGGCCGACGAGGCCCTGGCTCTGGTCCGATTGGAGGCCCTCGGCAGCGCGTTGCGCACGCAGGCCGTGTGGAGCGCCAGCTACGCCCAGGAGTACCTGCCGGCGGGAATGACCGAGGGTGAGGAGGCCGCGGGCAGGGTGTGGGTGGCATGGCCGGACCGGGCCCACTTTCGGATCGGCCAGCCCGCGATTCGGAGCATGGGCCTGGAGGGGCGCACCGTTCGTCTCGTCGATCTCGAGGTGCCGAGCTGTGACGAGCACCACCTGAGCGACGAGGAGTGGGCGCGCGTACCGCTGGTGGCGGTGCTCGATCCGCGGGGCGCGGTGGAGCAGTTCTCGGTGCTGAGCCACGGTCGCTCCGGCCTGGTGCTCAAGCCGCGAGCTGCTGGGGGGGTGGACCACGTTGTGGTCGAGATCGGGCCCGACTCCCTTCCCCTCGAGGTGGTGATCGTCGATCCCCAAGGCGCCACCAATCGCCTGCGTTTCCTCTCGTGGGCCGCGTCCGAGGGACCGCCCGACGGCAAGTGGCTCCCGCCCGGGCCCGAAGGCGTCCCATGTGAGACTGTCGAGGGTGCGGATTCCGAGCTTCCCGACTGAGGGCCTGGGCAGGTCGCACAGTGGCGCCGTTGTGGACCCGGTCGGTTCGGCACGCTAGACTGCCTGCGTGACGGTTCACTCTCTGCACGAGGCGCAGAAGGTCCGAGAGGTCTTCGGCCCGGTCCTGCCCCGCCTCCAGGAGGTGGAGAGCTTCCTGGCCCACGAGCTCGGTCACTCGCTGCCCATGGTCACGGACGTGGCGGGGTACGTGTTGGGAAGCGGTGGCAAGAGGCTGCGGCCGGCCCTCGTCCTGCTGATCGCCAGGATGCTCGGGTACAGCGGGCAGCGCGATGTCCGCTACGGGGCGATCGTCGAGCTCATCCACACCGCGACCCTGATTCACGACGACATCATCGACGAGTCGGACCTCAGGCGCGGTCGGCCGACAGCCAATCGGCAGTGGGGGAACCAGACCGCCGTGCTGGTGGGGGACTGGCTGTACTCGAGGACCATGGACCTGTGCCTCGAGCTCGGCGACATCGAGGTCATGCGTCACCTGAACGCGGCCACCCTGCAGATGACCGAGGGCGAGATCATGGCCGACCAGGTCCGCAGGCGCCTCGACCTCGACATCGGGACCTACCTCGAGATCACCCGCCGCAAGACCGCAGAGCTGTTCGCGACCGCGTGCGCCATCCCGGCCCTGTTCCAGCCGTCCACCCTGCACCTCACTTCGCCCCTGATGGACTATGGCCGTGACCTCGGCATGTGCTTCCAGATAGTGGATGACGTCCTCGACTTCACCGGGTCGCGCAGCGAGCTGGGCAAGCCGGTGATGGCCGACCTGCGCGAGGGCAGGGTGACTCTGCCGATGATCCTCCTCCGACCGCGACTCGACGGTCGACAGCGGGCGAGCGTCGAGGCGGTGCTCCGGGACGGGACCTTCCAGCAGGTCAGCGAACGGGAGCTGGCCGAGGTCGTCCGCACCTCGGGAGTCCTGGACGAGGCGCGGAGCCGCGCCGCGGAGTATGCGGCCCGGGCCGCCTCTCGCCTGCACCGCCTGCCGGGCGGCGTCGAGTGCGACGCCCTCCTGCGGGCCACCGAGATGCTTCTCGAGCGTCGCTGCTAGCTGAAATACCCGGTTGAATAGGCGCGTATGACGCGGCTCACGGAGAGCCGTGCCGGCGGCTCCAAGCGACAGAACATTCCCGTGAATTCTCCGGCTATTGAAGTGAAATGGCCGCGGCTTGATGTGGCAGGATGGAACGCTCACACCCAGGCGCGCAGGAGGCGGCCCATCGACTGACGGGCTCGTTGCGCATGAGGGTGCTTCGAGTCGTAGCCGGCGAGAGTGATCACGCGGCGGAAACAGTGGAGCGCAGACTCGTCGTCATCCTGGCAATGCTGACGCACGAGCCCCTTCATCAACCACGCCTCTGTGCTGCGGGGATCGACATCGAGAATTCGGTCGAGAAAAATCTCGGCAACCGACCATCTTCCCTCGGACATCGCGCGTGCCGCGTGACGACGGTACACGGAGATCACGTCGAGCTCGGGTTGAGCTTTCTCGGGGTCCGTCGAGCCGCCCAGAAACCAGAACGCTCGTCTCATTTCCAGTGCCAACATGACAAGTCGGCGTGAGTTTGTCAAGAGGAATCTCAGAGTATTCTGAAAGCGACCCCACAGACAGAGAGACGCATCGGTATCGGATTCTACACTGACAGAATCGAATGAAATGGCGAGATTGCTCGACAAGATCTCGAGGGCGTTCCGAAGTGCAAGTCAGCGCGGTCTTGAGAAATCCTGCGCTCAGTCAGGAGAGCAGTACCATACGCGTCGCCGTGCTGCTAGGGACATCCAATCGAGAACGCCATGAGCGTCTATGCGAAGAAGAAGGAGCGGCGTTCCGCAAGGACCTGTGGTGCGTGCTGCGTGATTTCGCGCCGCACTCTATCCAGTTGTCAGAGCCGGCCTCGAGAGCATATTGAGGCGCTATTCTGGGGTGTGTGTCGGGTCGTATCGCGATCTTTCTCTGGTCTATGCGACGCGATCACCGCTGCGATCGTGGATCGAATCCGCGCAGTTTCTTCGAGCCATCAGGCGCCACGCGGTACGGGTTGAGCGGGCGCCAAGGCGCATGTGGCTGGAGGCTGCGGCATCCTGGGCTGAAGGCAGGGCGCGGGTTCCGGTACGGAGGCGGAGCCGGGTGCCGTTGCGCTGGGCGATGGCGGTTTCGGGGTTGGGTATGATGACCACATGAGCCGCGGTGCCGGGACGCCTCCCTTCGTCCACCTTCACGTCCACACCCACTACTCGCTCCTCGACGCGATGATCCGGACCTCCGAGCTGGTGCGTCAGGTCGCGGGGATGGAGATGCCGGCGGTGGCGGTGACCGATCACGGCAACTTGTTCGGCGCCTTCCAATTCCACCGTCAAGCCATAGAGCAGGGCGTGCGTCCGGTGATCGGCTGCGAGGTCTACGTGGCGCCCGGTGATCATCGCGACCGGAGCTCCGCCCGGGGGCAGCGCAAGCCCTACGACCACTTCGTCCTCCTGGCTGAGAACGACCGCGGGTACGGCAACCTCGCCTGGCTGGTCAGCGAGGGCTACCTCAATGGCTTCTACCACAAGCCGCGGATCTCGAAGGAGCTCCTCGCAGGCCGCAGCGAAGGCCTCATCGGCCTCTCCGCGTGCCTCTCGGGCGAGGTCGCGCGCCATCTGCTCGCCCGCGACGTCGCGGCCGCGACCAGAGCTGCTGAAGAGTACCGGGAGATCCTCGGCGAGAAGGGTTTCTTCCTCGAGATCCAGGATCACGGGATGGCCGACGAGGAGTTCGTGCGCCAGGGTGTGGTCGAGGTGTCGAAGCGCACCGGCATCGAGCTGGTGGCGACAAATGACTGCCACTTCCACCTTCAAGAGGACACCCTGGCCCATCGCGTCTTGCTCGGGATCGGGCTCAACCGCACCCTGGAGGAGCTGCACACCGCCTACGCCTACAACGAGCAGTTCTATGTCCGGTCACCGCAGGAGATGCACGCGCTCTTCGCCGACTATCCAGGCGCCTGCGAGCGCACCGTCGAGATCGCGTCCCGTTGCCACGTCCTGTTCGACACCTCGACCATGCACCTGCCCAGGTATCCGGTGCCTGAGGGTCACACCCTGAGCTCGTTCCTGGGTGAAACGGCGCGCGCCGGGCTCGAGGCGCGGCTGGGCCGCGGGCGCAAGCGGGGCCGTCCTGACGACCTCTACCGGCAGCGGCTCGAGGACGAGCTCAAGATCATCGAAAACATGAACTTTCCCGGCTACTTCCTGGTGGTCTGGGACTTCATCCGCCACGCCAAGGACGACCATATCCCGGTCGGACCAGGCCGCGGCTCGGCCGCCGGTTCGGTCGTGTCGTGGGCCCTGGGCATCACGGACATCGACCCACTCGAGCACGGCCTGCTCTTCGAGCGCTTCCTCAACCCCGAGCGGATCTCGATGCCGGATATCGACATCGACTTCTGCCAGCGGCGGCGGGACGAGGTCATTGCCTATGTGCGCGAGCGATACGGCGATGACTCGGTGTGCCAGATCGCCACCTTCAACATCCTCAAGGCGCGGTCGGCGGTGCGCGACGTGGGGCGCGTGATGGGCATGCCCTTCGCTGACGTCGACCGCATCGCCAAGCTCATCCCCGAGGAGCTCAACATCACCCTGGAGCGCGCTCTCGCCGACTCGCCGCAGCTCAAGGACCTGGTCGAGGGGGACGAGGACGTCGCGCAGCTCGTCGACACCGCGGCTCGCCTCGAGGGGCTCGCGCGCCACTGCGGTGTCCACGCAGCCGGGGTGGTGATCGCGCCCCAGCCGCTGGTCACGCTGGTGCCGTTGTACCGCACCTCCAACGGAGAGGTCACGACCCAGTTCGACAAGGACGACGTGGAGGCCTTGGGCCTGCTCAAGATGGACTTCCTGGGCCTGCGTACCCTCACGGTGCTCTCTGACGCCGTGGAGTCGATTCGCCGCGGCACGAGCCCCGACTTCGACCTCGACTCGGTGCCCTTCGACGATCCCCTGGTCTACGACCTCTTCTCGGCCGGCGACACGGACGGGGTCTTCCAGTTCGAGTCCTCGGGCATGAAGGAGGTGCTGCGCAAGGTCCAGCCGCGGGTCTTTGCAGACCTGGCAGCCCTCAATGCGCTCTACCGCCCGGGACCGATGCAGTTCATCGACGACTACTCGGAGCGCAAGCACGGGAGAAAGCCCATCACCTACGTCTTCCCCGAGGTGGAGGAGATCCTCGGCGAGACCTACGGGATCATCGTCTACCAGGAGCAGGTCATGCGCATCGCGGTGCGCATCGCCGGCTTCTCCATGGCCAAGGCCGACTCGCTGCGCAAGGCGATGGGCAAGAAGAAGCAGGAGATCATCGACCGCGAGGCGGACAGCTTTATCGCCGGCGGCGTCGCCAAGGGTTTCCCCCGGGACAAGGTCCGCAACCTGTGGGAGCAGATCGTTCCCTTTGCCAAGTACGGCTTCAACAAGTCCCACTCCGTTGCCTACGCGCACGTCGCCTACCTGACTGCCTACCTCAAGGTCCACTTCCCGGCCCACTTCATGGCCGCCATGCTGACCTCGGAGGTGGCCGCCACCGACAAGCTTGCGCAGTACCTCGGTCGTTGCCGGCAGATGGGCCTGACCATCCTCGCCCCCGACATCAATGCCTCAGGGTCGACCTTCAGCGTGGAGAACGACTGCATCCGCTTCGGTCTGACCGCCATCAAGGGCGTTGGGGCGGCGGCGGTCGAGCCCATCCTCGAGGCGCGCAGGCGCCTCGGGGAGTTCACCTCGGTGGCGCACTGCCTGCGCTCGCTGCCCGCGCGTGCGGTCAACCACAAGGTGATGGAGTGCCTAGCCAAGGCGGGCTGCTTTGACGTCCTGGGCGTACCCCGGAAGGGCCTGCTCGAGCGGCTGGAGGAGCTCCTCGACCTGACCGGCCGCGAGCGCGATCAGCGCGCCCTGGGCCAGGGTTTCCTGTTCGACGCCATGCCCTCCGAGGACCTCGAAGCCGAGCTTGCCCACGCCCAGGAGGCCGACGAAGTGGATCGGCTGGCCTGGGAGCGCGAGGTCCTGGGGTTCTACTTCTCGGGTCACCCCCTGAGTCGCTACCAGGAGCAGCTCGAGCGCTGGTCGGACTGCGGGCTGGCCGAGCTCCCCGAGCGCCTGGCCGAGGGCGCCGAGCGGGTGACCGTGGGTGGGCTGGTGACCGCGGCCCGGGCCATAGCCATCAAGCGGGACGGCCGCAACCAGGGTCGTCGGATGGCCGTATTCGAGCTCGAGGATGCCACTGCCTCGGTCCGCACCGTGGTCTTCCCGGACACTTTCGAGCGCTATGAGAGACAGCTCCTGGACGACACGCCCGTTCTGGTCATGGCCACCCTCAAAGGTGAGGGCGAGCATGTCGAGCTGGTGGCGGACGAGATCACCCCCCTGGAGGGGATCGACTCGGTGAAGGCCTCGGCCCTGCGCGTCGTGCTCGACCTCGAGCATGTCAGCGAGGAGGAGATGCTGGAGCTCAGGGAGTACCTCCTCGATCACCCCGGCGAGCTGCCGGTGCGCTTCGAGCTGCTGCGGCGCGGACGCTTCAGGGCCCGGCTCCTGCCCCCGCCGGTCGTGGCGATCGACCCCGGATCCGAGACCCGCGCCGGGCTCAAGCGCTTCCTGGCCAACGGGTGGACGGAGTACGAGTTCGCGGCCAACCCGGACAATGGCGACGGGTCTCAGGAGCAGTGAGCGGTCGCGAGGGCTCGCTCTACGGGTAGCGCATCGGATGAAGGTCCGTCTGGGCAGCACCGAGGTCGCGGCGCGACTGCAGGGCGCGCTGGCGGCGTGTCAACGCCTGCCAGCCGCGGCTGCGCCGTGCAGGGGTACCCCTGAAGGCACCCCTGCCGCACGGGCACATCACGCGGTGACGGGATCGGGCACGGGTACCTGCAGGGGCACGGTGTAAGATGACCGCGTGAAGGTCTACACCCGGACCGGCGACGGCGGAGAGACGTCCCTCTTCAGTGGGGGCAGGGTGGCCAAGGACCATCCGCGCGTCGAGGCCTACGGCACCATCGACGAGCTCAACTCGGTGCTCGGCCTGCTGCGGGTCGAGCCTCTGCCGGAGGGTGTGGGCGGTCGCCTGCACGCGATCCAGAGCACGCTGCTCGACATCGGCAGCGCGCTGGCCGACCCTGAGGATCGCGTCGTGCGCGCCCCCGCGGCATGGCGAGTCGCTTCGCTTGAGCAGTGGATCGACGAGATGAGCACCGAGCTCGAGGAGCTGCGCACCTTCGTCCTCCCCGGCGGATGCCGAGCTGCGGCGCTCGCCCACCTGGCGCGCACGGTGTGCCGGAGGGCGGAGCGACGGGTCCTTGCCGCTGCCGGGGGCTCGGCGCTGCCGGAGGGCGTGGTGCCCTACCTCAACCGCCTCTCGGACCTGCTCTTCGTCCTTGCCCGCTTTCTCAACGCGCAGCTCGGCATGGCCGAGCCGAAGTGGCAGCCGGCGGGTGCGCCGCCGGCCGACGAGGGCTCGTGACGCCGGTCCTGCTACAATAGGACCGTATGCCGCCAGGCGACAGATGCCTCCACTGCGTCCCCGGGGCCCTTACTGCCCGGACTGCGGACGCCGGCCAGACCCCGGGTCGTGACCAGTAGAGCGCCATCATCGGGAGCTGCCGACCGGCTCGGCAAGCAGCAGGCGGAGCCTTCACGGGGCGTGGGCCCCGGTTATCCGGAATCTGGGAGCAGCGATCGATGCAGCGCGTGAACCTGGGGGTCTCCAACCCGGAGCGGATCTTCGGTACCCGCGACGAGAACTTGCGCTACCTCGAGGAGCGGCTCCGGGTCCAGGTCACGGCGCGCGGATCCGTGGTCTCCGTGTCCGGTGAGCCCGTTGCCGAGAGGATTGCGGTGCGGCTGCTCGAGTCCTTCGACCGCCTGCTCGCCGCAGGCACCGAGGTGGGCGGGGAGGAATTTCGTACCGGGATCCGCGTGCTCGAGGAGGATCTCGAGATCGATTTGGTCGAGTTCTTCCTCGACTCCAGCATTCCGGACACGCTCAAGCGCTACGTCGTCCCCCGCAACCTCAACCAGCGCCTGTTCATCCAGGCGGTGTACAAGTACGACTACGTCTTCACCGTGGGACCTGCCGGCACCGGCAAGACCTACCTGGCGGTGGCCATGGCCGCGGCCCACCTGATGGACAAGCAGGTGCGGCGGATCGTCCTGGTCCGTCCCGCGGTGGAGGCCGGTGAACGGCTGGGTTTCCTGCCCGGGGACATGGTGGAGAAGATCAACCCTTACCTGCGCCCGGTGTATGACGCGCTGTACGACATCCTCGGCTACGAGAAGGTCTCCAAGCTCATCGAGCGGCAGGCGATCGAGATCGCCCCCCTGGCCTTCATGCGCGGGCGAACGCTGAACGACGCCTTCATCATCCTCGACGAGGCCCAGAACACCACCCACGAGCAGATGAAGATGTTCCTCACCCGAATGGGCTTTCACTCCAAGACCGTGATCACCGGCGACGTGACCCAGATCGACCTCCCCAACCACCGCGCGTCGGGTCTGGTCGAGGCTCTCGAGATCCTCGAGGGGAGCGAGGGGATCGCCTTCATGAGCTTCACCCACCACGACGTGGTGCGTCACCGGCTGGTGCAGGAGGTCGTCGACCGCTACGCCCGCTGGGAGGCCCGCCGTCGCCGGGCCGAAGACAACGGTGGCGGATGAGCCGGACGGCATCGACCCGAGGCGTGCGGCCGGCGCTGAACCGTATCCAGCGCGGGCTCGAAGAGCGGCGCGGTTGGTGGGGTCGGCTGCTCG
>Ga0316620_10000887_pt1 | contig 12400 bp, 9 predicted proteins | sample OWC_Aug_M1_C1_D5_FD_207651 | JGI IMG/M metagenome (GOLD analysis project Ga0316620, IMG submission 207651) | Wetland soil microbial communities from Old Woman Creek delta, Ohio, United States - OWC_Aug_M1_C1_D5_B | ecosystem: Environmental > Terrestrial > Soil > Wetlands | place: USA: Ohio... | reverse complement strand
TGCCTTGGAAAAACAGGTCCCAGCCCGCGACCGAGGCAAATTCGCGCGCGATCTCGATCGACGAGAACCAGTCGTTCATGCCGCCCAGGTGCAGGGCGATTCGGGTCGTCTCGGGGTCGAGGCCGAGGGCGGCGTGGAGCGCGGTCGACTTCTCCGCTACCGCTGGCCCCTGGTAGGTGACGGGCAAGGTGAGCACGGGCAGCTCCGGTCGCAGCCCGCGATCGGCGATCAGCAGCGACGCCCGCTCCTCGGACTGGATGACCAGCCCGACAATGCGATCGGCCACCTGCCGCTCCTGCGCGATCATGGCGCGCAGGTCGCGTAGTACCGGCTCGGGGTGCTGTGAGCGCAGCAGGTCTTCCTCGAGGTACAGCTCGAGGCTGTAGTACACGGGCCGCGCCTGAGGTAGGAGACCCGTACACAGGAGCAGACCGTGGGGGTCCAGGCAGACGTGGATGGAGTAGCGCCGCCGGCGAGCGAGTTCGGCAGCGGCAGAGGCGGTCAAGTGGCGTCGGTTTGCAGGCCTCAGGTCGGCGACTCGGGCCTGGACGACGGCTCGCAGGCACCTCCTGAGCGCGCTCCTCGCCGACCGCACGAGACGGCGGGGAGTGGCCGGCTCGCGGATGACGATCACCTCGATGCCAGGTCGGGACAGCACTGGCGAGGACCTCGCCCACACCCGCGACAGGTAGAGGTCAACCTGGGAGTGCCGGGCCAGACAGTCGAGCAGGTTGAGAATCGACGGGCTATAGTCGATGTCGTACTCCGACACCCAGACCGCAACTCGCTCCATCAGCTGGCCACCACCATCAAGTTCCAGTCCTCGCTGGTCGGTTCTCGGTCGAGCGCTCCGAAAGCCGAAAGCGTCACCCGCTCGAAGCCCGCCTGAGCGAGGAGGTTCTCCACCTCGAGGGGGAAGAAGAACCTCATGTCATGGGTCTCCACCGTCTCCTCGAGAATCCGACCGCCCTCCAGGTGCAGCAGCCGGTAGGAGACCCGGACCAGGTGGTGACGTTCGTCCAGCTCGGGAACAACCAGCCGCAGGACTCGCCCACCACCGTCGAGCTCGAAAGTCTGGAGCCTCGTCTCGGGCCGCAGCCGCAGGACGGCCGGGCCGTACCAGCAGTCGAACACGAAGACCCCGCCCGGCCGCAGGTGCCGCCGCACCCTGGCCAGGGTCTCGGCGAGCCCCTGGTTGGTGGTCACGTAGCCGAGCACGGCGAACATCGAGATCACGGCGTCGACCTGCCGGCCCAGCTCGAAACCGGTGATGTCGGCGTGGCAGAGCTCCAGCGCTGCGCCCCGCTGTCGGCACTTTTGGCGCGCCGCCTCGAGCATGGGTAACGACCGATCGAGCCCGGTCACCCGATAGCCGCGTGCGGCCAGCCGCAGGGCGTGCTCGCCGGTGCCGCAGCCGAGATCGAGCACTGTGTGCGGGGGCTCCTCGCAGCGCGCGAAGACCTGTTCGAGGAGGTCGCACTCGCCGTCGTAGTCCTTGTCCGCGTAGAAGTGGTCGTAGAGCGCCGTGTAGTGCGTGTCAAACGGCATCGAGGACCTCGGCCAAGCTCCGGGCCACTTGCTCCATTTCCTGTGGCGTCAACGTGATCCCAGACGGCAGGTAGAGCCCCCTCCGGGCTATCCGCTCGGCCACCGGCAGGCTCTGTGGCCGGTGCCAGGGCAGTGACGCGAAGACCGGTTGCTCGTGCAGGGGGTGGAAGAACGGGCGAGTCTGCACCCCGCGCTCGGCCATCCCCCGGGCCACTTCTCCGACCGACGCCGCAACTCGGTCGGAGAGAATCAGCCCGTACATCCAGTAGACGCTGCGGGCCCACAGTCGCTCGATAGGAAGCTGGACCAGGCCTTGGCGCTGGAGGTCGTCCAGGAGCTCGCCGTAGCTGCGAGCGACGGCGCGCTTCGAAGCCACGTGCTGGTCGACCTGCTCGAGCTGCGCCAGCCCCAGGGCGGCCTGGATATTGGTCATGCGGAAGTTGAACCCCAGCCCTTCGTGGACAAACCGCTGAGCGCTTCCGAAGCACAGGTTGCGCAGCGACGCGAGACGGTCGCCAGTCTCGCGATCATCGGTCAGGCACATGCCCCCCTCGCCGGTGGTGATCGTCTTGTTGGCGTAGAAGCTGGCACAGCTGACGTCTCCGAAGCCGCCGCAGCGGCGGCCGCGGTACTCGGCGCCGATCGCCTCGGCAAAGTCCTCCACCACTTTCAGGCGGTGCATTTCGGCAAACGCCAACAGGCGATCCATGTCCACCGGGTGCCCATAGATGTGCACCGCCATGATCGCCCGGGTCGCGTCGCTGAGGTGAGCATCGAACGCGCCGACGTCCATGCACCAGGTCTCGGGATCGGCGTCCACGAATACCGGCACGAGGTCGTTGTACAGGCAGGCCAGAGCGCAAGAGATGATCGTGAACGAGGGCAGGATGACCTCGCTCCCGGGTGGCAGGTCCAGGGCTCGCAGCCCGGCGATCAGGGCGCTGGTCCCGTTGTTGACGGCGACACCGTGACGGCGTCCGCAGTAGCGGGCAAAGGCCTCCTCGAACTCGGGGATGAAACGGCCCGCCGAGGAGATCCACCCGGTCTCGAGACACTCCAGGACATACCTGCGCTCGGTCTCACCGATGCGCGGCTCGCAGACGGGTATCATCGACCTCCTCCCCCCACTAGAGACTAGCTTCGCACCGCCGACGTCGGAGTGCCAGCCCCTTCGGCGGCGACCGCAGGGGGCTCCCGCAATCGGCCAGCGGACTGCGCCGCTCACCGCCTCCGGTCCGCGCCTGCCGCGATCGCTTGCGTCGGTGGGCAATCGTCGCTAAGGTCATCTTGCCTGGCAGCGTCCCCCGCCGCCGGGCGCCGGAGAGGGCTGTGAACTGCCGACATTCGAGGAGGTTCTGAGCCCAAGATGGGAATTCGCAACAAGCTCCTCATCGCCGTGCTGGCAGCGGTGCTGGTCTCTGCGATCGTGCTGGGCTCGTTCGCGGTCTCGACCATCAGCGGACTGACTCGCGACCGCATCCACTCCGAGGCTCTCGGCTTGGCCGAGCTCAACGCCAGCCGCATCGTCACCTTCTTCGCGGAGCGCGGCAAGGTCGCTGCGACGATGCTCGACAACCCCCTGCTCCTGGACTGGTTCGGCGGTTACCGTGAGTTTCGACAGCCAATCGCCGACGATGCCGAGTACGCCCGGGTCAACGCCTTCTTCAACCGCATCGTCGCCAGCGACCCCTACATCACAGCGGCCTTCTTCGCCACCGAGAACACCCAGGAGTACTTCAAGCAGACGGGACGGGTCGAGCGTGAGGGGTACTTCGTCAAGGAGCGCTGGTGGTGGCAGGAGGCGGTCGAGAAGGACCGCCTCTACGTGTCCCGACCGGACGTGGATCAGGGCACCAACCAGGTGGCGGTGACCATCCAGACCACGGTGCGCACGCCCGGCGGGCGGCTGCTCGGGGTCGGCGGTGTCGACGTGTCCCTGACCACGGTCGGGGAGGTGGTCGACACCATCCGCTACCGCGACCAGGGCTGGGCCTTCCTGGTTGACGAGAGCAACCGCTTGGTCTACTTCCCGCACCTCGAACCGCGCGATTCCCTGGGCAAGGATCTCGAGGCCGTGGACGGGCTGTTCACAACCTCGGCCAGCGACGGGGACCGGGTCACCACCCGCGGGTTTGCCGACCTCAGCCGGATCCTTGAGGTACGGGAGCGAGGTCTGGCCGACGTCACCTGGCGGGGCGCGCCCAGCGTCGTGCTCCACGCGCCTGTCCGCTGCGATGCCCCGGACCTCGATTGGAGCCTGTGCGTTGTGGTTCCCAGAAACCTGATCACGGCGCCGATCCTGCGCGTCACCGCGCTGACCGTAGTCGGCCTCGTGCTCGCCGTGGTCTCCATCCTGAGCCTCACCGTCCTCGCCACCGCGCGGCTCGTCACCAGGCCGATCGGCCAGCTCGTGGAGCGCTTCGAGGACATCGCCGCTGGGGCCGGCGACTTGACGCGGCGCGTCGAGGTGGTCAGTCGCGACGAGGTCGGGCGTCTCGCCCGGCTCTTCAACGCGTTCATGGACGGGATCCAGCGCGATGTCAGCTCGATCGGCCATGTGTCCGCGGCCCTGGCCGGCGCATCGCAGGAGCTGGCGCACCTCAGCCAGCAGATCGTCGCCGCCTCGGATGAGACCTCGGCCCGGGCCGCGTCGATCTCGTCCGCCGCCAACCAGGTCTCGAGCAACGTCGGCACCGTGGCCAGCGCGGCCGACGAGATGGGCGCGTCGATCCGGGAGATCGCCAACAGCGTGCACCAGGCGGCCCAGGTCGGAACCGATGCGGTCGAGAGCGCCGACGCCACCGCCGGACGCTTCGCCGAGCTCGCCGAGAGTGGCAGCACGATCGGCCACATCGTGGAGGTGATCCACTCGATTGCCGAGCAGACAAACCTCCTCGCCCTCAACGCCACCATCGAGGCGGCGCGCGCCGGCGGAGCGGGCAAGGGCTTCGCCGTGGTCGCGGCCGAGGTCAAGAAGCTCGCCGGTGAGACCGCCGAGGCGACTGGCGAGATCGACCGCAAGGTCGCCAGCATTCGCGCCAGCACCGAGGGAGCTGACGCAGCGATCCGAGAAGCCACAGAGATCATTAAGCGGATCAACGAGATCCAGATCGCCATCGCGAGTGCTGTCGAGCAGCAGAGCGTGACCACGACCGAGATCGGGCGCAGCGTCAGCGAAGCGGCCCAGGCCTCCAGCGACATCGCCGACAGCATCTCGGGTCTGGCCGAGACCGCCGACCACGTAGCCTCGGGTGCGTCGTCGATCCAAGCCTCGGCCGAGGACCTCGCCCGCTTGGCAGCCGAGCTGGGCGCCGTCGTCGCCCGCTTCACTTACTGAGCCGCGGGCAGCCTCCTCCTCCTGTATAATGTCTACCTGGACCACAGCAGAACCCGTGCGGCTCGAAGGAGGGGGACCCACATGCGCGATCACCGTCTCGTCTTCGGCGTTCTAATGCTGTTCATCGCCTCCGCGGCGATCGCCCAGGATGAGCCTGAAGCCTCGGACCTGTGGGACAAAAGCCTCCAGGAGCTGCTTCAGATCAAGCTCGTGACGCCCACGGCCCAGGCGCAGCGGGCCGCCGAGTCTCCGGCCGTGGTCTCGGTGCTCACCGCTCAGCAGATCCGGGATCTCGGCGTGACGACGCTGTACGAGGCCCTCAACTACCTGCCCGGCGTGCTCGTCACCGAGACCTACTTCGGCTACTCGGCGGTCAACGTGCGCGGGCTCCTCCAGACCCACTACAACAACAAGGTGCTCCTGCTCGTCAACGGACACCCCAGCCGCGAGGTCATCAATGGCAGCTTCCACCTCGAGCTCATCCCCATCGAGGCGGTGGAGCGGATCGAGTTCGTGCGTGGTCCCGGCTCCTCCCTGTACGGAACCAACGCCTTCGCCGGCGTCATCAACATCATCACCAAGAAGGGCAATGACCCCACCAGCCGGCAGGTCACCGTCGGGGGCGGGTCTTTCGGCACGGTCGAGGGCTCGGTGCTCTGGGGCACCAACTCCGAGAATCTCGACCTCATGGTGGCGCTCGGCACCCGCAACGACGACGGCTACCCATACCGCATCGAAGCCGACGAGCGCGGACAGCAGGCCGAGCTCGACTACGAGAACGATGTCACCAACGCGACAGCTGTGCTCGCAATCGGTGACTTCACGATCTCGGCTGCCGGCTTCCACCAGCGCAAGATGAAGTTCGGCCTGACCCCCGTGGTGGACTACACGGGCCCATCCCGCTACGAGGGTGGGTTCTTCGACGTCCTGTGGGAACGCGACCTCAGCAAGGACTTCACCCTCAACGCCCGGCTGCGCTACGACGAGATCGACCGCTCCGACACCGAAGTCCACTCCTTTCCCTACGACGGATTCCTCGGTCACGCGAACTCCGACACCATCCTCGACTCGTCGGGATCGCTGTTCGGCGCCGACCTCAGCCTCGCCTATTCCTCCGGCACCTGGGGCTCCCTGCTCGGGGGCGTCGTCTACGAGCAGCGTGACGCGGACCCGTACCTGTTCCGTTTCGCCGACGACGGCAGCATCCACCCCCACACGGCCTTTGCCCACTCCCCTTCGGCCCACGACATCTCGGTCTTCGGCCAGGGCCTCTTCGACCTCACGGACAGGCTCAATGCCGTGGTCGGCTTCCGCTTCAACGACGACTCGGACACCGGATCCTCCTTCGTGCCGCGGCTGGGACTGGTCCTCGAGTTGGCCGAGGACGTCTTCCTCAAGGCCCTCTACGCCGAGGCCTACCGCACGCCCGACTTCTTCGAGAAGGAGGTCGAGACCTACAACGTTCTCTATGGCAGCGAAACGCTCGAGCCGGAGCGGATCAGGAACTTCGACGTCGCCGTCGACACCGCTCTTGGCGAGCGCTACAACCTGCGTGTCAACGCGTTCTACCTCACAACCAGTGACCTCATCGTTCGCGTTCCCACCAACGATCCCGACACCACTGGGCCCAACGCGTCGGTCTACACCAACGGAGGGGGTGACAAGATCTGGGGCCTCGAAGCGGCTCTGATGGCCCAGCCTACCGCCGGCCTCACCTTCTTCACCAACTACTCCTGGCGCGACGGGGAGGACAGGGAGAGCGGCGAGGAGTTGATCTACATCGCCAACCACACTGTCAGCCTCGGGCTGTCCTGGCGAGCTATCCGCCGGCTCCACGTCAAGCCCAACCTGCAGTACGCCGCGGAGCGTGGGGAGGTGGACGACTACACCCTGGTCAACTTGGTCGTCAGCGTCCCGTTCTCCCCGGGGTTCTCTCTCGAGCTGATCGGCCGCAACCTGACCGACGAGGAATACCAGTACCCGGAGTACGTCCGCGGCATCATCGCCGCCACTCCAGGAGGCCCGGAGCGGTCTGCCTTCGCACGGCTCCACTGGACCTACTGACCTGCCATGCCCTCCGGCTCACGGCGTCGGCGACCGTCCGACGGACGCCCCCGCCGGACTGCCCAGGGAGAGGCGTGTGCACTCAACGGCAGCGCGAGGCGAAACTTCGTCCTCCTCAGCAAGACCGGACGTGAATGCGGATAGAATGCCTTCTGACCATGGCTGACCGCAGGTGGACTGCAGGCGCCAGCGAGCGCGGTGGTGTCGTGGCACGCGCGCCAGGAGCCTCCTGATGGGCTTCGTTGGAAGGCTCGAAGACCTCAGCCTGACCGACATCATCCAGATCATGTCGCTGGGCAAGCGCACGGGCAAGCTCACCCTCACACGACGTAAACAACAGGCGCTCATCGTGTTCCTCAACGGCGGCATCGTCTACTGCCGATCGAGCTCGGTGCACGAGACCCTGGGCAGCATCCTCGTCAACCGCAACCTGATCAGCGAGTCGACCCTACTCGCCGCCCTCGACCGGCAGCAGGCCGAGGAGGGAACCCCTCTGGGCGCCATCCTGGTCGCCATGGAGGCGATCAAGGAGGATACGCTCAACCAGCTGATTCGCGAGCAGATCAAGAACGTGCTCTCGGAGCTCATCACCTGGGAGAGCGGGGTCTTCCAGTTCGAGACCGTGGAGCTCGCGCAAGGCATCAGCGCCGCCCTGGACGCCAACGAGTTTCTGGTCGAGGAGGGCTTGCACGCTGAGGAGATGGTGCTCGAGCTTCTGACCCAGCTCGACGAGGCGCGCTTCGAGGGGGGACTGGCCGAAGACCAGGCCGCCGAGGTCCGGGAAGAGGAAGCCGAGATCGTAACCAAGGCGGAACAGGGGCCTTCCCTGCCCAAGGCGCGCACCAAGGGGTTCGCCTCGCTCAAGTCGATCATGAGCCAGCTGCGCAGTCGACCGATCACCTTCACCGGCGAGATCACGCTCATGCTCCTCAGGTACACTGCCGAGCTCGTCAATCGCTCCGTGCTTTTCGCGGTCACCGACACGAGCTTCGTCGGCATCGGGCAGTTTGGCATCGAGATCACGGGCGACTCGCCCGACGACCGGGTACGCCGCATCAGGATCCCCCGCGGAGAGGCCTCGGTGCTGCAGGAAGTGGCGGAAAAGCGGGAGCCCTACAAGGGCCGGCTCGTCAAGAGCCAGTGGAACAACTACCTGCTGCAGCAGCTCGGCGGGAGGGTCCCGCGCGAGGTCGTGGCCGCGCCGATCATCGTCAGCGAGGTGCCGGTGGCGGTCATCTACGGAGACAACCTGCCCGAGGAGACGGCGATTGGTCCGATCGAAGGGCTCGAGCTGCTGATGATCGAGGCGGGGCTGCTGCTCGAGAAGCACAAGCTCGAGCTGCAGCTCAAGGACATGCAGGAGCAGGAGGAGTAGCCAGCAGGGCATCCCTGCGTCTCGTTCAGCGCTCCGATGCATTGCAGTTCCATGGCAAAGGGGAAGGGCCTATGCCCCACTGGCCACTACGTGTCGCCCTTCTTGCGCAGCAGGCTGACGATCAGCGGGTGACCCTCGCAGCTGAAGCCAACCTCGGCCACGACCTTGCTCCCAGGCACCATCAGGTTGTAGTCGAGACCCTCGACAACGGACGGCAGCGAGAGCCGTGACGACCCCGGCAGCAGTGGTTTGACGTTGCCCGCGGTCATGTTGGTCAGCTCACCGAGTGCGTCCTGGATCTCCTCCACGGTCAGCTCATCGAGCTCGGTCGCAAACATGATCGACGCCGCTCGGCCAGCCAACGCCTGGGTGCAGAAGAGCAAGACTGCACCCTCCCAGTCCCCGGTGAGGTGCACGCAGCCGGTCAGCGTGCGTTCTCCCGCGGCTCCGACCTTGGCCTTGCCCTCGTGGTCCACCTCGACCGGCAGGTTCAGGATCGACATCCAGATACTCTCCGCGATCTGGACGATCTCCTCTTCGAACACCATTGCGTCTCTCCTCACTGCTCCAGCGGCTGGTAGCACGATGTCTTGTCGATCCGAATCCGCCGGTAGTGTTGATCGTAGCCGATCAGGGTCTCGGCCCCGCCGACAAACAGAAACCCGTCCGGCCTCAGCTGTCGAGCGATCTTGGCCAGGATCTCCCGCTTGTTGTCGTCATCAAAGTAGATCAGGACGTTGCGCAGGAAGACCACGTCCATGCGCAGCAGCGGTGGAAACGGGTCGGCCAAGTTAATTTTCTTGAACTCGACCATGGTCCGTATCTCATCGTTGACTTGCCACATGACACCGTCACGCTTGAAGTACTTGATCAGGAGCCTGGACGGCATGCCCCGGTTGACCTCGAGCTGTGTGTAACGACCCGACTTGGCCCGTTCGATCATCTCGCTCGACAGGTCGGAGGCCATGACCCGCACCGTCCACCCCGTGAGGTGAGGAAAGAACTCGCGAATCATGATGGACAGGCTGTAGGGTTCCTGGCCGCTGGCACAAGCCGCTGACCACAGGTACAAGGTCCGGCTCAGCTTGCGCTTCTCCAGCAGCTCGGGAAACACGTGCTCCTTCAAGGTCTCGTAAGGGTGGATGTCGCGGAAGAACGACGTCTCGGTGGTCACCAGGGACTCCACGACCCTCGCGTTGAGCGGGCCGTGCGGCCGGGCCCTAAGCTGCTCCACCAGATCGTCGACCGACTCCAGGTTCTCCTTCTTGGCGAGGCTGTTGAGACGGGCGCGTATCAAATACTGCTTCTCGGGCTCGAGGACGATCGCCGCGTGCCGCCGGATGAGATCCCGCAGATACCAGAAGTTCTCGGGCTTCATGCTCGACCACTAGGCGCCATGCGGCGGCGCGCGGCGCGCCCTCCAGCCTCGACCCGGCGGACGATCTCGCCACCGACGCGCTCCAGCGACAGGACGGCGTCGGCCAGCCCCGAGTTGACCACGAACCCCGGCATTCCCCACACCACGCTGCTGCCCTGATCCTGGGCGATCACCTGTCCACCGCACCTCCGGATCGCCTCGCACCCGTTCAGCCCGTCCTTCCCCATCCCGGTGAGGATGACCGCCAAGGAGCGCCGGCCGTAGATGTCGGCCACGGAACGGAAGAGCACGTCGACGGCCGGTCGACAGGAGTTCTCGGGTGGGTCCTGGTTGGTCGCCACCCGAACCGCATTGCCGTCGCGCGTTACGACCATGTGGTTCCCGCCCGGAGCGATCAGGACCCGCCCTGGCACTGCCTCCGCGCCGGAGCTCGCCTCCTGCACGTCGATCCGCAGCTTGGCGGCGAGCTGCCGCGCCAGAAACTTGGTGAAAATGGGCGGCATGTGCTGGACAACGAGAACCGGCACTGGGAAGTCCCGGGGCAGCTCACTCAGAGCCACCTGCAGCGCGTTGGGTCCGCCAGTGGAGGCGCCGACGGCGACCACGTCGACCCGCGATCCGGCTGCGCCGACGGCGGCCGAAGCGGCATGCGCCGCCCTCCGCCCCGCCGCCGACCCTTCGTCCGCGCCGCCCACGACGTGCCCGCAGAAAATCCTGATCTTGGGTATCAGCTGGTCACGGACGACCGCCGCCGCCTGGTCCGCACTGCCCACCTTGGCAGGCTTGGTCACGTAGTCGGTCGCGCCACGGAATAGCGCGTCCAGGGTTGCCTCGGCGCCACGCTCGGTCAACGCGCTGAACATCAGGACCGGGATCCTGGGATAGGACTTGCGGATATGCTCCAGGGTCGCCAGGCCGTCCATGACCGGCATGTCGAGATCTAGAATGACCACGTCAGGCGCGACCTGAGGGATCTTGGCCAATGCGATCTTGCCGTTGGCTGCCACTCCCACGACCTCGAAATCCGGCTCTGCGTCGAGGACCTCGGTGATCACCCGGCGGACGACGACCGAGTCGTCGACTGCGAGAACGCGGATCTTTCGCACCCGAACCCCTACCCCGCCTTGATGCCCAGGAGCTCCAGCTTTTCGATGATGGTGGCTGCCGTGAACGGCTTCATCACGTACTCGTCGGCACCCGCGTCGAGCGCCTTGGCCATGTTCTCGTGCTCGGTCTCGGTGGTCACCATGATGAGCTTCACGCCCTCGAACGCCGGGTTGGAGCGCACGGTGCAGACGAAGTCGTAGCCGTTCATCTCCGGCAGGTTCCAGTCGACCAGGGCGAGCTGGATCTCGGCGACATTCTCCTCCAGCTTCTGCAGGCCCTCACGCCCGTTGCTCGCTGTGATCACCTCGAATCCGACCTCGGACATGATCTTGCGAAGAATGGCCAGCATCGCCCGCGAGTCATCGATCACGAGTACACGCATACGCGAACCCCCTACCGTCCGAGGCGTCGCACAAGTGCCGGCAACCCTGCCAGGAGCGCTCGACGACGCCTCACCTCTTGGTACAGCTCCTTCACCGCCACCGCCCCGTCAGTACTTGAACTGAGCCACCAATCGCTGCAGCTCGGCAGCCATTCCGGCCAACGCATGAGCAGCTCCACGGGTGGCTTCCGCACCGGCTACGTTATTCTGCGCTGCCTCCGCCACACTGGCAATGCTCTCTGCGATCTCCGCGCTGCCTCGGGCGGCCTCGCTCACCATGCGTCCGATCTCGGCGGTTGTGGCGTTCTGCTCCTCGACCGCACCGGCGATGGTGTTCTGGATCTCGTGAATCCGACCGACGACGGACGAAATGTCGGCGATGACCCTGACCGCGCCCGCGGAGTCCTGTTGAATGGCCGCCACACGATGACTGATCTCGTCCGTGGCAATGGCGGTCTGGCGGGCCAGTTCCTTGACCTCCTTGGCCACGACAGCGAAGCCCTTGCCTGCGTCCCCAGCCCGCGCCGCCTCAATAGTGGCGTTGAGGGCGAGCAGGTTGGTCTGGCCGGCGATGGAGCTGATCACCTCTACGACGCGGCCGATCTCGACGCTGCTCTGTCCGAGCTTGGAGACAGTCTCGTTGGTCTGCCCCGCCATCTCCACCGCCGAGGTCGCCACCTGCGAAGCATCGTGGGCATTCCTGGCAATCTCGCGGATGCTGGCGCTCATCTCCTCAGTGGCGGTGGCCACCGCCTGTACGTTACGGCTAACCTCACCGGCCGCGGCTGAGACCACGCTCGCCTGCTCCGAGGTTTGCTCGGCCGAGGCGTTCAGCTGCTGACTCACCTGGGCCAGCTCCTCCGAGGAGCTGGCCACCGACAGGGAGCTCTCCGCGAACGTGCCGATGGACCGGCTCATGGCCTCGGCCACGCTATTGAGGGCGTTGCGCATGCTCCCGATCTCGTCCGACGAAATCACCCGCAAGCGTCTGGTCAGATCGCCGGCGGCCACTTGCCCGGCAGCGGCGACAAACCTGCGGATAGGGTGACTGATCGAGTGACCGATCGTGGAGGCCAGTGCGAGCACGGAAAGCACGAAGACAGTACCGATGATCCCGCCCTTGACCCAGACATTGGTCATGACCGCATCGAGCTGCTCTTCCACGGGAACGACGACCTCGAAAACACCTGCCACGTCGCCCAGCCGCCA
>Ga0316620_10000886_pt1 | contig 12405 bp, 22 predicted proteins | sample OWC_Aug_M1_C1_D5_FD_207651 | JGI IMG/M metagenome (GOLD analysis project Ga0316620, IMG submission 207651) | Wetland soil microbial communities from Old Woman Creek delta, Ohio, United States - OWC_Aug_M1_C1_D5_B | ecosystem: Environmental > Terrestrial > Soil > Wetlands | place: USA: Ohio... | reverse complement strand
CAAACAGTAAACGCTGTTTGAGCTCAGCCCATTTGGTTATGTCGCCGAGGGGATTGGCCATCGCAATATTCTTTAGGTCTTAGCTCTCGACCTTGCCGCCAGCCGCCTCGATGGCAGCGCGCGCGCCCTTGGTCACCGCCAGACCGCGCAAGGTCACAGCCGCCTGCACCTTACCGGAGAGGATCACCTTGGCCCGCGCCGTGTGCTGCGGCACGATATTGGCCGCTTTGAGCGCGGCGAGGTCGACCACCCCGCCTTTTACCTTGCTCAGTTCATGGAGGCGCACTTCCGCCGACTCACGAGCCATCAAGGAAGTGAAGCCCACCTTGGGCAGGCGCCGCTGCAAAGGCATCTGACCGCCTTCAAACCCGAGCTTGTGAAATCCGCCGGCGCGCGCGCTCTGACCTTTATGGCCGCGGCCGCAGGTCTTGCCCAGACCCGAGCCGATACCGCGTCCCACGCGTTTGGGAGATTGTTTGGCGCCCGGCGCCGACTTTAGCGTATTCAAGCGCATTTTACAGTTCCTCAACCTTCAACAGATAGGAGACCTTCTCCACCATCCCCCGGACCGCGGGCGTATCTTCCAGCACCACGCTTTGGTGCCTGTTCCGCAAACCCAAACCCGCCACGCAGGCCTGATGACCCGGCCCCCGGCCGAAACGGCTGCGCATCAAAGTCAACTTGAGTTTCTTCTTTTTCGTCGCCATGGCTTATCCCAAAATCTCTTCGACGCGCTTACCGCGCTTGGCCGCCACCGATTCCGCGTCGGCCATCTGTTTGAGTGCCTTGACGGTCGCCCGCACCACATTCACCGGATTGCTGGAGCCGATGCACTTCGCCAACACGTCGCGCACGCCCAGCACCTCGAATACCGCGCGCATCGCGCCGCCGGCGATGATCCCCGTACCTTCCGACGCCGGCTGCATATACACCTTGGCGGCGCCGTGCCGGGCGGTAATGGGATGCTGCAGGGTCACGCCTTTAAGATTGACATGGCGCAAATTGCGCCGGGCGTCTTCCATGGCCTTGGCGATCGCGGCGGGCACTTCGCGGGCCTTGCCGCGGCCGAAGCCGACCCGGCCCTTGCCGTCGCCCACCACCGTCAGCGCCGAAAAACCGAAGATCCGACCTCCCTTGACCACCTTGGCCACGCGCCGCACGGCCACCAGTTTCTCTTGGAGATCTTCACTGCCTTCTGTGGAAGCTTCAAAACGCACCATAATCACCACCCTTAAATAAAAATCTTCTCGCTTACTCCCCCTCTCCCTCCGGGAGAGGGATGGGGTGAGGGATGTTCAACCCAACCACCCCAACCTATAAATATCTTCTCGCCTATTCCCCCTCTCCCTCCGGGAGAAGGACGGGGTGAGGGATATTCGACTCACCACTCCACCCAAAATATCCTCACACTGAAACCGAGTCCCTCATTCGGCCCTGCGGACCACCTTCTACCCTAAAGGGCATAAATCCCGGAGGGAGAAGGAAACCAAAACTAAAACTGCAGCCCATGCTCGCGCGCCGCATCGGCCAGGGCCTTGATGCGACCGTGATACTTAAAGCCGGAGCGGTCAAAGGCAACCGCGGTGATCCCCGCCGCCTTGGCCCGCTCCGCGATATATTTGCCCACCGCCGCCGCCGCCGCGGCGTTGCCCGTACCCTTGAGTTCCTCGCGGACCTTCGAGTCCAGCGTAGAAGCGCTCGCCATGACTTGCGCGCCATTGGGGGCGATGATCTGAGCGTAGATATGCCGGGGCGTACGATGCACGCTCAGACGCGGCACGCCCTGCCTCTTGATGGTGGCCCGGGTCCGGCGGGCCCGCCGTAAACGACTTTCTTTCTTGTCCACTTCCGTACCTGCTATAAATTGTTAGGCTATTTCTTCTTGGCCTCTTTGCGGGCAATCACTTCACCCGCATATTTGACACCCTTACCTTTGTAAGGCTCCGGCGGACGGTAGGCGCGGATATCCGCCGCCACCTGTCCTACTTTTTGCTTATCCATCCCTTTAACGATGATCTCGGTCTGGCTCGGGGTTTCCACGGTGATCCCTTCGGGAATCGGGTAAACCACCGGATGCGAATAGCCCAAGGTCAGATTCAGATTCTTGCCTTGCGCCTGGGCGCGATAACCCACACCGACCAACTCCAGTTTCTTCTCGAAGCCTGCGGTGACGCCCTTGACCATGTTGCTGATCAAGGCGCGGAAGGTCCCGGCCAAGGCGTCGGACTTGGGATCCTGGTCGCGCGGCGCGAAGGTCAGCACGTTGTCCTTGTTGACGATCTCCACCGCCGGGTGCAAATCGAGTTTCAATGCGCCCTTCTTGCCCTTGATCGTCAAGATCTGCCCGCCGAGGTTTACCTCGACCCCCGCGGGAACGGCCACCGGATATTTTGCAATTCTAGACATTATCCACCACCCATCATTATGCGACGTAGCACAGGACTTCACCGCCATGACCGGCCGCCCGCGCGGCGCGATCGGTCATCACGCCTTGCGGCGTGGACACGATGGCGATACCAAGACCCGCTTGCACCTTGGGAATTTCATCCTTCCCCTTGTAGGCGCGCAGGCCGGGGCTGCTCGCCCGCTTGATCATGGCGATCACCGGAGCGCCTTGGTAATACTTAAGCTCGATGGCCAGCGTCGCCTTGCCCGCATTTTCCTCCACCGAATAATTCGTAATGTAGCCCTCGTCCCGCAGCACCTTGGCGATCGCCGCCTTCAGCTTGGAAGCAGGCATGCGCACCTCGGCCTTCTCCGCCAATTGGGCGTTACGGATACGGGTCAACATATCGGCGATAGGATCAGTCATGCTCATATATAAAATATCCTCTTACCAACTCCCCCTCTCCCTCCGGGAGAGGGTTAGGGGTGAGGGATGTTCGACCAACCACCCCAACCTATAAAAATCCCGGTACTTACTCCCCCTCTCCGCTCGGGAGAGGGTTAGGGTGAGGGCTGTTAGCCCAACCGCTCCAACCTATAAAAATCTTGTCACTTACTCCCCCTCTCCCACCGGGAGAGGGCTAGGGGTGAGGGATGTCTGACCAACCACCCTAACCCCTAAAAAAACCTCTACCAGCTCGCCTTCACCAAGCCCGGCACATCGCCGCGCATCGCGGCCTTGCGCAGCTTGTTGCGCGCCAACCCGAATTTGCGATACACGCCGTGGGTACGGCCGCTGATTCGGCAGCGGCGACGCATCCGCGAAGGACTGGCGTCGCGCGGCAGGGATTGAAATTTGCGCCGCAAGGTATCGCGCTCTTCTTGAGCGAGATTGGGGTCTTGCAACTTGCGCTTCAGTTCCGCGCGCTTGGCGGCATATTGCTGCACCGTGTGCGCCCGCCTCAATTCCCGTTGTACCATCGACGTCTTAGCCATACGATTCCTCAGCCCCTGAATGGAAAGTTAAACGCGGCGAGCAATGCGCGACATTCCTCGTCGGTGCGCGCCGTAGTGGTAATGGTGATATCCATCCCGCGCAGGGCGTCGATCTTGTCGTAATCGATCTCCGGAAAGATGATCTGCTCGCGCACGCCCATGCTGTAATTACCCTGACCGTCGAACGACCGGCCGCTCACGCCGCGAAAATCGCGGATACGCGGTATCGCGACGCTGATGAGCCGATCGAGAAATTCATACATCCGCTCGCGGCGCAAGGTCACCTTGCAGCCGATAGGCCAGCCTTCGCGAACCTTGAAAGTGGCGACGGACTTGCGGGCCTTGGTCACCACCGGCTTTTGGCCGCTGAGCTTCTCCAGATCGGAAACCGCGTGTTCGATGACCTTCTTGTCGCCGACCGCTTCGCCCACGCCCATATTCACCGTGATCTTGGTGATCCGCGGTACTTCCATGACGCTCTTGTAGCCAAACTGATCGGTCAACTGTTTGACCACCTTTTTCCGATAAACCTCTTGTAACCGAGCCATTGTCGTCTACCTGTAACTTAGATGTCCACGACTTCGCCGTTGGACTTGAATTGGCGCACCTTCTTGCCGCCCTCGAGAACCTTGATTCTCACCCGATCGCCCTTGCGCGTGGCGGGATTGAACAACGCGACGTTGGAAACGTGTATCGGCGCCTCTTTTTCGACGATGCCGCCCGTACCGCCCCGCGCCGGATTCGGCTTGGTATGCCGCTTGACCATGTTGACGTTTTGCACGACCACGCGATCGTCGGTGCGGACGGAAAGCACGGCGCCGCGCTTGCCCTTGTCCCTGCCGGTTATCACGATGACGTCGTCACCTTTTTTGATCTTGTGCATATCTATTCCAATCTATCCAAAACTTTTCTCCAACTCTCCCTCTCCCTCCGGGAGAGGGATGGGGTGAGGGGGCCATGCCCGGCAGTCACCCGAATTCTTATCTCACCTTACTCACAATACTTCCGGCGCGAGCGACACGATCTTCATAAATTGTTCGGTGCGCAACTCGCGGGTCACCGGTCCGAAAATACGGGTGCCGATGGGCTGCAACTGATTGTTGAGCAGCACCGCCGCATTGGTGTCGAAGCGGATAACCGACCCGTCCGGACGGCGCACGCCCTTGCGGGTACGCACCACCACGGCATCATAGACCTCGCCCTTCTTGACCTTGCCGCGCGGAATGGCTTCCTTGATGCTGACCTTGATGACATCGCCCACGCCCGCATAGCGGCGCTTCGATCCGCCCAGCACCTTAATGCACATCAGACGCCGCGCGCCACTGTTGTCCGCCGCGTCCATTATCGTTTGCATCTGAATCATGCCCAAATCTCCAAAATCTTTTCACCAACTCCCCCGGACCCTCGCTTCGCTCTCCCTCCGGGAGAGGGCTAGGGGTGAGAGCTGTCTAGCCCAACCGCACAACCTATTAAAATCTTCCCACTCAACTCTTCCCACTTAACCCCTCCCGGGAGAGGGATGGGGTAAGGGATGTTTATCCCAACCATCAAACCCAAAATTTCCAATCCCTACTCCGCCACCGCCTTCTCCACCACCTTCACCAAGCGCCATGCCTTGGTCTTGGCGATCGGACGGCATTCCTCGATCAGCACCGTGTCGCCCTGCTTGCACTCATTGTTCTCATCATGAGCGTGGAGCTTGGTCGAGCGGCGCACATATTTGCCGTAAACCGGGTGCGGCACCTTGCGCTCCACTACCACGGTAATGGTCTTGTTCATCTTGTCACTCACCACACGCCCGGTGAGCGTGCGCGTCAGTTTGTTCTGTTCAGCCATAGCGCCTACCCTGCCTTCTTCTCGTTCAGGATCGTCTTGATGCGGGCGATATTGCGCCGCACGTTGCGCATCAAATGTCCCTTGCTCATCTGGCCGGAAGCCCGCTGCATGCGCAGATTGAATTGCTCCCGCAACAAGCCGAGCAATTCGCTCTTCAGCTCGGTCTCGTTCTTGTTTCTGAATTCGCTCGCCTTCATCACATCACCGTCCGCTCAATAAAGGCCGTTCTCACCGGCAACTTGGCCGCCGCCAACTTAAAGGCCTCTTCCGCGATCTCGCGGGTCACGCCTTCCATCTCGTACAACATCCGACCCGGCTGAATCTCCGCCACCCAATACTCGACATTACCCTTGCCGCTCCCCATACGCACTTCCAGGGGCTTCTTGCTGATGGGCTTGTCGGGAAAGATGCGGATCCACACCTTGCCGCCGCGCTTGACGTGACGGGTCATGGCGCGGCGCGCCGCCTCGATCTGGCGCGCGGTCACGCGGCCGCGGCTGATCGCCCGCAAACCGTATTGCCCGAAGCTCACCTGGTTGCCGGTCTGGGCCAAGCCGCGGTTGCGTCCCTTGAACTGTTTACGAAACTTTGTCCTCTTCGGCTGCATCATAACCGCATATCCTCTTAATTAGCTGCAGCGGGCTTCTCGGCGCCGGCCTCTTGGGCCTCGGCGGCCTGATCGAACACTTCGCCCTTGAAAATCCATACCTTCACGCCAATCACTCCGGACGGCGTATGCGCCTCGGCAAAACCGTAGTCGATGTCGGCGCGCAGCGTGTGCAACGGCACGCGCCCCTCCCGGTACCATTCGGTGCGGGCGATCTCGGTGCCGCCCAAACGGCCGGCGACATTGATCTTGATGCCCTGGGCGCCGAGCCGCATGGTATTGGTCACCGCGCGCTTCATGGCGCGGCGAAACATGATGCGGCGCTCCAACTGTTGCGCGACGCTCTCCGCCACCAATTGCGCGTCCAACTCGGGTTTGCGAATCTCTTCTACATTGATGTGCACCGGCACACCCATCATGTCGGAGACCTCTTTGCGCAGCGCCTCGATATCCTCGCCCTTCTTGCCGATCACGATCCCCGGCCGCGCGCTGTGGATGGTGATGCGCGCGGTGCGGGCGGGACGCTCGATCTGAATGCGGCTCACCGAGGCGTTGGCCAGACGCTTGCGCAAATAAGCGCGCACCTTCAGATCGGTATTCAGATAGTCCGCGTATTGCTTGGAATCCGCATACCAGGTGGAGGTCCAGTCTTTAATGATCCCCAGACGTATTCCGATTGGATGTACCTTTTGCCCCATACGCGCCTCTCTGCTATTTGTTGCCGACCACCACAGTGATGTGGCTGGTACGCTTAAGAATCCGATTGCCGCGCCCCTTGGCGCGCGCGCTCATCCGCTTGTAACTGGGACCTTCGTCCACGAACACCTTGGTGACCTTCAGTTCGTCGACATCCGCCCCTTCATTGTGCTCGGCGTTGGCGATGGCCGACTCCAGCACCTTTTTCATGAGGTCGGCGCCCTTCTTGGAACTGAACGCCAGGATATTCAGGGCGCGATCGACCTTCACCCCGCGCACCAGGTCCGCCACCAGGCGGCCCTTCTGCGCGGATAGACGCGCGAATTTATGTTTTGCGGCGACTTCCATCTGCAATGCCCCTTACTTGACTTTCTTCGCGCCGACGTGCCCGCGAAAGGTACGCGTCACCGCGAACTCACCCAACTTGTGGCCCACCATGTTCTCGGTGACCAGAATCGGCACATGCTGCTTGCCGTTATGAATCGCCATGGTCAGCCCCACCATCTCCGGCAGCACCGTGGAACGGCGCGACCAGGTCTTGATGGGCTTGCGGCTCTTGGATGCAGCCGCCTCATCCACCTTCTTCAAAAGGTGAAGATCAACGAACGGACCTTTTTTAACTGAACGTGGCACTGGATATCTCCCCGGCCGATTATCGAATTCTCAAACCCATTACTTGCGACGGCGCACTATCATGCCGTCGGTGCGCTTGTTGGCGCGCGTCTTATAACCCTTGGTGGGCGTACCCCAGGGGCTCACCGGATGGCGACCGCCCTTGGTGCGGCCTTCGCCGCCGCCGTGGGGGTGATCCACCGGGTTCATCGCGGTACCGCGCACCGTGGGACGCACGCCGCGCCAGCGCTTGGCGCCGGCCTTGCCCAAGGAACGCAAATTATGCTGGTCGTTGCCGACCTCGCCGATGGTCGCCTTGCAATCGATATGCACCTTACGCGTCTCGCCGGAACGCAGGCGCAAGGTCGCGTACGTACCTTCCCGCGCCATCAGCTGCACGCCGGCGCCGGCGCTGCGCGCCAACTGCGCGCCCCTGCCCGGCTTCAATTCCACGCAGTGCACCGTGGTGCCCACCGGGATATTGCGCAAAGGCAAACAATTCCCCGGCTTGATCGGGCTCGCGGAACCGGAAACCAGCTCGGCGCCCACCTCAACACCTTTGGGGGCGATAATATAGCGTCGTTCGCCGTCGCCGTACAACATCAACGCGATGTGGGCGCTGCGGTTGGGATCATATTCCAGGCGCTCCACCCGCGCGGGGATACTCTCTTTATCCCGCCTGAAATCGATCAGGCGATAATGCTGCTTGTGACCGCCGCCCTGGTGGCGCACGGTAATCCTGCCGCCGTTGTTGCGGCCGCCGTTCTTGTTAAGGCGCTCGACCAAAGGTTGATGCGGCCGGCCCTTATGCAAGGAAGGCTCCACTACCTTGACCACAAAGCGGCGGCCCGGCGAAGTGGGTTTTACTTTGATCAGTGCCATATCCAATATCCTTAAATCTTCTAACCAACTCCCCCTCTCCCTCTGGGAGAGGGCTAGGGATGAGGCCAATCTATCCAAATCTTCTTACCTACTCCCCCTCTCCCTCCCGGAGAGGGGTGGGGTGAGAGATATTGATCTGTACACCCAAACCCCAAAAAACTTCCAACCCCCCCTCATCCGGCCCTTCGGGCCACCTTCTACCCTAAAGGGCATAAATCCCGGAGGGAGAAGGGAAACGGAACGGCCTACGGACGCCGGTCCCTGAGGGCTAGGGGCCCGCTACTTGACACCCGCATAATCAATATCGAAACCCGGCTTCAAGGTGACATACGCCTTTTTGCTGTGGTTGCGGCGCCCGAACATCTGGCCCATGCGCTTCAACTTGCCCTTGGCGTTGCACACGCGCACCGTCTCCACCTCGACAGTGAACAAATGCTCCACCGCCTGCTTGATTTCCGACTTGCTGGCGTCGCGCATCACCTGAAACACGAACTGGCGGCTCTTATCCGCAACCATGGTGCTCTTTTCCGAAATATGGGGGGCCAGCAGCACCTTCATCACTCGTTCCGTGTTCATGCCAATTTCTCCCCCAACTGCTGCGCCGCGCCCACGGTGACCAGCACCTTCTCATATTTTACCAGGCTCACCGGATCGATCTCGGCGACGCCGCGCACATCGACATTCGCCAGATTGCGCGCCGCCAGATACAGCGACTGGTCGGCGCTATCGGTGACGATCAGCGCGTTTTCCATACCCAACTTCTTCAACTTGGCCAGCAATTCGCGGGTCTTGGGCTGCTTCACGGCGAACTGGTCGATCACCACCAGCCGCTGCTGGCGATGCAGCTCCGACAAAATGGCGCGCAGCGCGCTGCGATACATCTGCTTATTCACCTTCTGTGAATAATCGGCCGGCACTGCGGCGAAGATCTTGCCGCCCTTGCGCCACAAGGGACTGCGGATGGTCCCGGCGCGGGCGCGCCCGGTTCCCTTCTGTTTGTACGGTTTGGCGCCGCCGCCGCTCACTTGCGCGCGGGTCTTCTGCGCATGCGTCCCCGCCCGCGCCCCCGCCATATAGGCGGTGACTACCTGATGAACCAAAGTCTCGTTAAAGGGGCGGTCGAACACCGCGTCCGGAACGGCTACGCTCCCCGCGCTGGCGCCGCTGGCGTTTAGAATGCTCAGTTCCATCACTTACCTCCCGCCGCGCGCGCCTTTACGGCGGGACGCACGATCACATCACGGCCTTCATGACCCGGCACGGCGCCCTTCACCAGCAGCAGATTGCGCGCGGAATCGACGCGCACGATCTCCAGGTTCTGCGCGGTGCGCTGTACGTTGCCCATATGTCCCGCCATACGCTTGCCCTTGAAAACCCGTCCCGGGGTCTGACGCTGACCGATAGAACCCGGCGCGCGATGCGACAAGGAATTACCGTGGGTCGCGTCGCCCATCGTAAAATGATGGCGCTTGATGGTGCCGGCGAAGCCCTTACCGATCGACACGCCCGTCACATCCACCTTTTGCCCGGGGGCGAAGATATCGACCTTGAGTTCCGCGCCGGGCTGGAGATCCGCGCCTTCGCCGTCATCCAGCCTGAACTCCCATAAACCGCGGCCCGCCGCCACGCCCGCCTTGGCGAAATGACCGGCCATGGGCTTGGTCACCCGCGTCGCGCGGCGCTTGCCCACGGTCACTTGCACGGCCGCATAACCGTCGTTGTCCGCGGTTCTCACCTGAGTGACGCGGTTCGGTTCGACCTCGATCACGGTCACCGGAATGGTGGCGCCATCTTCCGCGAAGATGCGCGTCATTCCGCATTTACGTCCGACTAGTCCAATTGCCATCTCTCTAAACTCCAGTAGCAAGTTACAAGCAGCAAGTTACAAGTAAAGATTTATCTTCATACTTAAAGGGGTGCGCAGCGCCCCATCCATGCTACTTGCTATTCTTTTTTCTAATGCAACTTAATCTGTACATCCACGCCCGCGGCGAGATCCAGCTTCATCAGCGCATCCACCGTCTTGTCCGTGGGGTCTACGATATCCATCAAGCGCTTGTGGGTGCGGATCTCATATTGATCGCGCGCGTCTTTATCGGCGTGGGGCGAGATCAAGATCGTAAACCGCTCCTTCTTGGTCGGCAGCGGGATCGGCCCGCGCACTTGCGCGCCGGTGCGCTTGGCGGTTTCCACAATTTCTTTCGCCGACTGATCAATCAGGCGGTGATCGAACGCCTTAAGGCGGATACGGATTCTCTGGTTTGCCATATTCGTTACTCGATTACCTTACTGACCACGCCGGCGCCGACGGTGCGACCGCCTTCGCGTATCGCAAACCGCAAGCCCTCTTCCATCGCAATCGGGTTGATCAGGTTCACCACCATGTGGATGTTGTCGCCCGGCATCACCATCTCCACCCCTTCCGGCAATTCCACCGCGCCGGTCACGTCGGTGGTGCGAAAGTAAAACTGCGGACGGTAGCCCTTGAAGAACGGCGTGTGTCGCCCGCCTTCTTCCTTGCTCAATATGTACACTTCCGCATCGAATTTGGTGTGCGGGGTGATCGAGCCCGGTTTCGCCAGCACTTGGCCGCGCTCCACTTCTTCGCGCTTGGTGCCTCTGAGCAGCACGCCCACGTTGTCGCCCGCCCGGCCTTCGTCCAGCAGCTTGCGGAACATCTCCACGCCGGTGCAGGTGGTCTTGGTGGTGGGCTTGATCCCCACGATTTCCACTTCTTCGCCCACTTTGACGATGCCGCGCTCGACGCGGCCGGTGACCACGGTGCCGCGTCCGGAGATGGAGAACACGTCTTCAATGGGCAGCAAAAAGGGTTTGTCGACCGGGCGCTCGGGGACCGGGATGTAGCTGTCCATGGCTTCGACCAGCTTGAGTATGGCCGGTACGCCGATTTCGCTTTGGTCGCCTTCCAAGGCCTTTAAGGCCGAGCCTTTGATGATCGGGGTCTTGTCGCCGGGGAATTGGTATTTGTCCAACAGCTCGCGCACTTCCATTTCCACCAGGTCCAACAGTTCGGCGTCGTCCACCATGTCCGCCTTGTTCATGAACACCACGATGTACGGCACGCCCACTTGGCGCGCCAGCAATATGTGTTCGCGGGTCTGGGGCATGGGGCCGTCCGCCGCGGAGACCACCAATATCGCACCGTCCATCTGCGCCGCGCCGGTGATCATGTTCTTCACGTAGTCGGCGTGGCCCGGGCAGTCCACGTGGGCGTAGTGGCGCTTCGCCGACTGGTATTCCACGTGCGCCGTGGCGATGGTGATGCCGCGCGCACGTTCTTCCGGCGCCGCGTCAATCTGGTCGTAGGCCTTGAATTCGCCACCATACTTCTCCGCCAATACCTTGGTCAGCGCCGCCGTCAATGTCGTCTTACCATGGTCCACGTGACCTATCGTACCTACATTGACATGCGGCTTCGTACGCTCAAATTTTTCCTTGGACACGGCTAACTACCTCTCACTCTTCTCAAGTCTTAGTTCAATGAGCCAATCAATGCGCTCACGACGCCTCTTTGATGATCGCTTCCGCAATGTTTGCCGGGACTTCGCTGTATTTGGCGAACTCCATGGTATAGGTGGCGCGCCCTTGGGTGGCGGAACGCAGATCCGTCGAATAACCGAACATCTCCGCCAATGGCACTTCGGCTTTGATGATCTTGCCCGAGCTCGAATCCTCCATACCTTGGATGGTGCCGCGTCGACGACTGAGATCGCCGATCACGTCACCCATGTTTTCTTCCGGAGTCACCACCTCGACACCCATGATCGGTTCAAGCAACACCGCGCCGGCCTTGCGCGCACCCTCTTTAACTCCCATTGAACCGGCGATCTTAAACGCCATTTCATTGGAGTCCACGTCATGGTAGGAACCGTCGAACAGCGTCACCTTGACATCCACCACCGGATAGCCGGCGATGACGCCATTTTGCAATTGTTCCTGCACGCCCTTATCCACCGCCGGGATATATTCCCTCGGCACCACGCCGCCGACGATGCCGTTGACGAATTCATAACCGGCTCCCGGTTCTTGCGGCTCGATGCGCAGCCACACATGGCCATATTGGCCGCGTCCGCCGGACTGGCGCACGAACTTGCCTTCCTGCTCCACCGATTTGCGAATGGTTTCGCGGTAAGCCACTTGCGGCTTGCCGACGTTGGCCTCGACCTTAAATTCGCGCTTCATGCGGTCGACGATGATTTCCAGGTGCAACTCGCCCATGCCGGAGATGATGGTCTGACCGCTCTCTTCGTCGGTATGGACGCGGAACGAGGGATCCTCTTGCGCCAAGCGGCTCAGGGCCATGCCCATCTTTTCCTGGTCGGCCTTGGTCTTGGGTTCCACCGCCACCGAGATCACCGGCTCGGGGAATT
>Ga0316620_10000885_pt1 | contig 12408 bp, 13 predicted proteins | sample OWC_Aug_M1_C1_D5_FD_207651 | JGI IMG/M metagenome (GOLD analysis project Ga0316620, IMG submission 207651) | Wetland soil microbial communities from Old Woman Creek delta, Ohio, United States - OWC_Aug_M1_C1_D5_B | ecosystem: Environmental > Terrestrial > Soil > Wetlands | place: USA: Ohio... | reverse complement strand
CTTGACATCGAGACTCTGAAGGAGAAGATAACCTCCGGAACTACTTGTCTTGTGATGAACAGCCCTAACAACCCGACCGGTGGTGTTCTCCCACGAGAGAGCCTCAAGGCGATCTACGATCTTGCCACTGACCACGACTTTGTCATCTTCAGTGATGAGATATACGAGAGCCTTGTGTACGACGGGATCGAGCAGGTTTCCATGCTTGAGATTGATCCTGCGCTGGAACGGACGCTTGTGATAAACGGTTTCTCGAAGGCGTACTCGATGACTGGCTGGAGACTCGGCTACGCCATTGGGAACCAGACCACGATAGACAACATGGTCAGAATACAACAGAACACGACCTCATGTGCCACTTCGTTTGTGCAGGCGGCCGGGGTAGAGGCATTGATGGGAGATCAGTCGTTCATCAAGGAGATGCGCACAGAATATCAGAAACGCCGAGACCGGATGAGAGATCTGCTTTGTGATATTGAAGGAGTGAGCTGTGAGAAGCCCGCGGGTGCGTTTTACTTGTTCCCCGACCTAGCGCCATATGGGATACCAAGCGAACAGCTCGCGGAGAAGATACTGAGCGCGACAGGTGTCGTTTCGACGCCTGGGAAGTCATTTGGAGACCAGTGTGACTACCATCTTCGCTTCAGCTATGCAGCGTCAATGAAAGATATCGAGGAAGGCCTTGGAGTCTTGTCCAAATATGTCAGCACGTTCAGGAGAAAAGCTCGTCCAGGCACCCACTGAAATAGAGCACATACGCTTCGAGTGCGTGAGGTGTGGTGCTTGCTGCAGAAACAGTAATCTCTTGGTAACCTTGACTGGCAGTGACTTGGTCCGCCTGTCAATCGCTCTTAACCTTGACCACAAAGCACTCATGCGTGCCATTGATTTCTACACCCTCGAGCCTGATGCGCCTGTCCCCGTTGGTCTTCGCCATATTCCCTCAGTTGAAACTGAGAACGGGCGCGCATTCGTTGCGCTACGTAAGTTGGAAGGTGGTGACTGCATCTTCCTCCTCGACAACGAGTGCATGATTCATCCGGCGCGTCCTGATGCGTGCAGGTCCTTCCCGTTCTTCTTTCAGAAACAGAACGGGCTGAAGTGGGGACTCAGTGCAATGAAGGACATATGTCCCGGCCTTGGCAAAGGACCGGAGGTTGACTATAGAGACCTGACTGCGCTGGCCAGAGCTGTGACCACATCTCTTGTGGCTCAGAGAACGTTCGTGGACGAATGGAATCGCGGCCGCACATCTCATACTGCTGCCGAGTTCATCAAGAGAGCTCTGAATGACCCCAAGTTCAGACTGTAGCAATACTTTAATCGAGACTGAGAGCCGTCGTAGGTAGGTGTGTCCTGATTGGAGCGAGTGTTGATAACAGGTGGCGCTGGTTTCGTGGGCAGCCATCTCGTCGACCGCCTCATAGGGACCCACGAAGTGGTTGTTCTGGACGACTTCTCAACGGGTCTTGAGTCGAATCTGAGTCAGCACATCGGGCGAGATAACTTCCGACTGATGAAAGGAACAATTCTCTCTGAATCCGATGTGGACCGAGCGCTTGAGGGCGTCACGACTGTCTACCACTTTGCAGCGCAGGCAGACGTCAGGCTGAGTGCGCAGCGGCCACTCTGGGACTTCAAGGTCAACGTTTTCGGCAGCATGGTCCTACTTGATAGGGTCCGCGAGGCGGGCATCAAACGGTTCCTGTTTGCTTCTTCGGGGGGTACTGTGTATGGCGAAGCCGAATCTTTTCCGACGCCGGAATCAACAGCACTTCGTCCAATCAGCAATTACGGTGCCTCTAAGGGTGCATTTGAGATGTATCTCTCCTCATACTCGGAGCTGTACGGGATTGACTCAGTTGCTCTGAGGATGGGCAACATAATCGGACCGAGACTCACACATGGGGTGATCTACGATCTCTACACAAAGCTCAAGGAGGACCCGTCACGGCTCGAAGTATTGGGCACTGGGAGCCAAGAAAAGGCCTACATGTATGTGGGAGATGCTGTCGAGGCAACCGCCCTCATTGCTGGCAAGATGTCAAAGGGGTTTAGACCAGTGAATCTGAGTTCGGGCCAGCGGCTGAAGGTATCTACGATCGCCAAGGCCGTTGTTGAGGAACTCTACCCGAAGGCGCAGATACAGTATACTGGAGCCGAGAGAGCCTGGCCGGGCGATGTCGTGCTTACAGACATTGACATAACGTATCTCAAGTCTCTAGGGTGGACTCCGAGCATGGACCTAGAAACCGTGGTCCGAATGTATGTCCAATGGCTGAGAATGACCTACGGTCCAATCATCGAGAGACGCGGCAAGTAGTTGGTCTAGAGCTTGCTCAGAATCTGGAGTATATTGCCGAAGTTGTGTTCGATCGTCCTGCTCTTCTCGGCGTAGGACGCCAGCCGCGCCAGATCCTCGTCGGTCTTTGCAGCCTCGACGAATCGGTCGGTACGTATCTCGGCGTGAATCTTGGTGTTTATAGTCAGAATCTCATCTGCTGTTTTGAGGACAAAGGACAACATCCTGATCAGGATATTGAAGTCATTGATGTCACGCAGCTGCAGAGTCTGACTGTAGAACTGGAACTCGGCCCGTGCAAGTTTCTCTCTGTTTCTCACGAGCGATACAGCCCAGTCCTCCCATCCCTCTTTGCTCATCCGGTCTGCTATCGCCGCCCAGCGGTTCTGCTGCCCCGATAGTTGCTGGAGGTAGTTCCTCAGGAAACCGAAGTGGTCTATGCCATCCTGTATGTCATCTTCGGTGCCTATCGGCTGCATCATGGAATCCACTTGACTGTGCTTGACTGCTATCATCAGAGAGAACTTGTTCACGTATTTCTTCACTTCGTCAGTCTTCTCCTTCCGCGTCATGGTGTCCGCGAAATGATCCGACAGAGTGAGCAGGAACTTGTAGAGGCACTCGCTGCATATCTCGGCGTTTTGTGTGATGTCCTTCGTAGTCAGGAACTGCAGCGCATCCTCGAGATCGGTGCCCATGACGTCTCTCGCATGAATGCGAATCGCCCAGCCCTGAGATATGCAGTAGACCTTATTCTCAGGGTAGTTTATGAAGATGGAGCAATAGCAGACGTCTTCACCGTCGGCCCTCTCCTGATCCATTGCCGTCTTGTCCTTGTGCATTGCGAACAGTGTGGGGTCAAGCTCTATGACCTCCATCCCGAGGACGTTGTCATCATTCACACAGAGCTTCTCGTCACCGAAGACCTTGTAGCAGGGGCACCCTCTAACCAGCCTAATCGCGCCCTTTGCACCAGAGTCTCCATCTACGGCCAATGTGATGAGCCCCTAATAGGAATAATTACATCTGAGCTATTATGAGGCTTTGGGTCACGGACAGCTGCTACTCTTCCCCTGGCGTCTGCCACCTGACTTCAGACAGATCTTCCCTCATTCGGCTGTCTGAATCACACCACCCTAGCTCGGCGCCGGAATAGGGCTTCACCAGGAAGTGCAGGGGGGGTTCCAGTCCCTCGCTGTTCACCATGTTCGAGCGTGTTGAAGGTGGCCTAGCCCCATAGTTCTCTCTTGAGCAAGTCTCTTATCGCGATTCTTATCGCCTCTGACCTGTTCGGGTACAGGTTGTTCTCGACCAGCTTTTCGAGACCATCGAGATATGTTTCGGGCACATGTAATGTCACAAGCTTCATCCGGGTAATCACCTGAGGATACGTGGGTACGTACACTAATATTACACTAAGTAATACGCCGGGATCTGCCTCTACATGACTGTGGAAGACCATACTGTGGGGCCGAGTCACTTCCAATAGTACAAGAAGTCACAGCAGTCGTCGCCCTGCATGAGTGTCTTCTCTCGCTTCAGGGCAACGCTTGGGTGGATCGCGTTGGCGCCCGCAAAGTCATGTTTGCAGTATAGAAGCTGCCCTATATCCGCGGCATTCATGCTTCGTAGCACCTTCGCCAAGACGCATGCACTCACATGGGCATACGACTGAATGGAATCCTCTCTGACTATCTTGACGTTCTCCATGTTGTCATTGTCGATCTGAGCGACCCATCTTGAGAGAAGGTTCTTCACGTCTTGGAAACCGCGAATGGGTTTCTTCTCCGCCGCCATCAAAGCCTTGACGTTGCTCACCGATTCTCTTGCGGCCCACTCGCTGACTATCTCGTGGCATCTCTCGTTTCCAAGTACCCTCTCAAACTCTCGAATCAATGATATCAGCTTCTCGTGGGTATCATGGACGTACTGCTCGACGGTGATGTCCTTCTTTGCACTGAACCTGTCTTCTGTCTTCGTCAAACCTAGTCAGACCTGATTGTCAGTGCCCACGAAGTGGTATTAGACCATTGTCCTCGGTATCAGTCCACCGTTAGTCCTGAGAATAGGAGTTATAACGCCTTCATCAGTCGAGAGGTCCGACCGTCCTGAAGGTGGTTCTAGAACGTGGACAGGCAGAAAGGCATAGACGTTCTCTTCAACCCTAGGTCCATCGCAGTCCTAGGTGCATCGGAAACCAAGGGAAAGCTCGGCAACGATGTGATGAGAAATCTGGTGGATAGCGGCTTCGATGGGCGCATATATCCGATCAACCCCAGTGGCGGAGAGATCCTTGACCATAAGGTGTTCAGAAAACTCAGCGACATAGCGAGCGACATCGATGTGGCTGTTGTTGTTGTTCCCGCAAGGGCAGTCCTGCAGGTGGTCGAGGAATGTGGTCAGAAGGGCGTCAAAGCACTCGTCATAATAACAGCAGGCTTCAAGGAAACCGGGCTTGAGGGTGCAGAGGCCGAGAAGAAACTCGTGGCTATTGCCGAGAAGTATGGAATGGTCATCCAAGGGCCCAACTGTCTCGGGTTCATCAACACCGCTCGTCCGTATAATGCGACATTTGCAGCAGGCACCCCCCAGAAGGGAACCATTGCATTCGCATCGCAGTCCGGAGCGTTGATGACCGGCATCTTGGACTGGAGCCTGATGGAGAAGATTGGCTTCTCGAAGTTCGTCAGCCTTGGAAACAAAGCACACTTGGACGAGTCCGACTTCGTGGAGGCGTTCGGTCGCGACCCAGACTCGACATTCATACTGCTGTACGTTGAGTCCATCGTCAACGGCCGCAAGTTCGTGGAAGTGTGCAAAAGCATCGTCCCGCACAAGCCAATCTTCGTGATAAAGGCCGGTGTCAGTGCCGCAGGTGCTCGTGCTGCGTCATCACATACGGGCTCACTCACAGGAAGTGACACTGCATATGATGTAGCGTTCAAACAATGCGGTGTGATCAGGGCACAGAACATGGCTTCTCTCTTCGACATCGCCAATGTCTATGATGACATGCAGCTCCCGGCGGGGAATCGTGTTGCAATTATCACGAACGCCGGCGGTCCCGGTATTCTCACCACGGACGCGTGTGAAACCAGCGGACTTCAGATTGCCCAGCTGGCTCCTGCGACAATTGAGTATCTCAAGGCGAACCTACCACCTGCTGCAGCCGTCTACAATCCAGTAGACGCTCTGGGTACTGCGCTTGCTCAGGACTACGCCATGTGTACTGAGGCGGTCCTTCGCGATGAGAATGTCGATGCAGTGATTGTTCTTCTCACGCCGCAGGCAATGACTCAAGTCAGTGAGACTGCTCAGGCTCTCGTCGAGTCTCATCAGAAGTATCCCCAGAAGCCAATGGTGACGGTCTTCATGGGCGGCAACTCCATGGTGTACCCAAGAATCATTCTTAGCGAGGGAAAAGTCCCTGTGTTTGACTTCCCGGAGAGGGCAGTCAAGGCGCTTGCCGAGCTCTACAAGTATGTTGTGAGGCGGAGTAGTCTAAAGGATGAGTCTGTTCCGAAGTTCAAAGCTGACGAGAAGAGAGTACAGCAGATACTTGACAATGTCCGGAAGGACAAGAGAAGAGTGCTACTAGGTAGCGAAGCACACGCCATTGCTGAGGCCTACGGTATACCTGTGGCAAGGATACGGCTAGCTACTAGTTCCGAAGAGGCCAAGAGCATTGCCGCTGAGCTTGGTTATCCAGTGGTACTGAAGATTGCAAGCCCAGATATCGTGCACAAGAGCGACATTGGCGGTATCAAGGTCGGTCTGCAGACTCCAGAGGAGGTTGAGGCAGCGTTCCAACTGATTCTCGAGAATGCTCGCACGTACATGCCTAAGGCCATAATATACGGCGTAGATATCCAAGAAATGGCTGACAAGGGGAAGGAGTTGATAGTCGGCTGTTCTCGAGACCTGCAGTTTGGGCCTCTTGTGATGTTCGGCGCAGGTGGAATATTCGTGAACTACCTCAAGGACGTTGCCTTCAGGCTGGTGCCTATGACCCGGAGTGATGCGACCGAACTTATCGACGAAACGAAGATCGGGACCCTCCTGAAGGGCGTGCGAGGAGAAGCCCCCAGTGACCTACAGGCCCTTCAAGACACAATTCTGAAGATTAGTCAGCTTGTAGATGACTTTCCACAGATTGTTGAGCTGGACATCAATCCGCTGTTCGCATACGAGCGCGGCAAGGGAGTCAGCGCTGTAGATGTGAAGATGACGATTGGAGAGTGATGAGATGCCGAAGACGATGCCCAAGAACATAATGATCAGTGGTGCTACACCTACCGGTAAGACGATGGTAGTCATTGCACTGGCGGCCAAACTCCGTGCGCGCGGCAAGTCGGTGACCTACTTCAAGCCGGTCGGCGAGAGAAGCTTTGACGCGGAGATAGATGACGATGCAATACTCATGAAAGACCTGCTGAAGATGAAAGCGGAACTAGGCTGCATCTGCCCGGTAATCCTGACGCCCGCGAGCCATTCTGAGATGCTCCGGATTGGACACGAGGAGCTGTTCAAGAAGATAGAGGGCTGCTACTCGGAAGTGTCTAGAGGATCTGACTATGTGCTGATCGAGAGCACAGCAGAGCCTTGGGACATGCTCCACGTGGACCTATCCGCTCCACAAGTGGCCAAGCATCTGGATGCGAGAGTAGTCTGTCTTGTGACCTTCACGGATGAGTCTTCGCTCGATGACGTTCTGTTACACAGAGATTTCTTCAAACAGCATGGCATAGAGCCCATCTCGGTCATACTGTTTCAGGTGCCTCCGATGCTCAGAACATTCATCGAGCAGACTGCTGGTCCTAGGCTCAAGGAGTTCGGGGTCGACTTCTGCGGTGCAGTCTATCAGAATAGGGAGCTGTTCGGGCCGACGATCAGGGATATCCTAAGGGCTCTTGAGGGTCAGATGGTCATCGGAGAGGAGAAGATGCACGTTTCGATTGATCAGTTCATGGTCGGAAGCATGGATGTCGAGAACGCTCTCAAGTGGTTTCGACGCGTGGCTGGCAAGGCCGTGATAACGAGTGGCGATAGATCAGATGTGTGTCTTGCAGCACTGGAAACCGACACCAAGTTACTTCTTCTGACCGGCGGAATGGGCCCAGACATCAGGACGGTCGCCAGGGCCAAGACGCTCGGTGTACCAATCATGCTGACCGCCAAGGACACGTATTCTACGAGCCAGATCGTCGATCACCTCGTTGGTACTATCACTTCGGACAACAGGGAGAAGATTGCTGCTGTTGAGCGTATCATAGGCGAGTCGATTGACATATCGGACCTCTAAGATGCAGAGCGGGAGCGGGTTGCTCCCCTCTGAAAAGAACCGGTGCGCCCGCGCCGGGAGGATTGGAACGCACCTGACAGAATCGTGACACGAGCATGATATGTCAGCTTGTGTGTCATAGCCATTGTCAGGCTGATACTACAGTATCACTATGACGATACACGTAAGGTGATCCTGGTTGCAGGGCTCCAGATTCGTGTATCGACGTCTAGACCATCGGCAAATCCGCCTTCCCCTCAACGCCTCTCTTGCTCTAGCCTACGGTTTCTCGATACACATTTATGGGGGCTTTTACACGATGCGACCCTCAAATAGATACTTGAGGTATCCGAATGGTAACTGAAGCGAAGTCGGACTCGGCCGGCAGAGCTCAAGAGGAAACGGAAACAGCTCACGAATTGGATTCATTGCGACTGATTCGAGAGCGCCGTTCTATTCGCGAGTTCACGGGCGAGAAAATTCCAGACGAACATCTGGAGATGATCCTTGAAGCGGCTCGTCATGCGCCGAGCCCTGAGAACATGTTGATGGTTCGTTTCATCGTTATCCGGGATGATCTGGAAACTAAGAAATTCTTGGCGGACATCGCTCAAGAGATGGCCCAGACAGCATTCGGTGGAGCGCCTTTCGAGCTGACCAGTGGCAGAAACTGGTTCATCGCCGATCCATACCGTGCAGCTGTCTATGCCCGTCTGCGAGATGGCGAGCTCTTTCGCTATCCGGAGAAGAGCGATGCTGTCATCATCGTCTGTGCCAGCGAGGCATGGCATGACGCGGGATATCTGTACCCGAACTCTCTGTTTGGTTCCGTCGTTTCCGGGATGGCAATCATGAACATGTGGCTTGTAGCAACCGAGCTTGGCTATGGTTGTGGATACGAGGCGTTAGTCTGCTCGGATCCACGCCACGCTGAGCTCATTCGCGATCGCTTGGGTATTCCACCGATTTGGGAACCGTTGACTGCGTTCTGCATCGGAAAGCGAATCTCTCCCAGAGCACTGGGTCCAAGCAGACCACCGCTGGAGGGCCTGATGTACCAAGAGCGTTGGGGTCTTCCGTACAAGCGGCTCGCGTTTAGAAAGAAGAGGTGAGGAGAAGATGCAGGTAACATTCGACGAAAAGTTGACAGCCAAGCTCAAGGAGCTCTCCGAGGAAGCAGGCCTTACGATCGAGGGGCTGATTGAGGTCGTGATGCATGAGTTCTGCGTCGGGAAGGGCGGAAGAGTATACACCGGACGCTGGTCGGGCGGTGAGGTTGCTGGCGTAAAGGGAATGCGATATGCAGTGCAGTGGCCTTTCAGGCCTGGATTCCTTGAGGCGCCGGGTGACTTGGTGAAGAAATGGAGGATTGAGTGATGGCAAAGTTCAGAAAACACCCAACTGGCCAGTGGCCATTCTATCCGAGGCTCAAGGAAGGCGACATTGAGCATGAATACTGGAACACAAAGAAGATGATTCATCAGTCGTTCATCAACGACCGGAAAGGCCGGATAGTGGTGCTGATGGATGGAGAAGAGTACGATGACTTCTTGGAGGTAATCCAGGAGAGAAAGGGGAACATCTGGGCAAGTTCGGTCGACTCAGCTGTCCATGAGGCCATCTCGGACTGGATGGCAAAGAAGGGGGTGAAGAAGTGACACAATTGCAGGAGTTCTTCCAGTTTCTAATCACGCAGGTAAAGCGCAAACCAGACCTGAAGAAGCAGCTGGTAGATTGGATCGGTCACTACGACGGCAAGATACTGCAGGTGCAGACTGAGGAAGGCGACCAGTACATCGTAATCATGCGCGATGGCATGACTCTACACGACGGTTTGTATCCATCGCCTGACGTGATCTACAAGGCGAGTTCTCAGGTGTTACTCGGCATCTTCACGGGAGAGGTTCCCTTCAAAGACACAATGAAGGATGGGAGCCTCACGGTCATTGGAAACGCGAACGAGAGTGACCCTCTCGCCAACCTGATACTCGCGGCGCTGACAGGTGCAATGTAGGAGGACCATGTCATGGAAGTGAAAAGAATCGCCGTGATAGGGTCCGGTCTGATGGGTTCTGGCATCGCCTACATATCAGCTTGGAATGGCTTCGACGTGACTATGGTCGATGTCAACCAGCAGGCCATAGACGCAGGCATGGAGCGAATCCGGAACGATGTCATGGGCGGCATTGACAAGGGCAAGATCTCTCTTCAGGCTGCAGAAGGTCTGATGAGCCGGCTCAAGGCGACGGTCGATCTTCCCAAAGCGGTAAAGGATGCAGACCTGGTTATCGAGGCAATATTCGAGAACATGGAGGTCAAGAAGAAGACATTCACTCAGATCGATGCCAATGCTCCTCCGCATACAATTATAGCAAGCAACACCTCGTCACTCAGCATCGACGAGCTGGCTACCGCTACAAAGCGCCCTGACAAGGTCGTTGGCACGCATTACTTCTCGCCTGTGGCAGCGATGAAGCTTCTTGAGATCGTAATCGGAAAGAAGACCAGCGCTGAAACCATTGACACTGTCATCAAGGTCGGCGAGAAACAGGGCAAGATACCTGTGAAAGCGAAGAACAGCCCCGGCTTCATCGTGAATCGTATTCTCAACCCTATCCTCCGAGAGGCCATAGTGCTCTATGAGAAGGGCGTCGCCACGAAGGAAGAGATCGATTCTGCTATGACCACCAAGGCGAAGTTCCCTGCAGGACCATTCACATTGGCCGACTTCGTCGGACTGGACGTCGCGTTCAACACGATGAGTACCCTCTACAGGGAGATTGGAGACTGCTTCAAACCACCAGCCACACTTGAGAATCTTGTCAAGAGTGGAGCGCTCGGCATGAAGACCAAGAAGGGCTTCTATGATTACGGCGGCAAGACTCAGACTCCTGAGAAGCCAAAGGGTGTGGATGCCCAGTGGCTCGTAGACAGACTCACTATGCCTGTGATTCGAGAGGCCATGATACTCGTCGATGGTGGTATTGCCACAAAGGAGGACATAGACAAGGCAATGAAGCTTGGAGCCAGCTTCCCGGCGGGTCCATTCGAAACTGCTGAGAAATACGGCATGGCAAAGATCAAAGCTGAGTTGCAGAAGCTCGAGAAAGAGAACGGCAAATGCTACAGCGTCCCAAAGATGCTTGGCTGAGACGTGACAGAGGATGGGGGTTGCACTCCCATCCTTCACTCTCTCTTTTTTCCTCAACTATCATCAGGACTGACTCGGAGAGAGGAGTCCGTGTGAACACCGAAGCTGCGCATGGCTGTGGCTTCTCGCAACTGAGCACGACGCAGCCTATACTGCAGCATGCATCGGCGCCACCGCGCTCTAGGTAGATTGTTTATAAGGTGGAATCTTTAGCCTCTAGCCATCGTCCCAAAGGATGGTGCATGAAATACCAGAGTTCCAGACTATGCTTTACGAGAAGGCTGGTTCCTTCCTCACACCTGTCAAGAACGTGGCTCTGATCAAGTTCAATCGCATTGACGCATTGAACGCGATTAACGGCCAGTTCATAACAGACCTCGTGGCGGCCCTAGACGAGGCGGAAAAGGACAAGGATGTCAGATGTGTCGTGCTCGCAAGTGCACATGAAAAGGTCTTCTGCACTGGTGCGGACCTGAAGGTGGCTCAGTCCCTGCTCGCACACCCGGAGAATGTCGCCGAGCTCGTGAGTCAGGGCCAAGCTGCCATCGACAAGATTGCCAAGCTCAGCAAGCCGGTCATCGCGGCCATAAACGGGCTTTGTCTTGGCGGCGGCACTGAGATTGCACTTGCCTGTGATATCAGAGTATGCGAAACGGAGGCGAAGATTGGTACTCCCGAAGTATCCCTCGGGCTGATTCCGTCTTGGGGTGGCTGTGTCAGGCTGCCAAGAGCCATCGGACTTGGAAGAGCGATGGAGATCATCCTCACCGGAGGACAGGTCACCGCCCAGGAGGCCCTCACGCTTGGACTCGTCAGCAAAGTAGTCACCAAGGACGAGCTGATCAGCCAAGCCATGTGGTATGCTGCCAAGATCGGTGGAAATGCTCCTATTGCGGTCGCGCTCGCGAAGAAAGCCGCACACATGGCCTTCGAGGCGGACTATGCTGCCAACCTGAAGTTCCAGGTTGAGGCTTCAGTCAAGTGTTTCAAGTCTAAGGACCTTGCAGAGGGTATCGGTGCGCTCTTCGAGAAGAGGAAGGGCAAGTTCACTGGCCAATAAGACTGTGTCGTGGAGTCCCTGAAATTCCAGGGCCTCCCTCTACTTTTTCTTGGGTCGCGGTCCAGACAAACCAATAGACTAGACTGTATTCTCCAACAACCTTAAGACCTCGCACGGAGACAGCAGCGCTCTCAGTATGCAACAGTGGGGCCCGCGGAGAGCTTCGCGGGCTCTCCCGTTGGAGGATTATAAGGTTGGCACGAAGAGTTGCTGTTGTGGCTGGTGGCCACAGCAAATTCGGTAAGCGATACGATGCGACCTTGAGAGAGCTCACCTGGGAGGCGTACAAGCCAATCCGAGATGCAGGAATCACCCAGGACAAGATTGAGGCATCTGTTCTCTCATATGCTGCATCGCAATTCAGCGGTCAAGGCGCTGGTTCTGCACTCATGGCAGACTACATAGGTCTCAGCGACAAACCACACCTGAGAGTCGAGTCTGCATGTACGACCGGGACGGCTTCCCTGAGAGCTGCGTGGGGAATGGTTGCCGCTGGTCTGTATGATGTCATGCTTGTGCTTGGTGCTGAACAGATGAACCGGGTTTCATCGGCGACGGCGACAGAGTACATGTCCAGAGCTGGTGATATGCGGTGGGAGTATCCATACGGCATT
>Ga0316620_10000884_pt1 | contig 12412 bp, 14 predicted proteins | sample OWC_Aug_M1_C1_D5_FD_207651 | JGI IMG/M metagenome (GOLD analysis project Ga0316620, IMG submission 207651) | Wetland soil microbial communities from Old Woman Creek delta, Ohio, United States - OWC_Aug_M1_C1_D5_B | ecosystem: Environmental > Terrestrial > Soil > Wetlands | place: USA: Ohio... | reverse complement strand
GCGGCGCGTTGCCTTGGCTATAGGCGCATCGCCCGGGTAGTTCACTCGCGTAACTCTCAACCTGATCCTCAAAACGAAACACCAAGGACAGAGTCTGTCGATCAGGCGGCTCAATGCTTACCTCGAACGCGCCCTGACCCTCCAAAATCAATCCCATGCAGACCGCCTTGCCACATTCAGGTGTACGCGGCCGGGTCGCTACCACCAAAACAGCAGAAACACCGCTTGGGACCCACTTTCAAGCCGAGTGATGAATAAACCGGGTTAGGGAAGAGATAGCGGCAATGGCGTCGCTGTTAAGGTAGACGATGCGCCCTTCGCCATTTTTTGTTTGAGGCAAAACAATCAGCGGGCAGGCAGGATTTCTCAGGTCGATATCGAGCCATCGCAGGCCCAGAATTTCGGATCGACGCATTCCGGTCGAAACTGCCAGGGCGACAATCGGCTTGAGCCAGCCGGGGCATTCCGTGAGCAGCAGGCGCATTTCAGGCGGCGTTAAGTACCGCAAGCGGCCAGCTGGTTCCCGCGGTGCTGAAACCCGGGCGGCCGGCGATACGGGTAGGATCTCCCAATCCACCGCGCGAGTGAAGAGGCGCTTCAACAGCATCAGTTCTTTGCGGACAGTGCCGGCAGCAACCTTGCCGCTCCGTGCGGTCACGAAGTGATCAATATCAATTCTTCGAATACCCGCGATCTTCCCCGAAAAAGCTGGTTTCAAATGGCGTTCAACGATGAGCTGTTCACGCTGAAATTCTCTGACGGTGATCCGGGGTTGCTGATAATGCAAAAACTTATCGGCCACATCACTGAACAGGTCTTCGCCAGGTGGATTGAAGCCCAGAATGCGGGCTTGTTCCACGCGGACCCGTTCGGCCGCCAAGGACGCGCGCGCCTGCGCAAGTGATGTCGCTTGAGTCCGGCGATACCGGCGCTGGCCTTGCACATCAGTCCAAGAAATCCAGAAGCCTTCGCGATCGGAGCGACGGTAGACACCGTCGCCACTACGACTCTTTGACATTGGTCGACTCCTTAACTTTGCGAGGTCTGCCACCGAGTCGGCCGTTCGCGCGCGAGGTGATCGCCTTCCTTTCCGACCTCACTTCACCACGGCAGGCTGGGCAGTAGCAAACCAGGGGGATTTTATGTTTCGAACACATTGGCTGTTTCATGTTACCCCCACTATGAACCTAACTTGTTCGCTTTGTCAAGGGGAAAATGTGAGCGAGCCCGGGGGCGGCCGGCGTGCCGACTGTGTGGCGCTCGATAAATTCCGCAAGGGCGTGCTCCTCGTATCTCACCAGGCGGCCGAGCTTGATCCAGGCAGGCCCACGGCGCTCGCGGCGCCACTTGCGCAGCGCGGCAACGGTGCAGCTCAAAACCTCAGATGCTTCTCTTTCGGTTACCAAACGCATCGAAATTCTCCTTCTTGACCTGAAATAATCCAGGGGCCGGGTGTCGATCCTCCGGATGCCAATCCGTGGCGGCGGGCCCCAACCGAGATCCCCGGGCGCCAGCGATCGGCACCCGAAGCACCCCACCTGATACCCCAGCCGGCCGGCGTCGGGACCATCCCAAGCCGACCGGGCACGCCAGCGTTCGCAGTTGTGATCTTAGAAAGTGCTGTTTTTGCACATGCCTTCTGCTTGTCCTCCAGCCCCGCCAGGAATTTTCGGGGGTCTGTCCGTATCTCACGAGCCCTTTTAGCGACCCCTTTTGGCAGTAATGGCAGTGACCATCTGGTGTAAATGCTCCCAAATTTGTAAAAGAAAGAAAGAAAAGTACTTGTTTTATCGTGGCCCTCTTATTACTGCCATAAGCCCCCCCTTTTTTTTGGGCGCGCTCATGCTGGTAGTGCACTGCCATTACTGCCATAAGCCCCCCTCGGGGACGAGGTTTTCTATTTTCACCTCACTGCCATTACTGCCAATAGTGGTCATGTCACTCCGTCCCTTTTGTCTTGAGTTTGGGATTGAGGACGATGCACTCCTTGGATTTTCCCTCTGTCTGGCGGGTGATGATCCTGAGCCAGCCCGCTTCGCACAGAGTTGCCAAGGCGCCGGCGACGGCTTCACGTTTTTGGAGAAGTGCCCACTGTGCTCGATATAGGTCTCTGAGCGGGCTGCCGTCTTTGACTTTGCCAGCCAGGATTTTCTCTGCCAAGGCATGGGATGCCTGCACGTCTGGTTGAAGCATTCCGGCCCAGACTTTGAGCGCGTGTTTTTCGAGCAGTTCGCACCAAGAGATTGCCATTCTGGCGGCCTCTGCCGACACGGGCTTCAAAGGTGGAGCTGGGGCGCCGTCAATCGTGGAATCAGCCCAAGAGATCAAGTGAAACAGCAGGGCCAAGCTGGGCATCAAGGAGCGGTATTTTGAAAGATGAGCGACAAACGCTGCCGGCCCCACTTTTCCAAAAAGCACACGGCGCTGGTGCGCTTCGAGCCAGTGGAAGAAGATCTCCTGCGCCTCATTGTCGAAGCTGAGCGAAGGGATACTGTTGTATTTCGGCAGGGAGGCGCCGACTTCTTCTGAACTAAGGTGGTGAAGGATCCGGAAGACTCTGTAGGCGCGCTGGCGCGCATCGTAGTCCGGGCACTGGTCGATAAGATCCCAGCTCTTTTGTTCATCGGGATAGACCGCCAACTGGAACCTTTGCAGCAGGCCATCATCGCGATCGGCGCCGGCAATTGCGTCGTCAATGTAGTTTTTCAGTCGCCCGGGTTGGATACCTCCAAAGACACTCATGCAGATGTGCTTGGCATTCACGGTTCCCCGGATGATGCGATCGCAGACATGTGAGCCGTCGCCGCTCCAAGACTCATTGTAAAACTGTCGGTCTCCTTCGCGGCCGGCCTTGTCAAGACAAGCAAGCCAGCCGCTCAGTTCATCGCGATACTGAATCAAACCGTTGGGATTGTCGCGCAGCAGCTCGTGGAGCTTTTCTACCGTAGCATCCTTCACGAGGATTCGCGGCATAGGAGCTTCGAGGTCAGTGCACTCTTGTTCCAGTTTGACAATTTGCCTGGCAAGTTCGTCCTTCTCTTCAGTCTTGTTGAGTTTCGCTGCCTTATCTAGTTGAGCTTTTACAGCGACTATCTCGGCCTTTTTAACCAGGAGTCTTGCCGCATTAGTAGCCGCCCTCTTGTTAAAGGCCTCCTCAGCTTCCGCCACCAACTCCTCAAGAGGACCAAAGGCCTGCTTCAATGTTGGGGTTTTCATTGTGCCCGGAGGCGAGACAATCATCCCCCAAAGGTTAGGGATTACCTGCCAATCGTCATGCCGCTTCGTAAGGATGGCCAACTTGCGGCCGACCACGGCGGACAAGGCGACAATGACGGCAGCTGTGGGCATCTCAAGCGGGACCTGCATCCGGTGGGTGATATCCTGAAGCCAACCCTTAAAGGCCTCCGGCAGTAAGTCTGCTACCATGGGAGGCGCCGGTGGCAGGAGTTGAGGCAATTCGCCGGGCTCCGGCCAGGGGACATCATCCGTGCCCTGGTCAGCGCGCCGGGCCTGCTCTTCGTCGTCGGAAGGACCGCCCACCGCGGCAGCGCGTCCCTTGCCGTTGTCAGCCTTGCGAATACTCTGGAAGGTCTTCCGGAGTTCTGCTTCAGTCAGCGGTGGCTGATTCTTTTCGTTCCAGACAACAGCCAGGCCCCATACCTCCGCATCCGAAAGTCCTAATCTGAACCATCGGCCAAATCGCCGAGCAGCAGTATTGTCCCGGGTTCCTTCTGCAACCCCCTCCATGATTCTCTCGATTGGATCTGGGGGGCCTACATCATGATCGTGGATGTTCACGCCGGCGGAGGGAGTTGTGGATAGGTACTCGCTGAAGTCCGATGGTGAGAAGCAGCGCTCCGGATGGTTTTCAAGGATGCGCACAAGGGTTTCACCGTGTTTTCGGTTGTAGGTGCCAGGTACGCGCAGCACTCGGGCGAGGTCGCTGGTGTCATCAATCCTCCATCCGCGCTCCGTTCCCTTTGCGATCAGTAAGGCTTGAAACGTTTTGGAGAGCCTTGCCGCTTGTTCTCTATCGCCTTCCTCGAAGACCCAGGGCTCTTTGAATATCCAGTAAACTTGGAGCCCTCCACCAGAGGACACCACCGTGCTGGGCGCCCACGGCAGCGCGTAGGCCAGCTCAAGCGCTTGTTCCGGGGTTTCCGGCAACGTGGTCTGTTTGTGATTGTCGCCGCGGATATCAATGTCAATCCACAGAGCAGCCAGAGCTACCGTGTCCTCTGCGCTCCCCCGCCGGCCGCCGCTGAGAGCTTCCCGTAATGGGCAGACGCTGAAATACACGTCATGATCCAACGCCAGGCTCATCGCCTTGTTGGCTGCCAGTTCGAGATTTGCCGCGGGGAAAAAATGGGAGAGCTTGTCAGGCAGGGTCCAGACATTTATATAGCCTGGGGTATCCTCCCCGTACAGTTCGCGGAAAAACTTTGTCGCTACGGGATTGGGCTTGGGGATCGCGGCGACCAACGGGCCGGCGGGACCAGCGCCGACTCCTCCAGGGATTGCAACGGGTGCAGCCTCCACCGCGACATCAGCCGGCGGGGCTTTGGTGCAAGCCGGGCTGGAGGATTTCTCGACATTCCCGCGATCCGCCTCCGAAATGCCCTGCTTGGGAGCAACATCGTCCTTTTGGGGCTCGCATGGCTCGGGTTTGCCCTCTACCGGGGCCTGCATCGGCCCGGGATCCGGCGCGCCTGATCCGTTTCGCCAATTCGGATTTCCCTTTTTCATGAGCATGATTGGTAGAGCGCTTGGAGGAGTGTCGCTGCCGTCCTGTGCGGGAAATGGGCCAACCTTTGCCTGGAGTGTCCGAAAACTTCCAAATAGAAAAACACCACTCAACAGTTCCACGGGGTCGGGGGAAGGGTGGTAGTCCGCGGGGACTTCGAATGGCCACGCCTTGCCCCCATTCGGATTTTTCCGAGGCTCTGTCTCTGGCAACGCGCCGAATTTCCGGACAAAAGCATCGAGGTCAGGAGCGGTGGTTCTTGAACGGCTAGGCCGAAAATATAAGAAAACCAAACTGCGTGCGGTACTATTCATTTGAAACTCGTTTCCGACTCCGAGAGCTTACTCGCTGGTGCCGCCCGGTCACTTGGCTGGGCGGCACGACTCTAAACACTCTGGCGGCTTTCCCAATATTCGGCGAAGAGGAAAGCCTCCCGCTCACTTTTCAAAATGAAAGCACCTTCACCGATTTGCTTTGGGGATTTAAATTCCAACCCTGCCTCGGGGCATTTGAAGACCAGAATAACTCCCCCATTGCTTGTGAACCACGTCCTTGTCGGAGGGATAGGACTATTGGCCTCCTCCAATCGCAGCAGGTTCACAACTCCTGGGGGTGCGCAATAGAGGCAAGGTCTGGGCGCGTCGAGATCCAAAATGAGTCCAGCTACGCGCGTACGCAGAGTTGATTCGATCGGGTCCCGTGCGTGGAGATCTTCCTTATCCGTTTCTTCCGGAGGCCGCTGGATTTCATCTTCAGAAGATCCTGGCTTGGAATCACGATTCATGCTTTGTCTCCCGCCGGCTTCGTGCCGACTTGGGTTCGCTGGCCTGCGGTGAATCTGGGTGAGCCTCCGAGATCTCACTCTGTTGAGCAGGCGTTTCCTCGATAGGCGCGCCGAGAAAATCAGCAATCGCCGCGCCCACAGCTCGGGTAATATGCTCGTCGCAAAGCGACAGAACAGGCTTGGCAAGTAGAGCTGACTTGCCGCGGCTTATGGTGACGAAGGTTTTCATAGTTGACCTCTTTAAGTGCCCCTCAAAAATGAGGCTCCTATGGTGTTGGTCAACTTTTTGGAAAACCGTTAATGACTTTTTTGAAGAATTTTTAGGCGGGATGCTCTTTTCCTGATCTGGAACTCAATCTGCCTCCCATGGACGGAGGAGATCCCCATGGTTTTGCGGGCATATTTGCAGGCGTGGAATGTATCCAGTCCCTCTTCGAGAGCGGTTGCCTTGAATTCGACGTACTGACGTTGTTGTGGGGAAAGTCGGTTGCACAGGCGTACAAGAGAAGCGGCGACCTCTTTATTGCCGCCATCATCTACAGCCGCGGCCATTTCATCTTGTTTGCGTTTTGTCAGCCCGGCCACGGAATCTTTTACCTGAACAGAAGGGGGCCACACACCCTGGTCGGGAATCTTCCGCAGGATCTCTTCTCTGTTTTCCCCAGCTTTTGATTCAAGCGGTTCGTAGTCGCGACGCTGCGGACCTTCGTCGGCGCCTCGTTTCTCCAAGTGCCGCCGGCAGCGCTGAATCAGCCATCTGTCATACTCTCCCCGGATCAAATCGAGCGGGACTCTTTCTTCCTTCTTCCCGTTGACGTCGATTATCCACTTTCGCCCAAGACGAATAGCTTCTCTTTTGCGCGACTCGTCAAAGGCCAGAGCCACGCAGGCGGTGAGAATCAGGTTATCCCACTCAGCAGGCAGACGCTCCCCTTCCGAGCCCAACGGGGCCGTTGTCTCCCGAATGTAGGTTTCGCGCAACCTTCTAAGGCCGATGAGGGCTCGCGGATTGTGCGTGTATGCTCGCCCTTTCCATATCTTTTTGACAAACCATTGAACACTTTTGGAGCGTTCTTCCTCTGGGATCGAGGGATCTAACATGACACGCCAGTGCTCTAGCAGCGGATCGTGAATGGTATTGAAGGCGATCACACCAGGCGAGATCTCTTGAAATCCCTCGCCGGGGGCCAGGATCTTGCGAACTGCCGCCAGGCGCGTCAGGTTGCGGGATACCAGGGCAGTCTCAATCTCACGTTCAAGATCGTCCTGCTGGCTCAGATACCATCTGCTGCGCCACCCTGCGGTTTTCTGCTGTCGCAGGTTCTCCTGCACTTCAGGCCGCGCGAGAAACTCCTGGTACTGCGCAGGCGTGATGCGGCAAATTGCATAATCAAACTTGGGCTTCACTATGCCCACCAGCTTGGGCAGTCAGCTTGTTGGACCCGGCCAGGCGGGTTGACTGGTCCCCGCTCTTCCCATGGCCGTGGTAGGCCGGGTCATTCCTTGAAGCGCGCTCCTTACTTGGCGATAGGCTCCTTGTCAGTCTCCTTGACGGTCGCAACCTTTTCGACTTCAACCGCTTCATTCGAAATTGCAGCCGGCAACTCGGGCGGCTTGGCGCACGGCGCCAAGGTATGAGGCTCGCGGTGCATGTTCACCGCGCAGCGAGCGCCGTCTTCAAAAACGAAGAGCGGCCGGAAAGTGGCTGGCGGCGGCGGAGCCGAAAGTTCGCCAGTGATTTCCCCTACGATCTGGAGGCAGTTCCGGGCTTCTTTGATCGCCGCAAGAGCGATTTTATAATCGCCTTCTCTGGTGGCGTGCCGCCTAATTTTTTCCGCCTCCTCAATGAGTTGGCGTAAAGCCTCCTGCACCGTTTCAAACGGTGCCACCTCGGTTTCGGCATTGGCGCGCACCAAGGCGAGTTGGGCGGGGATACAGCGTTTTTGGTGGCTGGCTAATGTGTCATGGGCGAGGTCCGGATATTTTGCCAAAACCCGCGGCAAAGACCTCAGGCCGATCAAATCGGCGTCGATGCTCGCGACTCTAGTGTCCTTGCAGATCACGCAGCTTCTCTTGGGGGTGCGTTTCGCCCACTGCTTTACTGCTGGCTTTTCAGTTGCCATCGCCGGACCTCCTCAGGTTTTTAATCGAATTGAATATAGCCTCCCGGCAGATCCACGAAATACTGCGCCCTAGCCGCTTGGATTCAGCTCTAAGAATCCTGTCCTCGTTTTCAGTCAGCCGAATTTGTAGCGGAACGATCCGCATCTCATTCGCTGGCTTCTGTCGAGATATTTGATTTTTGGCGACTCCGCTTTTTCCCATAAAGGCATTATCTCCCCTACAACTATAGGATCGCACATTCAATACACAGTGTCAACCACAATTGTCATGACAAATTGTTTCAATGCAGTTAAACCTGGCAGGCGATCAAGGCGCCGAGCATATCAATCCTTTTTGCCCGCCAAGGCGGTGGCAAACCGCACCAGAAGGCAGTGTTGGCTGCGCCAGGTTAACGCAAAAGTGGAAAGCCGACAACGTATAAGCTACATCTTTACGGGGCTTCTGAGAGCGATTTCGGGGGTGGGGCGAGCGCTGTGGCTGCTGGTGAATCACATCATTCGACGGGGCACGAACCGCGGACGATTGATATTGCGAGGTTTTCAAGAGCGAACCAGGGAACAGGAGTGACAGGCGCCTCCCTTGAGCTTCTGCCGCCATTTTGAGGGCGAGATGGGGCGCCTCGCTCGGGGCGAAAAGCTTTTTCCGTGACGGCATATCCGGATGTGCTGGCAACCAGTTGTCTGCTAGAATGTTGTTCCAAATACTTTGTGTTTTGCTGTGACCCTTGGACCCAAAGCAATGGTCGATGACACCGCGATAGCTCGTCTGGTATCAGGCACGGGCACGTGCTTTTACAGAATCCCGGAGGGACCGTTTCACACCATCTTTTTGTTTGGGGCAGGTGCCAGCTACGGCTGTGGAGACGTTTACCCACATCGCCCGCCACTCGGCAACCAACTCTACGAACATCTCCGCGTCGCGTTTCCCGATTCATGGGGAGCGCTGCCCTCCGATCTAGGTGATTATTTCGCCATCAATTTCGAGAAAGGCATGGACGTTCTCTGGAAGGAGCACATCGATAGGAGTGCCTTGCTCCTGCAACAAATGGGGATCTACTTTTCGCGCTTCGCGCCTGCTACCAAGCACGGAACAATGTTCCGCAAGATTGTCAGCAGATTGATTGGTCGCCGTGCGAACGATGTATTGCTATCCACACTCAACTACGACCGCCTTCTGGACGGCGAGTTGACACGGGCAGGTCTCAGCGTCAACTATATGTTTCCCCCTGGGGGTGTCGTACCGTTGATAAAGCTGCACGGTTCGTGCAATTGGTTCATTGACATGCCAGGTGTGAATCGATACGTCAACCTTAGCCCCACAATTAGGATCGAGGCCCCAATTCGCTCGGTGAACTCGGAAAAAGAAGTCACCCGTTACCTCACTGGCGACACACCATTCCATCCGGTGATATGTCTGTATAACCAAGAGAAATCGGCGCCCTTGTGTCGCAGCTTCTTTGAACACCTGCAGAAAGATTGGGGAGAACGAATTCTGACCGCCCAGCAGGTCGCACTTGTTGGTGTCAGACCTTACCCGGACGATGCACATGTCTGGGGGCCGCTGGCTGCGACACACGCCCGAGTTTTGTGCATCGGTGACCGACTCGCCTTTGAAAAATGGCATGAGGAGAGCGGAAGAGTTGGTGAAACTGTTGTGGTCGACGAGTTTTTTGAGCAGGGATTTGGCACCCTTTGGGAGTCTCTGCGCTTGCAACCGGCGAACAATTGAACGAGGAATTTGCAGACTGCCGAACCAAGGGATGAATCCGGGGGTTTGTCCCAAACGTTAGGCTTCATAGGAGCGCTGGGTGTCCTAGGAGTCTGATTAGCTTCAAAGAAGACCTACCCTATGCAGAAAGACCCGCCCATCGCAGCAGAATCGGAATCCGACCACGGAGAGTAGCGCGCGGCAGCAGACGAAGGGAGATTTTTCATGGCTGATCGAAAACGCCTGGAAAGAATCGAACTCCTCATCGGAACCGGCCATGTCTTCGAAGGACCAAAGGAAATCGCCACAGTCCACTACCGCATCGAGGTTTTTCGGGAAAAAATCCAATCCCCAGCCTTTAGTGGATCCAAAACGGTAGATGGCTTAATAGTGATACTCGGAGCTGTTAATCCAGTGGGTGCTTCCATCAGCGTTCTGTTCAACAAGCGGGCACTGACGCTCGTGTTCGAAGATGGGAGGAAGATGGATTTCTTCGTGAGCAACGCGATCAGGGGCACCATCACCAACGCATCCGGCGCCGGAATTTATTAGCCAGGGGCAGGCGCTGGCTTCAGTAGAATAAGCAGCCAATAGCCGAAGCAAAAACAGAGTGAAAAGCCGTAGCAACCAAGCAGGAGGCAAAATGAAGTGTGAAGACTTAACCGCTCTGGGCGAAAAACTCGGAAACCTTGCGCGCAACAAGCTGGCAAAGCATTGCGCAGATCTTGATCTGGCCATCAGCGACTGTCTGTGGAATTCCGCTAAACTGCAGCTCGAAGTTTTATTTCACAATTTTCCCAGGCGAATCGTTGTCAATTATACTCAAGATGACATCGAAGGTAAGCCTGGTTACGACCACGTGAAGCGGGTTCCGGCTGGTGTCTCACCTTGCGAGAACAAGCTGGACGTAGCAATTGACAGTTTTCTTATCTCGGAGCTCAGACGTCGGAGCTAAGAGGGGAGAGGACCGCAGCAAATCAAAAAGGAAACCCCCAGCAAGGGCAAGAACCAGTTTCAGTGAACGACGCGGACCAGCGCGTACCCATGAAACCTCCGCTCCACCTTCTGCCGCGACCCCGGATCCTCCGGGTACGGCCCGCTAATCTCCCAGCCCTCCGCTGCCAGTTCAGTGAGCGCCCGCTCCTTTTCCATCCATTTCCGCGAAGCCTCAAGAGGACCAGCCCGAACGTCGGTTAGCAGGTACCAGAGTCCTTTGTGCAATTCCAGCCAGGCGTATTGCCGCATGAGTCCCTTCCTCACCTCTAATGTTTCGCATCCGCGGGGGTGAGGCGGGGATTTGTATGCCCCATCATCCCTCTTCAGGTGTAGAATCCTGCCAGTACGACTCACGGCTGTGATGAGGAGATGCCGGGAAGTCGACATAGCCTCTCAAGTACGAACCTGACGACCCGGAAGGAGGGTGGACGAGAACGCCTGGGCGCGGATCTCGATTAGAAACGCGGCTTATCCTTCCCATCCGCTGCGCTGTTTTGACCACGCTTGTGATCAGCAGTGAACTGACACCAGATTACCACGATGGTATAGATAATGTTCCTCCAGGATCCGCCTGGGAGGCGGAGCCGGCATCGTAGAGCGTCTTCGAAAGGCCAGAAAGCTAATCTTGCGGGGGATCGTTTCAGAAGACCAACCATCACTGTTTCAATGAAATCAATGAGTTGATGCAAAAAGGAGGGTATCAGGATGCCGGAATATCGAATCAAGGTTGCGACCAATACAGTAGCCTATGCTGACGCGGAGAACCACAAGCTGGTGGTAGAGTTCGCCATTCCAGGAGCGCCAACGGATACCATCGATGTGAAGATCCTGGAAGACAGCATCCACCTGACAGCGCCGGCAAGGGACGTCGAGTATGTTTCAGCACTGGCTTTGGGTTGGCCGGTGAAACCCGACAAAGCCGAAGCGACCTACGAGCATGGCCTGCTCCGAGTCGAGGTGCCCTTCAAAGATCCGATGGAAGATGCTGTGAAGGTTGCCATCAAAGCAGGTGGCGCGGATGCCAAGGCCAAAATACCCGAAGCCTTATGACCCATTAAATTGTTAGGCTTATAAACGAGACAACCGGGGCTTGTTGTCCGGGTTGTCTCGTTTGATGTTACCAGCGCAATGGGTGCTGCCAGCGGGGTTCGGTACGGATCTGCTCCTGGCTCACGATCTTGCGACCTTCGATCTCTCGGACAAGCATTCAGGAAAAGAAGGCGAAATAGCAAATCCCTATCTGTGACGGAATGCACGCCATGCGACTATATCTGATCAACCCCTCCAACCCGCTTGTCAGCATCGTCAAAATCAGGGAGAGCCGCTGGAACCGTTACCGGGTGTGGAAACCGCTCAGCCTCATGGTACTCGCGGGCCTGACACCAAGGGAGTGGGCAATCTCGATCGTGGATGAGAATCTTGGAGCGACAGACTACCCGGCCATGCCTCGGCCCGACCTAGTGGGCATTACCGCTTTCACCTCGCAGGCCAACCGCGCCTATGAAGTGGCCAGTTACTTCCGTCATCTGGGTGTGCCCGTCATCATGGGCGGCATTCACGCGACCATGTGCCTTGACGAGGTCATGGAGCGTGTGGACTCGGTCGTCACGGGGGAAGCCGAAGGCGTCTGGACGCAGGTCCTGGAGGACGCCCTGCATGGCAGCCTGAAGCGTCGCTATGACGGAGGGCTGGCCGAGATATCCGCTGTCCCGTTCGCCCGTCATGATTTACTGGCAACGGGATACGCCTTCGGAGCCATTCAGACCACACGGGGTTGTCCGTTGAACTGCACCTTTTGCAGCGTGACGGCCTTCAACGGGGCCCGTTACCGGCAGCGGCTCATTTCGGAGGTCGTGAGGGAATTCCAGTCGATCCGTGAAAAACGTGTTCTAGTGGTGGACGACAACCTCATCGGCACGCGCCCTGAACACATCGCGCGCGCCAAGGATCTATTCCGCGCCATGGCACAGGCGAACCTGCGAAAAGAATGGATTGCCCAAGCCACCATTAACTTCGCCGATGACGAGGAACTCCCGGCGCTGGCGGCGAAGGCTGGG
>Ga0316620_10000883_pt1 | contig 12414 bp, 12 predicted proteins | sample OWC_Aug_M1_C1_D5_FD_207651 | JGI IMG/M metagenome (GOLD analysis project Ga0316620, IMG submission 207651) | Wetland soil microbial communities from Old Woman Creek delta, Ohio, United States - OWC_Aug_M1_C1_D5_B | ecosystem: Environmental > Terrestrial > Soil > Wetlands | place: USA: Ohio... | reverse complement strand
ACCGAGGGTCGACGACGATCCAGTAAAGGTCAAACGTCCCCTGGGTCATGGGAACAGGGCCATAACAGACATAACCGATGGCTTGATCTTCATCGTTTGTCATACAATCAATCCTGTAATCTTCCTGATTCGCGTCTTCTAATACGATACCGATCAACTCCATCGCCACTCCGATCTCTTCATGGGTAAAGACCTGGGCCTCTGTGAGCATCGAATGGAGCCTTGCCCGATCTCTCTGCGCCAAAGACCGAATTTTCATCTCCCATTCCCATCAATAGGGTGAAGAAGCATGGACTTCACTGAAAATCTTATCACAAGGTCATGGAGAGAACAATTTCTTTTGGTAAAGAGAAAGATTACTGGGATTGTTTTTCATTAGGGATGAGATTGAAAAAGCCCCCTTCTTCGTAAACCGCCTTCTTATAAAAACCTTCCAAGCCTGGGGGGATAAATGGCAGAGTAAGGATGATCTGCTGGTTTTCGTCTGTGCTGTAGCCTAAAATCTTCAACATCATGCTATAGGGTCTTGTGCCCGGTCGATACCTTTTCTCCTCCAAGGTAACCTTCTTCAATAAGGCTCTTAGGTCCTGAAAATGTCTTGAGTCCAATATCTTCTTCCCCTTCGTCCCACCAAGAAGATGGCAATATTCCTTCAGCTGCCCACTCAATTCCTCAACGTCCGAACTCTTCGGCCAGAGATCAAGTTCCTCTTGGAATCTGTTTAATGTCAGTTCCAGCTTCAATAGTCGTTTATCTGCCTCACCATCTAACGGTGTTTCCCCGTCCCAGAAAACAGGTTTTCCACCATCGATTCCGTGCTTCTCCGGGTCAAGGTAAGCCATCGTGTTGCTTTTAAAGTTTACGTAATAGAGGGTAACGTGTAAGTGGGGGGGCTGCACCCATCGATACTCCATGGGACCCAAGCCCGAGTTGCCCGAAAGGGCGAAGATCTCCCCCCTCCGAAGGCCTCTCACCCCCTCTCCCAGGTATCTCATCACATCTCCCGATACGAGAAATCTCTCATCGATCAGTGTCCCATCTAAATGGGCATACACAACTCGATAGGCTGGATTGAAAGCATCGGCCAACATGACATAAAGAGTTTCTTTCCAATCCTTCGTCCTCTGTCTCAGATAAGAAGACGTCATCGGAACGATAGGGGTGAACATATCGACATCATAATCCAACCCCGGAGAAGCGTTTCCTCTAATATGCCCCTGAAAATCCCCTGGCCCTCCATATCTCGAATACCATTGAAGCGGGGGACCGTAGATGGGGTCCCAGTCCTTTGTGAGAGTGGTATAGTAGTCACCACTCAAGACTTCATCCAGACTCTTTTTATCTTTTCCCAGACCGGTGCATCCTGAAAAGAGAGAACTCCCGATTCCCGTAGTAAGAGCGAATTTTAATCCCATCTCCAAAAACTTCCTTCGCGTGTGCGCTGCCATCTTAATAAAACCTCTCTCCCCCTGCTAAGAGAATATCATACAAAATCTTCAAATTTTCCAGACGAGGCGATTTTTTAGTTTTTGACGCCTTCGAAGATGGAACTCTGTAATTGACACGGTTCACTCAAAGATGTAGATTTCAGTGAGTAGTAGAATGGAGGTCTGGTTGAAGGCCATATATACCATTACACCAAGTTGGCTGATTAAGAAAAAGAAGGACTTCGTGGCCGGCGTGAAGAACCTGGAGAAGCTGGGTTTCAAGGTCATCAATAAGAGACCGGTAACTCATCTGCCCTCCACCCCCAGAAAAGTTGCCCAGATCCACGCCGCCTTCTTAAACAAAAAGGCAGAAATCATTCTTGCCCAGCGGGGTGGATACAGCTGCATGAAGCTCCTTCCCTATCTGGATTTCAACCTGATCCGGAACCACCCCAAGATCCTGGCGGGATTCAGCGATCTTAGCGCCCTGCTCAACGTCATCTGTGAGCGCTCCGGCTTGATCACACTCCACTCGCCGATGGTCATAAACTTTTTCCCACCTTCCAGATTCACGATCCGCTCGTTCTTAAACGCCGTGAACGGGTTCCCCAACAGAAACCTGTTCGAAGGGGTGCCAGTGAAGGTATATCGCTCTGGCACCGCCCGGGGCCGGCTGAAAGGCGGCAATTTGATCACCCTTACCGCTCTCATCGGCACAGAATGGGAAGTAGACATGGAGGGAACAATTTTGTTCCTTGAGGACGTTGAAGAGAAACTTTACGAAGTCGATCGGTATCTTACCCAGTGGATCCTCGCTGGAAAACTTCAAAAAGTGAAGGGGTTGATCCTTGGCGATTTCAGAGGGATCAAGCAAAGAGATGTTTACAATATCTTATCTAGCCAGATGAAGATCGGTTTCCCGCTGGTAAGTTGTCCCTATATCGGACACGTGAAGAACAAGATCACCTTACCCATTGGTGCCCGGGTGGAACTCAACACGATGAAGAAAGCGCTCATCCTTCTATGAACACGGTTTGGATTTTGCTGATGGTGGCAAGCGTCCTCTTCTCCTTCCTAAATGGGAGGCTGGACGCGTTCACGAAAGCCATTTTTGAAGGAGCGAAATCAGCGGTCGAGGTGTCCCTCTTCCTTCTGGGCATTGTTTCCCTTTGGCTGGGGATCACCAAGATCATCGAAGATTCGGGGCTGATTCACCGCCTCTCCGGTCTCTTTCAATATCTTGTAAGGCGGCTCTTTAGAAATATTCCTCCAGAACATCCCGCAATCACTTCCATCACCCTGAACTTCCTAGCCAACCTCTTCGGGCTCGGGAATGCAGCCACCCCTCTCGGAATCAAGGCCATGCAGGATCTTAAGGCCCTGCATCCGGATGGGGAAACCATCACCTTTGAGATGATGGTTTTCATCGTGGTGAATACTGCCAGTATTCAACTGATCCCCTTCACGGTGATCGGCATCCTTGCTGATTACGGATCCAAAGAGCCATCAGCCATTGTCCTGCCGACCCTGCTGGCGACTTTCCTGTCGGCCGTCTTTGCTCTCGGAATTCTGTTCGCGGTCAGGAGGGTCTTTAAATGAAAACGGTCAGCTTGATTTCGCAACTCATCATCCCGCTCTTCATCCTGTTTGCGATCCTGTACGGGTGGGCCAAGAAGGTGAGGGTCTACGATTGTTTCGTCACTGGCGCCAAAGGCGGGGTGGGCGTCGTGGTCAGGGTTTTCCCGTACCTCCTGGCGATCTTTGTGGCGGTCAAAGCTTTTCAAGCCTCCGGTGCCTTTGAATTTGCTCAGAACCTTCTCCGGGGACCCCTCGAGCTCTTCCATGTCCCCATCGACGTGGTCCCGATTGCTCTGATCAAACCCTTGTCCGGCAGTGCTTCGCTTGGTGTGTTCACGAATATCGTCAAAACCAATGGTCCAGATTCGCTGGTCAGCCTGATTTCTGCGGTCATCATGGGGAGTGCGGAGACGACCTTTTACGTGCTGGCGGTTTACCTGGGTGCAGTGGGGATTAAGAGGACAAGATATCTGGTTCCGGTCTGCCTCCTCGCCGACCTGGTCGGCATCATCATCGCAATCAGCATCGTGAAATTCTTCTTTCATTTAGGCTGATGGACCCAAGAGATGCAGACAAAGAATTCCCCACACTGGAAAATATTTCTCTTGACAGAATATTAGCCTCCTGGTAGAAATTCAAATAACGAACTCGCGTTACGAATATCGTAATAACCAACCCATCCGTGGATACGAAGCACGACAGCTATTATTCTACACCTTTGGAAAAAGGACTCCGTATTCTGAAGCTCTTTGCGGAAGGCCATGACCTCAGTCTTCAAGACGTCTCCCAGAAAGCAGAGATTTCAAAGACCTCCGCCTTCAGATTCTGCAATACCTTTACGCAATTAGGGTATCTGAAAAAGGATCCCCGGACAAAGCTTCTTACGCTTGGAACAAATGCCTTCCTCCTAGGAAACGGTCTGATCAGAGGATTTGATCTCTATCAGGTGGTGAAACCATTCATTGACGAGGTATCCGACACCTATAATGTTGCCATTGACTCTATTCTATTTGATGGAAAATCTGTGGCTGTGCTTTATCGAAGGGATGCAAAGGACACTGTTAAATACTACCGACTACCGATGACATTAGCTGACTTGACCTGTACCGCATTGGGCAAAGCAATACTGGCTTTCCTGCCCGAACAAGAACGGCGGAAACTCCTGGAGAAACTGCCAAGGGACCGCAGAACGGAAAAGACGCTTGTATCCATCAAGGACATCATGGCTGATCTTCGCCTAACCAAGGAACGCGGTTATGCGTTGAGCAACGAGGAGTTTTTTCCCGGATTCATCGCTATTGCTGCCCCTTTCATCGATCTAAATACACGAGTGGTCAGAGGTGCGGTATGTTTTGACTTCACAAAAGCTCAGTATCCAATAGGCGCGATCAAAAAAGACTACAGCCAGGCCATTATCAAATTGGCCGCCGATATTTCTCAGGCGGTATCTGATTAAGTAGACTGCCGGAGGAAATGGGGAGTTAAGACAGTGGAGCTCGATTGAGGAGGTGGTAGTCCAAGACCCCGGGGTGGGCTCCCAAGCGGCAAGGGGGGAAAACAAAGTTCACTCACTCTTAGTTCAGCAAAAAACTTATTGACAGGAGGGATGATAATGAAAAAGACGGTAGGGTTGGGCTTGGTATTTTTCGTATTAGCTATCTCATTGCCTGGAGTGGTTCTGGCAGCAGACCAATGGGGAGAGATCGTCATTCCGAAAGATGCTCCTATTAAGATTGGAATGGGAACCGTTCTTTCAGGAGGCTATGCAAACTTTGGGATCGATATCAAGAACGGTGCTGAAATGGCTCTGATGGAAAAGGGAGAGATCCTTGGACACAAGCTCGCTCTCGAACCCGGAGACGACCAGTGCGAGGGAGCTCCTTCGGTCGCTCTCGCGGAAAAATGGGGTAACGATCCCACGATGGTAGGCGTCTTAGGCTACATGTGCAGCAGCGGAACGATCGCTGCATCGGATATACATAATAAATATAAACAAACGGTGATCTCTGCGTCTGCCACCGGTCAAGATGTCACGGCCCGTGGCATTCCCATCATTTTTCGGCTCTGCTGGAACGACAAGGTTCAGGGGAAGGTAGCAGCGGACTTCGTCCTAAAAAACAAGTGGATGAACGCTGCTTTGATTCACGACAAGAGCACTTATGGCCAGGGACTTGTGGATGTCTTCAAGGAAACCTACACCAAGGGTGGCGGTAAAGTGCTGGCCTATGAGGCCATTACACGAGGGGACAAGGATTTTAGCCCCATTCTTACAAAGATCAAGCCCCTCAACCCCCAGGTGGTCAATTTCGGCGGCATGGTTGCAGAGGGTACTTTGTTGATTCGCCAGATGCGCCGGATGGGGTATAAATCCAAATTCGTGGGATACGAAGGTGTCTACTCGGAAAAGGACTTTATCCAGGCGAGCGGTGACGCAGCTATTGGCGCGTATGCCACTTATTCAAAGACACCCCAGACTACCGTTTTTGCAGAGTGGCAGAAAAAATTCACGGCCAAGTATGGAGCGCCGATAGCCTACGCACCCCATGCCTACGATGCGGCCAAAGTCCTTTTGATGGCTGTCGAGAAAGTGGCACAGAAGCAGGGGGATGGGAGCCTCGTCGTTGGCAAAAAAGCCTTGAGAGACGCGGTGTCTGCGACAAAATATAGTGGGATCACAGGTCCGGTCAGTTTCGATCAGTACGGGGATCGAACTGAAATCGTGGTGACCGTTAACATCGTGACCTGTGAAGGCAAAAGATGTTTCTTCAAGGAGATAAACTAGCAGAGCTCGTTTTCTTCGTTGCTTTGGAATGGATTCGATGATTCTTCGGATTTGATAGCTGCCCTTAAAGGAGGGAGGAAAGTACTTCAAGGATTGCCTCCCTCCTTCGTATTACAGCATGGCTATGATCCGCTGGGCAAAACAGGATTGCAGAAACCCTGCTAAGCTCATTTTCACCTGAAAGGCACGAAAAGGTTATGTCTCTGATTCTTACTCCAGAACTCATCATAACCCAGATCATCAACGGGTTAACGATTGGTGCGATTTATGCCCTGATTGCGCTGGGCTATACATTGGTTTATGGGATCTTGCTCATGATCAATTTTGCCCACGGCGAGATCTTTATGTTTGGCTCCTTTGCCGGATACTTTGTCCTCGCTTGGTTCTTTCAATCGGGATTCACGGTGCAGCACGTCATCCTCTCTATCGTGATCGCCTTCTTGTTTGGAATGGTGGTCTCTTCCGTCCTCGGGATAATTGTCGAGCGCCTTGCCTACCGACCGCTGCGGAATGCCCCAAGGCTTTCACCGCTCATCTGTGCCATAGGTGTCTCCATCTTTCTACAAAACATCATGATGATTTTCATAAAGGCGAGGATATTAATGTACCCTGATGTGTTTCCTGAAGGAACGGTGGATATGGGTTCAATTTCTATTTCCTATTTCCAGATCCTCATCATTGCGGGTTCTATCCTCATGATGGCCGGGCTCTTTGTCTTCATCAAGAAGTCCAAAACAGGGAAGGCGATGAGGGCCGTGGCAGAGGATAAGGATACGGCTGCCCTGATGGGGATCAATGTGGATCGAATCATTACGACGACGTTTGCAGCAGGATCGAGCTTGGCAGCTGTGGCAGGCGTCATGGTAGGCATGTACTACAGTCAGATTGGTCACATGATGGGGTTCGTACCCGGGATCAAGGCCTTCACGGCCGCCGTGCTTGGAGGCATTGGCAACATGCCAGGGGCCATGCTCGGGGGGTATGTCCTTGGAGTCGCGGAGGCATTGGGGGTTCTTGTCCTACCAGCCCAGTATAAGGATGTCATAGCCTTCAGCCTCCTGGTCTTAATCCTGATCTTTCGGCCCCGTGGGATCATGGGAGAGGTAGTGGCGGAAAGGGCATGATGAAAAACATCTTGGCAGAGCGGTTGAATCGTGGATGGCAGGGCATTCTGACGATGCCCGGGTGGCTCCACTTGGTCCTGATCATAGGGTTCGTAACCATCCTTCCGCCTTTCATCGGGAACTACTGGACCCATGTTCTAGCTTACGTCGGCATCTATGTCATGCTAGGGATCGGCCTCAATATCGTGGTGGGGTTTGCGGGCCTCCTAGACCTGGGATACGTTGCTTTTTACGCCATCGGGGCGTATAGTTATGCCTTTTTTGCCTCTCCCAAGTTCGGGATACACATCCCCTTCTGGGTAATGGTCCCCGCATGTGCAGCCTTTGCTGCTTTCGGAGGTGCATTGCTCGGGATCCCTGTCCTGCGCATGCGCGGGGATTATCTGGCCATCGTCACTCTTGGGTTTGGAGAGATCATCAGGATCCTGATCAATAATCTCGATGCCCTCACCAATGGTCCACAGGGCCTTTTGAGGATTGATCCTCCCACCATCGGGACGTTCAAATTCACGACGCCGACTCATTTTTACTACCTCATCCTGGTGGGATGTCTGCTGTCCGCCTTTTTTGCAACTCGGCTGAATAATTCACGCATCGGCCGTGCCTGGATTGCCATGAGAGAGGATCAGGACGCAGCAGCCCTGATGGGGATCGACATTCTCAAATATAAACTGTTGGCCTTTGCCATTGGAGCATCTTTTGCAGGAGTTGGCGGGATTATATTCGCTTCGAAAATGGGCTCCATCTTTCCTGATGACTTCTCGGTGATGGTTTCCGTCAACGTCGTTTGTCTCATTATCATCGGAGGCGTTGGAAGCATCCCAGGAGTGATCCTAGGTGCCATCGTCCTTATTGGAATCCCAGAGGTCCTGCGTGCCGTGGCCATTTATCGATTGCTGGCCTTCGGCCTTTTACTGGTGATCATGATGATCTTCCGCCCCATGGGAATTCTCCCTTCGGCCCGAAGGAAGTTGGAATTGAAGAAGGAGGATTAACCCGGCAATGAATGGTTTGCTCCAGATCCGAAATGTCACAAAAAGATTCGGAGGGCTCCAGGCTCTAACAGATGTAGACCTTCTTGTCGAAGAGAAGATGATCGCCGGTTTGATCGGACCAAACGGGGCGGGAAAGACCACGCTTTTCAATGCAATTTCCGGGGTCTATGCGCCTGAGGAAGGCTCAATTCTCTTTCTTGGGAAAGAGATCATCGGGAAGAAGCGCCATCAGATCACGGCAATCGGAATTGCACGGACCTTTCAGAATATCCGCCTTTTTCCGAATATGAGTACCGCTGAAAACGTGCTGGTTGGCCATCACTGTCAAATGCACGCAGGTGTGTGGGGGGCAGTTACTCGGAATCGGAAAACGCTTCAGGAGGAAACCGCGGCCCAGAGGAAGGCGAGGGAGCTTCTCAGGTTTGTTGGCCTTGAGGGCCGAGAGGACCAGTTGGCCAAGAACCTCCCCTACGGTGACCAACGGCGGCTGGAGATTGCGCGGGCTTTGGCCGTGGAGCCAAAACTTCTCCTGCTCGATGAACCCACTGCTGGTATGAATCCTCAGGAGACTCTTTCACTCACGCGCTTTGTCTCTCGAATCCGAGACGAACTGGGTCTATCTATCCTTCTCATTGAGCACGACATGCGGGTTGTCATGGGTATCTCGGATCAAGTCACCGTTCTAGATCACGGCATCAAGATATCAGAGGGGCCCCCTGAGGTCATTCAGAGAGATTCCAAAGTCATCGAGGCCTACTTGGGGAGGCCTTCCGAGCGTGTTCGAAAGCGCCCCCTTCCCTCCCGTCAGGATCTCTAGAGAACCGTATGACAGAACTTCTTAAGATCGATCAGATTCACACTTACTATGGCAATATCCATGCCCTTCAGGGTGTCTCTTTGACTGTCCATGAGGGAGAGATTGTCACTTTGATTGGAAGCAATGGAGCCGGGAAGACCACTACGATCAATACGGTCTCTGGGATATTAAAGCCGAAGGAAGGGGCCATCTTTCTTAATGGACAACAAATCCATACGCTTCGTCCCCACGAGATCGTGGCCAAGGGGGTCTGCCAGGCTCGTGAGGGAAGAAAGATCTTTACCCGGCTCTCGGTTCTAGAAAATCTGGAGATGGGGGCCTTCACCCGCAACGACAAAGCGGGGATTCGAGAGGACATGGAATGGGTTTACAAACTCTTTCCAATCCTGAAGGAGCGGAGACATCAGGTGGCTGGGACGTTGAGTGGCGGCGAGCAGCAGATGCTGGCAATCGCAAGGGCCCTGATGTCCCGGCCCAAACTTCTTCTCCTCGATGAACCATCGATGGGATTGTCTCCGCTCCTGGTAGAGACGATCTTCGACATCATCCTCGATATTAATGCTCAAAAAACGACGATTCTGCTTGTTGAACAAAATGCTCTAATGGCCTTTTTGATTGCCGACCGAGGATACGTTATCCAATCAGGGAAAATCGCTCTGACAGATACAGTGGAGAATCTGCAGAAGAACGAGAACATTCGGAAACTCTATTTGGGTGAAGAGATTGAGTCCAAATTATTAGGAAATTTATAAACCATAACATAACGCCCCCCTGGTGATAGCCGGAAAATTCAGCACAAGCGAATTCTGGGTTGAGGTAGCGGCGAAGCATGATGACTGTGCTCTATTGCATAAGTCTCCGTAAACTCTCTTCTATATAACATGCCGCCGCCAGGGCTTACGATAGATAACATCGTCTGAGGATGGTCCAGACCCCTAGAATTGCCCCTCTCATCCACAGAGCATGGGAGGAATGATTCCACGTCCCTGTCTTCGAGACTTGCGGCTCCACGGAGACGGCTACAGACATGGGATTGCTAATCACGCACAAAAAAATCAAGAATTCCCTTCGGGAGGAGTGATGGACACTATCAGAAGTCTCGTCGAAAAAGCCGTTGCAAAGACACCCGGAAAAGTCTTCTTTATCTTCAAGGATGAGGAAATTACGTACGAAGACTTCATCGACGCTGTAAAGAGAGTGGCGAACGGTCTTCTTTGTCTCGGTGTCAGGAAAGGTGACAGGGTTGCCATTTTGCTTCAAAACTGTGTCGAATTCCCATATGCATGGCTTGCGGCAAATATGATCGGAGCCGTCATGGTGCCCGTGAACGGGCGGTTCGTGGAAAAAGAAATAAGATACGTTCTTGGACATTCGGGGGCAAAAGTTCTGGTGACATCGAATGAATATCTTGAAGCGGTAGACAGTATCCAAGGCGAGCTTCCTTCTCTCGAGACGTTGGTCAATATAAATGGTCGGACAAGGAACACGATCGCCTTTGAGGACCTCCTTACCAACTCTCCGGAACTTCCACCTGTTGAGATCGAAAGTGAAAAAGATCTCGCAGTGATCCTTTACACATCGGGAACGACGGGGACTCCGAAGGGCTGTATGGCTACCCATGAATACTTCGTTAATCTCGCCAACGTAGAGGCCGATCTCTTCGAGCTCAAAAGCGAAGATCGTGTCCTTACGGCACAGCCTTTTTATTACATGGACCCACAATGGAACACACTCATGACCGTGGCCCGCAATGCCACTGTGATCGTTTCAGAAAAGTTTAGCCCCAGCAAGTTTTGGGATGAGGTAAGTCGGTACGGTGTCACCTGTTTTTACTGCATCGGTTCCATGACATCTTTCCTCTACAACATGCCCCCGTCCTCCCTCGACAAAGAGCACAAACTCCGGATGGTCCAGACTTCTGGGATCTCTCCCCGTATCCATAAGGCATGGGAGGAGAGATTTAATGTCCCGGTTTATGAGGTCTACGCTTCGACGGAGACCACGGTTGACATCGCTGTACCCCTCGGGGCTGACCGAAAAGCAGGGACCGCATGTATTGGCCGACCCATCTGGTATCGCGAGGCAAAGGTTGTCGATGATAATGAAGCGGAGGTTCCTCGCGGCGAGGTTGGCGAGATCATCCTGAGGAGAGGGCGGGGCATGATGTTAGGCTACTATAAGGATGAAGCTGCGACAGAACATGCCTTCAGGGGCGGCTGGTTTCATTCTGGAGACCTCGGCTTTATCGATGAAGATGGCGATTATCATTTCGCGGGACGGAAAAAGGACATCATTCGGCGGGGAGGTGAGAACATATCTGCTGCCTCAATCGAGCAAGTTCTCATGACCCATCCGGCGATCCTCGATGCTGCTGCTATTCCTGTTCCGGACAGCATTAGGGGGGAAGAAGTTAAGGTCTACGTAGTCCCAAGACCCGGCCAAACCATAGCTTTTGAAGAAGTCATAGAGTTTAGCAAGAAGAACATGGCGGAATACAAGGTACCGCGCTATGTTGAGATCCGGGAAAGCTTGCCGAAAACGCCGTCTGAAAGGGTGCAGAAGGAAAAGTTAAAGCAGGAGAAGAAGAATCTTGCCGAAGGCTGCTATGACCGGCTCGCACAACAGATAAATAAAAAAGCTGAAGAGAGGAATAGAAAACAAACCAAAACAGGAGGGTAAGACATTCAAAAACTGAAAATTACGAAAAGTCAGACACTTTTTGAAGAGGTTGTATCCTTCCCTGTGATGGGCATAAGGATGGCATCTCTCGCCTCCCGCTCAAGAGTCTGTTCAAAGCTTTCATTCACAGCCTGATTCAACGCCATCTTGGCCATCCGGGTTGACATTGGCGGGTTTTTTGCGATTTTTCTGGCCAAGTCCATGGCGACCTGTTCCAGGGCAGCCAAAGGGGTTACTTCATTTACCAACCCCCATTCCTTGGCTTCCTTCGCTTCGATCATCCTGCCTGTAAGAACCAGTTCTTTGGCCCTTCCGAGACCAACAAGAAGAGTAAGCATCTTGGTTCCTCCATTGGTGACCGTGGTACCTATAGTCGTCTCCGGGAAGCCGAATTTGGCTCCTTCAGCGGCGATCCGGATGTCGCAGTTCATGGTCCATTCGCACCCGGCTCCGAGAGCGTAATCCTGTACTGCCGCTATGACGGGTTTACCCATTCTCAGAATGATCCTGGTGGTTTCCTGGAGCTCTTCGATCAAGGTCAAGCTTTCTTCCAGTGTTGCCCCTGCCGTATCCTCCGTTATATCGTGGCCCGCACAAAATGCCCTCCCTTCGCCCCTGAGGATAACCACCCTGATCTCTGGATCCATCTCCACCTCTTTCAGCGTCAAGAGGAATTCCCTTGTAAGCTGATTGTTTGCCGCATTCAACACTTTGGGCCTGTTGAAACTAATAACTGCAATGCCGTCTGTCTTCCTGCACGTTACGAAATCCATTTCTACCTCCTGTGAGATAAATGGGAAAAGATGACCTAAAACAGCCTTCCAATTGCCTACCGCTTAAAACCTCCAGAGTTTTCAAGAAGTTTCTGGAGCGGTGGGGCGGTCGACCCCTCGACCTACTGATTACGAATGGAAGTTAAAGTTGAGCATTCGAGGAAATCAGCAAGTTATCGGAAGGCTAGTGTAATTTCTGGCGGTAATTTACACAGTGGGCTCTATTTCTTAATATTGTC
>Ga0316620_10000882_pt1 | contig 12417 bp, 8 predicted proteins | sample OWC_Aug_M1_C1_D5_FD_207651 | JGI IMG/M metagenome (GOLD analysis project Ga0316620, IMG submission 207651) | Wetland soil microbial communities from Old Woman Creek delta, Ohio, United States - OWC_Aug_M1_C1_D5_B | ecosystem: Environmental > Terrestrial > Soil > Wetlands | place: USA: Ohio... | reverse complement strand
CAGGACCCGGACATCATGCTCGTCGGCGAAATGCGCGACCAGGAGACGGTCGACATCGCCATCAAGGCCGCCCTGACGGGCCACCTCGTCTTCTCCACGGTCCACACCAACGACGCGCCGAGCACGATCACCCGGCTCGTCAACATGAACATCGAGCCGTTCCTCATCGCCGACTCCGTCATTCTCATCGTCGCCCAACGGCTCATCCGCCGCCTGTGCAAGAGGTGCCTCCAGCCCCACCGGCTCCCCGAAAAGGCCCTCCTCGACATGGGCTACGCCCCGGAGGAGATCCCGGACATCGAGATCTTCCGGCCGAACGGCTGCGACGCCTGCAACAATACCGGCTACAAGGGCCGCACGGCCCTCTTCGAGGTCATGAGGATCACGGAGGAGATGCGGGAGCTCATCCTCAGCCGGGCCATGCACCGGGATGTCAAACGGAAGGCCATCGAGCAGGGGATGCTGACCCTGCGGCGGAGCGGCCTGGTCAAGATCAAGAAGGGGATCACCTCGGTCGAAGAGGTGCTCCGCGAGACCGTCCGCGACTGACGCGGCGGCCGCCCCCAAGGAGGGCGAACCATGGCGAAACCGATCCATGAACTGCTCAAGGTCGCGGTCGATTCCGACGCCAGCGACCTCCACATCACGACCTACGTCCCGCCGCGCATCCGGGTCCACGGCAAGCTCATCTCCATCGACCACCCGCCCCTCAGCCCGTCCGAGACGAAGGAGCTCGTCTACAGCATCCTCTCGGACAAGCAGAAGAAGATCTTCGAGGAAAAGCTCGAGCTCGACTTCTCGTTCGGCATCAAGGAGCTGGGGCGCTTCCGGGTCAACGTCTTCCAGCAGAAGGGCGCGGTCGCCGCGGCCTTCCGGCGCTTCCTGCCGTCCATGTGGAGCTTCTCCCAGCTCGGCATCCCCCAGCGGATCGCCCAGCTCTGCTACCTCCCGCGCGGCCTCATCCTCGTCACCGGGCCGACGGGCTGCGGCAAATCGACGACCCTGGCCTGCATGGTCGACCACATCAACCACGAGCGCGACGTCCACATCGTGACCATCGAGGACCCCATCGAATACTATTTCACCCCCAAGGTCTCGATCATCAACCAGCGCGAGCTCTTCGTCGACACCCACTCCTACGCCAACGCCCTCCGCTCGGTCCTCCGGGAGGACCCCGACGTCGTCCTCGTCGGCGAGATGCGCGACCTGGAAACCGTCGAGGCGACCATCCGCGTCGCCGAGACCGGGCACCTGACGTTCTCGACCCTGCACACGAACTCCGCCTGCGAGTCCATCACCCGCATCATCGACATCTTCCCCACCCAGTACCAGGCCCAGGTCCGGATCATGCTCTCCATGACCCTCGAGGCGGTCATGACCCAGGCCCTCCTGCCGCGGGCCGACGGCCGGGGCCGGGTCCTGGCCATGGAGATCCTCATCCCCAACCCCGCCATCCGCAACCTCATCCGGGAGAACAAGATCCACCAGATCTATTCGGCCATGCAGATGGGCCAGGAGAAGTTCGGGATGCAGACGTTCAACCAGTCCCTGGCGGCCCTCTATTTCAAACGGCTGATCACCTTCGACATGGCCATGAGCATCACCTCGTTCCCCGAGGAACTGACCGATATCATCCAGCGCAAGGAGGGCCTGCCGGCCCGCGCGACGGGCGGCGCCTCCTCGAGCTCGAAAAAATAGCGAAGGCGGAGAAGGAAGGAGTCCCTGATGGCTATCTTTCAGTGGAAAGGCAAGAACCGCTACGGCGACGTCGTCAAAGGCGAGCGGATGGCCAACACCCGCGAAGAGGTGGTGGCCACGCTCCAGAAGGAACAGATCACCATCATCAGCGTCGCGGCCAGGCGCGGCGGATTCAGCATCCCGTTCCTCAAGCGGGAAAAGGTCAAGCTCAAGGAGCTGTCCGTCCTGTCCCGCCAGCTGTCGGTCCTCATCGACGCCGAGCTGCCCCTCATCCAGAGCCTCAGCCTGCTCGCCGACCAGTCCAAGAACCAGTATTTCCGCCGGGTCCTCACCGAGGTCAAGGAGGACGTCGAGGCCGGATCGACCCTGCACCAGGCCTTGCGCAAGCATCCCAAGGTCTTCGACGACCTGTTCTGCAACATGATCGCCTCGGGTGAGCAGAGCGGCTCGCTCGACGTCATGCTGCGACGTCTGGCCGAGTACATCGAGAAGATCGTCAAGTTGCGGAGCCAGATCCGCCAGGCCATGATCTACCCCTCGGCCATCGTCAGCTTCGCCATCATCGTCGCCTTCTTCCTCCTCTGGAAGGTCATCCCCGTCTTCGCCGGGATCTTCATCGAACTGGGCGCGGAACTGCCGACCTTGACGGCCTTGATCATCAATCTCAGCAATTTCATCCAGAAGTACGTCCTGGTCATCTTCGGCGTCGTCATCGTCGGCATCGCCGTCTTCCGCACCTGGAAGAAGACGCCGCAGGGCCGCTGGGTCTGGGACCGCTTTCTGTTGCGGCTTCCCGTCCTCGGCAACCTCATCCAGAAGATCGCCGTGTCGCGCATGACCCGGACGCTGAGCACCCTCATCTCCGGCGGCGTCCCCATGCTGGAAGCCCTCAAGATCACCTCGACGACGACCGGCAACGCCCTCATCGAGAAGCAGATCCTCGACTCCCGCCAACTCGTCTCCGAGGGCAAGACCCTCCACGACGCCTTCCAGGAGGCGGGGACCTTCCCGCTGATGATGATCCAGATGGTGAACGTCGGGGAGGCGACGGGCACGCTGGACGAGATGCTGACCAAGCTGGCCAACTTCTACGACGACGAGGTCGAGGCGGCCGTGGCGGCCTTTCTGTCCATCCTCGAGCCCATCCTCATGATCTTCGTCGGCGGGCTGGTCGGCGGGCTGGTCATCTCGATGTACCTGCCCATCTTCAGCCTGATGCAGAAGTTCTGAGGACGGCGGGCGGGCGTTCCGGCAGGGGAAAGGGTCGAAAGCACGATGGTCCGCGACAAGGTCGAGCGGCGGAACGTCCTGTGGATGATCATCGTCCGCCTCATCACCGTCACCTCGCTCCTCGTCTCGGCGATCATCATCCAGATCTCGGTCGTCCCCGCCTCCTCGATCGCGCCCGTCTATTACCTCGGCCTCATCGCCTACGGCCTGAGCGGCCTCTACCTTCTCTTCTACACGCTGAACCGGTCCTATACCGTCCAGGCCTATGTTCAGACCTTCTTTGACCTCCTGTTCATCACGGCCTTCGTCTACACCTCGGGCGGCGTGACCAGCGCCACGTACGCCCTCTACATCTTCGCCGTGATCGGCGCGGGGCTGGTCATCTCGCGCCGGGCCGCCTTCCTGACGGCCGCCCTGGCGGCCATCCTCTTCGGGCTCCTCGTCGACGGCCTCTTCTTCAGGATCATCCCCTATTACCGGCCGGAGCACGCCATCGACATGGGGCTCGGCTCCCTGCTTTTCACCATCCTCACCGCCTGGAGTTCCTTCTTCGTCATCGCCTTCCTGGTGAGCTACCTGGCCGAGAATCTGCGCCGGACGCGCCAGGCCTTGAGCCGGGCCCAGAAGGAGCTCATTATCAAGGAACGCCTAGCGGAGGCGGGGAGGGTCTCGGCCAGCCTGGCGCACGAGATCCGCAATCCCCTGGCGGCCATCGCGGGTTCGGTCCAGTTTTTGCGGAGCGAGCTCAAGCTGGGGCACGAGCAGCGGGAGCTCATGGAGATCGTCCTCAAGGAGTCGCGGCGGGTCTCCCAGGCCATCGAGCAGTTCCTGGATTTCGCCTCCCCCGGGCCGCGGGTCTTCACCGAGGTCAACCTCTCCGAGACGCTGGATGAGACGCTGAAGATCCTCCGCGGCAGCGGCGAGCTCGGCCGGCGGTTCGAGGTCGCCGGGAACTATAAGGAGGCCGACCTTCATTATTTCGGCAGCGCCAACCAATTCAAGCAGATCTTCTGGAACCTCGTCCGCAACGCCATCAAGGCCATGCCCAACGGCGGGACGTTCACCGTCGACTTCACGGCGGGCCGCCGCGCGATCCGGCTCCGCTTCGCCGACACGGGCAAGGGCTTGAGCGAGGAGGACCGGGCCCACCTCTTCGAGCCGTTCTATTCCGGGTTCGGGAACGGCCGCGGCCTGGGGCTGGCCACGGTCCGGCGCATCGTGGACGACTATGAGGGCCAGATCGAGGTCCGCTCCGAGATGGGCCGGGGAACGGAGATCACCATCACCCTCCCCGTCAGACGGCGGGCCGAGACCGGGACCGAGGCCGAGCCGCCGGCCGCGGCCGGCGGACCGGTGGCCTGAGGAAGACCATGGACCAGATCCTGATCATCGACGACGAAAAGAGCCTCCTCGACCTGCTGACCGCGGTCTTCAAGAAGGAAGGCTACGCCGTGCGGACGGCGCTCTCCGTGGCCAAAGGGCTCGAGACGCTTGAGAGAGAGCCGATCGACCTCATCATCTCCGATATCAAAATGCCCCAGATGAGCGGACTGGACCTCCTCAAGCGGGTCAAAGAGATGCAGCCGGAGCTGCCGATCGTTCTCATCACGGCCTTCGGGTCCATCAGCCAGGCCGTCGAGGCCCTCAAGGCCGGGGCCCTGGACTACGTCGTCAAGCCCTTCGACGTCGAGGAGCTCAAGATCATCGTCGCCCGGGGCCTGGAGAAGCGCCGCCTGCGGGAGGAGAACCTCCTCCTCAAGCGCGACCTTTCCGACCGCTACAGCTTCGAGCGGATGGTCGGCAAGAGCCGGCTGATGCAGGAGATCTACACCCTGATCGAGAAGCTGGCCCTGACCGACTCGACCGTCCTCATCACCGGCGAGAGCGGCACGGGCAAGGAGATGGCGGCCCGGGCCATCCACTACCAGAGCGTGCGGCGGGCCGGCCAGTTCGTTTCCATTAATTGCGCGGCCCTGCCGGAGAACCTCCTGGAGAGCGAGCTCTTCGGGCACGCCAGGGGGTCGTTCACGGGTGCCGTCTCGGATAAGAAAGGCATGTTCGAGGTCGCCCAGCGCGGCACCCTGTTCCTCGATGAGGTCGGGGAGATGTCGACCTGGACCCAGGTCAAGCTCCTGCGGGCCCTCCAGGAGCGGACCGTCCGGAGAGTCGGCGGCACCGAGGAGATCCCGGTCGACGTCCGGATCATCGCCGCCACGAACCAGGACCTCCAGGCCCGCATCCAGGAGGGGAAGTTCCGCGAGGAGCTGTTCTACCGGCTGAACGTCATCACCTTCGAGATGCCCGGGCTGCGCAAGCGGGTCGAGGACATCCCGCTCCTCGTCTCCCATTTCCTGCAGAAGTACTGCGAGAAGATGGGCAAGAAGATGAAGCGGATCTCGCCCGACGTCATTGCCCTCTTCGAGGCCTACCGCTGGCCGGGGAACATCCGCGAGCTGGAGAACGTCATCGAACGCATCGTGGCCATCGAGGACCGGGAGACGATCACCCCCGCCTGCCTGCCCCGGGAGATCCTCTCGCCCCAGAAGCGGGACGACACCAAGCTCCTGTTCACGCCCGGCTTCAGCCTGACGGCGACGATCGACGAGCTGTCGAAGAGCTACATCCAGCAGGCCCTCCTCGCGACCGGCGGCAACCTGCGCAAGGCGGCCCCGCTGCTCGCCGTGAGCTACCGGACGCTCCGCTATCTCATCGAGAAGTACGAGCTCAAGGCCGTCCGCCGGGAGGAGCGGCGGGGCGAGCCCGGCGACCGCGAGGAACTCAAGGCTTCGGCCAGGTGACAAAAAATGGCAATAACAGACGTTGGCCGGCAAAAAGCCCCTCGGGAGAGGGGGAAGAACTCATGTATCCTATTTATATTGAACCATTTATATATTACTTGACTTGGCACAAGGCTTGCAATAGATATATGCGCTTTGAGTTATAACGCCAATTAACATGACCTTGACTGGCGTGAAGCCAGCAAGGAACAAGGAGGTAAAGGATCATGTTAAAACGTTCGAAGGGCTTCACGCTGATCGAGTTGCTGATTGTCGTCGCGATCATCGGCATCCTCGCCGCCCTGCTCATCCCGAACGCCTTGGCCGCGATCCAGAAGGCCAAGCAGAAGGGCACGATGAAGGACATCAACACGATCGCCACGGCCATCACGGACTGGATCACGGACAAGGGCTTTGCGCCGGATTGGTCCTCGGGCCCGGTGGACAGCGACAACGCCACCATCGTCACGGACCTCTCCCCGTTCTACATCAAAGCCTTCCCGCGCCGTGACCAGTGGGGCTATGACTTTGTCATCTACACCCGCGCGTCCGCCAACGGCCAGTTCGGCATCGCCTACGCCGACGGCTCGGACTTCGGGAACGACGAGTTTGTCGTCGCCTCGGTTGGCCGGAACGGGACCGAGGGCGAAATGACCTATGACCCGGCCGCGCCGGCCTCAGGGCTGTACACGGTCGCCGCCATGGTCGACTTCGACAAGGAGCTCGTCGTTTGGAACGGCGCCTGGGTCATCGGGCCGCGCGCCGCGTCGAGCGGGACTTGAGGATCTAAGCCCTAGATTAGATCAGGCTCTTCCCTTCAAAGAGCGAGAGGGCGAAAGCCTTCTCGCTCTTTCTTTTTATCCCCGGCCCTTGCCTCCTGACCCGGTTTCGGCATCCAGACGGGACTTTCCCGGGGAGCCAGGATTCAGCACGCACGCCGCATCGACGGAGGCAAGCCTGGAGCCCCTGCGTCAGATGGAGCGGCGGCGGAAGGCACGGGGAGGGGAAGGGAAGGGCGCGGCAAAGGTGACAAAAATTGGCGAACCGCCGCGCGAGGGCGCCAAAAATGGTCCCCGAAAGATAGGCCTGGATTCTCGCATTTCATTTAATATAAATAGGTTATAGTTTTTTGGATTTGGCACGAGGTTTGCATATTAACGTTTCCTTCAGGCTAATGGGCCTGAACAACCCGCTTAACATGACCTTGACCGGCGTAAAGCCGGCAGGAAAAAAGGAGGTATGAAGATCATGTTAAAACGGTCAAAGGGTTTCACCCTGATCGAGCTGCTGATCGTCGTCGCGATCATCGGCATCCTGGCCGCCCTGCTCATCCCGAACGCCTTGGCCGCCATCCAGAAGGCCAAGCAGAAGGGCACGATGAAGGACATCAACACGATCGCCACGGCCATCACGGACTGGATCACGGACAAGGGCTTTGCGCCGGATTGGTCCTCGGGTCCGATCGACAGCGACAACGCGACCATCGTCACGGACCTCTCCCCGTTCTACATCAAAGCCTTCCCGCGCCGTGACCAGTGGGGCTACGACTTCGTTGTTTACACCCGCGCTTCGGCGAACGGCCAGTTCGGCATCGCCTACGCCGACGGCTCGGACTTCGGGAACGACGAGTTTGTCGTCGCCTCGGTTGGCCGGAACGGGACCGAGGGCGAAATGACCTATGACCCGGCCGCGCCGGCCGCAGGGCTGTACACGGTCGCCGCCATGGTCGACTTCGACAAGGAGCTCGTCGTTTGGAACGGCGCCTGGGTCATCGGGCCGCGCGCCGCGTCGAGCGGGACTTGAGGATCTAAGCCCTAGATTAGATCAGGCTCTTCCCTTCAGGGGGCGAGAGGGCATAAGCCCTCTCGCCCCGTCTTTTTGACCTCGATTTTTCCCCTGTGAACCCGTCTTTGCCGGTTCCCCATCAAAACCCCCCTTTTCCGTGGTCCTTCGGCCTCCGAACAGGATGGTCTCGGGCCGGACCGCGGAAAGGGGTGGCGGTCTTTGGCCTACGCGAGCCTGGGCCGAGGCTATTCTCCGGGGGAACGCCGCAACCTCTATAAGCCGCCCGGGGGCTAATGGTGGTGTCCCGGGCACTCCGCGGGCTCGATGTCGGGAACCTCGGTTTTGAGCCTGTCCGCACGCAACGGCCTAAGGGTTCGCTGGCGAAGCGGGGCTCGCTGGTTCGAGCGGGTAACAAAAAAAGGCAATTATCGCGAGAGATGACATAAATCGTCCCGCAGCCACAAGGCGCTCTTCTGCAATTCCCTTAAAAATGAAGAACTTAGGAATCTTCGAACTTGGCACGAGGTTTGCTTAATATGTTTTCAAGCGTTTGTCTTGGGCCAATGAGCCCCTGATATGACGTTGTCCGGCGCGAGGCCGGACAACCCGGTAAGGAGGTACTATGTCAAGACGGTCAAAGGGCTTCACGCTGATCGAGCTGCTGATCGTCGTCGCGATCATCGGCATCCTGGCCGCCCTGCTCATCCCCAACGCCTTGGCCGCTATCCAGAAGGCCAAGCAGAAGGGCACGATGAAGGACGTCAATACCATCGCCGTGGCCATGACGGACTGGATCACGGACAAGGCCTTTGCGCCCGACTGGTCGGCGGGCCCCGTGGACAGCGATAATGCGACCATCGTCACGGACCTCTCCCCGTTCTACATCAAGGCCTTCCCGCGCCGCGACCAGTGGGGGAATGACTTCGTCATCTTTACCCGCGCCTCCGCCAACGGCCAGTACGGCATCGCCTACGCGGACGGGGCGGACTTCGGGAACGACGAGTTCATCGTCGCCTCGAACGGCCGCAACGGCACCGAAGGCGAAATGACCTATGACCCGGCCGCGCCGGCCGGGGGACTCTATACCGTCATGGCCATGGTCGATTTCGACAAGGAGCTCGTTGTTTGGAACGGCAGCTGGGTCATCGGGCCGCGCGCCTCCGCGACCGGGACTTGAGGATCTAAGCCCTCGTTTAGATCAGGCTCTTCCCCATCTCAGAGGGCGAGGGGGCGAAAGCCCTCTCGTCCTTCGTTCTCCGCCCCCTCCGGAAACCGCGTTCTCATTTACGACCTCGCCATGGCCACAGATCGGGCTTCGGACCGGCTCTGAAAAGGGCGGGCGCTATCAATGTTTTGGCCTGAAGAGCACTGGTCCGGTCCTGGAAACGAACGGAGCTCGAAACCTGTGTTTTTTAACAAAAAACGGCAGATTCGAGCGTTTCGTGACAAAAAATGCTATTTTCCTACCGCCCTATTTACTGGAATATCTTTAAGATAAACAACTTAATGATTGTCAGCCTTGGCACGGGGCTTGCAGAAGAATTAGAAGGACATAACGCTGGCCGGGGCGCAGGAAGCCAGCGTTGAGCGAGGAGGGGACATGTCAAGAGATAAAAGGGGCTTCACTCTCATCGAACTGCTCATCGTCGTCGCGATCATCGGCATTCTGGCCGCCCTGCTCATCCCGAACGCGATGGCCGCCACCCAGAAGGCCAGGCAAAAGGGCACGATGAAGGACATCAACACCATCGCCACGGCGATCACGGATTTCACCACGGACAAAGGCTTCGCGCCGGACTGGTCCTCGGGCCCGGTGGACAGCGACACCGCCACCATCGTCGCGGACCTGTCCCCGTTCTACCTCAAGGCCTTCCCGCGCCGTGACCAATGGAGCTTCGATTTCATCATTTACACCCGCGCCTCGGCCAACGGCCAGTACGGCGTCGCCTACGCCGACGGCTCGGACTTCGGGGAGGACGAGTACATCGTCGCCTCGAACGGCCGGAACGGCACCGCGGGAGAGGTGACCTACGACCCGGCGACACCGGCGGGCGGCATCTACATCGTCGCCTCCATGGTGGACTTCGACAAGGAGCTCGTCGTCTGGAACGGCAGCTGGATCATCGGGCCGCGGGCCGCGTCGACCGGGACCTGAGGGTCCGGTCCTGGATTCGAACAGATCAGGCTCTTCCCTTCCGAGGGCGAGAAGGCGAAAGCTTTCTCGCCCTCACTCTTTTGCCGGCGCTTCCTTCCCGGAGACCGCTCTTAGTGCCTCGCCACCCACACCGCCTTTTCCCAGGGGCCGAGGTCCGTCGTCCGCAGGACGCGGTAACCCCGGGCCGAGGCGCTCTCCAGAAGTCGGTGCTCGGCCTCCGGCAGCCGGAAGCGGGGGTCTTCCCCGGCGACCGGCCGGCCGCCCTCCTCGGTCCGGGACGCAAAAAGGAGGACGAGGTCGGGCGCGGCGTCGAGGACGGCTTTGGCGATCCCGTCGTCCAGCCGCCGCGGGTCGCTTTCCGCATGGATGAGCCGGGCGATGGCCCGGTCGGTCAGGCCCAAGGTGTCGAAGGAGCGAAAGCCGGTGAGATAGGGGACGGCCCCCTGGCGGCGCAGGGCGATGACCGCGCCCGCCGGCAACTGCTGCTTGACCTCACGGGCCAGCTCGACCAGCCTTTCCGCCCGCATGACCAAATAGGGGAAGCGGTCCTTTGCGACGAGCGCGCTCCGCGTTTGCCACATGTTGACGATCACGAGGCCGGCCAGCGCCGCGACGGCGAGCGCTGCGGCCACGGTCCGGCGGTGCGTTTCAAGGAGAAAGAAGAAGACGAACAAGACAAGAGGAGCGACTGGCAGGAAGAAGCGACCGAAGGCCATCCAGTCGCCGGCGTAGGCGAGAAAGACGAGCTGGCCGCAAATGAGAAGGAGAGCATATCCCAGCCGCCCCAACCCCTTCCGTCCGACCATGAGCACGGGGATGAGAACGACGAGGAAGGAGGCTGAGCCCAGTCCCCCGAGGAGGTTGGCGAAGAGGGCGCCGGCCGGGCTGTCGACGAAGGTTCCCGGCGGCTTGGCGAAAAACGTGTTCGGCACGAGGCTCCCGTAGGTGAGCCAGCGGAAAGCCAGAAAAGCGGCGAAGAGCGTTCCGGCCGCGGCGATAATGAGGAAGGTCGCTTTTGATCCCGGACCTGGGCTGCCTTTGATGCGGCGTCCCATGTGGTAGGCGGCGGAGAGGATCAGGAACAGGGCGCCCTCTGGCCGCGAGAGGGCGACGAGAAGGAGGACGGCGTAGACGGCCGCCAGGCGGCGCGGCTCCGGGTCCCTCTCGAAACGGGATTCGAGGACGGCGGCCGCGAAAAGAAGGAGCGTATAGGCGACGGTCTCCAGGCCCGACATCGCAAAATAAGCCAGCCCCGTGGAAAGGGCGAGCATCCAGAGCCCGGCCAGGCGGTTCCGCTCGCCGAAGCCGGCCCCGGTGGCCGCCTTAAGCCAGAGGCCGAGGAGAAGACAGGCGGTCAGCGCGCCGAGGGCCTTGGCCGTGAGGAGCGGCGGGAGGCCGGCCATCCTGGCCAAAGCCAGAACGATGACCCAGCTCGGATTGGAATAGCCCTCCACGCGTTCGCCGGGATTGAATACGAGCCCGCGGCCGGCGGCCAAGTTGTCCGCATAGCGGAAAGAAATATAGGCGTCGTCCGAGGTCCAGTCCCAGAAAAGGGCCACGTGGGCGGCCAAGAGGACGAAGGCGGCGAGGATGACGACCTTTTTCATGCCGCCGCCCCCTTCTCCCGGGCTCCCCGGACGGGCCGGCCGGCCACAGCCAGGAACATGACCGTTAATACCAGCGTCGACAAGAGGAGGACCTGGGTGAATGGCAGGCCGCCCCACATCGGATGCCGCCAGACGAGGGCCGCCAAGGCCAGACAGAGCAGGAGTTGCCCGTAGGCCCGGCGCTCAAGAAGGATGTTGACCAGCACGGCCAGGGGCAGGAACAGGATGACAAAATGGTGGTTCCAGGAGATGGTCGATACGGCGAGGCTGACGAGCAGGGCGAGCGAGACCCCGACCTTCGGGTCAGGGTCCGCGACGATCCGCTTGACCGGCCGCCAAAAGGCGGCGAGAGCAACGGCGCAGGTGGCGAGGACGAGCGGCAGGGCCAGCGAGCGCGAGGCGCCCCGGGCGAGGAGGATCTGGGTGAACAGGCCGTTGAGGGAATTGTTCCACCATTGAGCGTTGAAATCGAAGAGGAAACTGGCCTTTGTTCCGTAGAGGAAATTGCCCGTCGCGGAAGAGAGGAAGTCGAGCCAGGGCCGCGTCCCGAAGAGGAGGGCCGAAGCGCCGACCATGACCGCACCCTGGAGGGCGGCGTACCCCAGGGCCCGGAACCTCTTCTGGACGAGGAAGAGGGCGAAAATGAGGACGGGATAGAACTTGGAGAAGACGGCCAGCGAGAGCAGGGCGACGGCCCAGAATTCGCGGCCCTTCTTGAGGAGGAGTAGCGAGGCCACGACGAGCGCCAGGACCCAGAGATTGACCTGTCCGTGATGGAGGGTCGTCTTGAGGGGTTCGCTCACCGCGGCCGAGAGAAAGAGAAAAAGGACGACGGCCGGCCGGTCCCGTTCCGCCGGCCCGACGGCCTTCAAGATGAGTCCGAGGCACAGGAAGGTTAGCAGCACGTTGAGGGCGAGGACGATCTGGGAGAAGGCCGGATAGCCGAAAAGCGTCAGGGGGATGAGAAGCTCGGCTAGGACCGGAAAATAGATATAAGGGTAGACCGTCACGCTCCGGCCGAAGAGCGAGGCGGCCAGGCCGTCGAAGGCGGCGGGGTCATAGATGTTCACCCCCGTCCGCAAACCCACGGCGCCGGTGTAGAAGGAGGGGGCGTCGGTGTCCCACTCGAAAGATTGGGCGTAGGCCTTGACCAGGATGACCGCCG
>Ga0316620_10000881_pt1 | contig 12424 bp, 10 predicted proteins | sample OWC_Aug_M1_C1_D5_FD_207651 | JGI IMG/M metagenome (GOLD analysis project Ga0316620, IMG submission 207651) | Wetland soil microbial communities from Old Woman Creek delta, Ohio, United States - OWC_Aug_M1_C1_D5_B | ecosystem: Environmental > Terrestrial > Soil > Wetlands | place: USA: Ohio... | reverse complement strand
CCTGCTTCGGGCCCCTCTCGGCCACCGGGGTAGACAGTTCCTCGGCTAATCCAGCCCTTGTCGTGGAGGTCTGCGTCAGGACGAGCGTTTCGTCGGAGCGCTCGAGCAGATCGGCGGGCAACTTGGAGCTGAAGTCGGGCACCGGCTCCGAGCTCACGTAGGGGATCGGTACGCAGCCGGAGAGCGCAATCAGAAGCGCCGAGGGTAGCGTCGCGAGCCAAAGGTGTTGTTGGTGCGGCCGGCGATTCGTGGACTTGATGGGTCGATTCATTCGCCACCTCCTCGAGCGAGGATAGCGGCGGGGGAAGCGCGGAGGGCCTACGCTTCGGTTACCGATTGCTTACGGGTTATTGCTTCTTCCTGCCTCGCGTGGCGCCCTAGGCGGCGCCCCAGGTGCGGAAGCGCCCGGTGTCGAGGTGCACGAAGTCGGAGCGCGGGTAGTAGCCCACGCCGCCGCGCGCCATGGAGAGCGCGGCATTGTGCAGCCTGGCGGTTTCGAATCCCGTGAGCCGCACGTCGATCGCGCGGCCTTCGATGTGCAGGCTGTGCGTGGCGACGCCGCTGCTCGCGTGGCGCAGCATGGCGTTGGTCTGCGGCGAGCGGTAACCGGAAATCACTTCGAAGGTGCGCTCGCCGCAACAGCGGTTGAGCGCGACCAGCTGGTCGAGCAGGCGCGGGTCGATCGGGTGCGTCGTCTCGGTGCGGAAGTCGCGCAGCAGGTGATCTACCTCGCGCAGCGCTCCGGGAATGTAGCGGCCATTCTCGGCGTAAGTGACTGTCAGGCGCTCGCCGGTGTGCGTGTGATAGAAGGAAAGCGTGCGCGGCCGCGCGAGCGCAGCGCGCGCCGGCGACATCGCGAAAGCGAGGGGCAGCAGGGCGAAGCCTTTCGCCAGCGCCCTGCGGCGCAGGTCGGTGCGATGATTCTCCGTCATGCTTTTTCCAATCGAGCGCATTGTGGTTCCGGGCGTATGGTATACGTCCCTGCGAACCCTCTCCAGCGCTTTTCGATGAAGCCTGCATCATATTTCACGCTCGCCACAGCGGCCCTCGTCATGCTCGCGCCGCTCGGTGCCGCGCGAGCGTCCGATGCACCGCTGGAGTCCCTGCGCCAGCGCATCGAGCAGCTGCGCGCAGGGGGCGAAATGCTCATCGACGGCGAGCGGCTCGCCGCACCAGCTCTGATCGCGCAGTTCTACGAGCAGCGCGCTTTCCGGCCGGCATGGACCGCGGCTCGGGCGCGGGAGCTGCTGCCGCTGGTCGAATCGATGCGCGAAGACGGGCTCGACCCGGGCGATTACCACCTCGCCGCCCTGCGCGCCGGGGTGGAGGGCGAAGCCGATCGCGAGCTGCTCTACACCGATACCGTGATCCGGCTCGCCTATACGTTCTACTTCGGCAAGCTGGACCCGCGCGAGCTCGACCCGGCGTGGAATTTCGCACGCACGCTCGACGGCATCGACCCGGTGCAGGCGCTCGAAGGGATCCTGCGCGCGCCCGTGCTCGCGCCCGCCGTGCGGGCGTACGCGCCGCAGCTGCCCGAGTACCGCAACCTGCGCGAGGCCCTCGCGCGCTATCGCAAGATCCGCGACGCGGGCGGCTGGAGCGCGATCCCCGACGGGCCGACGATCAGGCCCGGCGAGCGCGACCCCCGCGTGGCGGCGCTGCGGGCGCGCCTTGCGGCGAGCGGCGACTGGTCGCCGGAGCAGGCGCCTCCGGAAGTTCCCGATTTCTACGACCCCGCGGTGGAGGCGGCGGTGGCGCGCTTCCAGCAGCGCCACGGCCTCGAGCCCGACGCGCTGGTGGGGCGCCGCACGCGCGCCGCGCTCGACGTGGGCGTGCAAGCGCGCATCGACCAGATCCGGGTCAACCTCGAGCGCCTGCGCTGGGTGGCGCAGGACCTGAAGGGCGACTACCTGCTGGTCGACATCGCCGGCTTCCGCGCGCGCCTGGTGCTCGACGGACACATTGCATGGTCGTCGCGCGTGGTGGTCGGACGGCCGTATCGCAGCACGCCGGAGTTCCGCGCGACGATGAAGTACATCGTGCTCAACCCGAGCTGGACCGTGCCGCCGACGATTCTCGAGGAAGACATCGTGCCGAAGATCGTCGCCGATCCGGCCATTCTCGAGCGCGAGCACATGCAGGTGCGCGACTTTGCGGGACGAACGGTGGATCCGGCGACGATCGACTGGGCCGCGTACCTGAGGCGGCCACTGCCCTATCTGATCGTGCAGGCGCCGGGCGACGCCAATCCGCTCGGCCGCCTGAAGTTCATGTTTCCGAATTCGCACGACGTCTACCTGCACGACACGCCGAGCAAGAATCTGTTCGACAAGCCCGAGCGCGCCTACAGCTCGGGCTGCATCCGCGTCCAGCACCCGCTCGAGCTGGCGGTACTGCTGCTGGACGATCCCGTGCAGTGGAATCGCGAGGCGCTGCTCGAGGCGATCGCTACCGGCGAGACGCGCAGCGTGTTCCTGAAGCGCCGCGTGCCGGTGATGCTGCTCTACTGGACCGCAGTCGCGGACGACGACGGGGCAGTCGAGTTCCACCCCGACCTCTACGGGCGCGACGCGCCGGTGCTGAAGGGACTGAACGAGCCGTTCCGCTTCAACCTGCCGGCGCCGGAGGCTCCCGGCCGGCGGCGCTAAGCGCGCGTCGGCTCAGGCGTTCAGGCCGAGGTTGCGCTTGCGCGGTTTGAAGCGCGCCACGTCCGCCGGCAGGATTTCCAGCTCGCGCTGGCGCGCGTCGCGCCGCAGCTCCTGCATCGTCTCCTCCAGGCGCTTGGTCTGCTCCTCGAGCGCAAGCTGCTGGCGCCTCAGGGTCAGCAGGTTCCTGCAGCGGGCGAGGCATTCGCGCGTGTCGATCGGCTTGATGAGGAAATCGGTGGCGCCGGCGTCGAGTGCCGCGTAACGCACCTCCCGGTCGTCGCTGACGGTCACCATGATGATCGGTACCTGCTCGTAGCCCGGCAGGGCGCGCAGGCAATTCACGAACCGCACGCCGTCCATGTCGGGCATCAGGTAATCGACCAGCACCAGCTCGGCGGCGTGTCGCGTCGCCCATACCACCGCGTCGACCGCGCGCGCGAAGGTTTGCACCTCGACCGGCCCTTCGAGGCTGCGTACGACCTGTTCGAGAATGGCGCGGCTGGTGGCCTGGTCGTCGACCACCAGCACGGTGCCGGGCTTGCGTTGCAGGGAAGCGACCGGTTCCTCGAACATGTGCGATTCCGTCCTCGTTCTATTTTTGAGCCGCCGCGCCGACCAGCTGCGCCGACGACACGATACGGTCGAACTCCGGCAGGTAGCGATGGAAGTAGTGCAGCTTGGCGCCCTGGAACCACGCGCCGTAGAGCTTGCCGTCACGGATGGTGCCGACGAAAGTTCCGTCGCGCTCCACTTCGTCCTGCCCGGTCATGCGGGTATCGAAGCGGAAGCCGCGTCCGCCGGCGACCGGCGCGGCCCGCAGGTCGCGCTCGTCGGCGAGCGTGGTCTGGAAAAACAGCTTCACCGTCGCCTCGAGCAGCTCCTGCACTTCGATCGGGTTCATGTTCGCCCGGAACACCGGCGGTTTTTCCTGGCTGCCGGAATCGGCCGAGGCCCGTACGAACAGGGGCTCGCCGTCGGGCACGCCGGTGAAAAACAGCAAGGTGTTGAGCGCCGGGCCGTCCAGCGTCCAGGTTTCGACCTTGCCCTTGAAGGCCGAGTAGCCGAGCTTGTTCCACTTCATGCCGGGCTCGACCGAGATGGCTCCGCCGACGGTCTGGCGTTGCGGCTCGACGAGCGTGTAGGCCGTTACGCAGCCCGACAGCAGTACTGCGGCGAGGAGGGCGGTGACGAGTCTGGTCATGGTCGCGGCACTCACGGTTCGAGCAGCATGCGAAGCGCCCCCGCGTCCGATGCATCGGGTCTGCGTTTCAGGTAGGCATCATAGGCGGCCTGGGCGCGGTCCTTGTGCCCCAGCTTCAGCTCGACCATCACGATCGAGCGGTAGGTTTCGGGTGGCGCGCCCTTGGCGGCGAGTGCCTTTCCGTAGGCCTGCATCGCGCGCGCCGGGTCGTCCGGGCCGCCGCGCAGCCGGTAGACTTCGCCCTTGCCGTACCACAACAAGCCGTCGTCGGGCGATTGCGCGAGCAGCCGGTCGAGCACCACTTCGCTGCGTCCGTACTGGCGCAGCGCGAGCTCGTCGCGGAGGATTTCCTCGCGCACGCCCGCGAGCATCGCGCGGTAACGTTCGGCATCGCGCTCGCCGGTGCCCTTGTCCATGCGCTTCGCCTCCGCGCTCAGGGTCCCCATACGCTCCTCTGGATCCGGGTGCGTCGCGAACATCACGTTCTGAGCGCGCTCCGCGGTGCTCGCCTTCGATTCGGCGATCAGCTGCTGCCACACCTCGGGCGCGGCGAGCGGCGCGTAGCCGGCTTTGACCATCAGCTCGAGCCCGATCTGATCGGCCTCGCGTTCCTGGTCGCGGCTGTAGGCATAGATCGATGCGAGCAGCGCCAGGTTGGCGAGCCCGCCGGCGTAGCCAACCCCCGCCGCCGCGAGCCCGAGGCCGAGGAACGCACCGAAGCTCGACTTCTCGCGCGCGTCGCGGTAGCGATCGAGCGTGTGGCGCCGCAGGTAGTGCCCCATCTCGTGGCCGAGGATCGCGGCGAGCTGCGCCTCGTCGTTGCAGCGCAGGAGCAGGCCCGTCCACACTTCCATCATGCCGTTGGGCGCCATGCTGGCGTTGAACTGGGGCGTGCGCACGATGTAGATGCGCATGTCTGAGCAGTAGTCCTTCCCCAGCCTGCAGACGATCTCGCGCAGGTAGGCATTTAGCTTCGGATCGCGGATCACGAACGGCGACGTCTGAAGCTCCTGCTCGACGCGGTCCATCTGCTGCCACAGCCCCTTCTCGTCGCTGCCCGCCGGCGGCTGGTAGCCCGGCGCGACGAACCTGCTTGCAGTGCCCTGCGCCGCGACGCCGCGCGCCAGCGCGAGCCAGGCGAGGCCGCACAGAACGCAGCCGAAATGTCGCCGCTGGATATTCACTTGAGCGAGTCGGAAACCAGCACCTTGACCGTCTCCGCGGCGGCCTCCGGCGTGCGCAGGTCACCCGAGGCGCGCGCGAGGCGGTTGAACCAGACGATGTTGCCGGTCCTGAGATCGACCAGCGACGCGAATCCGACCTGCGAGCCGCCGGACACGCCGGCGCCCATCAGCGCGGCCACCACCATGACCGCCACGCGCCCCGCGCTCGCGTAGCGGTCCCGGACGAACAGGAACAAGGCGTAATCGGCGCCCTGCGAACGCGCGATCGCCGCCACCGAAGGTCCCAGCGACCAGTCGAATTTATCGCCCTTGCTGGGCAGGCGCCGCTCCGGGAAATAATAGTGAACGAGCGCCGCGCCGCCGACCGCGCGGTGCAGCTTGAGCAGCTCGAGGCTGGTGGCCCGGTCCTCCAGCGTGCCGCGCTGCGGCTGATAGTCGACCAGCTTGACCTTGTAGTTCCGCGCCGCCTCTTCGAGCGCCGAGCGCATGTTCTTGAGCGCGGCCTGCGTCCATTCGGCCTGCGGCTCCTCGACTCCGCCCGCAGTGAGCTCGGAGAGCTCGACGTCGAGCGGCATCACGACCACGGTCGGCTCCTTGCCGGCCTCGCGCGTGAGCTGATCGGCCTGGCGCTGCACCCCCATCGGCGCGCAGGCCGAGAGCGCCACGACGCTCGCGGCGATCAGAACGAGGCGCCACCGTGTTCCCCCGGCCTGCATGGCCTTTCTCCCGCCGGCGTCCTGCCTCCGGCAATGTTTCTCGTTTTGGCTAGCGTATCGCAGCCGCAGATCGATGGGAAGCGAGCGGCGCGCTAACATTGACGCTGGCGAACACCCAGGCAACGAGGAGAGATGGCGAACACGCTGCTCGAGAACCCGTCCGCGCGGCGCCGTCTGCGCCCGATGCCGTGCTCGGCCGGCTGCTGAAGGCGATCCGCCCTGGCCGGGCTCCGGCGCTCGCCGCGGCGGCGATGGAGCACTGGCGCGGCAACGATCTGGCCGCGGCCGAGAGCGGCTTGCGGCGTGCGCTCGCGGAACGGCCGCTCGATGCGCCGCTCCTGGCCAATCTCGGCCTGGTCGTGCTCGAGTCGGGCCGCCGCGAGGAGGCGCTCGGGCTCCTCGAGCGCGCCTGCGAGGTCGCGCCCGAGGACGTGGGAGTGCGCGAGAAGCTCGCCCGCGCGCTGCTCGCCTCCAGAAGGGTGAAGGAGGGCATCGACGCGTATCGCGAGCTGCTGCGGCGCGATCCGGAAAACGAGCGCGCGCGCGCGGAAATCCTGCAGCCCCTCATGGATTGCTGCCGGTGGAGGCTGCTCGATGAGCATGTTGCGGGAGCGCTCGCTGCCGCGGCCGCTTCGCCCCAGCCCGGCTGGCTGTATCGCATTCCGCCGTTTACCTCGCTCGCGCTGCCGCTGCCGGCGGAGCTCCAGCGCGACATCGCAGTCGCAGCGTCGGTCGCGGTCGCGCAGCGCGTCGCGCCGCTGCAAAGGCCCGCCCTGGCGCAGCGAGGCGCGCGCGAGCGGCTGCGAATCGGCTACGTTTCCTCGGACTTCTACCACCACGCCACCGCGCACCTCATGGCGGGGCTTTTCGAGTCGCACGACCGCGGCCGCTTCGAGATCCATGCCTACTGCCACAGTCCGGACGATGGCAGCGACTACCGGCACCGCATCCGCCGAGCCTTCGACGTCTTCCACGACGTGCGCGCGGCGTCCTTCGGCGAGGTCGCCGCGCGAATCGCGCGCGACGGCATCGATATCCTCGTGGACCTGAAGGGCCATACGGCGCGCAACCGGCTGGAGATCTTCGCCCTGCGGCCCGCGCCGCTGCAGGTGACCTACCTCGGCTTTCCCGGCACGCTGGGCGCGGGCTTCATCGACTATGCCATCGCCGACCGCGTGGTGGTGCCCGACGCCGACCTCGGGCGTTACACCGAGAAGCTCGTGCGCCTCGCCGGCTCGTACCAGGTCAACGACCGCCGCCAGCCGATCGCCCGCGTGGCTCCTTCGCGCGCGGCGCTCGGGCTGCCACCCGAGGGTGTCGTGTTCTGCTCGTTCTGCCGCCACTTCAAGATCGAGCCGGTGATGTTCTCCGTCTGGATGCGGATCCTCGCGACGGTGCCCGGCAGCGTGCTGTGGCTGCTGCAGGGGCCCGGCGCCGCGAGCCTGCGCGAGGCCGCAACCCGCGCCGGCATCGATCCGGCGCGGCTGGTGTTCGCCCCGGGCGTGAACAAGGCCGAGCATCTCGCGCGACATCGCGCCGCCGACCTGATGCTGGACACGCGCCTGTACAACGGCCACACGACTACCAGCGACGCGCTGTGGGCCGCGCTGCCGGTCGTAACCTGCCCGGGGAGCACCTTTGCTGCGCGCGTCAGCGCCAGCCTGCTCGGCGCGGTCGACTTTCCAGAGGGCATCGCAGGGGATCTGGCGGAGTACGAGCACTGCGCGATCGCCCTCGCGCGCGACGCGCCGCGGCTCGCGGCGCTCAAGCGCAAGCTCGAGGCCAACCGCCTCGCGACTTCGCTGTTCGACACCGAGGGATTCGCGCGCCGCCTGGAGCGCGCCTACGAGCAGATGTGGCAGCGCCGCCTGGCGGGGAAGCCACCGGCTCATTTCGAAGTCGACTGACAGGGATTGCAGACCATGGCAGACGGACTTTTCGCAGGCGAAACGGCGCTCGTCACGGGCGCAGGCAACGGCATCGGCCGCGCGCTGGCGCTCGGCCTCGCGCGCGAAGGCGCGCGTCTGCTGCTCGCCGAAATCGACCACCCGCGCGGCGAATCGGCGCTCGCGGAGGTGAAGAAGGCCGGCGCGGCGGCCGAATCGCTGCAAATCGACCTGTCGCGGCGCGGCGAGGCGGAAAGACTGGTCGACGAGGCGATCCGGCGCCTCGGGCGCGTCGACCTGCTGGTGCACAGCGCAAGCCCGCCGCGCCACGAGGTCGACACGCTGATGCGGGTGAGCGACGCCACCTGGGACGCCATGCACGAGGTGAACCTGCGCTCGGGCTTCGTGCTCGGCCGCGGGCTCGCGCGGCACATGATCGACGCAAAGATCCGGGGCCGCATGCTGTACCTCACGTCGCTCCATTCCGGCACGCCGCGCAACCTGCCGCACTACGCCACCGCCAAGGCGGGCATGGTCATGCTCGTGAAGGAGCTCGCCAAGGCGCTCGGCGCGCACGGCATCCGCGTCAACGCGCTCACCCCGGGCGCGGTCGCCGCCGGGGGCTTCAAGCCGAGCGCGGGCCTGGCCGCCAGGATCCCCCTCGGCCGGCTGGCCGAGGCGGAGGACATCGCCGCGATGGGCCTCGCCGTGCTGAGCGAGCGCTACGGCCGCTATGTCACCGGCGCGGACATCGTCGTGGACGGCGGCCTCGCGCTGCATAACTGGTTCGATCCCGCGGTGCCCTAAAAAAAACGGCGGCACGCCTTGCGGCGCTCCGCCGAAGTTCCGGCCTCTCAGCCGGGAGGAGTGCAATGGCGCGGGCAAGGTCGTCGGGTGGGCGACCATCGTGCATGCCCGCGCGGATGGAATTCTTAGCCCTTCCGGGGCGGCCGGCTATACCACGAACGTGTTATGCGCGGGCCGCGTTACGCCTTCGTGACGCCGCCGCCGAAGAACCCGGACTTGCCCGCTTCGAGCAATCTCCCCGGGTCGAGCGCCCCGTAGATCTGCATCAGCCGCGAAACGAGGCCGGTCCAGCCGGTCTGGTGGCTGGCGCCAAGCCCTGCGCCGTTGTCGCCGTGGAAGTACTCGTAGAACAGCAGGTGATCCCGCCAGTGCGGGTCGGTCTGGAACTTCTCCGCGCCGCCGAACACTGGGCGGCGGCCCTTCTCGTCGCGCAGGAAGATGCGCGCGAGCCGGGCCGAGAGCTCCCGGCTGACCTCGAACAGGTTCATCATCCGGCCGGAGCCGGTCGGACACTCCACCTTGAAGCGGTCGCCGTAGTAGGTGTAATACTGGAGCAGCGCGCGGATCACGAGCACGTTGACCGGCATCCAGATCGGACCGCGCCAGTTGGAATTGCCGCCGAACATCCCCGAGTCGGATTCGCCGGGCAGATAGCCCACCCTGTATTCCTGCGCCCCCACCTTGAAGGCGTAGGGATGCTCGAGGTGATGGCGCGAGAGCGCGCGCAAGCCGTACGGGCTGAGGAACTCCTTCTCGTCCAGCATGCGCGCCAGGATCCGCCGCAGCCGCTCTTCATTCACGAGCGCGAAGATGCCGCGGCCGGCGACGCCCAGATGGCCGGGGCCCGTGGCGTGCACGCTCTGCATGAGCTCCGGCATGCGCTTCAGCCGCTTCTGGAACGCCTCCACCACTTCCGGCACGCGCTCGCGCTGCCATTGCTCGATCACCGTCGTCGCGCACAGCGGCAGCAGGCCCACCATCGAGCGCACCTTGAGCCTTTGCGCGCTGCCGTCGGGAAGCCTCAGCACGTCGTAGTAGAAGCCGTCCTCCTCGTCCCACATGCCCTCCGGCCCGGTGCGGTTCATGCCCGATGCGATCCAGAGGAAATGCTCGAGGAACTTGGTGCACATGTCCTGGTAGCTCGGGTCCTCGGCAGCGATCTCCACCGACAGCTCCACCATGTTCTGGCAGAAAAACGCTACCCAGGCGGTGCCGTCGGCCTGCTCGAGGTGCCCGCCGGTGGGCAGGGGAGAGCTGCGGTCGAATACGCCGATGTTGTCCAGCCCGAGGAAGCCGCCCTCGAACACGTTCTTGCCAAGCCGGTCCTTGCGGTTTACCCACCAGTTGAAATTGAGCGCGAGCTTGAGGAAGGCGCGCTTGAGGAACTCCCGGTCCCCGCTGCCGCCGAGGGCCTGGTCGACGCGGTGCAGGAACAGCGTCGCCCAGGCGTGCACCGGCGGGTTGACGTCGCTGTAGTTCCACTCGTAGGCGGGGATCTGCCCGCTGGGGTGCATGTAGATCTCGCGCAGCATCAGGTTGAGCTGCTCGCGCGCGAAATCCGGATCGACCGCGGACAGGGCGATGCAGTGGAACGCAAGGTCCCAGGCCGCGTACCACGGGTATTCCCACTTGTCCGGCATCGAGATCACGTGGTCGTTGACCATGTGGTACCACTCGCGATTGCGCACCTGGCGCGTCTGGCCGAGCATCGGATTGGCCTGGTGCTCCTTCAGCCACCGGTCGGCATCGAAGAAGTAGTACTGCTTCGTCCAGAGCATGCCGGCGAGGCCCTGGCGCACGACCCGCGCCTCGTCCGCGCTCAGGGACGCCGGCGTGATCGAGCCGTAGAACTCGTCGGCCTCGCGCAGCCGCACGGCGAACACCGAGTCGAAGCCCGCACCGAAGGCCTGCGCCGGCGGCGCGCCGGTGAGGCGCAGCCGGATCACCGCCGACTGACCGGCCCCCACGTTGACGCGGTAGTGCGCCGCGGCCTTGGTGCCGGTTCGCCCCGGGTTCACCGCCTCGCGCCGCTGGTGCACCAGGTATTGGTCGAACGCGTCCTTGACGTAGGGCGTGGCGTTCTGGCCGCCGAACAGGCGCGCGTTGTTGGTCTCGTTCTCGGTGAACAGGAGCTCAGGCTCGCCTTCGCACAGAAGTCGGATCTCGCCGAGCTCGGCGTGCGCGGCCGAGATCGCGGTAGCGCCGGCGATGCGGGCCGCCTCCTTCACGACCGGCTTCGCGGCGCCCTCCACCGAGCTCCAGGTGTTGCGGAACCAGAGCGTGGGCAGCAGGTGCAGCGTGGCAGCTTCCGGCCCGCGGTTCGCGACCGAGATCCTCGCGAGAACGTCCTCCGGTCCGGCCTTCGCGTACTCGACGTACACGTCGAAATACCGGTCGCCATCGAAGATGCCAGTATCGATCAGCTCGTACTCGCTAGCGCTGCGGCCGCGCTTCCGGTTCGTCTCGACCAGCTGGTCGTAGGGATACGCCGCCTGCGGGTACTTGTACAGGCACTTCATGTACGAATGTGTAGGCGTGCTGTCGAGGTAGTAGTAGTACTCCTTCACGTCCTCGCCGTGGTTGCCCTCGCTGTTGGTGAGCCCGAACATGCGCTCCTTGATGATCGCGTCCTTGCCGTTCCACAGCGCGAGCGCGAAGCAGAGCCGCTGCTTGTCGTCGGAGATGCCGGCAATCCCGTCCTCGCCCCAGCGATAGGCGCGCGAGCGCGCCTGGTCGTGGCCGAAGTAGTCCCAGGCGTTGCCGTCCTGGCTGTAGTCCTCGCGCACGGTGCCCCACTGGCGCTCGCTGAGATACGGCCCCCATTTCTTCCAGGGCACCGCCTTGTCGCGCGCCTCCGCGAGGCGCGCCAATTCGGCCTTGTTGGTCATGATGTCGTCCTTTAAAAGAGCCCGGGCAGCAGGCGGTAGCGCACCGAGGCGACGTAGCCTGGCCAATCCGGGTGACGAGACAGCATCCGTTCCTCGGCACGGATGCGGTAGAGAAGCGATGCCCATCCCGCCAGCACCAGCAGCGCCGTGCCCCGGTTCCATTCCTGCAGGTTGTAGCCGATGTCCGCGAGCACGTAGGCGAGGTACATCGGATGGCGTACGAGCCGGTACGGGCCGCTCGTCGCCAGACCGCGCAAGGCCGGACGGACGCCGAACCATCGGCCCAGGGTGAGCAGGCTGGCGAGGCTCAGCGCCGCCGCGACCATTACCAGGACGAGCCCGCCCTCGGGGGACGCGGCATCGCCTGGCACCCAGCCGAGATAGATTACCTGGGCATACGGATAGGCATAGGCGACGACAACCGCGGCGCCAGTGGCGAGCGAACGGTCCAGCGCAGCGGGCGCCCGCCGGGTGAGAGCGATTCCGAGCACCAGCAGGTGCTGCAGCACATAGATCCAGTCTACGAGCGTGAAGCTGGGCGTGAGGCGGACAAGGAGCGCGAGCTCCACCGCGGTGACGCCGAACAGGAGAAAGTCGCCGAACGTTCGCCCGGATATCGCAAAGGCGCGCATCGGGTGCCTCAGTACGGCCACACCCAGTCGGCGATCTCGGGGCGGTCGCGGCCCTCGCCGCGCGCGTAGGCGAGGTTCAGGATCGGCAGCACCGCGCCGTAGGCGTGCGACAGGCTGTAGCCAAGCTCGCCGCCTTCGTGGATCGAGCCCGGCGTCTCGGGCGTGACGTGCGAACCGATGTGTCCCGGAAAGGAGAACTGCTTGAAGAACTTCTGCATTCCTTCCGCGTCCTCGCTCTTGTCCGGATAGACCTCGGAGTAGGTGCCCTCGAGATACGCGGGGCCGAGCACGCCCGGTGCGCCATGGCCGGGCCCCGCCACGAAGATGACGTTGAGATCGTCGCGTTTGATGACGCGGTTGAGGTGTGCCCAGACGAACGACAGCGCCGGGCTCGCGCCCCAGTGGCCGAGCAGCCGGTACTTCACGTGCTCGGGCCGCAGGGGCTCCCTGAGGAGCGGG
>Ga0316620_10000880_pt1 | contig 12426 bp, 11 predicted proteins | sample OWC_Aug_M1_C1_D5_FD_207651 | JGI IMG/M metagenome (GOLD analysis project Ga0316620, IMG submission 207651) | Wetland soil microbial communities from Old Woman Creek delta, Ohio, United States - OWC_Aug_M1_C1_D5_B | ecosystem: Environmental > Terrestrial > Soil > Wetlands | place: USA: Ohio... | reverse complement strand
GGCATCCAGCTAATCCGCTCAGGATGGTGAGGATGAGCACTGACAGTACAATTCTTCGCCACGTCAAGTTATACATATAATTTTCACTTATCTGGTCAGACATACCTTGAACCGTTTATTTTATTCTTCAACGAGGATATATTCTACCAAAATATCACTTTCATTTTTACGCGTAATTCAAACCATTTCTCTCTAATTACTAATTTGCTAATCACTAATTCGCTAATCGCTAACCACTTTTCAATGATTGCGTCCGGTAAAACTGCTCATATGCCTGGAAGGTGAGCTGCTCATCGTGGGCTCTGCCGATCTCCAGCGAAACCTTGCCCATCCTGCGTGCCTCCTCCGGGTGGTTAAGGATATGGAGTATCGCTTCTCCCAGCTCCTGGGCATTAAGTGGTTCCACGAGCAGCCCATTTTCGCCATGCCGAACCAGCTCAGGTAGTGCGGCGGAATTAGCCGCGACGATGGGTAAACCCGTCACCGCAGCTTGCAGAGCGGGCAGGCTTTGCACTTCCACCAGGGAAGGGATCGAGAACAAGTCACAGGCGCGGTACAGCGCAGGCAAGTCACATTCAGGTACGTAGCCTAGCAAGTGAATAAATGGTTCCAGATGTAGCTGCTTGATCAGCGCCTTCAAACGTGGGCGCTCGCTGCCTCGTCCCACCACCAACAGGTGAGCTTCACGCTGGTCACATACGTGCTTCATCGCCTTGATCAGCAAATTGAGCTTTTTATCCTTCATCAGGCGCCCAACGGAGAGGATGCGAGGAGCTGCAGGCAGCTGGTAGCGCTCGCAGACGTCCTCACCTGGTGCTTTATCTGGGCAATAGCGTTGGATGTTCACCCCATTGGAAATAACAGTGGTAGGCGGGCGCAATCCGTGAGCTCGGAAGTCTCTCTCATGCGTACGCGTGCAAAAAACCACGTGCTCATAGCGGTTCAAGATGGCTAAGTAATATTTCCATGTGATTGCTTCGATCAGGGATTCCAGGCCGGCGAAACGCAGGTAATGGGTGACATAAGCAGGCAATGCATAGCATGAAGAGATTACCGGTGCGTGACCATCAAAATGCACTCCCGATAGGATATAGCTCATCAATGCATTTTCATGGGTGTGGATGATGTCTGGTTGGAATTGGTCGGCCAATTTCCGGATCGCACCCTGACTGATGAATGGCATCGGGCCCTCCCACCAAAATGGGTTGGGAATCCCCAGCACGCGTACTAGTTTTACACCCTGGTCTTCCGCCCGGTATGGCAGGTGTTTTTCGCTGGCAGTTACGATGGTCACTTCATGGCCGTATTGGACCATGGCACGGGCTATCTTTTGGACGACAAGTGTCACTCCACTGAGAGTAGGCAGGTAACCATGGCTGAACATCAAGATACGCAAATTGATTCTCCTCAGGATTGGATCGCTGCGAGGCGTTCTGCTTTATGCCTTAAACGGTGATAGAACGGCAGGATGAGGAAATATGGCACCAGGTAATACATGATGCGGAATAATATGGCAGCCAAGACTGCCTGTTCAAACCTGACCCCTAATAAAGCATAGATTCCTGCCATGGATCCTTCTTGAACTCCAAACCCTCCTGGCACCATCGAAGCCAGGCCGGCCATAATCCCGATGACATACCCCGTCACCAGGGTTGGTGGGTTTACCCCGGGTCCCAAAGCTTCGAAGACGAAACCCATGGCAGCGATACTGCAGGCGAAATCGATCACCGTAAGCACCATGATTACTACTAAAAGCAATGGGCGTCGTCGAATGGCTAGAGTCGCCTGGGTTAAGGTATCATCGAGCTGGGTAAGCCATGGCAGGTAATCACGCCGCAGGATTTTGTTGCCTAAGGAGCCGAGGAGCTTGATAATCGGATAGCGCTTGGAAGGGAATACCACCATTCCTGTGGTCAGGATCAATACTATTCCAAAAACCAGGGTTATCAATCCCAGGGCAATGGTTGCACCACGTGGTACCTCTGCTTGTGTAAGCAGGTAGATGAATGTGATCGGTAAGAAGGTGAGCATATCCAGGCTGGTCAGGTAATAATGCAGGAAGGAAGATGCAATCAAGTCCTTAAAGGTCACGTTATACATCTTCATCAGCAGGTAGCGCACCGAGTAACCCGCTACGCCTCCGGTGGTTAATACATGGTTGACCACTGTTGAGATGAAGCACGCTTCTGCGAGCTCCCGCTTGCCCATCTGGATACCTAACAATTCGCACACGTATGCATAACCATAACTGTAACAGGCATAAGAGAGAAAAGTAAACAGGAACACAACCGGGAGATAATGCCAATCTGCCTGGGCTAAAACCTGGCGCATATCCTGCCAATCGGAAGCCACCACCACCACCCCCAATATAATGATGACGAGGATGAGCAAAGTGACTAAACGATTGTGAGAACGGCTAGTTGGTTGCATGGTAAGTATTGTGGCAGGTCATGCTACTTTTCCACTCAGGTGAATGAGTAACCCACCTTTTAACATTGCGTGTGACCGGATTATACCTGATAACACGTTGTACACTGTTAGCCCTTGGATTCGGGTAATTAGAACCATTATATTGTTTCCTGTCGATTGCCTGCGTCGCTTGAAGCTCTGCTTCTAATGGTTCTGCAATATAATCAAATTGCACAGAAAGGATGGCACCATGGATAAACAATTCTCCCAGCACTTCATCATCCAATGGGATAAGTATTTTCCCAACACTGAGCTTCCGATTGCGTATTACTACACTGATTCTCCCTCCCCGGAGGATCTGAGTGGTAGCCAAAATGTCGATCGTTGCTTGATCGGTGACCTGAAGAGGGTTAGAGAGGGATTTCCATTTGTATACGATGCGAGTATGCCCGGTTGTTCTGGCGGTAAGCGCTATACTGGCTTTTCCCAAAGCTTGCGCCCGAACTTTGAGTATTTTCTCTCTTGTGGCATACCTGGTGAGCTGGAAGGTGAGCGTTATAAGCGCGACCCTGCCCTTGTCAATCAATACTTGCAACAACACCCAGCCTTTGAAGCTCCTGCGAAGCACCTGGTATTCAAACGTTGGGATACTTTACTGCCACAGGACGAACCTCTGGCGGTGATTTTCTTTGCCACAGGTGACGTGCTGAGCGGCTTGTTTGCATTAGCGAATTACGACATGGCCGAGCCTGATGGGGTGATCACCCCGATGGGTTCGGGCTGTGCATCAATCATCAGTTATCCTCTTGAACAGGCCGTTTCAGCCAAACCCCGCTGTGTGCTCGGTATGTTCGATGTTTCTGCTCGACCGCATGTGCGGAAGGATGAGCTGACAATTTCCATGCCCATCCAACGCCTCCAGCAATTGGTGAGTTACATGGATGAGAGCTTTCTGATCACCAAATCGTGGGAGAAAGTCAAATCCAGGCTCTAAGCCTTTTCACATTTCAATTTGCAAAGGTATATTCTGCTTACCTAAATTCATATAAATCATTCATTGATAAAGTAAAACTTAGCAGTAAAAAACACCATTGAGCGGATTTTCTCAGTGGTGTTTTAATTGTGTACAGATAGTTTTTTGAAACTAATCGCTAACAACTAATGACTCAATACAATCTCATTTGACCTCCACCGTGATGATGATCGTCTTCTCAGGAGTTACACCTTGTTCCCAGCTTCGCTGGTAATTGAGGGTTACGGTGGCAGTGCCTGCTTTTATGGCCTGGAAGTAGAGTGTGGCGGTACCAGGTGCACCGACCACAGGCGTCGAGCTGGCGGTTGGTTCTTGCATCTGCGGCTCGCCCATCTGCATCATCACAGCCTGGTCAGATGAAGTTGCCGACCAGCTATAGCCTGTGGATGGGTTGGATTCAAGGCTGATCGACAACACCTGGCCCACTTTGAGCTGTTGTGTGCTGCCATCCGCGCTGGCGTCGAGCTTCAGGTCAGCGACACTGCCGGAGATGTACGGCAACATCTGGTAATTATCCGTGGAGGCGCTCTCTGGTTCCGCACTTGGAGTGGTACTCTCAGTTGAACTGGTGCCAGTTGTACCGCAGGCCGCCAGCGAAACCAGCATGAGAATCGTTATCAGTGTGAGGGTGATTTTGTTGAACATTTTTGCTCTCCTTAGTTTATCTTTAATCTGTATTCGCCCATAAGACGCATAGAGAGGTACCATTGTTCCTTCTCCGCAAATTATAGTACGATGGGATTAGCTAATCGGGATGAGATTGTACTTTAGTAGCGCTCCTGCAGTTGGATGACCCAGGTAACTCTGCCCAAATCTGATTTCGCCAGGTCGTATTTTTAGTCTCGAGATGTATAATGCTTATTCGTCCTGGTAGGTGAGGCAGTTATTTAGGAGGTGACAGATGCATTCTAGGTTGAGGTTCTTGAAGTTATGGAAGTTAATCGAGCGAGAAAATGCCGTCAGGTATATGCTGTTCTCGCTCTTGAGCTTTGTTGCCACGGTGAGCATCGTGCGTACTTTTCTTGCGCTCACGGGTTACCCACAGATTGGGGGTGGAACTATTCACATCGCCCATGTCCTGTGGGGTGGCCTCATTCTTTATATCGCCGCCATCCTGCCGGTTATTTACCTCAATCCGCGCTTGCACCTCCTCGGTGCAATCCTATCGGGGGTGGGTGCGGGTTTGTTCATCGACGAGGTGGGCAAGTTCATCACCCGCCAGTATGATTACTTTTTCCCTGCAGCTGCACCCATCATCTATGTATTTTTCTTACTGATTGTCATCTTGGTGGTCATGATTCGCCGTCCCGAACCTAGGGACGGTCGCGCTGAGCTGGTTCAAGCGCTGGAGATCGTGCGCGAACAGTTATATCGTCCATTAGAAGCAGCTGAACGGATCCATGTGGAGCATCATATGACTGAGGTTATGCAAACTGATCCAGATAAGCTGCACCGGGATATGGCTAGCCAATTATTGGTGCTGGTGCAGTCTGATCCCCGGACGTTACCTGGCAAGGCGCCCAACAGAATAGTGCGCATAGCCAATCGCTTAAAAGACCGCCTTACCGAACCGTACCTGGGCTGGCTCATTGGTATAGGCATGATCCTGTTAAGCATGGTCATGCTTAAAAACCCCTTGCAAGTATGGCTGGAACAAGTGGCACCAGGCTCATCCCTGTATGCATTTCTCCAATCGCACGCTGGTCGGCAGATCGCTCCCGTTGAAGCGCCAGTGCTTTACCATACCCGGCTAATACTCGAAGTCGTGATCGGCATCACACTGCTTCTCTCTACCGGGCTGCTTGCTGCAGGCAGGAAGCGCATTGCGATCATCCTGGCTTTTTTATGCTTATTAACTTCGATGGCTGTGCTCGATATGTTATTGTTTTACTTCGAGCAATTTTCGACTGTCTTGACCGTAGCTTTTCAATTCTTGTTGCTCTTTGGTTTGATGTACTACCGCCGGAAATACATACCACCTCATAAAAACCCTTAGACCTAGAAAATTGTCATTGGACCTGGTGATTAAAAATCCACAGAATTCCTCACACCTGTCACTGCTCAGTTCTCAAAGCTCACTGCTTTTTTACGGTGTCGGTTCTGGTGTGTGCTTCCCATTCCCTTGGTTACCCTGCCCAGAATCTGGTCCGCCGTGCCCTGGAGCCTGGGTAGGTTTTTGATTACCATAGCCATTACCGTTATCGTTTTGTTTGTCGGTCGGTTGGGGCATGCCAGAAGCATCCGTCGGATTGGCATTCCCTGATGCAGGTGTTATTTTTGACGTAGAAGAAGGCCGATGCTGTCGTGCACGCATCTCCAACCGGAAACCCTGGGGATCTTTTTCTCCGAGATTACTCAGGCTCACCTGCTCCTGCAAGCGTTGCTGCAGGTGGATAACGGCGGGCTCTGCCTGGGCTGGTAAGCCAGTGATCAGTTCTTCCAGGGTCATCCCTTGTCTTTCCGCTTGTCGTTTGATTTGTCCGAGGGCATGTTGCATCTGCTCATCGTTCATGTTTGCTGCCAGCTGTAAGGCACTTTCCAGCTCACTTTGATAGCGTTTTGAGGTCTGGTCGGGCAGTGACTTCCCGCTGGCTGCCAGTTGGTTGATTTCATCTGCCCTGCGATTGGTGTAATCCAGGATTAAATTCAGTTTATCCTGGGAGGAGGTCGTAAGCGATAAGCGCACATCTTCACTCAACGATTTAACCGCATATAACGTCTCACCCGGCAAACTGCTCTGAGCAGCGTATACCGTGAAGCTGCTGCCTAGCAGGATGCCTAATACGACGATGGTTATCGCCATCGCTTTAATAAAGTAAATGCCTTGCTTGCGCTTAAACACGTCAAAGATATTTCTGCTTTGGCGAGTGTGAGCAGCTTTTGATGCCGTAGTGAGATCCTTGTGCAGTTTTTCCGCCTGGCTTAGGAAGCGGGCTTTTTCTTGCGTTGAAATCTGCGCATCCAGGGGGGGAGTCTCTCGCAAGGGTGCCAGCAGGTGTTTTCCATATCGATCCAATTCATCATCAACTCGACTCATAGATTAAAATCCTCGTAGCGGGTAAGAATCCGCCGTAAAGCTCCCAGTGCTCGATGCTGCAGGGCTTTTACTGCACCAATTGGCTTCTCTACTGCCCTGGCGATTGCATCATTCTCCCAATCTTCCAGGTATTTCAAAACAATCACTTGCCGCTGTTCTGGTGTCAGCAGGGTGAGAGCAGCACGCAATTGTTGATTTTCTATCTCATCAGCTACTTTTTGATCGGGCTCGTCCGAAGGGTTAGCCCTAATCTGCATATCCAGGGGCAGGCTGGGCGGGACCTTGCTGCGATAATAATCAGTAATCCAGTTATGCGCAATTCGATATAAGTAGGCCTGCAGGTAATCGTTCGGTCCACTATCATGCTTTAATGCGCCTAAAAATCGGCTAAATGTTTCTGCCATGCAATCTCTCGCTAGTTCTGTATCGCCAAGTAAGCGAAAAGCATATCGATAAATTCCTGGGCTGAAGGTATCGAAAATCTCTTCGAGTGCTTCAGCCTCAAATTTTCTGGCTCGATCAAGAATTGCCTGATCTTGGCTATTTCTCATAATCTATGACGTAAAGAATCGTTTATAGAAACGGGTAACCTGATAAAAAGCAGCCATTATTGTATCGCAATTACCTGCATATAGAAACTAGCGGTGTGGAGGTCATTCCACACCGCTGGGTGAAAGGGAGAGTTTATTTATTTTTACGGATTCTCAGCTGTCTCGCCGAGAGGCGTTCGGATATATACTGTAATCAGTCTGGCCTGATAAACCCCGTTCACCAGGTTACCATGAATGGCTACATATTGACCTTCTTGGAGTTGGCCGAAATCGATGGGCTGTCGATCGCCAGCGGTACCTTCATCGTTTGTGCTTGCTGTGGTACCTTCATTTTCATCCCCATTGCTCTGGTCAATCCTGAAAATCGCAGCTCCTGTAGCTGTTACAGTGATGCCGGTGCCAAAAAACTCCTTGACCTGTGCATTACCATGTGTCAAGCTGATGGTTAAAGTTTCTGTCATGCCACTTGGACTTTTGGCTGTAATTGTCCCCTGTAAATAAAATGGTGTGCGCATCCGCATGCCGTTTTGAGTCCCATGAGACCCATGAATCGCACCTCTACCGGTGTTGCTCGTCCTCACCTGATCACGTTCTCTCGTCTGGTCACCATTTCCCCCGGCATTTGATTGACCTGTGTTGACTCCGTTCCCGTGACCATTTTCTTGACTATTTCCTTGACCATTTCCATGGCCATTGGATTGATTAGTTGCTGCCATCACTGGAAACACCGATACCGCCAAAAGGATCAAGACAACGCCAAGAATAGTTACTTTTTTCATTTCCGTCTCCTTTTCAATAATTATGTGGAAACATTTAAATATTACACATCTATTTTCTATGACGCAAAAAATGCTTCCTGGATATGGATGGATTGGAATTTTAATTGAAAGTTAATCTTGTAAAAACGCTCGTACACGCTACCGGCAGTACAATGATGCATCCAATACATGGATATAATTAACCAATGTTCTACATGGTGGGAAACAAAATTAAACACTCATGGATGCACGAAATTAATAGTCTCTACTTTGATTCTGCAGGTGAAGAATGGCCATTTGGCATTCTGTAAGTATCGAAGAGGCCTTTGCACAACTGCATGCCCATAAGCAAGGGTTATCAGAGAGCGAGGCAGCCGAGAGACTGGACCGCTGGGGGAGTAACCTTCTTCAAACCCGGAAACCTGTCTCGCCTTTCAAGCTATTCATAAAGCAATTTGCCAATTATTTTATCCTAGTCTTGTTGTTTGCTGCTGGTCTGGCTTACGGTGTCAGCTATATGCCAGGACAAAGTGACCGTAGGCTGACTGCTTATTTCATCTTGGGAATCATATTCCTCAGTGTGCTGCTCAGCTTCTTCGAGGAATATCGCGCTCAGCGGGATTTGGATGCGCTGGCCCGCTTACTGGTCTTCCGTACTGCTGTGTTGCGCCAAGGGGTGAAGCAGGAGATTGACGCCTCACAGGTGGTGCCGGGTGACGTCTTGGTATTATCGCAGGGACAAAGAGTACCTGCTGATGCGCGCCTGTTTGAGGTCAGCAGTTTGCGGGTGGATGAGTCTACTCTCACTGGTGAGAGTATCGGTGTCGATAAATCAGCCGAGCCTGTAGATGCAATTACATCCCTGGCTGAACGCACCTGCATGGTATATAGCTCGACCTTCGTTACCCATGGGAGTGGCTTGGCATTAGTCGTTAACACAGGCGATGCCTCCGAGGTCGGACAGATAGCCACGACCTTGAGCAGTATGGCTGAACGACCGACGCCATTTCAGGTTGAAGTACACAAAATGGCACGCCAAATGACCCTGATTATTGGAGTTTTAGCTATCGCCGTTGCGCTCATCTTGTATTTTGTTCTGCACGAGCCACTGGTGGATGTCGCTTTGAACACCCTCAGCCTGGCAATCGCTACCATCCCTGAAAGCCTGCCAATTGTGCTCACCTTCGCCCTCGCCCTAGGGGCACGACAAATGGCTCGTGAAGGAGCAGTTGTCCGTAATCTCTCCGTGGTTGAATCACTTGGCTCCGTGGATACGATCTGCACCGATAAGACCGGCACCTTAACCCAAAACCGTATGGAGGTAAAGCAGGTTTACATTGATGGTCAGCTGGTTACTTTAACTGGTGGAGATTCAAGAAACGGTGCAGTCCACGGGCTGTTGCAGGCAGCAATTTTATGTAATGAAGCCACCTTTGATGGTGGGGATACGCCCACATTCCTTGGAGATCCGGTTGACACTGCCCTGTTGCAGGCTGCCTGGAAATCTGGTCTGAACATCGACCAAATCCGTACCAGCCATCCCTTGTTGAAAATGATCCCTTTCAGCTCCGAACGAAAAATGATGACCACCCTTCACCAGCAGGATGGTGCGGCAGTAGCCATAACGAAAGGAGCACCAGGGATTGTCTTAACCCATTGCACCACCTGTGGGGATGACGGGCAGCGCTATCCCATGTCAGATTCTCATTGCCAGGAGATCCGGCAGAACATCCAGAAACTGCAGAGCGCAGGGATGTACGTTCTTGGGATCGCGAGTAAACCATTGGCTTCCCCTGAAACTGCGTATCAGGTCGAGCAAGAGATGAATTTTATGGGCTTGCTGGTCTTGATGGATCCCTCACGCCCCCAGGCTGCTGAGGCGATAACCACAGCACAAGCAGCAGGTATCCGGGTGGTGATGATCACCGGAGATAACGGCCTCACTGCCCAGGCTGTGGCAGGTGAACTGGGGATTGGGCAAAATGTGATCGATGCGCGGGACATGGTTGGCTTGAGCAATGCCGAGTTATTCGAAAAGGTCAAGGACGTTGATATTATCGCCCGTGCCACCCCACAGGTGAAACAGGTGATCCTCCAGGGGTTGCAGCAAGCAGGGCATTTCGTGGCAATGACCGGCGATGGGGTTAATGATGCCACCGCCTTGAAACAATCAGATGTAGGGGTGGCGATGGGGTTGCGCGGCACCGATATCGCCAGGGAATCTGCCCAAATGGTTCTGCTGGATGATAACTTTGCCACGATGGTGGTCGCCATAAAAGAAGGGCGACGTATTTTCGATAATATTCGTAAGTTCACTAATTATTTGTTGAGCACCAGCCTTGGGGAAGTGTTTGTGGTGCTGATGCTTTCCATCGCGGGTTATTTCCCTCTGTCAGCCATCATGCTCCTGTGGGTAAATGTGGTGACTGACCTCGTACCTGCCAGTGCGCTGGCTGCTGATCCGCCTGTGAGCCGCGTGATGAAGCGTCGTCCCCGCCGTCATAATGAGCCCATCATGAACCGGGCCATCTATGCCACCATCGCCGGTAGCATTTTACGCACCCTCATCGCCTATGGGCTGATCTTTTGGATCGGTCTGCATTTCGGCGGGCTGATCTATGCTCGTACGATGCTATTCACCGCTATTGTGCTGCACGCCTTCACCCGCGTAATGGTCGTGCGCCAGTTAGACGAGCTATCTATCTGGTCCAACAAGGCGTTGCTGGTGAGTTATGCTGTGGCTGTGGGATTGCAGTTATTAGCCCTGTACACACCCCTTCGGAATATTTTTGGAGTTGTCCCATTGGATTTGCGTGCCTGGCTGGTGATGGTGCCGGTGACGGCTGGCTCATCGTTTTTTGGTGTGTATATGACCCGCTGGATCCTGAAATTGGTGCCGTTGTGGGATGAGCCCATGGTTGCCAGTCGTCCAGCGAGTAGTTGAACCAGGTAACAAAAAAACGAATCACCTGCACAACATCAGTATGGATTGAATTTTGCTCTGCCAATGAATATCCTAATTAAAACAATCGACCAGCCCCGCTCATTTATCACGGCGCTGGTCGATTTATGCATTGGATAATAGTTATTGTATACAGCTCAATAAAGCACCGCTTGTGATACGTGAAGCCGTCCAAACTCCATCCACCAGCGAGCCATGACTGCTGACAGTCTGACCGGAAGCCAGTTCTTCGAAGCTAATCGGGGTGACCGTTCCGTCAGCATTCCTTAGTAAGTAACGCGTGCTGGCAGTGGTGGAAAGAGTGACATCTTGCCCATTGTATGGATCGGCTAAACGGTTGCCACACGCAATAAGGACTGCAACGGTGTGGTTTTCACTATTGATGGACGTGATCGTGCCTGATAGTGCATACGGATTGTTGATGCCATAGCCGCTTTGACTGCGATATCCGGTCTTGCTTCCATAGCCGTTCTGGGTGCCATACCTGGTCTGGTCACCAATACATATGCCACTAGCTGCTCCGCGGCCGGCTGGTGCATTTCCTGCCGCCAGAGCAGGTACAACCGATACGGCTAACAAGATCACTACGATGGAGATAATGGTGAGTTTTTTCATTTTTTCTTCCTTTCAAGAGATAAGTAGGTTGGATTTGGATTTCACATTCCTGTTATATATGACGGTGGTACGGATGGGTAGATATGCCAATTGAACAATCCTTCACGAATTCTTCATAAGTATGCTGGGTATAATATCCTTTGATGAATGTATCAACTCACTATTCATTTTGGAAACCGATTGAGGAGATATATGAGCCATGTTACCCCTTGAACGAGCGAGTCAGCTGAGGAAGGAAGCAGACGTTGTCTTGGGGCTGATAGGTTTATCCGATATCTTCCGCCCCTATGGAAAAGTATTCCCAAGTGGAAGCTATTTCCTGGATGTCATGGCTTATCCAGATATCGATCTGTACATTACCAAGGTAACCCTAGATCAGCTATTCGCAATCGGGGCTCAAATTGCGAAAAGTGAGCTGGTCATACAGGTGGTGATTGAGAAGACAGACGACCCGCTGCACATGCCTGGTGGATTGTATCTAAAGCCGCGGATTAAATATGGAGATTGGGGTCGACCATGGAAAATTGACATCTGGTCTCTGTCAGAACGCGTTATCCAGGATAAGATGGCAGAGATGAACCACTTCCTCTCAAAGCTCACACCCGAATTGCGCCAGGCAATCATTCGCTATAAGCTCTCCATCCTTACCCCAGAAAAGCGTACACCCATGTATAGTGGATATTACATTTATAAAGCCTTTATCGATGAAGGCTTGACGGATGAGACGAGCGTGACCCGCTACTTGATTTCACAAGGGATCATGGTGGGAGGATAATTCTCCGGCGCTTTACGTTATCAGTCTTTTTTAAGCTGTTTATCATCTATGCCCGGTGACTTTTGATTGATAATCATGCTTTGGAGGGTCTATTATGTTACAGGGAGGTTCTATGTCAGATTCCGACACTGTCATCCTCATCACCCGCAATGGTATGGGCGAAGCCGTGCAGGAGTTACAGCACAAGCTGATCGGCACCTATCTCAAGTTGCTGGATGAGCATGATGTTCGGCCTGGGGCAATATGCTTCTACACAGAAGGGGTTAAACTCGTCGTCGAAGGATCA
>Ga0316620_10000879_pt1 | contig 12429 bp, 12 predicted proteins | sample OWC_Aug_M1_C1_D5_FD_207651 | JGI IMG/M metagenome (GOLD analysis project Ga0316620, IMG submission 207651) | Wetland soil microbial communities from Old Woman Creek delta, Ohio, United States - OWC_Aug_M1_C1_D5_B | ecosystem: Environmental > Terrestrial > Soil > Wetlands | place: USA: Ohio... | reverse complement strand
ACGTGCGCGCAAAAATTAATATTACAGGTATTGTTCAAGGCGTCGGCTTCCGCCCCTTCATCTACCGCATAGCAGTGAAGCACGGAATAGTGGGGTACGTTCGTAACAGAGGTGATGCTGGGGTCGAGGTTCTGCTAGAAGGCAATGCGCAAAGTATCAAGAACTTTATGTATGATTTAACCGCAGAGAAGCCGCCTTTAGCGCAAATAGACCAAATCAAAAGCACTCCACTCGCAGGCAAACAAAAATATTCACAGTTTATCATTTACAAGAGCTCCCAAGAAGCAGAACTTTCGGGCTCAATCATACCCCCAGATATTGCCATCTGTAACCAATGCCTCGCCGAATTGCGAGACCCAAAAGATCCACGATACGAGTACTTCTTCATAACATGCACCAACTGCGGACCTCGATTCACCATCATCGAACGCCTCCCATATGACCGAGGAAACACCACAATGCGCGAGTTTCCACTATGCGGTTTCTGCCAAAAAGAATACAATGACCCAGCCAACAGACGTTTCCACGCTCAAACTGTGGCATGCCCAGCATGCGGTCCTAAGGCTTATTTGACAACAAACAATGGAGAGCCAGTCCAAGCCAAAGACCCGGTGCGGCTGGCAGGAAAACTGCTCTCGGAAGGCTACGTGCTCGCAGTGAAAGGTTATGGGGGCTTCCACATTGCTACATCCACCTTGCTGGAAAAGCCATTGCTGAGGCTTCGAACAACGAAGCATAGGCGCGAGAAACCCTTCGCCATTATGGCAAGAAGCATAGGAACCGCAAAGGAGTTCGCCGAAGTCTCCTCGAAGGAGGATGAACTGTTGTCTTCTCCGGCACGACCAATTGTCTTGCTAAACAAAAGCGGCAATTATAATCTTTCGCCTTTGGTTGCCCCAAACCTGCACAACGTCGGGGTCATGTTGCCCTACACAGGCTTGCATTATATGCTCTTGGACCATGTAGGAGATCCAGCGTTTGTGATGACCAGCGCGAATCCCCCTAATGAGCCCATCGTGAACGATAATGATGAAGCGCTGAGAGTTCTCGGCGGAACAGTTGATTATTTCTTGTTTCACAATCGCAAAATTGCTCATCGCTGTGACGACTCAGTTATGCGCGTTCATGAAAACCGCCAAGTGTTCCTTAGGCGAAGCCGAGGCTATGCGCCAGCACCCATAAGGCTTAAACAAAAATCTAATCGCTGCGTCGTGGGGTTAGGCGGCGAATTAAACAACACGTCTTGTGTTCTATTTGAGGATAAAGCGTTCATTAGCCAGCACATCGGCGACGTTGAAAACGTGGAAACACGCGTTTTCCTTCAAGAAGCAGCAAGCCACCTGCAACATTTAACCAACTGCCACCCGGAGGCAGTAGCTTGCGATTTGCATCCCAAGTTTACCACTACCATATTAGCCCAAGAAATGAAAAAGGCGGACGGCTTGCCGCTCATTCAGGTCCAGCATCATCATGCGCATGCAGCAGCTTTGATGGCGGAACACGGCTTGGATGAAATTGTGGCGATAACCTGTGACGGTTACGGCTATGGCACCGACGGGCAAGCCTGGGGTGGCGAAATCCTCCAGTGCACTCGGAAATCAGAGGAATTTAAGCGACTAGGACACTTGGAGAGTCAACCCCTGCTGGGCGGAGACTTGGCTAGTCGTTATCCTTTGCGTATTGCCGCTGGAATGCTCGGAAAAGCTAGCGTTGATGTGGAATCTTGGCTTACCCAGAACAACCAACAACTACCGCATGGAAAGAGCGAAGCCAATTTCATCACAAACCAACTCAAAAAAGGCAAAGGCATTCCGGAGACTACGAGTTGCGGCAGGGTTCTTGATGCTGTCTCGGCAGTTTTAGGGTTATGCTATTTGCGCAGTTATGAAGGGGAGCCAGCCATGAAGCTGGAGTCAGCTGCACTAGCTGGCGAAGACAAGTTAAACCTTCGGCCTTCATTGCATGACGACGTGCTGGAGACTACGACGATGCTAAGAGCAATTTTCGACAACGTAGGCAAAGTTTCCACAGCCGACTTAGCCTACTCAGCCCATGCTTACTTGGCTAAAGGATTGTCGTCTTTAGCAGTAGAAAAAGCTAAAGTGCAAAGGGTTAAAGCGGTTGGTTTCTCAGGCGGCGCGGCCTGTAATCAAATACTTTCTGAGATCATGAGGACATTTGTTGAGCGCGCTGGCCTACGGTTTTTTGTTCATGAGGCTGTTCCAGCAGGTGATGCTGGGATTTCGTTAGGGCAAGCAGTTGTAGCTGGTTTCTGCAATTTTTAGACCAATCTGTTTTTATCGCTCTTCAAAGCGTCTTTATTAACTGATAACGTATGTGTCTAGCAATTCCTGCAAAAATTATGAGTCTTGATGGCAGTAAAGCCAATGTGGACTTCGGACAAGGCGTCTTGCGCGCGGTTAATGTGTCGCTTGTTGACGCTAAAGTTGGCGAATACGTTTTGGTTCACGCGGGCTACGCGATTCAAGTTCTTGAGGAAAAAGAAGCCCTAGAAACCCTAAGCCTATGGAACGACATACTACAAGCTGAACAGTAAGCGGGAGTTTTAACCGGCATGGCTGGAAACTTAAGGTTCAGAAACCCCGAGTTAGCGCAAAATATAGCAGTAAAAATCAAAGAAGTAGCGCCGAAAGCTGAGAAAGTGAAGATTTGCCATGTTTGTGGCACTCATGAATGGACAATAACACATTTTGGCTTACGCAGCCTCTTGCCAGATAATGTTGAGGTCATTGCTGGACCCGGCTGTCCTGTCTGCATAGTTCCAGCTGCAGAAATCGACGAAGCAATCCAACTGGCGCAAAAAGGCAAGGTAATAACCTGTTTTGGTGATGTGCTGCGTGTTCCAGGCAGCCTGATGTCGCTTCTTGAAGCCAAAGCTGTTGGCGCTGACGTGCGAATAGTGTATGCGGTGTCTGACGCTGTTGAAATGGCAAAACATGAGCCGGACAAAGAGTTTGTTTTTTCAGCCGTCGGATTCGAAACAACGGCGCCCTCAACCGCAGTGGAAGCGCTCGGCGACCTGCCGAAGAACTTCAGTTTCCTAGTCTCTCACCGCCTAATTCCACCTGCCATGGAGCTTTTGCTCGGTGTCGGCGACTTGCAGATTGATGGTTTCATCGCGCCAGGGCACGTGAGCGCAATCATCGGTCTCAAGCCTTATGAGTTGTTTCCAAGGGTTTATCGGATGCCCACGGTTGTGGCAGGTTTTGAGCCGATTGACGTTTTGATGAGTATTTACATGATTCTAAAGCAACAACGTGAAGACAATGCAAGACTTGAAAACGAGTACCTGCGCGTGGTCAAGCCCGAAGGCAACGTGAAAGCGCTGGAACTGATGAACAAGGCGTTCATTGTTACTGCTGGAAACTGGCGGGGCATCGGCAGACTCCCAGACTCGGCGTTGCAGTTACGCGAATCCCTTGCACAATACGATGCCCGATTAAAGTATGATGTTCGTGTGGATCTGGGCAAAGACATCTTGCTAGGCTGCGAATGCCACCTAGTAATTATTGGAAAAATAAGGCCTAATGAATGCCCAATGTTTCTTAAAGCATGCACACCTGCGAAACCTGTTGGTGCGTGCATGGTTAGCAGTGAAGGTACCTGCCGTGTCTGGGCAAAAAACGTCGCCGCTCAAGCTTAGCAGATTCTTGGCACAGGGTCCCCGACTGGACGCGCAATTATTCTTTTTCCGCCGACCAGCGTCTGCATGGCTACGCCTTTAAATTGTATTGTGGCTTCGCCTATTATTTGTGCATCTTTGCCCTCTTCGGTCTGCTTTAAAAATTGCATCGCTTGCTCTGCCTTCTGAGGTACTATGCCGATTATTATTTTTCCCTCATTCCCAACTTCTAAAGGGTCCAAACCTAGCATTTCGCAGGCTGTTTGAACATCGTCTCGGATGGGCACCCTGTCTTCGTTAATTAGTATGCCAACTTTGGATTTTTCTGTCCATTCATTAAGCGCATCGGCCAAACCGCCGCGTGTAGGGTCTTTCATTGAGACAACGCCACCCACTTCGCCCAACAGCTTCTGAATCATACGGTTGAGTGGTTTGACATCGGATTTTATTTCGCTGCCAAACGTTAAGCCCTGCTGAGCTGAGAGCACCGCTAAGCCGTGGTCGCCGATAGTGCCTGAGAGGATAATTTTGTCTCCTGCCACAAGGTTTGAGTCGAGTGCCCAACGAGTTTTCAGTTCCTGAAATTTTCTGGCAACCTGTAAATTACTATCTAGAGCTGGAGTTCGCTTGCCGATGCCTGAAACGTTCATGACGCATCCGCCTAAACTGCCCTTCTCCACAACCTTCGTATCCCCAGTCACAATGCCGACGCCCGCTTCTACGCACGCCTGCCGCATGCTCCCCAAAATGTGCTCTAAATCTGCAAGCGGCAAGCCCTCCTCCAGAATCAACCCACAAGCCAACGCGTAAGGCTGCGCCCCCAAACATGAAATATCATTAACTGTGCCCGAAATCGCCAAGCGGCCGATGTCGCCTCCTGGGAAAAAGATGGGTTTAACAGCGTGTGAGTCGCTCTTGAAGACAACATCGCCGATGACTGCAGCGTCATCCATGGCTTCCAGCGGCACTTCGGCTACGTTGTCTAAACCTCCGAAATACCGTACAATGTAGTTTTTGACCAGATCATGCATGACTGTTCCACCTGCGCCATGCAGCATGGTAATTTTTTCGTTTGTCTTTGACATTGGGCTATCCTGAGTAATAGTTTGCTATAGGATACTTGAGGTTAAAAATAAACAAATCGCAGAACTTAAGCTATTTAGCTAGGTATGCTGTCGCCGACAAAAACCAAGTTGACCAAAAACTGGCTGATGTCACTGTGGTCTGTTGCGAGATTGATGTTGACGGTGCTCGTCTGTCCGCTGGCTAAAACCAGCCCCAGTTGGTCACCGGCTGGCGTAGAAAAGTCCGACGGTGTCACATTCACTGAACTAACTGCCCCATCTTTGTTGAATAGGGTGGCGTTTAAGCAGACATATGCCGTGCCGTCGATTGGTGCTGTTGGGTTGTCTCTCGCTGGTGGCGGGTTATCGCTTGAATAGTCATTTCTCAATGTTAAGGTTATTACGAAAAGTTGGCTTCCTTTTGACACTTGCCGTCCGTCGCTTGTAGAATATGTTTGGTTAGCAATGGCGTACGATGAAGTCTCAGACAGCACATAAATTCTGCTTGCGGCTCCTTGATACGCAAGGTAGTGTGGTGCAAAAGCTTGTGTGTTAGGAGACAATAAGCCAGACCAGAACACAAACAAAACCGCTGATATAACTAGTATGGCGATTATTGTTGTCAGCAGGATGCGCTTTTTTGTTTTGCCCTTCACTGCGCTCAGCCTTGACTTTTTTTTTATCGTTCTTTAACGTATATTGCGGTTGTTCCTCTCAACACCACCCGCGCAAAGGAGTGGTAAGTTCCATTGACGCCCTGCTCCTCAGAGAAGAATGTCAGGTGAACGACGCGTCCAATTTCGGGTTTGCCGTTTACAAGGTTGACGATGTCGTAGGTTTTTATTTTGTCAGCCATGGCTTGCGGATTGAAATTGTAAGTGAACTTGCCGTTGGCAGCATTGATTGTGCCTTCTTCTAGAACGGCGCCTGGAATAATCGCTGCATAGTATACCTGGCTGGCGGTAGAGTTTCCTGTTATTGTAAGTCCTGCTGTGGGTGAGAAGGTTTGAATGGCGGGGATGTTGAGTTGCATTCCTTTCTCTGAAGCAGGCGTATTCTCCAGCACAAATACCCATCCGCCTGCTTCTGGCAACCCAGGCACTCTACCTTGGTAACCATTCCACGTCGCGTTCACGGTGTACACCCAAAGTCCCGGCTTGTCAAGCAGCCATTTATCCACAGCCACAAAGTATCCATATTGGTCGCCCATGCCTGTTGTTATGAAACTTGTCCCGTTGGGCGCTGTAAGTATGAAACGTATGCTGCATGGAACCACAGGATCGATCTGCAGAACTGCACCAAAAGTAGCTCCTGCAGAGTAAACCATTCCCGGTCGCAGCGGCACCAGGAAGAAGCGTGCTGGGGTGCCGTCCGGGCTGGGCAGGTTCTCGTCTCCGGGTCCAATGACCCGATTGTTGTTAGTGCCTTTAGGAAGTATGAAGGCGCTTGCCTGATACCCTGCATACATCGGAGTCTGTCCTTTATTGCGTATCACTACTCCCCCAAGTAGTCTGTAGATGTCACCTGGCATGTCGCCGTTGTTTGAGGCGCCGATTTGCCCGCCGAAAATATTGGGGCTGGTTGGCCAGTAAGGCGCGCGGATGTTGTCATGGGAAACTATGAATCTTGAGTTGAATCCTGGGCGTGGTCCTGAGCCGTAGTAGTATTGGAGGTCCGTTATGTATTCGGGGAACAATTCAGGTGAGTAGCCGTTGCTTGTTTTAATGATGATGTTTGATCTTCCGATGGTTTGCAGGGTTGAGTTGTAGGTGGCGTTACTGCCTTTGATAGTGTAAGTCATGACGGGTTCGATTTTGTTTGAGGTTTGTTGTTCGCTAGCTATTAAGAGCGAGTCATAAGCGTTATAAGGAAAGTTCACGTGGTCAAGCACTGAGGTTCCATTCGGCAGCGTATAGCCTTCCCAATACTGTTCGCCTCGGTCAGCGATTTTTCCACCTTGCAAATTAATTTTCTTTCCATGCGCCTCAATCTGCGAGTCTAGCGGGTAAACGACACCTGCATGACGCATCGCTGAAACCCAAAGCGTTCCTTGCGGGTCCCAATAAGTCGCTAGCACCGTGGCAAAATATTCGCCTGGTGCGGTAAGCATGAGTGGTTTTAGCCCTTGCGCTGCCCCAAAAATGCCGCCTAACGTGGCTTGCCCCGTGGAGACGACAGTTGTAACATTGTTGACGTCAGAATTGGCATAGAGCGAAGCTTTTATCATCACGTTGGCTGGTACAGGTGGATTGAATGCCATGTCTCGTCCATAGCGGTTGCCAACGTTGTAGGGTTGCCCCTGAAAAGTCGCTGTCGCCAGCGTTAACCGTTCGGCTATCCAGAAGGTGTAGGTCCCGCCGCCTTCATAGCGGTTGCCCCAGACGTCTTCAATCCAGCCTCTTGCCTCTATTGTGTAGTTGCCGTATGCTGGGGGCTTCCAAGCTGTGAACGATGAGTTTTTAGTGGTTGCTCCGTTTCCGCGGCGGGCTAAGAAGTTGGCTGTTCCGATGTTTTTGATTGTTCCGTTAGGATAAGTTATCTTTGCTGTCCATTGGCCACGATCGTATTTCCATGGAATGTTGCGCTGGGAATTTACGTTGTCTAGCAGGAAGGTTGGTTCAATATTGTAGCTAAGCGCGGCTCCTGTTGTACTGTAGCGCGGCAGTATTATTTCGTCATGGATTAAATTGCGTGGGGAGATGGCCACTTTTTTCTCGTCTTCTTGGGCCACGACCCCCCGGTAACCATTGGAATTGTAATCCCACAGTAGACCCCAATAGCTATGTCGACTGATCTGTGAAGCGTCTACATATTTTCCTTCAACGTCAACTCCGCTTGTTAGAATTGGCGGCGAAAAGGTGCATGAGACATTGTTTAGGTCTTTAGGTCGAGTAGTTATCAAGTCGCCGTTAAGATTGTATCTGGTCGTTCCCGTTCTTAAGCCAAAGTCCAGTCTTAACCTGTAAATTCCAGGCGGCATATCAGATGGCAAGGTAAAGTTTGTCAAAAACTTTCCTTGACGCCACGTGCCTGTTGAGTCGAGGGCGAAATTGGCGATCGGCACTTCAACCATAACATCTACTGGTGTCTTTTGCACATAGTTCGTGTATTTCGAGACTTCTACGCTTCCGCCGCCTTCAATTGGAAGTCCACTAGGAGTCAAAATTGTGGAAATTTGGTCATGCCAAGGTGTTTGCTGGTTTCCAGCTGGGTCAAAATCGCGTTCGGCGGTTAAAAGGAGCCATGAATAGTTAACTTTGGGGTATAGCGCTTTATAATTGGTGAATAATTGCTCTTGAAGATCCAGTGAAGCGCCGAACCGCACGGTTGTGCTTGGTGTCCATGCAGTTGGAGCAAACTCAAAGTAGCTTGACCAGTTGCCAAGTGCAGCATGAACGTTTGTCTCACGCATTGTTTTTTGTGAGTCAGTCAAATCATCAAGCAAGCCTCTTGGTGTAGGAGTGGGGATCGGTGTTGGGTTGCTAGGGCTTGCAGTAGGTGAAGCGGTTGGTTGCGTAGAAACAGGAGATGTGGTTGGCGTAGGCGTTGGAGGCTGAGGGGTCGGTGGTTTGGGCGTATTCGTAGGGGAAGGCGGCTCGTCTTGATTTTCGTCTGGTTGAAGGGCAATAAAGTATACTCCGGCGCCTAGGCTTGCGGTGAGAATAATGATAAGTGCTATTGCAACTAGTGTTTTAGTTGCAACCTTGCTAAGAAGGAGACGTTTCAAAGCAGTCTCGCCATGCAGATGCTTTGGCTTTTAAAACTTTTAAGCTTTGCCAGACAAACAACAAACTTCGTGACAAGAGTCAGTTTCTGCTAAATAAGGAGTATAGTCAAGGAAGACAGCTACACAGCAGTCTTAGGCTAAAGTCGAAAAAAGTCCCAAGTCCCTTTTCCAATACGTGTGGATTTGGGTAAACTATAAAAGTAGAATTGTCATTCAGAAATTGTACACCTCACAGCTGAACTTTCTCCCTAACTTCAGGGAAAGTAGCCTAGTCCAGTTAGACTAAAACCTAGTTATGATACGGAAAGCCATATAAATCGCTTTTACGTGTTTGAATGCGCACTGGAGATATGATAATGCCAAAATGGGGATACTCTATCATCGAAGAAATACTTAATCCAGAAAAAACAGCGAAAGCCAGCGGAAGAGAACTAAAAGTATCCCATAAAGCAGCAAGAGAAGTCTGCAAAGCCGTAAAAGGCATGGATCTAACTAACGCAAAGGAGTTTTTGCGAGACGTCATAGTCAAGAAAAAGCCGGTCCCCTATACAAGATACACCAAAAAACTGGGACACAAAGGCGGAATGCAAAAACGCTTCGTCGGTAGATACCCCATAAAAACTGCCGAACAAATCCTTCACGTCATCCAAGCGGCCCAAGCCAACGCGGAAAACAAAGGTCTCGATACCGACCGACTCAAAATCATGCATGCAGCAGCATATCAAGGTATCAAACTCAAGCGCTACACCCCAAGAGCACACGGCAGAGCCTCACCAAAATATGACATCACAACACACGTTGAAATTGTACTAGAAGAGAAACCCACACCAGGAGAACAATAAATGAGTATAGTCAAACGTTTTATTACAGAAGCCATCAAACGAACCGAAATTGATGAATTTTTAACAAAAAAACTCGACAGGGCCGGATACGGAGGAGTAAATCTATCCAAAACACCACTAGGCACCCATGTGGTCATTTACGCCATGAGACCCGGCTTAGTAATCGGCAGAGGCGGAGAAACCATCAAAGAACTCGCCCAAGCCCTAGAACAGAATTTCAAAGTTGCTAATCCTCAAATTTCAGTTTCAGAAATCGAAGTTCCCGAATTCAACGCCTATGTCGTAGCATCACGCGTTGCTTCAGCACTTCAACGTGGTGTTCACTTTAGGCGAGCTGGATTTTGGGCACTCAACCAAGTTATGGAAGCAGGTGCACTTGGCTGTGAAATAGTGATCAGTGGTAAACTCACCACCGAACGTGCACGCTTCGAAAAGTTCCGTGCCGGTCACTACCCGATAGTCGGAGAACCAGCACTACGTGCCATGAAAACGGCGGAAGCCCACGTACAACTTAAACCAGGTATCATCGGCGTTAGAGTAAAAATCATGCCCCCAGACGCATACTTCCCAGACAAAGTCCTAATCATGGAAGCCCTCCCTGAAGAGGAAGAAAAAGCAACTGCACCAGAACAAGTCATACCAGCAAAAGCACCGGAGTCAGCACTAACAGTAGCTGAACCAGCACCAGAACCAAAGCTAGAAGCACCAGTTCAAGCCAAAGAAGTCACAGACGAACCCAAAGAAGAATCCAAAGCGGAGGAAAAACAGTAATGGCGATAATGCGGCTGAAAGAAATCGTCGCCATGTCTGCTGGAGACAGAGAGCAGAAACTTTTAGATTTACGCGTAGAACTAGCCCGAATAAGAACCATGGTTAAAGCAGGCGGCGCCGTAGACAACCCGACAAGAATCTGGGAACTGCGCAAAACAATCGCTCAAATCCTAACAGTTCAAAATGAGTACAAGTCTGGAATTCGGCAAGCACAGTCAGAACCTGAGAAAAAGCAGGAAAAGAAAGCTGAAAAAACCAAGAAGCCAAAAGCAGAAAAGAAAAAGGAAGCTGAGGAGCAATCTTCCTAATGAAAGTAACCCCGGATATTATCCGTTACGAGTTTATTGGCACGGAAGGCAAAGTCGCCAAAAGCCCACATGGTGACTATGTTGGCTTAGGCGGCAGAGTCATTGGGGAAACAAAAAACACCTTTACCTTCCAATGTGAAGGCAAAGCTAAAAGTGTAGTTAAAGAATCAGCCGTTTTCAACTTCAAGTTTGATGACGGTACAGTTGTAGAGATTGATGGTAAACTTTTGGTTGGTAGACCAGAGGATAGGATGAAGAAAAACATGAAGAGGTTATGGTAATGTCTCTAACATTCAAGAAACCGAAAAAGACATGTGACGACCGCAACTGCCCATTCCACGGTACACTCGCCGTAAGAGGACGCGTACTGGAAGGCATCGTTCACATATCAAAAATGGACAAGACAGTAATCGTTGACAGAGAATTCCTACAATTCTCCTCAAAATTTGTCAGATACGAACGTAGGCACGGTCACATCCCATCACACAACACGCCATGCATCGACGTTAAAGAAGGCGACCGCGTAAAAATCGCCGAGTGCCGACCAATCAGCAAAACAGTATCCTTTGTTGTGGTGGAAAAACTAGGAGAGGAAAAGTAAAATGGCGGCAAAAGCAAAACAGAGAGCCCTCGTAGCAAAAGGAATGCTATCCCACGGGCAGAAAATCAGCCGTGGACTTTTAGCAGGGTCTGAAATGAGATGCGCCGACAACACTGGTGCACGTGTACTTCGTTTGATTCAAGCTATGGGTTACAAAGGTCGTCTGCGACGTTACCCATCGGCAACTGTAGGCGATAAAGTTACAGTCTCAGTGCGCCAAGGCTCTCCAGACATGAGGAGCAAGATTTTTCAAGCAGTGATTGTTCGCCAAAGAAAAACTTACAGACGTGTGGATGGCGTTTGGGTCCAGTTTGAAGATAACGCAGCTGTAATCATAACTCCTGACGGTGAAATGAAAGGTTCAGAAATTCGTGGTCCGGTAGCAAGAGAGGCAGCCGAGAGATGGCCAAGAATTGCAAGTGCCTCTAGCATAATAGTATAGGTGACGTTAATGCAAGAAACTAAACGTGTAAAGAATCCGCGCAAACAGCGTAAAATGCTCTTTAACGCTCCAGCTCATATACGCCACAAGCTTATGGCAGCACCTCTGTCAAGGGAGCTTACTGCTTCAAGAGGGGCCAAAACTTTGCCAGTAAGAAAAGGTGACACCGTTCGCATTGAGCGAGGAGACAATAAAGGGTTTGAAGGCAAAGTCTCACGTGTTGACCTCAAAGCCTATCGAATTTACATAGAAGGCTTAACAAGAGAAAAAGTCGATGGCACCAACATCTTTATCGCGGTTCACCCATCCAAAGTTCAGATACGCAACTTAAGTCTTGACGATAACTGGCGCAAAAACACTCTCTCAAGAAAGAAGGAAATGGCAAAAGCAGAGGAAAAAGCAAAGCCTAAAGCTAAACCAGCAAAAGCTCCAGCAAAGCCAAAGGCTGAGGTGGAAGAAGTCGAAGAAGAAAAACCAGTAAAAGCACCACCAATCGAAGAAGAAGCGGCGCTTGAAGTTGTAAAAGAAGAAGCCCCAGCAGAAAAAGCACCAAAACCAGAAGCTGAAGAAGTAGCTCTGGAAAAGGCACCCGCACCAAAGAAAGCGCAAGCAAAAAAGACCTCGGCCAAGAAACCAGCCGTTAAGAAAGAAAAAGCTCCAGCAGTAGAAGAAGAGAAGGCAGCGGCGAAGAAGGCTCCTGCGGCAAAAGAAGCTGAGGCTAAACCGCGAGCTAAACGCAAAACTCCAAAAGGTAAAGGAGGACAATAAACATGGGTAAAAAAGGAAAAACAGCAAGGCTGAAACGTAAGCCAGCACCAAGATTCTGGCCAATTCACAGAAAAGAATTACCTTGGATAGTAAAACCTTCATCAGGTTCCCATTCTCTCCAGAAATGCCTATCCTTAACATTGGTTCTCCGTGACATTCTTGGGGTAGCGCAAACAAGAAAAGAAGGCAAAATGATACTGGCCCAAGGTAAAGTCCAAGTTGACGGAAAAGTCCGCAAAAAAGACGATTTTCCGGTCGGTTTA
>Ga0316620_10000878_pt1 | contig 12443 bp, 7 predicted proteins | sample OWC_Aug_M1_C1_D5_FD_207651 | JGI IMG/M metagenome (GOLD analysis project Ga0316620, IMG submission 207651) | Wetland soil microbial communities from Old Woman Creek delta, Ohio, United States - OWC_Aug_M1_C1_D5_B | ecosystem: Environmental > Terrestrial > Soil > Wetlands | place: USA: Ohio... | reverse complement strand
TGTGGACTTCGTTGTTCAGTACATAGCCTCATTCGTCAACGCGATGCGCACGACACTATCTATGGGCTCCAACGGCTACATGGTGACCATAGTGTTCGCGTATATCGGGGGCGTCATGGCCGAGCAGGCCAAGCATGAGGTCGCGGCATCAAGCGGTCGCTCCAGTTCAAGCGTGATGATCACTCAACCGACATTCCATCGCGCCCAGGAGGATGGCGAGATGATAAAATCCAGACGCAAAGAACCAGTGGCATTGTCGACTATGAAGAAGATACCTGCCTCGAATGTGGCTGCAGCGCATGTCGCACCTGCGGCCGCATCGGACGATCTGCCAAGCAAGGAGAGGATCCCTGCCGCCTCGAAGGAAACCGAGAAGCGCCAGAAGAGGCACTATGAGCAGGCGAACTCCCGGAATGAGCGGCAAGAGGTCAGGCTGCAGCATTACGTGGACCAGGCGCTGAGCAGGTATCAAGAGAAGCACCCTCGCTGAGCGAAGTAGTGCTGAATCCGAGCGAGCCTGCCTTCACTCCAACTTGAATGCCGTCGAGAGCCTGCAGAATGTTTTTCTAATCGGTCTTGACATGCTTCCTCCGTGAACGAGTCAGGCGGCAGGCTCCCGAATTATCACGCGATACTCCGTGGGCGGCGGCTCCCCGGATTCCTGCGCTGCGCCCAGGTCGGGCTCGAGGTTGATCTGGCCGCGGATGAGGCTACATTGTGGCGGGTGCACCGCCAAGCGATGGAGGCGTTCAGGGCTGGGTCACCTTGTGGCGGTTCCGTTTCTCTGATTCAACTCAAGGCTGAACTCGCACGGAGGCTCCTGAAGCCATGCAGACTTTGCGAGAGGCGGTGCAAGGTTGATAGGTTGGCGGGGAAGACCGGGTATTGTGGAGTCGGCAAGCCGAGGATATCGAGTCGCTTCGTGCACATGGGCGAGGAACCTGATCTTGTTCCATCATACACGATCTTCTTCTCGGGCTGCACGTTCGAGTGCCTCTTCTGCCAGAACTGGGACATCAGCCAGCGCGAGACCGGCACGACCCTTGAGGCTGAAGAGGTGGCGCGGGCCATCGACGAACGCTTCGGCGATGTGAGGAACATTAATTGGGTAGGCGGTGAACCGACGCCAAACCTGCCCTTCATCCTCGATGTCCTGATGCGGGCGCGCGAGCCGACCCCGCAGATCTGGAATAGCAACATGTACATGACCGAAGAAGCCATGGCCCTATTAGACGGAGTCGTCGACGTCTATCTGGCCGATTTCAAATGGGGACCGGGGGACTGCTCAAGGAGATACTCGAGGGTCCACAACTACTGGGAAATTGTGAAGCGCAATCATGCGTTCGCGAACGGGCACGCCGAGATCGTATTGCGCCACCTGATCATGCCAGGTCACACTGACTGCTGCTCGCGCCCGATCCTGGAATGGGTTGCGGGGAATCTCGACACGAGCAGGGTGGTCGTGAACGTCATGGACCAATATCGTCCCGAATACAAAGCATCGGAGATTCCCGCCCTCGACAGAAGGATAACGGAATCGGAGTTCCTCGAGACGTACAAACTTGCGAGGGCTCTCGGCCTCGAGGTCACTTGAAGGCGGCTTTCTTGCCGGAGGTCTTCTCGAAGAGGGCTTTAGATATCGCTTGGAAGGCTTCTTCTACGTTCTCGCCCTTCTTGGCGGATGTGAAGAAGTAGGGGGCGTCGAACGCCTCCGTTGCCTGCTTGACCTCCTCTTCGCCGAATTCCGCCTTGTTCTTGAGATCCATCTTGTTGATCGCGAACACGACCGGTATCTCGCCGACCGTCCTGAAAACCGACTCCACCCATCCGTCCAAGTCTGCAAGCGTGTCCTCGCGCGTGATATCGCAGACCGCGAGGATCCCCTGGGCTCCATGGAAGTACGCCTCGCGGAGAAGCTCCCTGAACCCTTTCGAGCCCATGATGTCCCAGATGGTCATGTCCATGGTCACCGGGGTGCCGCCTTCCATCGTCATCTCGAACTCCTTCTTGGAGACCTTCGCGCCGAGGGTGGTGATGTACCTGTCGTCGAACTCGTCCAGTACGTATCTCCGGATCAGCGACGTCTTGCCGACAGCATGTTCTCCGACAAGGCATATCTTCGACTTCATTAGCTGCGGTTCGGACAATCCGTTTGCCTCCGTGCATCGATATGGGCGGTGGATCGGTTTCTCATGCTTCTGCTTCCCAAATCCGCTCCCTGAATCGATTTAAAGCTCGAATAGCCTCCGACTACTTAGTAATTATGCAGTGGTTCTCTTCAGCGGATGCCGACTCGGCCAGTCCTCAGGCGAGTCAGACGGCCAATCGTTAAATAACGCCCGTTGAATGCAACCGCGTGGATGGCTTCGCAGCTTTCCGCCTCTTCGCAGGTCTTGGTTTCCTTGGCTTCGCCTCGTACCGAGACCTGAAAACACGCCGTGTTCCGGACGAGCTTTGGATAGTCATGGGCGTCATGGCTCTCGTCCTCCTCGAGGTGGAACTGATCCAGGGCGGAGCTTCTTGGGAACACCAGTTGCTTCTTGTCCCGACCGCGATAATTTTCTTCGGCGTTTTCTTCGGCGAGGAGATGTGGACCGAGGACGGGTTCAAACTGAGACCTTTAAGGGTTCTTGCATACTTGGTCGCAGGCCTGCTCTTGGCGTTCCTGGTTGCCCGTTTCTGGACCGCGAACGGCAGCGATTCCGATGCATTCCGTGCGCACCTGAGCATGCCCGTCATGCTCATCCTCGCCCATCTGTTCTACCAGTTCGGGCTGCTCCGAGGGGGTGCGGACGCGAAGGCGTTCATGTCAATCGCCCTCCTAGTGCCCGCCTTTCCCAGCATCGCCCCAGGACTCCCCCTGCTGAGCCTCTCGCCAATCGTCCAGCATGCGGTCGACCTGATGTTCCCGTTTGCCCTCGTCACATTGCTCGACGCCGCACTAATGCTGGTGTTTCTTCCGTTGATCCTTCTTCTGTTCAATGCGCTGCGGGGAGACGTGAAGGGAATCCAAGCCCTTTTTGGCTACCAGGTTAAAATCGACGAGGTCCCCAAGTTCGTCTGGCTCATGGATAGAGTGGAAAATGATGTACACATCAAGGTGCTCTTGCCCCGCAAGCGGGAGGATAGGAACGAACAGATTGCATTGTTGCGAGCGAAGGGCTTCCAACGCGTATGGGTGACGCCACAGATTCCGTTCCTGATCCCCATGACCGTCGGGTTCATTGCGGCATTCCTCATTGGCAACTTTGTCTTGGGCCTGACGCTGCTTCTCGGGCGGTGAATGTACCGCGATCTCAGAAAGGAAGCCCTTTTATATCCCCGCTGTTCTACTTCTCGACAGCAGTGGTACGACGGTCAAAGCGGCGGTGATACACCCGGTCTCTTTCCGAACCCGGCAGTTAAGCCCGCCCACGTTCTCTGCGGTACTGTGGTGCGCGAGCCCACGGAAAGCCTATCCCCGTAAGGGGCCTCCGGCAAGCGACCTAGGTACGCTAGCCGCCTACCCTTGTGGTAGGTGACGAAACGTACCGCTTTAACGGCCGTTTGTCGGTGGAACGCTGTCGGCCACTGCCTCGCTCTTCTTCCTCTTTCTACTGAGGAATCTCTGGCCCGCGAATATGATTAGAGGTATCGCGATCGGGACGATCACATCCTGGAACTCGGGGATGATTACGGTCGCCGACGCATTGCTCTCCTCCAGCTTGTAGCCGCTCTGCGTTGTGTAGTTGAGGAACACCCAGTTCACCAGTATTGAACTGTATGCGGGGTTGTTGATCTGCACAGTGATCGTGAAGCTGTGCGCACCCGGGACAACGTTGGCGAAGATCCAGCGGTATGTTTGGCCACTCCACGAGGATGGCGCAACGCTCGCCCCAAGGTACGTCACATCACTGGGCAGCGTGTCGTTGATCCACACTCTGAAGGCATTCGCGCTGCCAGTGTTGTTGAAGTAGATCGTGTATGTGACGATGGCGCCCGGGACAGTGTTTGATGGGGAGGCGGTCTTCTCGACTTTGATCATCGGCCTCCTGCACGTGAAGTTCGCCCATGAAACGCTCTTCTCCATCCACCTGCCGAGCTGGTCCGTATAGTTGCCGAAAACCGTGTTGACCTGAGGTGTACTATCCTGGGCATTTGCGTTGACCTGAGCGACAATCGTGAGCGACCTCGGGGCTCCGGCGGGAATGTTGGTGAACCTCCATCTGTACGTGTTCCCACTCGAGGAGAATGGCGGGACGGAGCTAGAGTAATAGGTGACTCCGGCAGGAAGCGTGTCGTTGATCCACGCGACTTTCGACACTGCATCACCTGTGTTGTTGTAGTAAATCGTGTACTGGACGAAGTCGCCCGGACTTGCGGTGAGAACATTCAGCGTCTTCACCACCCCAATCATCGGCCGGTATCTATCATTGGGCCCACCTCGGGTCGGAACGCTTGATACGTACCAGTCTGAAACCGCGTCGGTGTCGACTGGCTTGCCGTCGTTCGCCGCCTTGAATCGAGACCAAGTTTGCGTCGCAGTGATCTGGGGATAAGTAGTCGTGTCGACGATCGTGTTTGCTGGATTCCTCAAGAGAATATTGCCGTTGGCACCTGGGATGTCACCCGAGGGAACATTGACCGCGAGGTACTCGGCGCCGCTCAGCCACGATCCAATGACCTCGGTAGTGAATGTGAAGATCGTGATGTATTTATTCCCCTTGAAGACCTGCAGTCTCCATCCGTTGAGAGCAATCTGGGAGGCTGTGGGGTTCGCCAGTTCTACCCATGCTGCTCCCTTCTGAGGATATACCTCGTTGATGACGACGTTGTCGCCAGCGGGGGATCGCACACCGTATCTGCCGCCTTTCGTGATGAGAGGTGAAACTGAATCGGTGTCTCGCAACCAATCGGTCATGTAGACGATTACCCTGAAACCCGGCAGGAGACCCAGCATGGATGCATTGGTCGCCATCTCCAGCCTCTGATTGTCGATGCCCACCGCCACGTTCCTCATCCATTCGAACGGCACGTTCGCGCCGGACCGGTACCTGAAGAGGCTGGCGTTGCTCGATTGCCCCTGACGTCCGGTCGCGACCAGTGCAAAATCGATGCCGTAGACCTGCCCGTCATTCTCCGTGTAGAGGCCCGTCGCGCTGCTGTTGTCCACGTCGATGTACGCGAAGGCTGTGTCCATGCCGGTCGGGACATTGTAGGAGAAAGGCCCCACGTAACGCGACACGATCCTGCCTGCGTAGGGAGGTGAGAAATAGCTTGGGATCGTCGTGTTGAGCCAGAAGTCTGGCCCCGCAGGATAGTCGAGAATGCCGTCCGAATCGATATCGCCGTTCGATTGGGCGTCGGGGATTCCATTATTGTCGAAGTCGTAAGGAAGAGGATCCATCGAGTCGGGGACTGTGTCCCCATCGGCATCGGAGGGCGGTATCTGAACGGCTCTCTCCTTGAGATTTGGCAGGTCCTCGCCGCCAAGCAAGCGCCCCTGGACCTTCAGGTAGAATGCGAGGTCGGCGGTGATGTTCAGCCCAGCCTCGACGATGTCGACGTTCGTGTTTTCCGACTGCGAGTTCACTGTGGAGCGAACGTCCCAGAGGCTGTCCCTCTGGACCTTCGCTGCGTCCCAGTCCCCGAATACGCCGTCGATGGTGACTCCTGGCGCTTGGCGGTAGTATGTCCCGGAGATTGCGGAGTCCCTGAGGTCCACCAACGATTCTGTGGATATACCGGCTACACCCAGCTTCAACGAGCTCGCATCCGTAGCCCCCGAGATGTGCGCAACAACGAACAGCAGGGGACTCTCTCCCTGGCTGATCGTCCGGTCGAAAGCGAGGCTGCCGGCTCCTGAGACGAGCGGGGAAGTGCTGAGCAGCGAGTCGGAGGGCTCGTAAGTCCCGTCGCCGTCGTCGAGATAAAGACTCAGAGCCACGGACGAGTCGGGCATAGAACCTTCCTTCGTCAAGTTGACTGCGTTGACGTAGCTCGAGCCCGCCTCCGCCCGCAGGCGCACTTCGAGTAGCGCAGGGTCATCCACCGTCAGGATGTCACCCACGAGTGTCCTCTGAGTCACCGCAAGCGTGGAATATGTCACGCAGGCAACTGTGTCCGCGTAATCGATCAATCCGGTCGTGTTCGCCGCGAGGACAATTATCTTGGCGCTGCCAGATTCCGCAACCGGCATCATGAACTCGAGCTTGCTGCCCGAGGACGCCGCGGAGACGGCTTCTCTGTACGAGAACGATGACAGGTTGTTCTGCCCCCCTGCCAGGCCCGCCCTCCAATCCGAGACCCTCGAACTGATCAGCCTGCCCTCGTATCCGCTGAGCAATACCTCCATATCGGCACCTATGCCACCAATGGAATAGCCCGTGGAAGCCCGTGCGTCCGCATCGACCATGACCACTATGTAATCTATCAGATCCGGAGCGGCGGTCGCGTTCGGAGTGCCGAACATCGTTCCTTCGACCTCGACGAACACGGCGAGCTGGCCGTCTTGGGATGACACTTTCGCGGAAGCGAGATCTAGGTCAGAACGGTACGAGACATTGGCGCCCCTCGTGTCTCCGATTACATCGATGTGCGACGGGATCCTCTCCCAGTCCGAGAAGTCGCCGTCGACCCTCAACACCGAGACCTGAGGTCCGGCCGGAAGGAGAGTGACTATGACCGGCGCGATGAGAAGCAGCGCGATTATCGCGGCGACCACGCCCGCAGACCTGAACCATCCTTGCTCTGCGCGGTACATCGGCTGGAACCTGCCGCGTCTTCCGTTGGTGAAGCCGTTTCCATTCACGAGGCCGTTCACGTGTCCGATGCCGTTGACCAGGCCGTTCACCCTTCCCAAGCCATTAACCAGGCCGTTGGTTCGGCCGAGGCCGTTGACGAGACCGTTAGTCCTTCCAAGGCCGTTGACGAGGCCGTTTGTCCGCCCGATGCCGTTCACAAGGCCATTGGTCCGTCCAAGTCCGTTGACAAGCCCGTTGGTCCTTCCGACCCCGTTGACCAGGCCGTTGACGCGTCCCGCCCTCGGCGCCCCCTTCATGCGGGGGACGCCGACCGTTCTTAGGCCTTCGAGGGCCTTCCGCTCGCCCTCCATCTTGATGCGACGGATGTCCTTGGCGCGCCCCCTGGAAATGTCAGCCTCTTCGCTCCTGCCCAGTCTCTGCAGCAGCTCGGCCCTCGTCTCCCAGGCGACGTCGAGTCTCGGATCCGCTCTAAGGAGGCGTTCGTAATAGCTGAGCGCTCTCTGTATCGCGGAAATCTCCTGCGCGGGCTTCTCGCTTGGCACGATCGCCGACCATCGCGGCGGTATCAAGGACGAGTCGGCGAGCGTCTCGGCGATGTTCAGGACCTGGAGCCTGTACTCCTCGTCCCTGGCGGGATTGATCTTCGCAGCCTTCTCGAGGCATTGCACCGCCTCCTTGTACCGCCCGAGCTCGCGGAGGACGTGCGACTTCAGCACCCATGCCCTCTCGAGATTCGGGTCAACCTCCAGCAATTCGTCGTAGTGGCTCAGCTCCTCGCCCAGCTGGTCGTCCCTCGTCGGCGTCTTCTCGGCGACTCTCTGCCAACGCGCGAGGAAAGCCTTCGAGACGCCTTTGGCCTCCTTCTCTTCCGGCGGCTGAATCGGGACCGGCGCCTCTTCCTCAGCGAGCGAGCGGCCGCAGATGCCGCACTTGTCCGCCTCGGGTGATAGGAAGGCGCCGCAGTGGGAGCAGACCCTGACCTCCTCCTTTTCGACCTGTGTAACGACTTCCCTGGGGAGTTCCTCCTCGACCGCTTCCGCCTCTCCGACTGCCTGATGGCACGCGGGACAACTCTTCGCGTCCTTGGAGAGGAACGCGCCGCAGTTGGAGCAGATGTAGAGCTCTGGTTGCTCGGAGACCTCCTTGGCGGGCTCTGCCGTCGGGACGGGCGCCTCCTCCTCTTCCTCCTCGAACTCCGTGCCGCACTGTGGACACGTCTTCGAATCGGCGCCGGCGAACGCGCCACAGACGGGACAGATGAAAAGCCCGGATCTCCCGGAATACCAGCGGTCTCCGGTTGAGATCGATTCGGAGGCTTTCGCCCTGACCTCCGTTGCCTCCTCGATAGTGAGCACGCAGGATTCAGCGATTGCCTCGGGAGTGGCAAGAGCGAGGTCGTCGACCTTTGGGTACTTCGCGCGGATCCTCGCCGCCTTCTCGCGGTCGAGGCCGCAGGTCGTTGTTAGCCACTCTTCGTACAGCTCATCCATCTAGGCATACGATTGCCGCCAGACTTCAAGCCAAGTGTGGAAGCGCATAGGGCAGATGCGGCTTTCTGCTTTACCTTGTTAGAACATAATATTGTCAAGAAATCAGGCTACCGTACGGATCCAGAGGGATTGACAAAACCCCCTTCCCCCTCCCTTTCCCGATCCTTACCTGGAACTCGGTCTCGGTCCGTCTGAGTACTTGCGGCGACTGCCTCTCGTCCTCCAGACGCGTGAGGATCCTATCGACATATGCCCTCGCCCTCGAATGCTGCATCTCCTGTTTCTCCCTGAGCGCATCGGTTGGATAGAGCCTCGCAAACCTTCCATCAGTGGTCACGGTGATGAGTCCGAGTTTCTCCAGTTCGGCAGCGACCCTGCCTGCCGTCTGCCTGCTCGCGTTCATCTCGCCGGACAGCTCCACCTGGGAGATCCCAGGCGACTCGACGATGCTCCTTAGGGCGTCGCGCCTTTTCGGAGTGCGGAGGGTGATGAAAAGCTCCGCGTCAGCTGGGTCGACGAAGTCCTTGGGGTAGTAGACCTTGCCCTCATTGCGGCAGATGATGTATCCCCCAGACATGAGGCTCCGTAGATGCCATATGACCGAGCTGGACGACATCTTCAGATCGCGCGCGGCCTTGCCGGCCATGGTGAAAGGCCTGAGGCTGAGGTATTCCAACAATCGGCGCCTGTGGGCGTTGAGGAGTGGCGAGGCGGCAGGAGCAGCGGACTCCTCCGATATTCTACCATCGAGAGCGTCTTGAAGCGCCTTCCCGATACCTTTCGGCATCCTATCCCTCTGAGTACTCCGCCAGGATGCTTTCTATCAGGTGTTCGGCTTTCAGCGTCTTGAAGTCCTCATCGCTGAGCCCCTCGAGCGCCTTATGCACACTTTCCTGAATTCCTTTGGGGAGAGGTTTCCTGTGCGCCAGCACGTCCTTGATCTGCGAAGGTATCTTCGTTGTCGTCTCCCGCTTGTAGGCGTTCGACTCGACTATCAGGCCGAGGCCTTTGATGATCTTGTAGGGATGCGACTGCTCGCTGTGTCTGGTCGAACGGGCCTTGATTATCTTCAGGTTGCGTGTGACGATTCCCTCAGACGATTTATACTTCAGGTGGATAACGCAGTCCGCGAGGTACATGGGTATGATCGTCTCCGGGCCGGTCAGCTCACCAGGACCATGTTCCTCGAGCGTGCATAGTACAGTCCCGACCTTTCTCGTCTCCTTAAGCATGAAGCCGATCAGGTCCCGCTGATCGTACTGGTCCTTCGTCGACCAGAGAACGGGCGTCAGCGGGTCGACGGCGATCCTCGTGTTGGAGCCTTTCCAGTCCGCCACGAAGGCGGGAAGCTCCTTGCGGATGAAGTTGCTGAACTCCCGCCCCGACGCGTCGATGAAGACGAGCAGCCCGTCCTCGAGGTAATCAAGTATGTCCGACCATCCCATCTCGACCGCCTCGCGGATGATCTGCTCCTTGTTTTCATCGAGGGAGACGAAGATGCCCTCCTGCCCCTCCTGTAGCCCCCGCCTGATGAACTGAGTAGCGCAGGTTGTCTTCCCCGCCCCTGATGATCCGATGACGACTGTCGTGCTGTTCTCGTTGAAGCCGCCATCGAGGAGAGGATTGAGGCCGAAGATTCCACTCTTGATCTTGCGCACGTCTGAATTATCCTGACCTTTCTATATATCACTTTTCACGTTGGAATCCGGCTCATGACCATTGGGGGTCGCCCAGCGTAGAAAGCGGATATAAATTGATTTGATCGATCGCAATCGGTCGACGTTCAGCCCTTCGTACTTCTTTTCCGGATGTACTCGCGGAGACGTTCGATGTCGTCTTCGCCGAGCCCGGTGCCGAGTACGCCATTCACTCTGAAAACGAGCTGACCCGATTCGAAGACCGCCAGCGTTGGGATGACATCAACGGAATAGCGATCCCAGAGCGAACCGCTCGTGTCGTCGATCTTCACTGCGACGACGGGCCAGGGAAAATCGCTCTCTTGCCGAATCATGACCGACTCGAACTGTCGACAAAACGGACACCATCCCGCGGTGAACAGAACGATCACCGGGCCTTTTTCGCGGAGTACTTCCGCTTCGAATCTGTCGGGAACAATCGACTTCATCTGCGTCTGATTCCTGCTGCCGAATGCGGCCAATGCATCACCCGGTCATTAACCTGCGTCGACTCAGTATCACGCAAGGTTTTAGTGCAGACCGCGCATTCCCCGCCGCTCTTCATTTTTAGAAGGGATGGTATGGTCAACTCGGCTTGCAGCAGCGACATCGAGGCGTACTTCGCCGGTCTCCAGAGGGAGGCGGACCGCTGCTACGAGGTCGGGAAGCTGGCGAGGTCGAAAGGGTTCGATCCCGAGCTTGACATCGAGACCCCTCAGACGAAGGATCTGGCATCCCGAGTCGAAAGGCTCCTCACTGACTACGGCGTCGACGATGTCGCGGACATCATCAGGGAGCACAGCAAGAAGCACGACAGGGAGACGGTTTCGATCCTCGTCGCGAAGGATGTCGCCAGACGTGGCAACGGCTCCAAGGAGAAGGCGGTCGAGAGGGCGGTCAGGGTCGGGCTGGCGATCCTCACGGAGGGGATACTTGTCGCGCCGCTCGAAGGCCTCGCAGATGTTAAATTGAAGAAGAACAGGGACGGGACATCCTATGTCGATCTACTCTACGCGGGTCCGATACGTTCTGCTGGCGGCACCGCCCAAGCGCTCAGCGTGCTGATCGCGGACGTCGTGAGAAGGGAACTGGGCATAGGCAGGTACCAGCCCACGCATCAGGAGGTGGACCGCCTCAAGGAAGAGATACCGCTCTACAAGCAGGTCCAGCACCTCCAGTACAATCCGACCGCGGAGGAAATCGAGCTCATGGCGAGCAACTGCCCCGTGTGCATCAACGGCGAGGCGACGGAGGAGATGGAAATCTCCGGGCACAGGGACCTCCCGCGCGTCGAGACCAACCGCCTGCGCGGCGGGATGTGCCTGGTCATCTCCGATGGCCTCTGCCTCAAGGCTCCGAAGATCCAGAAGCACGTCAAGCGGCTGAAGATAGACGGCTGGGAATTCATCGATGAGTATGTCAAAGGGAAGAAAGAGGAGGTGTCGGACCGTCAGGACGAGGACATGGTCGTCGAGGCCAACGACAAGTTCATCCAGAACATCCTGGCGGGGAGGCCGGTTCTCTGTCACCCGAGCCGCGCGGGCGGCTTCAGGCTGAGGTACGGGAGGACCAGGGCGACCGGGCTGGCGGCTGTCGCGATCCATCCGGCCGCGATGGCGGTGCTCGACAATTTCATAGCCGTCGGGACGCAGATCAAGACGGAGAGACCCGGCAAGGCGGCGGCAGCGACGCCCTGCGACACCATCGAGGCCCCGATCGTCCTGCTCAAGGACGGGAGCCTCGTGACGCTCAGCTCCACGGAGGCTGTCGAGGAAGCGCGGGATTCCATCAAGACAATCGTGGACCTGGGCGAGATTCTCATCCCGTTCGGGGAGTTCCTGGAGAACAACCATGTCCTGATGCCCGGGGCATTCGGGCTCGACTGGTATCAGCAGGAGATCATGCACGCCGGCGTCAAGCCGCCGGATGACCTCGACGAGATGCCTTTCCAGGACGCCTTGGATCTGAGCAGGACGCACAAAGTTCCGCTTCATCCGCGATACAACCTGTTCTGGCATGACCTGACGACTGAGGAGATACTCTCGCTTCGAGACTTCGTCGAGAAGGATGGTCACGTCGACGGCGAGGTGCTCACGCTCCCGAACGACCAGAGGATCAAGGATATGCTCTGCGTGCTCGGTGCGTTGCACCGGCTGAGGGATGCGAAAATCGTCATCGAAGCCTACGGGCTTCCACTCGTCCTATGCCTCGGGCTGGAGGATCGAAACGGACAGCTCGAGAAGGTGCGCGACTCGCAGGCGAAAGACAGTCTATCCCTCGTCTCCGAAATGGCGGGAATCGAGGTGAAGGCCAGGAGCCCCACGAGGATCGGGGCCCGCATGGGCAGGCCGGAGAAGGCGGCGCCTCGGAAGATGAAGCCCGCCCCGCATGCGCTCTTCCCCATAGGCAGGGAGGGAGGACAGCAGAGGCTCCTCAGAGAAGCCCTGGCGAACGACGTCGTCGAGCTCGAGGTCGGATTGAGGATCTGCAAGACGTGCGGCAAGAGGTGGTTCCTCCCGAAGTGTCCCTGTGGC
>Ga0316620_10000876_pt1 | contig 12467 bp, 11 predicted proteins | sample OWC_Aug_M1_C1_D5_FD_207651 | JGI IMG/M metagenome (GOLD analysis project Ga0316620, IMG submission 207651) | Wetland soil microbial communities from Old Woman Creek delta, Ohio, United States - OWC_Aug_M1_C1_D5_B | ecosystem: Environmental > Terrestrial > Soil > Wetlands | place: USA: Ohio... | reverse complement strand
GCGTCTGCCGGGATAATGCCTCGGTTTACCAACGATTCTTCCGCCTTAAATCACGGTGGTTGCAGATGGAACGCTTACGCCGCTATGATATCTATGCCCCGGTGGTTAAGACAGAGAAGGTTTACGGCTTCAATGATGCGGCGGAGATGGTCTTCGATGCTTTCCAGCGCTTCGAACCCAGGGTAGCCGAGTTGGCGCGGCGGGTGGTGGAGAGAGACCATCTCGACAGCGAAGTACGCCCTGGTAAAGAAAGCGGAGCCTTCTGTGCCTCAGCAGTGCCGGATTTCACTCCCTGGGTTTTGGTCAATTACCAGGGCAAGCCCGACGATGTAGCCACGTTGGCCCATGAGCTGGGGCATGCAGTCCACGCACAGCTGGCCGGGGAGCATAGCCTGTTCACCTTCCATTCATCCTTGCCCCTAGCCGAGACTGCTTCCACATTTGGTGAGATGGTCCTGCTGGATTACCTGCTGGAGCGGGAAACCGATGCCTCGGTGCGCCAGACGCTGCTTTTCCGCCAGGTGGATGATACATATGGCAACGTCATGCGGCAGGCACAGTTCGCCATTTTCGAGCGCCAGGCGCATGACATGATCCAACAGGGTTCCACGGTGGATGAGATATCGCGGGCGTACCTGGAGAACTTGCACAAGCAGTTTGGCGATGCGGTTGACGTAAGCGATGAATTCCGCTGGGAGTGGGTGTCCATCCCCCATTTTTACTTCGCTCCCTTCTACGTCTACGCCTACACTTTTGGCCAGCTGCTGGTTTTATCCTTGTACCAGCAATATAAGGTGGAAGGGAAAGCGTTCATCCCACGCTACCTGAGCCTGCTTTCAGCGGGCGGTTCAAAATCGCCTGAAAAAATATTATCTGATGCCGGGATCAACATGCACAATGCCAGCTTCTGGCAGGGCGGCTTTGATGTCATCAAGGGGCTCGTTGAACAGCTCGAAGCCATCCCGGTGACGAAATAAAATCAGGGATTTGGAGTTCCGAGAGCGTGCTCCAAATCCCTGATCCATTGTCTGGCATTATCAGCTGGTAAGATCCTCTTCGTCGGTTGGCTCTTCACCTTCGATGGTGGGCAAATCCTCGGCCTTGCGGTCGAGCATTTGCATCTGTGAAGCGATCACTTTGGTATAGTAACGCGTTTCACCTTCGTGATCAAAGCGGTCTGTACGCACGTGCCCTTCAAGGAAAATGAGCCGCCCCTTGCGCAAGTATTGCTTGCATATCTCACCCAGGTGACCCCAGGCTTCAACGTTGAACCAGTCGGTGGCTTCCTTATCCTCGCCAGCACTGCTCTTCCAACGCCGGCTCACGGCAATACTGAATGTGCATACTTTGTTACCCTTGGGTGTGAAGCGCACTTCGGGGTCCTTCCCCAGGCGGCCAATCAATTGGATGCGGTTCAGTGAAGGCATACTGCCCTCCTAATAAATAGATTCGATTTCACCAGGTTCCAGAAAGAGATTCCTGTAGCCGGATCAGTAAGTGATCACTCTCGGTAACTTTTTCGCTTGTGCGATCCAATCCGCTACCTGTGACTCAACCGGGAGCTTTCGTACCAGCTTCTTTTCCTTGTTGATAGCCACGATCTTCTGGGTCAGGTTGGCAGCGTTCCGCTGCGCCAGCTCCACTACGGTGTCCACACCCGAAGCTTCCAATAAATCTGAGTATTCTGACCCGATGCCCTTGATGCGGTACAAATCCACGTGATTGACCCATTCCAGGATCAGCGCATCGCCAATGCCAGTCTTTTCAGCCAGATCCTTACGGCCTTTCGGTGTCATGCCAGCTTTCAATAAAGCATCCGTCGTGCTGATGCCCGCTTTTTGAAGTTTGCCAGCATATTTAGCCCCAATCCCTTCGACATCCACTATCTTTGCCATCTTATTCTCCTTTTGTGATATTAAAGTTATTTTTTGCCACCTAATAACCCGCCCAGGCTTCCCATCAGGTCGTCTGGGAGTTTGCCACCCGCGATGAGCGCATCAAGCTGTCCGGCGATAGTGGGTGGTAATTTCTTCTTGAGGAAATTCATAACAGTGTCGACTGCGACCCTGGCCTTGTCTTGAGGTATACCGGTTTTTTGGGCCACTAATTTAATCAGCTCGTCCATATCATTGTTCTCCTTATCTTGTAACAACCCCTCCTGGGACGTTTCATGTAGATATGTTTAATTATAATCTCAAATGAAATTTTTCATTTGTGCTGTTGCGTAGGCGGGTGAAATTAAATAGCAACGCAAGCGAGATGCTTGCGTTGCATATAGTGTCGCCTTGTGCGTGTAATGAGTGACGTCACCCGGTCGGCGGGAGTGGTGGCTCCGGCGGTGCAGAGGGTTCTGGTGCCACGGGTGACTCCGGGATTTCGGGTGCCATGGGGGCTACCGGCGGGAGAGGTGCCATGACAGGCTGCGGCGCTGGCTTGTTAGTCAGCCGCAGATAGGTCAGCGTCCAGGCTGATGAGATATAAGCCCGCAGGATACCACTGAACAGGAGCAGGAATGGCAGGTAGATGATAAAGAACAGGCCAGAGAGGATCAACCCGTTTCGGACTGCATCTGACGTGCCTGTAGCAATTCCTGCTACGGCAGGGATGGCCACGACCAGCAGGGGTAGGCCGATGACGAACCCACCGATCAGGCTGACACCCACGATCAAGATGAGGCCCATCACGATCATGTTGCCGACATTATCTCGCACCACCTTCCAGCCACGTTCGATCGACTGGGTGATACTCAGGTTCTCTACCACCAAGGCCACGTTGGCTTGCTCAATGATAATGGAGATAAACCACATGATGGGGACAATCAGGCACAAGAGGGGGATCAGGCAGACCAGGAATATACCCAGGGTGCCAATGGCGAGGATTACCCCCAACAAGCTGAGGAGTATTATTGCAATGACGATGATCACCCACAGCAGCAGGTTCAAGCCAAACACCCGCCAGAAATACGTCAGGCCATCACGCCACAATTCACCGAAGGTAAGTCGGTCGGCACCTTGCTCAGCTTTCACGGTGCCCCTGATCAACCCAACCCGCCCCACTGTTCCCAGCAGGATGGCGAGGATCACCACCACAATTGCCAGGATGATCCCCAGGATGATCAGGGTAGTCGTTATTCCAGGGTTTTGATTGAAGAATTCTTGAATGCGGGGCGATACGTCATTGGCCGAAAACCGGTAGCCCGAGTTACTACCGCTCGAGCCGGAGGCCTGCCCGCAGCTGGCCAGGATACCAAATATCCACAAGATTTTATATTTCCAGATGATTTCCCAGGCGCGTTTGAGTACATATCCAAAGTCCATCTCATTCTCCTTTCGGTTAGCTATTATTAAATTATACGGGAAAAAGGTAAATTGGTTGCTAGTTCTGGCAGTTTATCGGGCTCGCTCTTGGGAGAAAATCATTCCCATTCGATGGTTGCCGGCGGTTTGCTGGTAATATCGTAAACTACGCGATTTACCCCGGCGACTTCATTGACGATCCGGTTGGCGACCCGCCCGAGGAGGTCGTGCGGCAGGCGCGCCCAATCTGCGGTCATAAAATCATCGGTGGTCACCGCCCGTAAAGCAACCGCCTCCTGGTAAGTGCGCTGATCCCCCATCACTCCCACCGATTGCACAGGTAGCAACACCGCAAAAGCCTGTGCCGTACCCTCTTTTTCATCCATCCACAGCAAGCCAGCCTGGGCGAGCTCACTGGTAAAGATGGCATCCGCCTGGCGCAAGCGCTCCAGTCGCTCAGGCGTAACCTCGCCCAGGCAGCGTACTGCCAGGCCTGGTCCGGGGAAAGGCTGCCTCCACACCAGGTCATGAGGGAGCCCGAGTGCTTCACCCACCTGCCGTACCTCGTCCTTGAAGAGGTAACGCAGTGGTTCAACCAGCTCAAATTGCATATCCAGGGGCAGGCCACCCACATTGTGATGGCTCTTGATCCGCGCTGCCTGGGCCCGGTCGGGGGCACTTGACTCGACCACATCCGGGTATATCGTCCCCTGCACCAGGAAGCGTGGCTGCCCTATCTGCCGTGCCTGGGATTCGAATATGCGGATGAACAGCTCTCCAATGATGCGCCGTTTTTGTTCTGGCTCAGTGATGTCCCGCAAAGCGCTCATAAAATCGTCCACTGCATCTACCGTCACCAGCTCAGCCCCCACCGTGTCGTGAAATACCTTCACCACCTGCGCAGCTTCTCCCTGGCGCAGCAGACCATTGTTTACAAAAACCGCCACCAGCTGGTCTCCCACCGCACGCTGTACCAGGCTGGTTGCCACGCTTGAATCCACCCCACCGCTGACTGCTGAGATGATCCGTTCAGAGCCCACTTGCTGCCGGACACGGTGGATCGTTTCAGTGACAATCGATGCGGGGGTCCATTCAGGGTTAGCCGCACAAACCTCGAGTGCAAAGCGGTGCAGGATATCACTCCCGCCCTGGGTGTGACGCACCTCGGGATGAAATTGCAACCCGAAATAGCCTTTACTCAAATTCCCGATGGCTGCGTAGGGTGAATTGGGCGAATGCGCCAGGGCGATAAATCCTTCGGGGAGCCGCTCGATGCGATCGCCATGTGACATCCATACCTGTCGCTTCCCTGCCGGCAGTAAGGGGCTTTCACGGGTTGTCTCTACCTCTGCCGGACCGAACTCGCGCCTGGCTGATGCTGCTACACTGCCCCCGAGTGCATACGTCAGTGCCTGCATTCCATAACAGATGCCCAGCACGGGCAGGTGGCTCTCCATGATATATGCAGGGATGTGCGGTGCATCAGGTTCGTACACCGAAGCCGGACCACCCGATAGGATGAACCCCTTGGGTTTTAGTGGCAATACTTTCTCGGCCGGTGTATCCCAGGGGAATAACTCTGAGTACACGCGGGCTTCACGCACCCGCCGGGTGATGAGCTGGGCATATTGAGAACCAAAGTCGATTACCGCAATTGAGTCCATTTACCGCTGCTCTGGTGCGAAATTGATTTGCTCTCCCTCCATCGAAGTGATCTGTACCAGGCTGTGAATCGGCACGCCCAACGTCGCCAAGGCCTCCCGGCCGCCTTCAAAGGTCTTTTCGATCAGCGCACCGATGCCCACGACACTGGAACCTGCCGTCTGGGCCAGACGCACCAACCCCAGGATGGTTGCCCCGGTCGCTAAAAAGTCATCAATAATCAGCACACGCTCTCCGTGCCCGAGATATTCCGGAGAGACGATCAGCTCCACCATGCGACCTTTGGTATGGGAGGGGCTCAGGGTCAGGAAGACCTGGTCGGGCATTGTGATGGGTTTATGTTTGCGTGCATACACCAGGGGTAGGTTCAGGTGGTAGGCGGTGGTCACGGCGGGTGCTATGCCTGAAATCTCTGCCGTCAGCACCTTGGTTGCTCCGAGATCTTTGAAGCGCTCAGCCAGCTCTTTCCCACAGGCATCCATCAGGACCGGATCGACCTGGTGGTTGATGAAGCCATCCACCTTGAGGATGCCATTCCCCAGGTTTTTACCCTCACGCTGGATCCGTTGTTGTAATTCGAGCATACCTCTCTCCCACTTCAATTGATCGAAAACTCTCTGCTGATTGTACAACTCCTTCAGAGAATGAACCAGAGTGAGAGTGTGTTAGAATCGCCGGATATGATGGACCGGAGGAGTACCCCCAGCCCCCTGTACCTGGCTTCAAATTCACCTCGCCGGAAAGAGTTAATGACCTTGAGCGGTTGGAACTATGTCATTCTGCCTGCGCAGGTGGATGAATCACCCCTACCCGATGAAGATGGCGTGAGTTACGTCCAGCGCCTGGCGCAAAGCAAGGCAGATCATGCCGCTCACCACCTGGATACCGGTGGCGTGGTCATCGCCGCTGATACGACAGTGGTAGACTGCCAGGTGGGTGGGCGATGTATTATATTAGGGAAGCCACAGGATGATTGCGAAGCTAAAGACATGTTGCTGGGCTTGCGCGGCCATGTCCACCAGGTGCACACCGCCATCGCAATTTTCTCCACCCTGGATGGTCGGCTGATTACCGACTTGTGCACGACGCAGGTACCGATGCGAAACTACACAGATCAGGAAATCGAGGCTTACGTCGCCAGCGGTGACCCCATGGATAAAGCCGGAGCATATGCCATTCAACATTCCGGATTTCATCCAGCTGATAACCTGCAAGGCTGTTATGCCAATGTGATGGGCTTGCCTTTATGCCATCTAACCCGCAGCATGTCGAAATTAGGTATATTTCCACCGGCTGATGTACCTCGGGCCTGCCAGGCTGCTCTATCCTACCATTGCTCTGTCTATCCTCAAATTCTGAAGGAAAGCATCCGGGATTATACTTAGGGGTAGATAACCCTGGGTTCCACCTGGAAAAATCGTGATTGATACCAGCATGAAATTTCGCATTTTATTACTTATCATTATTGCCATCCTCCTGGTAGGTTGCAACCAATCGACACCTGCCACTACACCCACCACCTCGACGATGGCGGCTTCACCTACCTCCTCTTTACCAGAGCCACAGGTGGAGACCACCATCGTACCAGACCCTGAGATCCTGGCGAAGACCTATCTGGACCATTGGAAGGCCGAAGAATACCCGGCCATGTATGCTTTGCTCACCAAGGTCAGCCAGGATGCCATCAGCGAGGATGACTTTACCGCCAGGTACAAGGGGGTGGCGAATGAAGCCGCCCTGAGCAGCTGGGATTACGAGATCCTCTCCTCACTGAAGAACCCCGAGAGCGGCCAGGTGGGTTATCGCGTGATCTTGCACAGCCTGCTGGTGGGAGACATCGAACGGGAAACCAAGATGAACTTGAGCCTGGAAAACGGCCAGTGGCGCATCCAGTGGGATGATTCGCTGATCCTGCCCGAGCTGCGCGGGGGAAATAACCTTTATATGGAATACCGCATCCCCTCGCGCGGGAACATCTACGCTCGCGGTGGCCAGGCTTTGGTTGCTCAAGCCGATGCCGTCGCCATCGGCTTGGATACATCAGCCGTCAACCCCGACGAGGAAGATAGCCTGCTGGGTGAGATCTACCGTTTGACAGGCGTTCACCCTGACAATCTATCCGGGAAGATCGATGCCTGGCGCCCATTTGGATATTACCTGCCAGTGGCCGATATTTCTGTGGAGGCATTAGGCTCGCGTGAGGCTGTCCTGGCTGGCTATTCAGGGGTCATTTTGCAACCCTTCCGCACGCGTTATTATTTCGATGACGGAATTTCCTCACATGTCTTGGGCTACATGAGCCTGATCCAACCGGATGAAGTGGATTACTATCGACGGCTGGGATATAAGATCGATGAACGGGTTGGGCGGGATGGTTTGGAATACTATGCCGAAAAGTCACTCGCCGGCGTGCGCGGAGGGGCTTTATACGTAGTCGATCCTGGTAATAATATCGTCACCAAGCTGGCAGATAGAGAACCCCAGCCTGCCCAGGCGGTTTACACCACCATTGATTATGATTTACAGCTGGGTTTGCAGCGCAGCAACGCCCTCAGCGATGGGATGCTGGGTGCGATTGTGGTCTTGGAACGGGATACCGGCAGGGTGCTGGCGATGCTCTCCTCTCCCGGTTTCAATCCTAACCTGTTTGAGCCACAAAATTACAATTACAGCTATCTGATCAATGACTTGTATGCCTCGACCACGCCATTACTCAATCGCGCCACCCGAGGCCAATACCCACTTGGATCAGTTTTTAAGATCATCACCATGTCGGCTGCCTTGCAAAGTGGCCTGTATACCAAAGACAGCGAGTATAACTGTGGTTATTTCTTCACTGAGCTGCCCGGCATTGAGCCGCACGACTGGACCTATGACCATTACCTGGAGGATGGAAAGACGCAGGCAAGCGGCCAGCTCACCCTGATGGAAGGCTTGATGCGTTCGTGCAATCCGTGGTTCTGGCATATCGGGCTTGATTTTTATAACCGAGGTATGTTCACCGCCATATCAGACATGGCGCGTGGTTTCGGCCTGGGTAGCTCCACCGGGATTGAGATCGGTGATGTCCCTGGTCAGATCCCTGATCCGACCAGCCAGGTGGACGCCATCAACCTGGCGATCGCCCAAGGGAATACCTTGATCACGCCACTCCAGGTGGCAGATTTCATTGCCGCGGTGGGGAATGGTGGCACGCTGTACACTCCCCACGTCATAGAGCGTGTAGAGCCAGTGTCCGGTGATCCTACATATGTCTTTACGCCTACCATACGCGGCACCTTGCCGGTATCACCGGAAAACCTTGCCCTCGTCCAGGAGGCGATGGTGAGCGTGGTGATGAACCCGCGTGGTACGGCTTACCGCACCAGTGCCTATGGCCTGAACAGTTTTGTCACCAACACCGGCATCCCGGTGGCTGCCAAGACTGGCACTGCTGAATCAGGGTATGCCGACCCGCATGCCTGGTTCGCCGGTTATACCTTTGCCGGGCGTGAAAATCGCCCGGATATTGCCGTGGCTGTGCTGGTGGAAAATGGGGGTGAAGGCTCAGTGGTGGCAGCACCCATCTTCCGCCGTGTTTTGGAGATCTATTTCCTTGGCAGCCCGCAGATGCGCTACCCTTGGGAAGCTCAAATTGGCGTGGTTGCTACACCCACACCTGAAGTGACAGACACCACCACCCCTGAAGGAACAGAGACGCCATCACCGTAGAGACCCAGGCACATTTGCGCGGATTTGTAGTTCGCTCCCAATCAGGGTTTTATACCGTCGAGACCCCAGCCGCGAGCCTGCGTTGCCAGCTGCGGGGAAGGTTGAAACGCGGCAGGCGCCTGGGGGATATTGTTGCCGTCGGTGATTGGGTTGAAATATCGCAGTTATCCTTCGAGACCGGGGTGATCGAATCGGTCGAGCCGCGGCAGAGACTACTCTCGCGGATGGCACCCACTCCCCAGGGCGAATACCAGCAGATTATGCTTGCCAACCCCGACCAGACCGTGTTCGTGTTTGCCTGCACCGAGCCCGAGCCCCACCTGGGCATGCTGGACCGCTTGCTGGTTGTGGCTGAAAAGCAAGGCATTCCTTCTGTGGTTGTGGCCAACAAGGTGGACCTGGCAGGCAGTGCGCGGGCTGAAGAGTTATTTGCTCATTATGCGCCCTTGGGTTATGCGGTTATTTATACCTCGGCGAAGAACGGACAGGGCATCCAAGAGCTGGCGGAGATACTACATGGCAAGGTCTCTGTATTAGCTGGTCCCTCCGGTGTGGGCAAATCCAGCCTGCTCAATTGTATCCAGCCCGGGTTAGGCCTGGCTGTCCGCACAATCAGCCAGTCGACCGAAAAAGGGCGGCATACCACGGTCGTTCGACAATTATTTCCCCTGGAGGGCGGGGGGTATGTGGCTGATACCCCCGGCCTGAAAGCCCTGGCGTTATGGGATATCGAGCCGGAAGAGCTGGATGGCTATTTCCCCGAGCTCCGCAAGCTGGTGGCTGGCTGCCAGTTCAACGATTGCACGCATACCCACGAACCCGGATGTGCCGTGCAGGCAGCTGTAGAGCGTGGTGAAGTGCATCCTGAACGATATGCCTCTTATGTGAGGATGCGCCTCGGCCAGGACGAATAGGATAAATGTATAAACCACCCAGTTACAAAAGTCAGGTTAATTTCTCCGGAAAGATGTATAATCTAATTGGTAAGATGTCATCCAAGGAACATACCTGCTCGAATTAAATTACCCACAGGCTCTGGATTCACCCTGTGAGGTTTTTCATCTTATTACCATTGGTTTGAACCTTTTTGTGAATGATGGAGTATTTAACTAATGGAAGTTTGTCAGTCACTTAGTGCAGAGCGAGAGGGTCTGGTTTTGGATTCAGATTTGGTGCGCAGTTTGCAAACAGGCAACCTCGAAGCACTGGGCGTGCTATATGATCGCCACCAGAGACTGGTTTTCCGCACGGCATTAGCCATCACCGGTGATGCTGAAGCCGCAGCCGATTTATTACAAGAGGTATTCCTGCGCTTGCATCGTTTCGCCAGTCACATCGATGTGGGACGTCCCCTTGAACCCTGGCTATACCGCATGACCACCAACCTTTCATATACCTGGGTCAAGCGTCACAACCGCCTGTTACGACCCCTGGAGGATGTAGCCGATTGGATTACCGGTAACCGTAAAGATTCACCGGCAGTACGCACTGAGATGGATGAATCATGGCGCCAGGTCCAACAAGCCATATCATCGCTTCCCCTTTCACATCGCGGGGTGGTAGTCCTATATTATGTGGACGAGCTCTCAGTGCAAGAGATTGCCAAGATTTTGTCCATCCCGGTTGGCACCGTGAAATCGCGGCTGCACTATGGCCGCCAGGCACTGAAGAAATCCCTTGACCTGTCACAAGACAGGATTTTCACTGAGTTGACTTACGAGTTTACTTAGGCAGACCTGATGAATGGTAATATCGATTCAACAATAAGCAGGATATTGAAAAATTGGGTGTCTAGACACCAGCCTCCTGCTTACGGTCGCGCCCGCCTGTTATTGGCAGCGGCAGATACGCCCCGCAAAAAACATAATTTCCTGGCCCTGATCCCCAGAACCGAATTCAATGACTATCCCATTCCTGGCAGTAATGGCAACGAATGGGCACCGGCGATGTTTACCTGGTTTTTTGAACAGTCATTCCAAACGGGCATCCAAGCCCGTGTTTGATCGATTGCACCTTAACAACTTACTGGCAGTGATCCTGTTGGTCGGTTTGGCGGGTTGTAACTATTCCCCACCCTCGTCGACAATCTCCATACCCTCACCTTCAGCCCCTCCTGCGGAACCTACCCAGGGAGGATCTCCAGGTGCAACGACCGCAGTTACCCCTTCACCCACACCTGCCCGCCTGCTAACCATATGCCTTGGGCGCGAGCCGGCTTCATTGTTTTATTATGATGCCACGTCCATTGCCGCCCAGGATGTGTTGGCTGCAGTTTATGATGGGCCCGTAGATATCCAGGGTTACATCCCTCATCCGGTTATCTTAGGAAAATTACCTTCTCTGGCAGATCGTGATGCCATTATTAAGCCGGTTGAGGTTTCAGGGGGAGACTTGATTGTAGATAGCTCAGGAGATCCTGTAACGCTTGAAGCCGGGGTTACCTATCGCCCAAGTGGCTGCACGGAGGCAGCCTGTGCCCAAGATTACACGGGCGATGGAACGGTCCAGATGGATCAGCTGGTCCTACGCTTCAAGCTCCTGCCCAACCTCCAGTGGTCTGATGGTACCCTGTTGACATCATCCGATTCGGTCTATTCCTACGAGGTGGCGCGCAGTTTGCCTTCATCGACGCAACCCTCGGTGATCAGTCGGACAGAGTCGTATACAGCGCTGGACGAGGCCACGTTGGAGTGGGTGGGTGTGCCCGGGTTTCAGGATGGCTTCTACCAGGCCAAATTCTTCACCCCATTGCCTCAACATGCCTGGAGCTCCTATACCGTTGAAGAGTTGCATACCCAGGAAATCTCTACCCGCAAACCCCTGGGATGGGGACCCTACATTATTGATGAATGGGTCCCTGGAGACCATCTCTCCTTGCATAAGAACCCGCTGTATTTCCGGGCTGGAGAGGGATTACCCCACTTCGATAACCTGGTCTTCCGCTTCGTATCCAACGGTGATGAAGCCCTGGATGCCTTGCTGGCAGGAGAATGTGATCTGGTTGACCGGTCAGTAGAGTTTGCACCGCAATCCGCTCGTCTGGCAGAGCTGCAAAAGGCAGGCAGCGTCCAGGTACTTTATCAGGATGATGCCGGCTGGGAGCAGCTGACCTTTGGGATAACCCCGCTGGATAACCAACGTCTTTCTTTCTTTACATCCAGGGAAGTCCGCCAGGCAGTCGCCATGTGTGTGGACCGGGAAGCCCTGGTAGCCAACCAGCCCGAAGGAGTAGCGCTTTTGCTGGACTCGTATACCTCACCAGCAAACCCCCTGTATGACCCACAGGTGCAGCATTATGCCTTCGATCCTAACGAGGCATCTGCCCTGCTTGAGACCGCAGGCTGGCTTGACCCTGATAATAACCCACTCACCCCGCGAGTTGCTCAAGGTGTGCAAGGGATACCTGACGGGACATTGTTTGAGGTGGAGTACCTGGTCTCTCCCGATGCCGGTGAACAGGCGGATGCCAAAGCCATCCAAAAATCACTCCAGGCTTGTGGTATTCGCACCCGCATCGTCACCAAGGATGCCCAGGAGTATTTAGCACCCGGGCCCCAAGGCCAGGTTTTTGGGCGGGCATTTGACTTAGCCCAGTTCGCCTGGGCACCCACGTTTGAGCCGCCTTGTTATCTCTACCTGACCGACCAGGTTCCTGGTCCATACCCCGCATATCCCAGGGGTTGGGGAGGGGCGAATGCCAGCGGTTATTCCAACCCGCAATTTGACCAGGCCTGCCAGGACGCACTTTATTCTTTGCCTGATTCTGCCCAGCACCAGGCTGAGCATTTTCAGGCTCAA
>Ga0316620_10000875_pt1 | contig 12467 bp, 13 predicted proteins | sample OWC_Aug_M1_C1_D5_FD_207651 | JGI IMG/M metagenome (GOLD analysis project Ga0316620, IMG submission 207651) | Wetland soil microbial communities from Old Woman Creek delta, Ohio, United States - OWC_Aug_M1_C1_D5_B | ecosystem: Environmental > Terrestrial > Soil > Wetlands | place: USA: Ohio... | reverse complement strand
GGTAGGCGGCGCGAGCTTGAAAGTGGAGAGTTTCGCGCGCATTGTGCGTTTTGAAAGCTGACCCGGCGAAGGTTCGAAAAGAGATGACGACGATCATCACAATCATTCACGTGCTCGCCTGCGTTTTCTTGGTGCTGGTGGTGCTGTTGCAGACCGGCAAGGGTGCCGACATGGGAGCCGTGTTCGGCGGCAGCAGCGCGACGGTCTTTGGAAGCAGCGGCGCCGGAACCTTCCTGAGCCGGCTGACGGCGGCCATGGCGGCGGTGTTCATGGTGACGTCGCTCACGTTGACCTACATGTCGGCGCGCCGGGTGACCTCGACGGTGTTCGACTCGGCGCCGTTGTCGGCGCCGCCCCCGGCTGAGCAACCGGCGACGGGCGAGCCGGCCGGCCAGTCCGCGGCGCCCGCCCCTCAGGCCGCCGCGGAGGTTCCAGCCCAGCCCGCCGCTCCGGTGGCACCGGCGGCCAACGCACCGGCACCGGCTCAGGCTCCCGCCGCCGGGTCGGCCAATGCGCCGGCGCCAGCGGCCCCGGCGCCGCCGGGCAACTGAGGCAGCAGAACCCTTCGGCACGCGAGCACGATTCACGGCTCACCCTTCATGCGAGGATGGCGGAACTGGCAGACGCGCTAGTTTGAGGGGCTAGTGGGGTAAAACCCGTGGGGGTTCAAGTCCCCCTCCTCGCATTTTATTTCTCAACGAAATTGAATAGTTGGTTGATCGGAGGGTGGACCCATCGGCCCGCTCGGTACTGCCGGCTACTTGATTTTGCTCGGTTTGTTCGTCGCTTTCGCCGGATCTCATCCCCCTCCTCTCATCTTGGGCAGCGCGGGCGTCCCACGGAGTCGCAAAATGACGCCAGCCAGTCTGCCGGTCAGGCACGAGTGACAGAAAGCGGTAGTGTCCGGTATTCCTGCCGAGTAAGAAGTCGTAGCAAGAGCCGCCCGCCGGAAAATTCTGGACCTTCGCCGTTCTGGCGTGTGCGCTCCCCGCGGGACCGCCGCCGTGCCATAACGGCGGGGAGGGCCCATAAGGGCATACCCCATCGATGACCGCCAGCCGTCGCGACTTACTCGCCCAAGCAATCGCTGTCCAAGAGGCGAGGTTGCTCGATCTCGATCGCGCGAGAGAAGACGCGCAATCTCAGCTGGAGCGGCTGCGCACCGAGCTTGATGCCCTCGACTCTGCGGTGGCCGGACGCGTGATGGCAGGACCGATGAGCGATACCGCGTCTGCGATGAGCTCTGCTGAGAAGGTGGCTCTGTTTCGCTCTCTCTTTCGAGGCCGCGAAGACGTCTACCCGAAGCTTTGGGAGAACGCACGCACCGGCAAGAAGGGCTACGCGCCCGCCTGCGCGAAGGAGTGGGTGCGGGGGGTGTGCGAAAAGCCGCGGGTGCGGTGCGGTGAATGCCCAAATCAGGCATTCCTCGGCGTAACCGATGAGACCATCGTCGATCATCTCAAAGGCCGACATGTGGTCGGGGTTTATCCTCTGCTCGCGAACGAGACATGCCGGCTGCTGGCCGTCGACTTCGACAAACGGTCGTGGATGGACGACGTTGGTGTCTTTGCGGAGGCGTGCCACGGTGCCGGCGTTCCCACTTCGGTTGAGCGCTCTCGATCTGGCAACGGGGCTCACGCATGGTTCTTCTTCTCGGGGCCCGTGCCCGCCAGCGTCGCTCGAAAAATGGGTTGCTATCTCATCACTGAGGCGATGGCGCGACGCCATCAGCTCAGCATGGATTCCTACGACCGGCTGTTCCCGAGCCAGGACACCATGCCGCGCGGCGGGTTCGGCAACCTGATTGCCTTACCCCTGCAGTACAAAGCGCGCCAAGAGGGCAACACGTTGTTCTTGAACGATCAGTTGGTTCCGCACCCCGATCAATGGGCCTACCTTGCTGGCATTACGCGGATTGCGCCGTCAACGGCCGAGCGGATCGCAGCTGAGGCCGCCAGTAAGGGATTGGTGATCGGCGTGCGTGCCGCTGAGATCGACGACGAGGTGGAAGATCGAACTCCCTGGAGTCGCCCTCCGTCCGGGCGTCGTCGCCATATCGAGATTCGCGAGGCGCTGCCGCCGTCCGTGAAGGTGGTTCTCGCGCAGAGGGTCTTTGTCGAGAAGAACGCTCTGCCCTCGATGCTGTTGAATCAGATCAAGCGATTGGCGGCATTCCAGAATCCCGAATTCTACAAGAAGCAAAGCATGCGTCTCTCCACGGCGCTGACGCCACGCGTGATTGCCTGTGCGGAAGAATTTCCGGAACACATCGCGCTTCCCCGCGGATGCGTGTCTGCGCTTGAAGACCTTCTGCGCGAGTACGGGGTTGCTCTGCTAGTCGATGACCAGAGAGTCTTTGGGGATCCGCTTGACGTTTCGTTCCAAGGAACGCTGACGCCGGCGCAAGGCGACGCGGTGCGGACGCTGCTTGCCCACGATACGGGCGTGTTTGTGGCGCCCCCGGGCACGGGCAAGACGGTCGTCGGGGCGTACTTGGTGGCGCAGCGTGCACGCAGCACGCTGGTTCTGGTGCATCGTCAGCCGCTGCTCGATCAATGGATGACCCAACTCGCGATCTTCCTCGGCATTGAAGCCAATGCCGTTGGACGAGTCGGCGCTGGAAAGCGCAAGCCGAATGGCCGTCTCGACGTGGCCATGTTCCAAAGCCTGGTCCGCGGCGATGCGGTGAACGATATCGTCGCAACTTACGGGCACGTACTCGTGGACGAGTGTCACCACGTTCCGGCGGTGTCGTTTGAACGGGTGCTGGCCAACGTCAGGGCGAGGTACGTAACGGGGCTTACCGCCACCCCGCAGCGGCGTGACGGCCATCATCCGATTATCGACATGCAGCTCGGCCCCGTGCGCTTTGCCATCGATCCCAAGAACCGGAGTGTACGCCGGCCGTTCACGCACCACTTGATCGTCAGGGAGACACCCTTCCGCGACGCACGCCGGATGCCGATTCAAGACCTCTACCGCGCCCTGGTTGCCGACGCGTCGCGAAACGAGCTCATCGTCAATGACGTGCTCAACGCACTCGAAGAAGGCCGGTCGCCGCTCCTCCTCACCGAACGGAAGGATCATCTCGAATATTTCGAGGCGCAATTGCGTTCCGCCGCACGGAATATGGTGATCCTTCGGGGAGGAATGGGAGTCAAGCAACGGCGGAGCATTGCGGAGCAAATCGCGACGATCCCGCCGAGCGACGAGAGGCTAGTGTTGGCCACCGGGCGATACATCGGTGAGGGCTTTGATGATGCACGGCTCGACACCCTCTTTCTCGCCCTGCCGGTGTCGTGGAAGGGCACGCTCGTGCAGTATGCCGGCCGCCTGCATCGGTTACACGACGGCAAGCAAGAAGTCCGCATTTTCGATTACGTCGATCGCGAGGTCCCGATGTTGGCTCGGATGTTCGAGAAGCGGCTTCGTGGTTACCGGGCGATCGGGTACGAGCAGGCGGATGTCCCTCCGGGATACGAGGGTCCACAAAATGAACCCGTGATCGAGCGCGACGGTGAAGCAGCTCCGTGAGTCGACGGCTGGTCTTGAGGAGCACTCGTCTCCTCGATCATCTCGGCGAGCCTGATGACTGATGCGAGATCCCTGCGGAGACAGCCTCTTCGATCGGCGTGATTGCATCGGCAGCCGGCCTCGTCGGGTCCCGCGTAACCGTGGGGGCACGGCAGCTTATTGCGCAAGGTCTCCGATCCAGGCGATGTGCGCAGCAAGCTCACCTGCCTTGATGGCGTCGTAGAGCTTACGGTCGCCAGTCAAGAGGGCGGCGCCGGCTTGGACCGCGTACGTGAGGTAGACCGAATCGTAGACGCTCCGCCGCACCCTCAGGGCAGTCTGGAGGGCAGCGGCAACGAGATCTACGGTTGGGACGAGATCGATGGGTACTCTTCCCAGTTCGTCCACGATCTCTTCCGCTTTCTCGGCTGTGATTTCGTTACGGATCACTCGCTTCCACGCCACCGCGGCGACCTCGATGCGGATGAAATCGGGCGCCAGCAACTCGACGTCGTCCTGCGCGAGCAGCCGCGCCGCTTCGGTTGAATGCTCCTCTTCGAAGTACCACTTCGCGGCGACGCTTGCATCGACAACGTACCGGGGCATCAGCGGTCCCGGTCCTCACGGATCAGTTCGGCGCTGTCGCTGAATGTACGGCCGTGCGACTTCCTGATTCGGAGTGCCGCCTCGGCAGCCCGCTTCTTGGTGAGACCCGCCGATTCCTCGAGCATTAGCTTCGCCTCTTGCTCGACGGTTCTGCCGGTGCGTGCCGCGAGATCCGCCAAGCGCTGCATCAATGTCGAATCCAGGTCGTGAAGGATCAGCTCGGCCATCGTCATCTCCCCTTGTGCTGCATTTTGAGCACGCCAAGGATATCTGGTCGGCGGCGTTTTTTCGAGTTCGCCGACTCCCGACGCAAGCCGGTTAGGTCCGGCTCCTTACCCGGACCGATGATGGCGCCGGCTCGTCTGGGAGTTCCGAACAACTGATGCGCAAACGCCCTGCCCCAGCCAGCGATTCGTTGGCAGCGGAGTTCCTCTTTCGGGACGCCACCAATCTGGCGCGCAGCCTCCTCACGCCGTTGAATGACAATCAGCGACCTCGCACCGCGCTCGCTGATCGACGGCGCACGGCAAATTCGGGCCGGGCGGACGATGGACCCATGGGTCCACTTGATGACGAACGGCGTCATACCTAGCCACCCGGCTTCTTGATTTTGCCAGGTTTTTCGGGGCGTTCGGCGGGTTCAAGTCCCCCTCCTCGCATTTTTTCCCGAAAGCCCAACACCTTGCAGCCCCGTTCGCGCACATCACCACCGTACGCCGAGCGGGACAAAGAGATTTATCGTCTTCGCATTCGGACACGTCCGGGCTGCAGGACCACAAAGCATCCCGCCAGCCCATCTCCCCGCCTGCTGACCAGTTCGAGGACGGCGGCGGCAAGGCCGGCCCGTGCCCGCGCCGGGAAACGGAGGAGCAGGATACCTTCGGTAGCCTTTGCGCTCGCGTGCACGAGCTGCCCGAAATCCTTGTCTTCGGTGATCAGGATCGTCCCTTTTCGAACCGCGACCTTCAGCACCTCCTCGTCCTCGATTCGGGGAGCAATCTCGGCGATCGCCGTCACGTCGTGTCCGGCACCGCGCAACGCGCGGACCACGGAGAAGTCGCAGCTCTCGTCGGCCACGAAGCGCATGAGCTCAGCGGCTCGCGCGCTTGCGTGGCGGTTCGAGAAGGACGGTTTCCTCGTGGGCGAGCGTATCGGCCGCGTAGCCCATGGCGGCTTTGATGTCGTCGCCACTGAGCCGCGGATAGGCGTCGAGCAGCTCCTTCTCCGACGCTCCCTCGCTCAGCTTGCGGAGAATCAGCTCCACGGGAATTCGCGTCCCGCGAATCACTGGCTTCCCCATCATCACTTTCGGGTTCGTTTCGATTCTATGCGTCACGGTCATGGCTATTCCCCGCTCTGCCGTCCGGATGCACCATCATACCCGGGACAGCGGGCATTTTTCGAGTAAGATGGGGCTCTGCTGCAGTGATCATTGCCGGTTCCGGCATCGTGTGTCGCGGAAGCCCGCCGTCCTACAGGCACCATCCTGGCCCCGAAATCACGTCCCTAAGACGGAGATGAGACGTGCTTCTGAAGGAAAGCCCCGTCATCTTGGGCGCTTACACAGGTCCCCCGGGGGGCCGCGGGCCACGGTGCGGTGGGCGTGCGGTGCATCGATCTGGTCCGTGGTGCCGCGTGCGCCAGTTAGCGCTTCTTTGAAATTGCACCCCGTGGGGTGCAATTCGGGGCGGTTGGTGGCGGTTCTTGGCGGTTTTTCTTGGGAAAATCGTCAGTAATTGCAGGCTCACCCTTGGGTTCAAGTCCCCCTCCTCGCACTTTCCCCCGCGAATTTTTCCTTGGGGTTTTTTCGAAATTGTGCCCCAACTGTGGACAACCCGGGGGCACAATTTGTCCGCTAAATTCTAAATTCCGTGACAGGCGTCCGCCGTGTGAGGCGTGTCACCGGGCACCAACCACGGGGCGATTTCTACGCAGGCGGAACTGACCCCAGGGGATCCGCAACCGCGTGCCGATGGTAGGCGTCCAAGTCAGGGACGCAATGGCGGCGTTTCGAAGTCCACCGGGTCGATCATACGGTCCACCAGAAGCATCCCGTCTCTTCCTTGTCTTTCATCGACATCACGGTACGCGGTCCTTGACAGGCGGGGCAGCGGCCTGTTTGTTCTCGAAGTCGCCGCGATCACATCCCAGGAGCTGATCACGCAGTCGCGTGTCGATGGGAGTGTCGCCGAGCCAGATGCGAAAGTAGGCGGCTGCGAAGTCAGCACCGTGGACGACGCCGAGCCGGTTGCCGTTCAGCGCCAACTCGGTCCCGGCACCGGGCACGTAGGTGAGCGAGTAGCTGTCGCCCGGCTTGACATCGCGGTACCATGCGTTGATTCGGTCCAGACGCGGCCGCAGCGCGGCTATGGTATAGGCCTCGACATTCTGCGCGAGGATCTGGTCACCCGCCTTTCCGAAGTCCGCGCCGCGGATGCTCCAGAAGTAGCTGAGCTCGAGCCGCTTTGGAACGTCGGCCAGGACATCGCCGGCGACCGCTCCCTCGCCCAGGTACAAGGCGGCCACGTAGGCTTTGATGAAGAGCTTGTACCGCAAGAGCCCAACGCAGCGCAGTCGCAGGATGGCGTCACCGGCGCGCACCTGATCCGCGAAGTGTACGCCCTCCAGTTCCGCCGCCGTACCCGGCTGGGCCGTCAGTGCGGCGATGCAGAGTACCGCGGCGATGATCGGTGTGCATCTCCGTGAATTGGCCGTCTGGCCGTTCATCCAAGCAACTCCTGTATCCGTTGCCGGCGAAAATCAAAAATCGCAGCGAGATCAAGCCGGACGAGCCCGCCGCCGATCCAGTTCCCAAGCGCACCGAGCGGGAGGCGGTAGCGCACCCGATCGCGGATGATCGTCCCGCCGTCGTCCGCCTCGAACTCGTGGGTGTGGTGCCACAGCGCGTACGGCCCGCGGGTCTGCGTATCAACAAAGACGCGAGGCGGCGCCCACGACTCGATGCGGCTCTGCCAGCGTAGCGGAATGCCATGCAGCCGCAGCGCGTAGTTGATCAGTGTCCCATTACCGATCTGTGAGGTCGTCGTTCCCAGTACGCGGAAGCGCAGGAACGCTGGGGTGATCTGCTCGAGGTTCGCTGGGTCGGAAAAGAAAGCAAAGACTTCCTCCGGCGGGCGAGCGAGCCGCTGTTCGACGATGAGCTCACGACTCGCGTCAGCGCCCATCTCACGTACGGCACGCTCGAGGCGGGGCAGATCAAAGCCGTCGCCTCGTGCGGGTTCTGGTGTGTGCTCGGGTTCATCAATCTTGCGCAGCAACGATACAGTTGACATCGATCTTCATTCCTCCTCGCATCGCAGATTCGTTGTCGTTGTTAGACGACTCGGACTGGTTGAGGGGCCGGCACGCCCGCGCTGCGTTGACACACCGCCTCCCTGATCACCAGAAGGGCCGGCATCGCCAGCCCCCAGACGGTGGCAATGCCGGCGAGGCTCACAAGCGCGCTTGGGTGGAGCTCGATGGCGCCTAGGCGGGCGCCGGCCGCATAACTGAGGGGCCCGCACACCGCACCGAGCACCGCGGCGAGGCGGTGGCGTCCCGCCAGCCACGCCATGGAACTGTTGAGCGTGGTGGCGAAGAGCATCCAGAGCGCCACCATCCACGGCGGGCACAGCCACGGCGGCACGCTGGTGCCGGTGAACGCATACAGGCCCGCCGACGCCTGCAGCGTGTCCACCGCAAAGCCGAACAGGCCGATCGTCAGGGTGAGTGTCGCTTCTCGTACCCGATCGCGTGTCAGAAGCAGGTGCCCTATCACGAGCACCGCAGCCACCGTCGGTCCGAGCCAGAGCCGCCCGCGACCAGCACCGGCGACGCACGCGAACCAACCCACGTAGAACATCCCAAAGTTCAGCAGTCGACTCATCCGTTCCTTCCTTCGAGGCCCTGCCGGGCGAATCGTCGTTCTCGGGATCTTCCAATACTGCGCCGGGAACCGGGTGTCAATATGTGTCCTGACAAAACTTGACTATAGTTAAGAGCCGCGCTATAAGGGCTGCCAGGAGCGATGGGAATGGAACCGGTGGGACGACGTGCGTCGGAGAGGCAACATGACGAAACCGTGCGCCGCGCGGTATTGCTGGTCGGGCACGGCGGGGTGCCGCGCGACTACCCGCGCGAACGCCTGATGCAGTTGCGCGCACTGGAAACGCGACGGCGCGCCAGCGGGTCGACCCCCTCGCAAGAGGAGGTGGCGTTGGAGCACGAGCTCCGACACTGGCCACGCACGCCGGCGAACGACCCGTATCAAGCCGGCTTGAAGAGCCTAGCGGCGCACCTGCGGCTGCGGCTGGAGCCGGCGCGGCTGGTGTTGGCGTACAACGAGTTCTGCGCGCCGACCGTGGCGGAGGCGATCCGCACGCTTGCCGCCGAGGGGATCACCGACATTGTGGCGGTGCCGTCGATGTTCACGCCGGGGGGCGTACACGCCGAGATCGAGATACCGGAGACCATCAGCGCGTTACGCGCCGAGTTGCCGCATCTGAGGCTACACTACGCGTGGCCGTTCACGGGCGAGCACCTGGCGTCGTTCTTCGTCGAACACCTGCGCCAAGTCGACAGGCGATAACGGGGGCTGCATGTTCGATCTTCATCCTTTTCTCACCGGCTTTGCCGTCATCCTGACCGTGGCGTTCACCACGTGGTGCGTCAGTCTGCTCAAACGCGACGTGAGCATTGTCGACAGCATGTGGCCGCTGTTCTTCGTCGTGGCCGCCGTCACCTATGCGGTGATGCTGCCGCAGCCCGGCCCGCGCGCGCCGTGGGTGCTGACGTTGGTCGCCGTGTGGGCCCTGCGCCTCTCCGGCTATCTCACCTGGCGCAACTGGGGTGAGTCGGAAGACCGGCGCTACCAGACGATTCGCCGCCACAACGAACCGTACTTCGCGCTCAAGAGCCTGCCCCTGATCTTCGGGCTGCAAGGCACGCTGGCGTGGATCATTTCTCTGCCCTTGCTCGCGGCAGTGGCCGCGCCACGACCAATGAACTTGCTCGACTGCGCCGGCGTGGCGCTCTGGGTCGTCGGCTTCGGTTTCGAGGCGGTCGCCGACTGGCAGCTGGCGCGTTTCAAGAACGATCCGGCCAACCGCGGCCGCGTGATGGACCGGGGCCTGTGGCGCTACACCCGCCACCCCAATTACTTCGGCGACTGCTGCATCTGGTGGGGGTTCTATCTGATGGCGCTGGCGGCGGGCGGCTGGTGGTCGCTGGTCGGGCCGCTGCTGATGTCGTTCTTGCTGCTGCGGGTCTCGGGGGTCGCGCTGCTCGAGAAAGACATCGGCGAGCGACGGCCGGCGTATCGCGACTACATGCGACGCACCAACGCATTCTTCCCCGGACCGCCGAAGCGCGACGGCGATCAGACGGCTGCCGGGCACGCCGGCTGACGTGGCACGGACATGGGAAACCCAATGAAAAGGAATCTCTGGCTCTTGGTCTTGGTGAGCAGCATCGCCGTTGCGGGCTGCGCGGCGCGGCGGTCGCCGATCCAGACGGTTCCGCATGTCGACCTGCCGCGCTTCATGGGCGACTGGTACGTGGTCGCCAACATTCCGACCTTCGTCGAGAAGGATGCCTACAACGCCGTCGAATCGTACCGCCTCGACGGCGACGGCACGATCGCCACGACCTTCACCTTCCGCAAGGGCGGCTTCGACGGCGAGGTCAAACGATATCAACCGCGTGGCTTCGTGTACGATACCCAGAGCAACGCGGTCTGGGGCATGCAGTTCATCTGGCCGTTCAAGGGCGACTTTCGCATCGTCTACCTGAACGCCGACTACACGCACACGGTCATTGGGCGGGAGAAACGCGACTACGTTTGGATCATGGCCCGCCAGCCAACGATCCCAGAGGCGGACTATCGGCGTATCGTGGAGCTGTTGGCGCGCGAAGGCTACGACACGACGCAGATCGAGAAGGTGCCGCAGCGCTGGGAGCCCACTCAGCCGGCGAACTGGTAGTCAGCCTTGCATACCGAAACCTCAAAGGAGAATGACGATGAGTGACGAAAGCAAATGTCCCTTTACGGGCAAATCCGGCAGAGGCACATCAAACCGCGACTGGTGGCCCAACCAGCTGGACCTGGGCATCCTGCATCAGCACACCCCGGCGTCCAACCCGATGGATCCCGACTTCAACTACGCGGCAGAATTCAAGAAGCTTGACCTGGCGGCCCTGAAGAAGGACCTCTACGCGCTGATGACGGATTCGCAGGACTGGTGGCCCGCGGACTGGGGCCACTACGGCGGGCTCTTCATTCGCATGGCCTGGCACAGTGCCGGCACCTACCGCACCTCTGACGGCCGCGGCGGCGGTGGCACCGGCAACCAGCGTTTCGCACCGGTCAACAGCTGGCCCGACAACGGCAACCTGGACAAGGCGCGCCGCCTGCTCTGGCCCATCAAGAAGAAGTACGGCAACAAGATCTCCTGGGCTGACCTGATGATCCTGGCCGGCAACTGTGCCCTGGAATCCATGGGCTTCGAAACTTTCGGCTTCGGCGGCGGCCGTGTGGACATCTGGCAGCCCGAAGAAGACATCAACTGGGGCAACGAGGATAACTGGCTGGGCGACCAACGTTACAGCGGTGACCGCCAACTGGATCACCCTTTGGCCGCCGTACAGATGGGCCTCATCTATGTGAACCCGGAGGGTCCGAACGGCAATCCCGACCCCGTGGCCTCGGGCCGCGATGTGCGCGAAACCTTTGCCCGCATGGCCATGAACGACGAAGAGACTGTCGCGCTCGTCGCCGGTGGACACACCTTCGGCAAGGCCCACGGCGCTGGTGATCCAAAGTTGGTGGGGCCGGAACCGGAAGCAGGTCCCTTGGAAGCGCAGGGCCTCGGCTGGATCAACCGGTTCGGTACCGGCAAGGGCGCGCACACCATTACCAGTGGCATCGAAGGCGCTTGGAAACCCAACCCGACCAAATGGGACAATGGCTACTTCGACATGCTGTTTGGTTATGAATGGGAGCTGGTGAAGAGCCCGGCCGGGGCCTGGCAATGGCTCGCCAAGGACGTCAAACCGGAGCACATGATTCCGGACGCCCACGATCCCTCGAAGCAGCACCGGCCCATGATGACCACCGCCGACCTTTCGCTGCGCTTCGACCCGATCTACGAACCCATCTCGCGCCGCTTCCACGAGAATCCGAAGGCTTTCGCCGATGCCTTCGCCCGCGCCTGGTTCAAGCTGACCCACCGCGATATGGGACCGAAGGTCCGCTACCTGGGCCCTGAAGTCCCGGCGGAAGACCTGATCTGGCAAGACCCGATCCCTGCTGTCAATCACCCGTTGATTGGTGCGAAGGACATCGCCGACCTCAAGGCCAAGGTGCTCGCCTCCGGCCTGTCGGTTGCGGAACTGATCTCCACCGCGTGGGCCGCGGCTTCTACTTTCCGCGGTTCCGACAAGCGCGGGGGTGCCAACGGCGCGCGCATTCGCCTGGCGCCGCAAAAGGACTGGGAAGCCAACCAGCCGTCGCAACTTCGGAAGGTGCTGGGGGCACTGGAAAGAATCCAGCAGACCTTCAACAGCGCCCAGAAAGGCGGCAAGCGAGTTTCCATGGCGGATCTCATCGTGCTGGCCGGCTGCGCGGGCGTTGAAGCAGCGGCCAAGGCCGGTGGGTACGCCGTCGAGGTGCCCTTCACACCGGGTCGCAGTGACGCATCGCAGGACCAGACCGATGTGGAATCCTTCGCGGTGCTGGAACCCCAGGCCGATGGTTTCCGCAATTACCAGAAGAAGGCCTGCATCTTGCCGGCGGAGGAAATGCTGGTGGACAAGGCGCAGCTTCTCACCTTGAGTGCACCGGAGATGACGGTGCTCGTCGGCGGCCTGCGCGTGCTGGGTGCCAATATCGGCGGCGCAACACACGGCGTGTTGACATCACGGGTCGGGGTTCTCAGCAACGACTTCTTCGTCAACCTGCTCGACATGGGCACTGTGTGGAAGCCCACGTCCGATGCCGGCCAGATATTCGAAGGACATGATCGCAAGACCGGCCAACTGAAATGGACAGGCACAGGTGTCGATCTGGTTTTTGGCTCAAACTCGCAACTGCGGGCCTTGGCCGAGGTCTATGCGCAGGACGATGCAAGAGGGAAGTTCGCACGAGACTTTGTCGCAGCATGGAACAAGGTCATGAACCTCGATCGCTTCGACCTCGCCTGATCTTCGCCTAAACGCTTTCGAGGGCTTCTGAGAAGGCGACAAGAAAACGATCAGCCAACAACCGGTTCCAGCGGACGGCGTGCCGCCGCTGGACCGGAGCGATCCGCCGCATGGACATAGAGCAGCTGAGCACCAACCCGAACCTCACT